>Ga0315907_10000109_pt1 | contig 115095 bp, 105 predicted proteins | sample LakEriMetagenome_3_FD_203525 | JGI IMG/M metagenome (GOLD analysis project Ga0315907, IMG submission 203525) | Freshwater fungal communities from buoy surface, Lake Erie, Ohio, United States - Buoy 12 MA123 | ecosystem: Environmental > Aquatic > Freshwater > Lake > Lake biofilm | place: USA...
CGTGGCCAAGGCGCGCGCCGGCCGGCCGCAGGACATCAACACCTGCATCGCCTGCAACCAGGCCTGCCTGGACCACGCCTTCGAGAACAAGCTGGCGAGCTGCCTGGTCAACCCGCGCGCCGGGCACGAGACCACGCTGCTCATCACGCCCGCCTTGCGGCGCAAGCGCTGCGCCGTGGTGGGCGCCGGCCCGGCCGGGCTGGCCGCAGCCACCACGCTGGCCGAGCGCGGGCACGAGGTGCACCTGTTCGAGGCCGCTGCCCAGATTGGCGGGCAGTTCAACCTGGCGCGCCGCATCCCGGGCAAGGAGGAGTTTGCCGAGACGCTGCGCTATTTCACCCAGCGCCTGCAGGCCACGGGGGTGCACATGCACCTGGGTGTGCGCGCCGACGCGCAGGCCCTCTTGGCGCAGCGCTTCGACGAGGTGCTGCTGGCCACGGGCGTGCTGCCGCGCAGCCCCGACATTCCGGGCCAGGACAACGCCCATGTGCTCAGCTACGTGCAGGTGCTGCAGGGCGCCGAGGTGGGCCCGCGCGTGGCCATCGTCGGCGCCGGCGGCATCGGTTTTGATGTGGCGGAGTTCCTGGTCACGCCACCGGGACACTCGGCCACGCTGAACCTGACGCAGTGGCTGGCCGAGTGGGGCGTGGCCGATCCGGCGCAAGTGCGCGGCGGCGTGGTGCCGCCCCAGCCGGCACCGCCGGCGCGGCAGGTGACGCTGCTGCAGCGCAAGAGCGGCAAGCCCGGCCGTGGCCTGGGCAAGACGACGGGCTGGATCCACCGCGCTGCGCTGCAGATGAAGCAGGTGCAGATGATCGGCGGCGTGCACTACGAGCGCATCACGCCGCAGGGCCTGCTGGTCAGCATCGGCGAAAAGCGCAAGGAGCAGCGCCTGATCGAGTGCGACACCGTGGTGCTGTGCGCCGGACAGGAGCCGCTGCGCGAGTTGCAGGCCCCGCTGCAGGCCGCAGGCGTGAGCGTGCACCTGATCGGTGGCGCCCACGAAGCCGCCGAACTCGACGCCAAGCGCGCCATCGACCAGGGTACGCGGCTGGCGGCCAGGCTTTGAACGCCGTACGAGGACGGTGACAGGTCGGCAGATCTCCGCCTGGAACCATTCAAGTCATCGTCGGCTCCGCCTCCAGCAGCCAGGTGCTGGCACGGTGCACCTCGATACCTGCGGGCAGGCTCACCACCGCAGGTGCAGACAAGGCCACGAGCATGGCGCGCGCACCAGGCCACAGGCTTCGGGCGTCCTGCAGCGCGCGCACCTCCCGCGCCAGGGTGGCCGCGTCCGACAGGTCTGCACATACCTGCACGAGCCAGGCTCGACCCTCGGGCCAACGAGCGCAGAAGTCCACCTCGAAGCCGCCGGAGGTGAGCACGTAGTCCACCACGGCGCCACGCCGCTGCAGCTCATGGAGGACGGCCGTTTCCAGTGCGTGGCCCACATTGGGCTTGCCCGAAGTGTCAAACAGTGCCATCAAGCCCGTGTCCACCGGGTACACCTTGCGCGGGTTGACCTGTCGGCGCCGCACCGAATCCGTGGCCAGCCCCACGGTGCTGATCAAGAACGCATCTTCCAGATGGGCCAGCATCTGGTGGAGCGTGTCCTTGCCCACCGACGTGCCACGGGAGCGCAGATCGCTGAAGAACTTGTGGATGCTGAAGGCGCCCGCGGCGTTGCCGAGCAACTGCTGCACCAGCCAGCGCAGGATCTGCGGCTGGCTGAGGTTGTGCCGCTCCACCACATCGCGCAGCAGCACCACATCAACGTAATTGCGCAAGAGTTCGTGGCGGCTGCGCGCGTCCAGCCCTTGGGCCTCGGGGAACCCTCCCACGTTGAGATACTCGACCAGGGCATGGGCGAGTTGCGAGTGTTCTGCCTTGGTCAGGCGGCTTGCGGTCTTGGTCGGCTCACGGCCCGCATGCCGCAAGGCCTCGCGGAAACTGAAGGGCGTGACCACGGCCTCCAGCGCGCGGCCCCGCATGCTGGTGGCTACTTCGCGCGACAACAGCTTGGCTGACGAGCCGGACACGAAGAGCTCGATGTTCTCGGTGTCCAGCAGGCGCCTGACGAACAACTCCCAGCCGCTGACAAGTTGAATTTCGTCCAGGAAGAAGGTGCTGCGCCGGCCGTCGCGCCATTCCGGATGGAGGTTGAAGTACTCCTCCACCAGCAAGTCCAGATCGGCCGTGCGCATACCGGCCAGCCGGTCGTCCTCGAAGCTGAAGTACAGCAAACCCTCGCGAGGGGTGCCGCCGGCATGGCGGCTGGCCAGTTGCTGCCACAAGAAGCTGGTCTTGCCAGCCCGTCGCATGCCGATGACCGCCAGGGCCTTGCCCGACACGGCCGGCAGCCACACATCACGCGGGGTCAGCCGGGGAAGCGGCGCAGCTTGCGCATCCAGGATCTTCTGCCGAAGCAACGGTCGATAAGAGTCTTCCATAAAGGACATTATGGATTCATAACGTCCTCATGAAAAGTCTCTTTCTAACCCCCACTTGATACGGGAAGCACGAGGCCCCTCGGACTGCGTCGCTCAGCTGAAGGGGCTGAAGTCAGGTCGCCGCTTCTCGAAGAAGGCTTGGAAGGCTTCGCGGGCTTCGGGGCTGCGCAGGCGCTGGCCGAAGATCTCACCTTCGGTCTTGATGGTCTGCAGCACCAGCTCGCGCTGCGGTGCGCGCATCAGGCGCTTGGCGTCGCGCACGGCGCCCGGCGGCAGTTGGTTGAAGCGCTCGGCCACGCGGCGGGCATGGGCCATCACCTCCCCTGCGGGCAGCACGGCGTTGGCGATACCGCAGTCCACCGCCTGCTCGCCCGTGAAGGGGTCGCCCAGCAGCAGCTTCTCGGCCGCGCGGCGCGGGCCCATCAACTGCGGCACCAGCAAGCTGGAGGCGTACTCCGGCACCAGGCCCAGGCCCACGAAGGGCATGGCCAGCCGCGCCTCGTCGCTCACAAAGACGAAATCGCAGTGCAGCAGCAGGGTGGTGCCCACGCCGATGGCCGCGCCGGTGACGGCCGCCACCACAGGCTTGGGGCAATCCACCAGGGCCTTCATGAAGCGGAACACGGGGGCTTCGGCCGTATCGCTGCCTTGGCCAGGTGGCCGGCTCATGAAGTCCTCGATGTCGTTGCCCGAGGTGAAGATGCCGGGCTGGCCGGTGATCAGTACCGCGCGCACGTTGCCGTCAGCCTGCGCATCGGCCAGCGCCTGGGCCATGGCGGTGTACATCTCGGCCGTGAGGGCGTTCTTCTTCTCGGGCCGCGCAATCTCGATCGTGGCCACGCCGTTGAGGACGCCGGTTCGAATGTGTTGGCTCATCGCAGCGGCTCCTTCAGACGCGCTCGAAGATGCCGGCCGCGCCCTGGCCCATGCCCACGCACATGGTCACCATGCCGTACTTCAGCTGGCGGCGGTGCAGTGCGTGGATCACGGTGGCCGAGCGGATGGCCCCGGTGGCGCCCAGCGGGTGGCCCAGCGCAATGGCGCCGCCCAGGGGGTTGACGCGCGACGGGTCCAGCCCCACGGTGTCCATCACGGCCAGGGCCTGGGCGGCGAATGCCTCGTTCAGCTCGATCCAGCCGATATCGTCCAGCTTCAGGCCGCCGGCCTTCAGGGCCGCGGGAATGGCCTCGATGGGGCCGATGCCCATGATCTCGGGCGCCACACCGCGCACCGAGAAGCTGACGAAGCGCGCCAGCGGCGTCAGGCCGAAAGTCTTGACCGCGCGCTCGCTGGCCAGGATGAGCGCTCCCGCGCCGTCGCTGGTCTGGCTGCTGTTGCCCGCCGTGACCGAGCCCTTGGCGGCGAAGACCGTGCGCAGCTTGCCCAAGCCCTCCAGCGAGGTGTCGGCGCGCGGGCCCTCGTCGATGCTCACGGTACGGGTCTTCATGCCCGGCTGGCCAGTGGCCAGATCGGGAAAGCGCTCCACCACCTCCACCGGTGTCATCTCGGCCTTGAATTCGCCCGCGGCAATCGCCGCCAGCGCCTTCTGGTGCGAGGCCAGGGCGAAGGCGTCCTGCCGCTCGCGCGTGACCTTCCACTGCGTGGCCACCTTCTCGGCCGTCAGGCCCATGCCGTAGGCGATGCCCACGTTCTCGTCCTTGGCGAAGACCTCGGGGTTGAACGAAGGCTTGTTGCCCGTCATCGGCACCAGGCTCATGCTCTCGGCGCCGCCGGCGATCATGACGTCGGCCTCACCCACGCGGATGCGATCGGCCGCCATCTGCACCGCCGTCAGGCCCGAGGCGCAGAAGCGGTTGATGGTGACACCGCCCACGCTGTGCGGCAGGCCGGCCAGCACCATGGCCACGCGCGCCATGTTCATGCCCTGCTCGCCCTCGGGGAAGCTGCAGCCCACGATGGCATCCTCGATGGCCTTGGGGTCCAGCGTGGGCACCTGGGCCAGCGCGCTGCGCACGGCGGCCACCAGCAGGTCATCCGGGCGGGTGTTGCGGAAGTACCCCCGGCCGGACTTGCCGATGGGGGTGCGGGTGGCGGCGACGATGTAGGCGTCCTGGACTTGCTTGTTCATGATGTGGGTCTCCAGCCGGTTTCGTCGGGATCAATTGCGCACCGGCTTGCCGGTGGACAGCATGCCCATGATGCGCTCCTGCGTCTTGGGGTGGTCCAGGAGCGCGCAGAAATGCTGGCGCTCCAGGGCCATCAGGTACTCCTCGGTCACGAGCGACCCGGCATCCACATCGCCGCCGCACACCACGTCGGCGATGCAGGAGGCGAGATGGAAGTCGTGCGCGCTGATGAAGCCCCCGTCGCGCATGTTCGCCAGTTGACCCTGGATGGTGGCCTTGGCGTTGCGTCCGGCCACGGGGAAGGGCACGCGCGCGGGTGGGCGCCAGCCGCTCTCCGCCAGGGCCTTGGCCTGCACCAGCGCCACGTACAGCAGCTCATCCTTGTGGGGCACGATCACGTCGCCCTCGAGCAGGTAGCCCAGCTTGCGCGACTCCAGCGCACTGGTGCCCACCTTGGCCATGGCCGCGTTGGTGAAGCCATCGGTCAGGAACTTGAAGATGTCGGCGTTCGCGTTGCCGGCCGCAGCCATCTCCGCGGCGCGGCGGGCGATGTAGGCCAAACCTCCACCGCCAGGCACGAGGCCCACGCCCACTTCCACCAGGCCCATGTAGGCCTCCATGCCGGCCACGCGGCGCGCGCAATGCACCGCCAGTTCGCAGCCACCGCCCAGCGCCAGGCCGCGCACGGCGGCCACCACCGGCACCTGGGCGTAGCGGATGCGCAGCATCGCGTCCTGCAGCTTCTTCTCCTCCGGCGCGATGCCCTTGGAGCCCAGCTTCATGAACACCGGCATCAAGGACTCGAGATTGGCGCCCGCCGAGAACACATCGTCAGGCGACCAGATCACCACGCCGCGGTAGGCGCCTTCGGCGATCTCCACCGCCTTGAGCAGACCCTCGGTGACGGCCGGGCTGATGAGGTGCAGCTTGGCCGTGATGGTGGCCACGACGATGTCGCCATCGGGCGTCCAGACGCGGATCTCGTCGTTGCGATAGAGCTCCGTGCCAGACTGCAAGGGGTCGGCCGCGCCGGAACCCACCACGTTCTCGCGGAAGGGCTGGCGTACATACACGACCAGGGGACTCAGCGGCAGATGCTCCAGGCTGCTGAGGTTGGCATCCAGCGAGAACTTCACCGGGCCAAGGGACTGTTCGATCTTGTGCAGGCGGATCTTCGACTGCGCCGGGCTGAAGGAACCCTCGGGGCCATGCACCCCCTCCACCGCCCACACCCATTCGGGCAGCGGCGCGTTGCACAGGGCCTTGCCGGCGTCGATGTCCTCCTGCACCCACTGCGCCACCTGCTTCCAACCGGCCTGCTGCCACAGCTCGAACGGCCCTTGCTTCACGCCGAAGCCCCAGCGCATCGCGAAGTCCACATCGCGCGCCGTGTCGGCGATGGACGCCAGGTGCACCGCAGCGTAGTGGAAGCCATCACGCAGGATGGCCCAGAGGAACTGCGCCTGCGGGTTGGAACTCTCGCGCAACAGCTTCAGGCGCTCGGCCGGCAGCTTCTTGAGCATGCGCTCGACGATGGGGTCGGCCTTGCCGCCCGCGCTCACGTAGGCGCCAGTGGCCGCATCCAGGCGCTGGATGTCCTTGCCCACCTTCTTGTAGAAGCCCGCCCCAGTCTTCTGGCCCAGGGCCCCCTGTGCCAGCAGGCCGGCCAGCACGGCGGGCGTCTCGTACAGCGCCTCGAAGGGGTCTTCCGCCGCCTTGCCTGATCCCAGGTTGTCCTGCATGGTGCGGATGACATGGGCCATGGTGTCCAGGCCCACGACATCGGCGGTGCGGAAGGTGCCGGAAGACGCGCGGCCGAGCTTCTTGCCCGTCAGGTCATCGACGACGTCGAACGACAGACCGAAGTTCTGCGCCTCCTTCATCGTGGCCAGCATGCCGGCGATGCCCACGCGGTTGGCGATGAAGTTGGGCGTGTCCTTCGCCCGCACCACGCTCTTGCCCAGGGCCGAGGTGACGAAGGTCTCTAAGTTGTCCATCACGCCCGCGTCCGTGGACGGCGTGGCGATCAGCTCCACCAGCTGCATGTAGCGCGGCGGATTGAAGAAGTGGATGCCGCAGAAGCGGGAACGCACGGCCTCGGGCAAAGTCTCGGAGAGCGTGGTGATGGACAGGCCCGAGGTGTTGCTGGCCACCACCGCATGCGGGGCCAAGGCGGGGGCGATCCGGTTGTACAGGTCCAGCTTCCAGTCCATGCGCTCGGCGATGGCCTCGATCACCAGGTCGCATTCGGTCAGCAGCGCCAGATGCTCCTCGTAGTTGGCCGCGACGATGCGCGAGCCCAACTCCGGTAGGCCCAGCGGCGCGGGCTTGATCTTCTTCAGGTTGTCGATGGCCCGGGTGACGATGCCGTTCTTCGCTCCCTCTTTTGCCGGGAGGTCGAACAGCACCACCGGCACGTTGACATTGACCAGATGGGCCGCGATCTGCGCCCCCATCACCCCGGCGCCGAGGACGGCGACCTTGCGAACTTGGAAGTTGGTGTTCATATGCGTCTTTCTATGGTGATTCCTGTGGCAGGGTTCTTCCGATCTCGGGCCAGCGTTGTCACGGGGTCGGGAGGATGCGGCGCATTGCTGCGCTCATGTCCTCCGCAGCGGGCTGGCGCCCGCTGCTCCCCCTTGACTTCGCTGCGCAACACGCCGCATCCTCCCGACCAGGGAGCAATTCAGGACGCAAGCGTCGGCGTCCCCAGACGCAGGTAAGACGGGAGCGGCGGGTGACCCTCGCAGCGAAGTCAAGGAGGAGCCAGCGGCCGCAGGCTGCTGGCGGGGGACATGAGCGGAGAGGGTCACCCGATGCTTCCGTCCCGCGAGGGACGGACCCGAAAGGGAACACCAAGCCGCAGCATCACTCCACCCTCACCCAGGTTTGCGTACGCCCCAGCATGGGGGCACCGATGTAGCCGCGAACGTCCAGCGACTTGCCGTCCTCCTTGGGCGTCAGGCGCACCTTGTAGACCTTGCCGTTGTTCGGGTCCAGGATGGTGCCGCCTTCCCAGTGGTCGGCCCCGCCGTGCCGCTTCACGCCTTCCAGGATGGTCATGCCGACCACGCGTTGGTCCTTCTTGGCACCCTCGCACTTCTCGCACTTGGCATCCTGCTTGGTCGGGTCGGTGATCTTCTCAATGCGCCCGGTCAGCACGCCGCCGGCTTCGGCAAGGCGCACCAGCGACTTCTCCTGCTTGGTTTCGTCGTCGATGGTCTTCCACAGGCCCACGGGCGTGGCCTGGGCCAGGGCGCCCACGGACCAGGCCAGGGCCGTGACCGCCAGCAAGGCGGCAGATGTCATCTTCATGGGAATGCCTTTCTTGAGAGTGGCGTTGTCAGCACGTTCGGTCCGCGAGATCAGAACATCGCCTCTTCCATGGCCAGCAGCGGCGCCACGCCGGAGCGGGCGGTGCGGATGAGGCCGGCGGTCTCCGGCAGCAGCTTGGCAAAGTAGAAGCGCGCCGTGTGGAGCTTGGCCGCGTAGAAAGGGTCACCTGAGTCCTTCTTGGCCAAGGCCACCTTCGCCATGCGGGCCCAGAAGTAGGCGAAGACCAGATGCCCGCACACGCGCAGGTAGTCCACCGCCGCACCACCCACTTCGTCCGGGTTGCCGAACGCCTTCATGCCCAGTTCGGTGGTGAGCTTGGTGACCTTGTCACCCAGGTCGGCCAACGGGTTGACGAACTCCTGCATCGCCTCGTTCGTGCCCTCTTCTTCAATGAACTCGGCCACCATCTTGCCGAACTTCTTGAGCTTCTTGCCGTTGTCGCCCAGCACCTTGCGCCCCAGCAGGTCCAGCGACTGGATGGTGTTGGTGCCCTCGTAGATCATGTTGATGCGGGCGTCACGCACGTACTGCTCCATGCCCCACTCGCGGATGTAGCCGTGCCCGCCGAACACCTGCAGGCAGTGCGAGGTGGCGATCCAGGCGTTGTCGGTCAGGAAGGCCTTGATGATGGGGGTGATCAGCGCCACCAGGTCGGCGCACTCGGCGCGCTCGTCCTCATCGTCGGTGGAGAGCTCGCGGTCGATCAGCATGCCGCACCAGATGGCCAGAGCCCGGCCACCCTCGGCATACGCCCGCGTGGTCAGCAGCATCTTGCGCACGTCAGGGTGCACGATGATGGGGTCGGCCTGCTTGTCCGGCGCCTTCACGCCGCTCAGGCTGCGCATCTGGATGCGGTCTTTCGCGTAGGCCACCGCGTTCTGGTAGGCCACCTCGGTCAGTCCGAGCGACTGGTTGCCCACACCCAGGCGCGCCGCATTCATCATCACGAACATCGCCGCCAGGCCCTTGTGCGGCTGCCCCACCAGCGTGCCCACGGCGCCGTCCAGCACCATCTGGCAGGTCGCGTTGCCGTGAATGCCCATCTTGTGCTCGATGGCGCCGCAGAAGATGCCATTGCGCTCGCCCAGGCTGCCGTCGCCATTCACCAGGAACTTGGGCACCACGAAGAGGGAAATGCCCTTGCTGCCCGCGGGCGCGTCCGGCAGCCGAGCCAGCACCAGGTGGATGATGTTGGGCGCCAGGTCGTGTTCACCGGCGGAGATGAAGATCTTCTGGCCGGTGAGGCGGTAGCTGCCGTCGGCGGCACCCATCACAGGTTCGGCCTTGGTGCGCAGCATGCCGAGGTCGGTGCCGCAGTGCGGTTCGGTCAGGCACATGGTGCCGGTCCATTCGCCGCTGGTCAGCTTGGGCAGGAAGGTGGCCTTCTGCTCGGGCGTGCCGTGCGCGTGCAGGCACTCGTAGGCGCCGTGCGAGAGGCCGGGGTACATGGTCCAGGCCTGGTTGGCCGAGTTCAGCATCTCGTAGAAGCACTGGTTCACCACGATGGGCAGGCCCTGGCCGCCGTACTCGGGGTCGCAGCCCAGCGCCGGCCAGCCGCCCTCCACGTACTTGGCGTAGGCCTCCTTGAAGCCGGCGGGAGCCGTCACTTCGTGCGTGCTCTTGTCCAGCGTGCAGCCCTGCGCGTCGCCGCTGGCATTGATCGGGAAGATCACCTCGGCAGCGAACTTGCCACCCTCCTCGAGCACGGCGTTGATGGTGTCGGCGTCGATGTCCGCGTGGCGCGGCAGCATCTTCAGCTCGTCGGTGACGTTCAACAGTTCGTGCAGCACGAACTGCATGTCGCGCAGGGGCGGGTTGTAGACGGGCATGGGGTTCTCCTTGAAGTCAACGGGTCAGGATGCGCTCGAAGCCGGCGCGCGCGCGCGCCGCAGCGCCGGGGGTACGGAGGAAGCGTGCATCGTGGTGCAGCGCCAGGATCAGGCCGTGGATCTCGAACAACATCTGCTGCGGGTCGGCGCTGGGGGGCAGATGCCCCTCTTCCACCGCCATGGCGATGGCCCGGCCCAGGGCCTGATGCCAGGCCCGCACCATTTCGACCAGGGCGTCTCTCACGGGTCCGGGGCGGTCGTCGAACTCCACTGCGCCGCTGATGTAGATGCAGCCGGAATCGATCTCCACCGACACGCGGCGCACCCAACACTCGAACAGAGCGCGCAGGCGCGGCAGGCCGCGCGGCTCCTTCATGCAGGGTTGGAAAACCTCGGCCTCGAACCGGGCGTGGTACTCGCGCACCACCGAGATCTGCAGTTCCTCACGCGAGCCGAAATGCGCGAACACGCCGGACTTGCTCATGCCCATCAACTCCGCCAGCGCGCCGATGGACAGGCCCTCCAGGCCCATGTGCGAGGCCAGACCGAGGGCGGCGTCCAGGATGGCGGCACGCGTTTGTCGGCCCTTGTTGGGCGCTTGTCGCTGTTCGGCGGGGGCCAGGGTTTCCATCTTCGCGTAGCGTGGTTTGTCTTTGCGGAAGGCAGGTGAGCGACCGCGGTCTTCCAGACGGGTGCCGTCAGGTGCGAGATCGCAAAATCGAACGATCGTGCTATTTTGCATTCCCGCTGCGCTTTGTCCACCCCCGAAGGCAGCGGATTGAAGGGGCTTTAGGGGCTTCAGGAGCTTTGGGGCTTCAGGGACTTTCGGGCCTTGGGCAGGAGAACGCCCCATCGAACGGTGGTGACACGGAACATTGGTATCCTCCGTGTCCGAGGACGGATCGGCATGGAAGTACTTCAGCTCGACGTTTCCGGCAGGCCCCAGGCCTGGATTTCGGCCCAGGAGGCCGCCACGCTTTACGCCAGCAACACGGTGGGCTGGACGCTGGGTGAGGCGGTGCAGGTGCTGCGCGGCGGCATCCAGCGCGCCACGGGTCAGCAATCGCGCATCGAAGTCCACCCCATCGTCGCCGTCAAGGGCGCCGTACCCACCAGGGCTTGGCGCACCGAGCCGGCACTGAGCAACCCCAAGCTGTTCACCCGCGACCGCCACCTGTGCGCCTACTGCGGGCGCGCCTTCCGGTTCGAGGAACTCACGCGCGAGCACATCGTGCCTGTCTCACGCGGCGGCCACGACACCTGGATGAACTGCATCACCGCCTGCCGCAGTTGCAACGGCCACAAGGCAAACCGCCTGCCTGAAGAGGCGCGCATGAGCCTTCACTACCTGCCCTATGTGCCCAGCCTGCACGAGGACATGATCCTGCGCGGCCGCCGCATCCTCAACGACCAGATGGAGTTCCTGCTGGCCAGCGTGCCCCGGCATTCGCGCCTGCACAGCTGAAGCGCATGGTCTGCACCGGCCCGGGCCCGGCGGCCCATGCGCCGCCGCCGCAACCGCCACCGCGGCCGACAGAAAGGCTTCTTCACATTCAGCGGGCATCATCGCGCCCTCGGGGCGCAGGCCCCACCTTGCATCACCCTTGACCGAGGAGCCACCACGATGAATGCCCATCTCGCCGCCCTGGCCCTGGCCGCCACTCTGGCCGCCTGCACCACCACCAGCCCCGATGTGGTGCGCCGGGAAGATGCCAACCGCATGTCCACCGTGACCGATGCCGTGGTGCTGTCCGTGCGGCCGGTGACAGTGGAGGGCCAGCAAAGCGGCGTGGGCGGCGCGGCCGGTGGCGTGGTGGGGGCCGTCGCCGGAAGTTCCATGGGCAGCGGCAAGCGAGACAGCACCGTGGGCAGTGTGCTGGGGGCGGTGGCCGGCGCGGTGGTGGGCAACGCCATCGAGCGCGTCGCCACCAAGGAGGAAGCGGTGGAGGTGATGGTGCAGTTGCGCAACGGCGAACGCCGCGCCATCGTGCAGGCCAAGGGCACGGAAGAACTGCGTGCGGGCGACCCGGTGATCATCGTCACCACCGGCGGCAAGGTCCGCGTCACGCGTGCGCCGGCCGTGGTGCCGGCCACGCCTGCGGGCGCTCCCGCACAGCGGAGCTGAAAAGGCGGGAAGCTGAAAGACTGGTTACGGGGACAGCGGGCTGCGCATGTCGGCAGCCGCCGCCTCCTCCAGCAAGAGAGCCGCCTGCGCGGCGTGTTCCTCGAACAGGTGGTGCTGCAGGCCGTAACGCACCAGTGACGCAGTGCCCGCCACGCCCAGCTTTTCCATGATGTGGGACTTGTGGGTGCTGACCGTCTTGATGGACAGGTGCAGTTCGCCGGCGATGTCGGTCAGGCGCTTGCCTGCCATGATGTGCCGGTACACCTCGAACTCGCGGTTGCTCAGCTGCTGGTGCGCTGGAGCGTCGTCCAGGTCCTTGAGGCCCACCGCCATGCGTTCGGCCAGCTCAGCCGGCACGTAGGCGCCGCCTGCGGCAATCTTGCGAATGGCATGCACCAGTTGATCGGCTGCGCTGTCCTTGGTGAGAAACCCGCTGGCGCCTGAGCGGAAGGCGCGCACGGCGAACTGGTCCGAGGTGTGCATGGTCAGCACCAGCACCTTGGTGGAGGGGAAATCAGCGCGGATGCGCTTGATCAGGTCCATGCCCGGCACCCCAGGCATGGACAAGTCCAGCACCACCACATCGGTCTGATGGCCGCGCAAGGCGTCCAGCACCTCGTTACCGGTACCGGCCTCGGCCACCACCTCGATGTCGAATTCCGATGCGAGCAAGCGGCGAAGACCCTCGCGCAGCATTTGATGGTCGTCGGCCAGCACCACGGTGTGTGCACCGGTGATCGGATTGCTCAAGACTTCCTCCCTGTCCTTGCTCGCGGCGGTGTAGCGCTCAACCGCCTTTGTCATTGTCAGACACAAAGCTGTCACGAAGCCTGCTCTTGCACAGCCTGCCGTGAAACTGTTGGCGATCTTGGCGCCTTCATCGATACCGCTGCTGACCCAAGTCAAAGCAAAGGCCGTCTGGGGCGGAACACCGCCCGAGGGCGTTCCCTGTACGGCATCGGAGTTTTCCGACAGTGGGATCGGCCTGCGCGCCCGACCGGGACCCGGAGTCCGAAACCAGCTTCGTCCACGCGCCGATACCGCGCAGACGCAACTTGAGGGAAGCTGGCGGCTCGTTCAACAACAGCATCTGCTCAGGGAAAAATCATGACGCTCGTCACCCAAACCGCCAGCACCTCTGACCTCGCAAATGCGAAGAACTCCGCCGTCGGCACGGCCCGTTGCACGGCCTCGGACCTGCTGCGCTGGGCCGGCCTGGGCGACCAGGTCAGCGACCAGACCGACCGCATGCCTTACGCCACGCGGCGGGTGCGCGCCGACACCGCCCTGATACACGAGGGCAACCCCTTCGAGTACCTGTACTTCGTGTGCGCCGGCAGCTTCAAGTGCGTGCAGGTGGACGCCGAGGGCTACGAGCAGGTGCTGGGCTTTGCGCTGCACGCGGACATGATCGGACTGGACGGCATGAGCCGGGGCCGGCACGCCAGCGGCGCCGTGGCCCTGGAAGACTCCACCGTGGCCGCCCTGCCCTTTGCAGACGTGATGAGCGCCTCGCGCCGCATGCCCGCCATCGAGCGGCTGATCCAGCGCGCCATAGGCGCTGAGTTGCTGCGCCGCAGTGACACGCAGTACCTGATGTCCGCCGCCAGTTCGGAGGTGCGCGTCGCCCGCTTCCTGCTGCACTTCGCCAAGCGGCAGAACGCACTGGGCTACTCCGACCGCCGCATCCGCCTGCGCATGACGCGGCGCGACATCGCCAGCCACTTGGGCGTGGCGCACGAGACCGTCAGCCGGGCGCTGACCGCGCTGCAGCAGGTGGGCGGCATCGTGGTGACCTATCGTGACATCGAGATCGTCGACGCCAAGCTGTTGCAGGAGATCCAGCGCGTCACGCGGGGCACCTGGAAGGGAGCGCTGCGCCAGGGCGGGCTGACGGGTGGGACATCTCCTGCACTGCCTTTGGGCGTACCCGGCGCGATGGCATCCAGTTTCGTCGGGGCAGCAGCAGCCCGGCTGCACGCCTGAGCGGGTGAGCGGGTGAGCGGTCGGCAGGCCCCTCAGGGGCTGCTGGCCAGCGCCGCCACCACCTCTTCGTCCGACACCTGCCGAAAGTCCCGGTAATGCGCGCCCACCGCCACGAAGGGTTCCGGGGTCCACAGGCACACGGTGGCGTCCACCTCGCCCGCCAGATCCACCAGCACCTGCGCGGGGGCGACGGGCACGGCCAGCACGACAGCCAACGGGCCACCCCCGGCGCTGGCTTGGCGGCGGTCAGTGTCCGGCAGGCCCTGCACGGCGGCCAAGTCGGTGGCAGGCGCCCGAAGCGCCTTCAGCGCCTTCAGGGCTGCGCGCAAGGTGGTGCCGGTGGCGATGCCGTCATCCACCACGATGACCGTGCACCCGTCCAGCGACATCGGGCGCCGTCCGCGCAGATAGAGCCGGCGGCGGCGCGCCAGTTCGGCCCCTTCGCGTGCGACGCCCCGGTCCACATGGGCCTGGTCAGCACCCGTGGCGGCCATGAGGGCGGGGTCCACGAAGGTCTGGGCGGGCGGCCCGCTCTGCTCATCACCCGAGTCCGTAGCACCCGTACCCAGGGCGGCCATCGCCGCCACCGCCAGTTCCGGCTGCCCGGGCGCACCGATCTTGCGCACCATCAGCAAGTCCAGCGGGGCACCCAGCACGCGCGCCACCTCGGCCGCCACCGGCACGCCGCCGCGCGGCAGGGCCAGCACGGTGGGGTGCTGCAAGCCCAGGGCCTGCAGCACCTGCGCCAGGACCTGGCCGGCTTCCCGCCGGTTGGCAAAGCGCTGGCGGTACAGCACGGGCGGCGGTGCGGCGCTCTCGCGGCTGATGGGGCTCCTGTGGCTTGTGGCGCTTATGGGACTTATGGGGCTTGTGGGACTTATGGGGCTTGTGGGGCCGCGGGGTCTGTTGGTGTGCTCGGGTTCGTCGTCAAGCATGGGTGGGCCTCCCCGGCCCGGGACACCCGCACAGGCAGGTCCATGGGCACATGCGCAGGCACATGCACGGGCAAATACACATGCACAGCGCCTGACGGTCTGAGCTTCCGAGTCGCAGCATCGTCCGCACTGTCATGCGAACCCGGACACCCGTGGGTGACCACGATCAACGCCTGCCCAGCAGACAACGCCAGGATGGCGGGCCCATCTTCACTGAAGCCCAGGTGTCACTCCACGAGGTTCCCGCCATGCAACAAGCCCCCGTGCTGATCGGCAGCGCGCAACTGCCCGGCGTGCTGAGCGTGCCGACACAGGCGCGAGGCCTGGTCGTGTTCGCCCACGGCAGTGGCAGCAGCCGTCACAGCCCGCGCAACCAGCACGTGGCCGCCGTGCTCCAGGCCCAGGGTCTTGCCACGCTGCTGTTCGACCTGCTGGATGCGCAAGAGGGCCAGGACCGCCGCAACGTCTTCAACATCACCCTGCTGGCGCGCCGCCTGGCCGACGCCGTGGATTGGGCCGGGCGTCAGCAGGCGCTGGCCCACCTGCCCCTGGGTCTGTTCGGCGCCAGCACGGGTGCGGCTGCGGCGCTGGTGGCCAGTGCACTGCGGCCGGGACGCGTCCACGCCGTGGTTTGCCGCGGGGGGCGGCCCGACCTCGCAGCCTCTGCGCTGCCGGTGGTGACTGCGCCCACGCTGATGATCGTGGGCGGCGCCGACCTGGATGTGGTGGACCTGAACCAGCAGGCCATCGCCCGCATGCGGGCCCCGGTGCGGCTGAAGATCATTCCGGGCGCGAGCCATCTCTTCGAAGAACCCGGCGCACTGGACCGCGTGGCCTTGCTGGCCGCGCAGTGGTTTCGCGACCATGTACCGGCCCAGTTGGGGGTGGGGATGGGGGCGCAAACCGGCGCCGGGCGCTACGCTTCAGTCGCCACGGGGGAAATCATTGAAAGGCGCCAACGGGCTGAACGACGCCAGTGGCCAAGACCCGCCGGCCCCTCGCGCGGCCCTTCCGAGAGCCTCAAGGGTGCGCTGGCCCACCTGAACGGGCCGGTGCCAGGCCTGTCGGCAGGGCATGTCGCCAGCATGAGGACCTTCAGGTCCGGACGCTGAGTACCTGGCGCTGCTCAGGCCCCAAGACACCGCCCTGACGTTCAGGGTGCGGAGCCCGCGCAACGACGACATGCCCCGCGCGCGGCGCGCGCAATGTGGGCCGCATCCACGCCAAAGAACTCCCGCAGGGCCGAGCGGGTGTCGCTGCGGCCGAAACCGTCGGTGCCCAGCGTCACGAACTCGCGGCCCGTGGGCACGTAGGCGCGGATGCCTTCGGGCACGGCGCGAACGTAATCGGTGGCAGCCACCACAGGGCCCTGGCCCTGCTGCAGCAGTTGGGCGACGTAAGGCAGGGCCTGCGGGGCCGGTGCGCCCGCATCCGACGCGAGGTCACGCAAGCGCTCCCAATCCTGCCCCTGGCGCGCCAGTTCGCTCCAGCTCGTGATGCTGAACACGGTGCTGGCAATGCCTTCGGCGGCCAGCAGGCGCGCCGCCTTGCGCACCTCGGTCAGGATGGCTCCCGAGCCCAGCAGCGTGACCTCGCCCACCGCATCGCCCTCGGCCGCCACGCGTTCGAAGAGGTACCCACCGCGCAGCACGCCCTCTGCAGCCCCGGGCGGCAGGTCGGGCTGGGCGTAGTTCTCGTTCATCAGCGTGATGTAGAAGAACTCGTCGCACTGCTGCAGCAGCATGCGACGCATGCCGTGGTCCACGATCAGGGCCATCTCGCCGGCAAAGGCCGGGTCCCAGGCGCGGCAGTTGGGGATGGTGGCGGCCACCAGGTGGCTGCTGCCGTCCTGGTGCTGCAGGCCCTCGCCGCCCAGGGTGGTGCGCCCGGAGGTCGCCCCCAGCAGGAATCCGCGGGCGCGCTGGTCGGCGGCGGCCCAGATGGCATCGCCCACGCGCTGGAAGCCGAACATCGAGTAGTAGATGTAGAAGGGCAGCATCGGCAGGCCATGCACGCTGTAGCTGGTGGCCGCGGCCGTCCAGCTGGCGATCGCCCCGGCCTCGCTGATGCCTTCTTCCAGGATCTGCCCGTCCAGCGCCTCGCGGTAGCTGAGCACCGAGCCGATGTCCTCGGGCTCGTAGCGCTGGCCCACGCTGGAGTAGATGCCCACCTGCTTGAACAGGTTGGCCATCCCGAAGGTGCGCGCCTCGTCAGCCACGATGGGCACGATGCGCGGCCCGAGATCCGGCTGCTTGAGCAGGCTGCCCAGCAGGCGCACGAAGGCCATGGTGGTGGACATCTCCTTGCCGCCAGGCTGCAGGGCGAAGCCGGCGTAGTCGGCCAATGCGGGCACGGGCACCTCGGCGCCGGCGCCTGCGGCCTGGTCGCGCGCCGGCAACGGCCCGCCCAGGGCCTGCCGCCGCGCGTGCAGGTAGCGCATCTCGGGGCTGTCCTCGGCCGGCTTCACGAAAGCCAGCGTGCGCGCCTGCGCATCACTCAAGGGCAGGTGGAAGCGGTTGCGAAAAGCGATGAGGTCGTCTTCGTCGAACTTCTTCTGGCTGTGCGTGGTCATGCGCCCTTGACCGGCCGCGCCCATGCCGTAGCCCTTCTTGGTGTGCGCCAGGATGACGGTGGGCGTGCCGGTGTGGCGGGCGGCAGCCGCGTAGGCGGCATGGATCTTCACCAGGTCGTGCCCGCCTCGCTTCAGGCGGTCGATCTGTTCGTCCGTCAGGCCCTGGGCCAGGGCGGCGAGTTCCGGGTTCTGGCCGAAGAAGTGGTCGCGGTTGAAGCGCCCGTCCTTGGCGGCGAAGGTCTGCATCTGGCCGTCCACCGTGTGGGCGAAGGCGCGCACCAGGGCACCGGTGGTGTCGCGCGCGAACAGGCCGTCCCAATCGCTGCCCCACAGCAGCTTGATCACGTTCCAGCCCGCACCGCGGAACAGCTTCTCAAGCTCGTCGACCACGCGCCCGTTGCCGCGTACCGGGCCGTCCAGGCGCTGCAGGTTGCAGTTCACCACCCACACCAGTTGGTCCAGGCGCTCGCGCGAGGCCAGGGTCAGGGCGCTCATGCTCTCGGGCTCGTCCATCTCGCCGTCGCCGAACACGCCCCAGACCTTGCGCCCGGTGCAGTCCAGCAGCCCGCGGTGCGTGAGGTAGCGCATGAACCGCGCGTGGTAGATCGAGCTGATGGGCCCCAGGCCCATGGACCCGGTGGGGAACTGCCAGAAGTCCGGCATCAGCCAGGGGTGGGGGTAGCTGGACAGGCCCCGGGCGCCTTGGCGCGGCCCGGTGATCTCCTGTCGGTAGTGCGCCAGATCGGCCTCGCTCAGCCGCCCTTCCAGGAACGCCCGCGCGTACACCCCCGGCGCGCTGTGGGGCTGGAAGAACACCAGATCTCCGCCCTGGCCTGCATTGCCACGGGCGCGGAAGAAGTGGTTGAAGCCCACCTCGAAGAGATCGGCCGCGCTCGCGTAGCTGGCGATGTGGCCGCCCAGGTCGCCGTGCGCCGCGTTGGCCCGCACCACCATGGCCAGGGCGTTCCAGCGCATCAGTGAGGCCAGCTTCTCTTCAAGGGCCAGATCGCCGGGAAAGGGAGGTTGGCGCTCCGCCGGGATGGTGTTGACGTAGGGGGTCACCAGTTCGGGCGACCAGCCGATGCGCGGGTCCCGCGCCAGCAGGGCCAGTTGGTCGAGCACGAAGCGGGCGCGCTCGGGCCCGTTCTGCTGCACCAGCGCCTGGAAAGCCTCACGCCACTCGGCCGTTTCCTGCGGATCAGGGTCCGGGGTGGACGGCGCTGCGGACTGCGCGCCGCCAGGCAGCCCGGGCGCAGCGTGAAGGGCCGGCACGGCTGCCGGGGCGGCAAGAAAGCGGGAGAGGCCAGCGTCACTCATTTAGACACTGTAGGCCGGCGAGCTCGAAATGAGTTGCCGAAGAAGCCTCACACGGGGCCTCACGCAGCATAAGATGCCGCGAGCATATTCAGTAGCAGCACTTCATGCAACTTGACAGCATCGATCTGCGGATCCTGGACCATCTTCAGCGCGACGGCTCGCTCACCAACGTGGAGCTTGCGCGGCGGGTGCACCTCTCGCCCTCACCCTGCCTCACGCGGGTGAAGGCGCTGGAAGCTGCCGGCGTCATCGAGCGTTATGTGGCGCTGGCCAACGCCAAGGCGCTGGGCCTGGGGCTGAACGTCTTCATCAGCATCAGCCTGAAGGAGCAGGGCAAGGAGTCGCTGGCCGAGTTCGAGCGGCGCATCGTCGAGCACGAACAGGTGATGGAGTGCTACCTGATGACAGGGGACAGCGACTACCTCATCCGCGTGGCGGTGCCCGACATCGGCGCGCTGGAGCGCTTCATCCTGGAGCAGCTGACACCCATTCCCGGCATCGAGAAGATCCGCTCCAGCTTCGCCCTGAAGCAGGTGAGGTACAAGACGGCGCTGCCGCTGCCTGCCACCGCCGCCACGCCCGGCCCCCTGCCACCCACCACACCCGGGCTCCGTCCCGCCTGAGCGCACCCCGCCAGCCCTTCACCACCACCACACCCCGTTCGGGCTGAGCCTGTCGAAGCCCAACCCTCCACCACATGAGCCTTTCCGACCTTGACACCCCCGTGGCCGTGGGCGTGGACTGGGGCACCACCCACCGCCGCGGCTACGCCCTGGCCGCCGACGGCCGCTGCATGGCCGAGCACGCGGATACCGACGGCATGCTGGCCGCACGTGGCCGCTTCGAGGCCTCGCTGGAAACCCTGCTGCAGGCCCTGAACGCCGCCGGCCCGCAGGTGCGGGTACTGATGTCCGGCATGGTGGGCAGTGCTCACGGCTGGGTGCAGGCGCCCTACCTGGAGCCCGAAGTGCGCTTGAGGGAACTCGGCCACCATCTGCTGCGGGTGCCGGGCACGGCGCGGCGCGTGGACATCGTGCCCGGCATCGCGCTGAAGACAGACACCGCCGTGGACGTGATGCGCGGCGAAGAAACCCAGTTGCTGGGCGCTGCGCTGCTGGGCCATGACGACGGCTGGTTCCTGCTGCCGGGCACCCACAGCAAGTGGGTGCGCATGGCCGAAGGCCGGGTGGCCGACTTCGCCACCTTCATGACAGGCGAACTGTTCGACCTGCTGGGCCGCCACGGCACCCTGGCCGCCGCAGCCGGGGCGGAACACGCGGGGGCCGATGTGCACCACCCCGAGGCCTTCGGCCAGGGCCTGCGCGCGGGCGCCAACGTGGCCCTGTCCCATGCCCTCTTCGGCTGCCGCGCGCGCGTGGTCACCGGCGCCCTGCCGCCCGAGCAGGCGCGGTCCTACCTGAGCGGCCTGCTCATCGGCGCCGAGTGGCACGAACTGCGCCGCCGCGGCGCCGGGCATCTGCCCACCACAGTCACCGTCATCGGCGCACCGCACCTGGCAGCCCGCCATGCCGAAGCCGCCGCGGCCTTCGGCGTGACCCTGCAGCACCTGGACCCCGCCGAGGTTTACAAGATCGCGCTGGGGCATCTGTTGACGACCGATTGAGCCCCGGCCAAAGACGGGTGCTCGAGCGCCCGGCGCAATCGGCCCAACTCCACACTCCGAAGGCGACTTCAATGAACACCCGATCGGCTTCCTCCCCCCAGGAAAGAACCCAGCGGCCTGCAGCCCTCCCACACCTGGACCCACCCCTGGTAGCCATCCTGCGCGGCCTGCCCGCTGAAGATGCGGCTTCAGTGGGTGCGGCCTTGTTCGAAGCGGGTTTTCGCGCGGTGGAGGTACCGCTGAACCGGCCCGGCGCCCTGCAGGCCATCGCCACGCTGACGGCCATGGCCCCGGCAGGCACCCTCATCGGCGCCGGCACCGTGATGAGCCCGCAGGATGTGCAAGCCGTGGCCGAAGCCGGCGGGCGCCTGATCGTCTGCCCCCACTGCGACCCCGCCGTCATTGACGAGGCCGTGGCGCTGGGCCTGTGGTGCGTGCCCGGCGTGGGCACGGCCAGCGAAGCCTTCACCGCACTGCGCCACGGCGCGCACGGCCTGAAGCTCTTTCCCGCCGAGGTCTGGGGCCCGCGCGGCCTGAAGGCCCTGAAGGCCGTGCTGCCCGAGGGTACCGCGCTGTGGCCCGTAGGTGGCGTGGCCGCCGACAACCTGGCGCAGTGGACCGCGGCCGGCGCCACGGGGTTTGGCATCGGCGGGCAGCTGTATCAGCCGGGTGACAGCGCCCAGACCGTGGGCCAGCGGGCCATGGAGTTCATCGAATCGTGGAAGGCGGCCTGCCGCTGAGGCCACGGGCCTGGCGTGGGCAAGGCGCGGGGGCATCACGGCATCACGACCTCAGGGGCCTGGCCGGTCGGCCGGCGGGTACGGGTCGGCCTCGTAGGCCGGTCCCTTCATGATCATCACCACCACGCAGCCCACGCCCACGGTGAACACCAGCGTGAGGTGCAGCACCGCCGCGCCGGCCAGGCGGTACACGGTCAGCCAGTAGGCGCGCTCCTGTGCGGGGGTAGCCGCATCGGGAAACTGCGCCCACTGCCAGAGCAGGGCCAGGCCCAGCAAGCCCAGCCCCCACAGCGTGATGGCCGGCAGCCGCCGCCACAAGCGCCATTCCAGGCCCGCCGGGGCGCTGCGGCCAGGGGAGATGCGGCGAAGCCAGGTCATGAGGGAACTGCTTGCAGCGGCATGACTTTGCGTCTTCCAGCTTTTCAGCGCCTGGCCAACAAGGGGGAGCGGCCAACCTTGCTCGTGTTCCCCTTCAGCTTTGGAGGCACAGAAAATCCTTCAAACGCGTCTCCTGGGCGCCAGTCGCCCACCGCATAGACGCGCTTGTCGCGTAAGCCGTGCACACCTTCCGTCCAGACCATCAACATGCGCTTGCCCACGTCGTTGAACCCGCCGTGCTGCGCCATGGCTTCGCGAACCTGCGGGCCCACCTCGGCCACCGCGTCACTGATCGCCTCCACCATCAGCGCTTGTTCTCTGGGCTGGACGCCAAAGTGGGCAGCGATGAACTTCTGCAGGTTCTTGCCTGGCGTCCAAGTCTTCTTGCCCATGAACTCGATGCCTGGCGGGTTGTGCTGGAAGCCTGCGTACACGCTGGTGGTCAGCATGTCGTAGGCAGGCGACAGGTGCGCGTCAGCCCGGCTGGTGTACAGCAGCGCCAGGTTCTTGGCGTGGCAATCCGCATTGCGCAGCGCGTAGGTCAGCAGCAATGTGGCGGCCAGTTGTCTGAAGGTCTCAAGCCTGCGCTCGGCGGGCAGGTGGTCGCGCACGGCCTTGGCAATGCGCTCCCAGGTGGTGTCGTACTTGGCTGCAGGGCGCAGGCCAAGCAATGAACAGAAATCCTCCATGCCCCAGTGCGGCTGCCCGTGCTGGTTCACATCGAAGCGGTGAACCACCAGCGCCTGGCCGTCGTCTGACACTTCGGTCTTGGCTGTGGGCATGACCTTCGCGGCCACCCGCATGCACAAGTGCTCGTTCAAGGCCACAAATGGCAGTTGCTTGCTGGAGCCCTTGATGATGTGCCGCCGCGTGACCAGGCTGACCTTCTTGTGCGCGGCCAGTGGTGAGCCAGGCCGCTGAGTCTCTTCGGCCTCGCCCAGGAATTTGGGCACCACCCCCGACACGCCGCTTGTGGCGTGCTGGCGGACCAGTCTCGCAAAAGACTCTTCGGAGTTGTCGCCCTTCAGCAGCGCCGCCACCTCGATGGGCTTGGCAGGCTGGTTCAGATCTGCGCCTGTGGCGGCCACCTGGATGCGGCCCACCATGTTGCGGCCGATGACCGACAGCAAGGCCATCGGACTTGCGCCCATGTGCGGGCCGAACTGCTCTTGCAGCACCTGCAAGAGGTAGCCCTCGGGCAGGTTCATCTGCAGCACGGGCGGCAGTTGGTCGTCCCACACGTAGGACTCGGTTCGCACCGGCATCGTGAGGGAGACAAAGTCGTCAGGCGCTGTGTGGGCGTGGTAGCTCAGGACACTCTTGAAGTCTCCCGATGGCTCAAGCACGGCAACCTCGCGACCCATGACGTACACCGAGAGCTTCATGCCTGGTTGCGCTCACGGCGCAGTTCGTCCAGCGTGCCAGCCTGGCCGGTGGGAATGGTGTTGAGTTCCATACCCAGCACGGCCAGCACAGCCAACAGCTTCCGGGCGCCGAACTCGGCGCAACGCCCCCGCTCAAAGCGGGACAGGGATTCAGGAGTGATGCCTGCGCGCACGGCCACCACCTGCTGACGCAGGTTCAACGCCTTGCGACGCGCGGCGACGGCTTCACCCAGCTCTTGAAGGGTTTGCATTTGATGTTTATATCAAGAAACATGCACACTGGACATTACTTGACATATAAATCAAAACACAAGTGACATGAAGCATCCCCGCACCGCCCAGGGCGGCACACGGTCAGCCCGTAAGCGCGCTCCTGGGCCGGGGTGGCCGCATCGGGAAACTGTGCCCAGTGCCAGAGCAGGGCCAAGCCCAGCACTCACAGCGCGCTGGCCGGAAGCCGCCGCCACAAACTCCACTCCAGACCCCCCGGGGCGGTGCGGCCGGGGGAGATGAGGCGGAGCCGAGGTCATGGTGGACCCGGGTGCGGTGGTCCATGGGTGGCCCGTGATCGGGCAGAGCCTGGAAGGCTTGCGCGAAGGGTGTTGGTAGGCCGTGTTGGACTTGAACCAACGACCAAAGGATTATGAGTCCTCTGCTCTGACCAACTGAGCTAACGGCCCCCTTTCGAACCCTGGGATTCTAGGAGGGCGCGACGGGGCATCAGCAGAGTACTCCGAAGCGCTTGCGTGGGCGCAGCATCGCCGGCTTCAACGCACCGACAAGGCGTGCCCCACCAGGCGCGAGGTGATGTCCACGATCTGGATCATGCGGTCGTAGGCCATGCGGGTGGGGCCGATAACGCCCAGGGTGCCCACCACCTGGCCGTCGATCTCGTACGGGGCGGTCACCACCGACAGTTCCTCGAAGGGGACCACGCGGCTTTCGCCGCCGATGTAGATGCGCACGCCCTCGGCGCGGCTGGACACGTCCAGCAGACGCATGAGCTCGGTCTTCTGCTCGAACACCTCGAACAGCTTGCGCAGCGAGTTCATGTCGTTGCCGAAGTCCTGCACGCCCAGCAGGTTGCGCTCGCCGCTGACCACCACCTGGTCCACCGCTTCTTCCATCACCTGGGTGCCGGCCTGCACCGCCGCCTGCATCAGCACGCCGATCTCACCGCGCAGCGCCTCGATCTCGGTCTTCAACCGCTCGCGCACGGCTTCGATGGTCAGGCCGGCGTAGTGGGCGTTCAGGTGGTTGGCGGCCTCCACCAGTTCGGCCTGGGTGTGGTCGCGGGCGGTGAAGATGACGCGGTTCTGCACGTCGCCGTCGGGCGCCACCAGGATCACCAGCACGCGGCGCTCGCCCAGGCGCAGGAACTCGATGTGGTGGAACACGCTGGCCTTGCGCGGGGCCGTGACCACGCCGACGAAGCTGGACAGGCTGGACAGCAGGTGCGCCGCCTGCGCGATGACGCGCTGCGGCTGGTCAGGGTGCAACTGCCCGCGGGCGGCGGCCAGATCGGGGGAGGCCTGGTCCAGATCCACGGGCCGTGCCGTCAGCATGGTGTCGACGAAGAGCCGGTAGCCGCGGGCGGTGGGGATACGGCCCGCGCTGGTGTGGGGGCTGGCGATGAGGCCCAGTTCCTCCAGGTCGCTCATCACGTTGCGGATGGTGGCGGGCGAGAGATCCAGCCCTGAGGCGCGGGACAAGGTGCGTGAGCCCACGGGCTGGCCCTCGGCGATGTAGCGCTCGACAAGGGCTTTGAGCAGCGTCTTGGCGCGTTGGTCCAGCATGCGGCCGATTGTAGTGAGCGCACCGGTGTCCTGTGCCCTTGCCGAGCCGCCGTTCCCGCGCGGCAGGCACCCCTTCACCCTCGTGGAGTCCCCTCGTTGGAGGGGGTGCATTCCTGGGGCCCTATGGTGTAATCATTTGCATCATGTCCATGCGCTTTCGCCACGCGGCCATCGTCGGGAAGTACCAGGCCCGCGGCATCCGGCCGGTGCTGGAGGAAGTGGCGCACTTCCTGATCGATCAGGGGCTGGATGTCTGCTTCGACCGCGACACGGCTGCGGCCACCGGAGTGGCCGACTACGAGGCGTTGAGCACGGCCGAGATTGGCAAGCGCTGCGATCTGGCCGTGGTGGTGGGCGGCGACGGCACCATGCTGGGCATTGCCCGCGAACTGGCCCGCCACAACCTGCCACTGGTGGGCATCAACCAGGGGCGCCTGGGCTTCATCACCGACGTGCCGATCGACCGCTTCAAGGAGTCGCTGGCACCCATGCTCGCCGGCGACTACGAAGAAGAGCACCGGACCATGCTGGACGGCAGCGTCTGGCGCGACGGCGAACGCATCTTCGAAGGCCTGTCGATGAACGACGTGGTGGTGAGCCGCGGCGCCACGGCCGGCATGGTGGAGTTGCGGGTGGACATCGGCAACGACTTCGTGGCCAACCTGCGCGCTGACGGCTTGATCATCGCCTCGCCCACGGGCTCCACGGCCTACGCGCTGTCGGCCGGTGGGCCCATCCTGCACCCGGGCATTGCCGGCTGGGTGCTGGTGCCCATCGCCTCGCACACCCTGTCGAACAGGCCCATCGTGCTGCCTGACCACGGCGAGGTGCGCATCGAGATCGTGGCCGGGCGCGACGCCTCGGCCAACTTCGACATGCACAGCCTGACCAGCCTGCTGCACGGCGACCAGGTCCGCGTGCGCCGATCCCAACACAAGGTGCGCTTCCTGCACCCGCGGGGCTGGAGTTACTACGCCACGCTGCGGCGCAAGCTCAGGTGGTACGAAGGCGTGGTGTAACCATGCTCAAGCGCATCGCCCTGCAGGATTTCGTCATCGTCCACGCGCTCGATCTGGACATCGGCGTAGGGTTCTCGGTGCTCACGGGCGAAACCGGCGCCGGCAAGTCCATCCTCATCGATGCCCTGCAGCTGGCCTTGGGCAGCCGCGGCGACGCCGCCCTGGTGCGCGAGGGTGCGGTGCGCGCGGAAATCGCCGCGGAGTTCGACCTGCCCGACACCCTGACCGGCTGGATGCAGGACGCCGGCTTCGACACTGCCGGCGGCACCCTGCTGCTGCGGCGCACCATCGACGCGCAGGGCAAGAGCCGGGCCTGGATCAACGGCGGCAGCGCCACCGTGGGCCAGTTGCGCGAGGCCGGCGAACACCTCGTGGAGATCCACGGCCAGCATGCCTGGCAAAGCCTGACCCGGCCGGCCGCCGTGCGCGCGCTGCTGGACGGTCAGGGCGGGTTGGATCTTGCGCCGCTGGCTGCGGCCTGGGGGCACTGGCGCCAGGCCTTGCAGGCGCTGGAGCAGGCACGGCGCCAGCGTGACACGCTGGACCAGGAGCGCGAGCGCCTGCAGTGGCAGGTGAGCGAGCTGGACCGCTTGAACCCGGGCGAGCACGAGTGGGCCGAACTGAACGCCGAGCACACGCGCCTGGCCCATGCCCAGGCGCTGCTGGAGGCTGCCCGCAGCGCGCTGGCTGCGGTGTCCGAGGGGGATCCTTCGGCCGATGGCCTGGCCGCCCGCGCGGCAGATGCGCTGGAAGCCGTGTCAGGCTACGACGCCGCCCTGGGGTCCGTGGCCGACGTGCTGCGCTCGGCGCAGGCGCAACTGCAGGACGCCGCCCACAGCCTGCAGACTTATCTGGCGCGGCAGGAGCCGGACCCGCACCGGCTGGCGGAACTGGACGAGCGCCTGTCCACCTGGATGCAATCGGCGCGCCGCCACCGGCGCCAGCCGGCGGAACTGCCGGCGCTGCTGCAAGGCTGGCGCCAGGAGCTGCAGGCGCTGGAAGCCTCGGCAGACCTGGCCGCGCTGGAACAGCGGGCGGTTCAGGCTGAACAGGCGTGGCGCACCGAGGCCCAGAAGGTATCGCGTGCACGCAAGACTGCGGCGCCGCGGCTGGCCGCCGCGGTCACGCAGGCCATGCAGCAACTGGGCATGGAGGGCGGACGCTTCGAAGTGGCGGTGACGCCGGTGCAGGAGCCCCAGTCCTTCGGCCTGGAACAGGTGGAGTTCCTGGTGGCGGGCCACGCCGGGTCCAGCCCGCGTGCGCTGGCCAAGGTGGCCTCGGGCGGCGAACTCTCGCGCCTGGCCCTGGCGATTGCAGCCACGGCCGCCACCACAGCGACGGGCGCCATCAGCACCACAGCGGCCACCATCTCACGCCAGCGGCCCACACAGGGTGCCGTGCCCACGCTGATCTTCGACGAGATCGATGCCGGCGTGGGCGGTGCGGTGGGCGACAGCGTGGGACGCCTGATGAAGCAACTGGGCGCCAACACCCAGGTGCTCGCCGTCACCCACCTGGCGCAGGTGGCCGCCTGCGCGGACGGGCACTTCCTGGTCTCCAAGGCCAGCACGCAAGGCCGCACCGTGACCGACGTGCAGCCTGTGGCCGGTGAGGCGCGCGTCAGCGAGATCGCCCGCATGCTCGGCGGTGAACGGCTGGCCGGCACCAGCCGTGCCCATGCCCAGGCCCTTCTGGGCGCTTCGCGATGAAGGCGGCCGAAGTCGTACTGATCACCGGCATCTCCGGCTCGGGCAAGTCGGTGGCCCTGCATGCGCTGGAGGACGCCGGCTACTTCTGCGTGGACAACCTGCCACCGGAGCTGCTGCTGGACTTCGTGCGCCTGGAGCTGGACCGCTACGACCGGCGCCAGGTGGCGGTGGCGGTGGATGCGCGCACGGCCGCTTCGCTGCCCGCGCTGATCGGGTTGATCGAGAAATTGAAGCGCAAGGGCACGAAGATCCGCCCCATCTTTCTGGACGCCAGCACGCCGGCCCTGGTGCGACGCTTTTCCGAGACGCGTCGTCCGCACCCCTTGTCCATGAACGACCATGCACGGGACCAGGGCCACGCGCTGCTGGACGCCATCGAACAGGAGCGCGGGCTGCTGGAGGCCCTGCGCGAAGTCTCCACCGTGCTGGACACCAGCCAGTTGCGGCCCGCCCAGCTGCGCGCCTGGGTGCGCGACCTGGTCGGCGCGACCACCTCCAGCCTGACCTTGGTGTTCGAATCCTTCGCCTTCAAGCACGGGGTGCCGCTGGACGCCGACTTCGTGTTCGACCTGCGTGTGCTGCCCAACCCGTTCTACATCAAGGACTTGCGCCCGCTCACCGGGCGCGACGCCGCCGTGGCCCGCTTCATGGAAGAGCAGCCCGAGGCGGGTGAGCTGCTGACGCAGATCGAGACTTTCCTGCGTCGCTGGATCCCGGGGTTCGAGTCGGACCAGCGCAGCTACCTCACCGTGGCGCTGGGCTGCACGGGCGGCCAGCACCGCTCGGTGTACGGCGTGGAACTGCTGGCGCAGCGCTTCAAGGACCGCAACGCGACGCTGGTCCGCCACCGCGAACTGGATACTGGCGAATGACCCTGCCCGACCCGCTGCCGCTGTTCCCGTTGCAGACCGTGCTGTTCCCCGGCGGCCTGCTGCCACTGAAGGTATTCGAGGCCCGCTACCTGGACCTGGTGGGCCACTGTCTGCGCAGCGGCGAACCCTTCGGCGTGGTGTGCATGAGCCGCGGCACCGAAACGGGCGACAACCCAGAAGGCGTGCGCATCGAGCGCGTGGGCGTGCTGGCGCGCATCGACGATGTGGACGCGGAGCAGGCCGGCATTCTCAAGGTGCGCTGCGTCGGCGGCTCACGTTTTCGCCTGCGTGAGGCACCCGTGCAGCAGCCCAATGGCCTGTGGGTGGGGCCTGCGGAACTCATCGAGGACGATGCGCCTCGCCTGCCCGAGAGGGCACTGCAGCCGGCCGTGGAGGCGCTGCAGCAGGCCCTGGAGGCCTTGCTGGCCCAGGACGTCAAGCCCTTTGCGGAGCCTCTGCAGTGGCGCGACGCCGGCTGGGTGGCCAACCGCTGGTGTGAACTGCTGCCCATCACACTGGCCGCCAAACAGCGCCTGATGGAGCTGGAGGAGCCCTCGATGCGGCTGCAACTGGTGGACGAGTTCCTGCGCAGCCGGCAAGTGCTCAACAGCTGACGGCACCGGGGCGCGGCTCAGCGTTCCCCAATTGAGTGGCTGCTGCCCAGGCTTGCAGCACAAGCCTCTCGCCCAGCAACGTCAGGCGGAACTGAACAGCCGGCGCACGGGCGCGGGCAGGCCCAGTTGCAGGGCTTGCGCTGGCGTCATCCAGCGGCCTGGCGGCAGGGCCGCCTCCAGGGCTTGCTGGTCGGCAACAGCAAGATCCTGCGGCCAGGTCCAGCGCAAAGGGCGCAAGGTCCAGTCGAAGTGGGTCAGCGCATGCTCCACGGCCGGCAACACCTCGCCCTGGCCAGGCCATGCGGCCACGCGCGGCTGCAGGTCTTCATCGGCCGGCCACTCCGGCAGGCTCCACAGGCCGGCCCACACGCCCGTGTCGGGACGCTGCACCAGCCACAGGCGGTCTGCCTGGCACAGCCACAGCAGCACCTGTTCGCGCCGGCCCCGCTTCAGGCGCCGGGTCTTGACGGGGAAATCCTGCGGGCGGGCCTGCCGCCTGGCCACGCAGGTGTCTTGCAAAGGGCAGCGCTCGCAGGCCGGACGGCGCAGGGTGCACACGCCGGAACCCAGGTCCATCAGCCCTTGGGTGTAGGCCTCCACGCCTTGCGCCGGCAGCAAGGCGCGGGCTTGCTCCCACAGGCGCCGCTCCTGTGCGGGCTGCGCCAGATCACCGTCGAAGCCCAGCGCACGCGTGAGCACCCGCTTGACGTTGCCGTCCAGGATGGCGGCGCGCTCGCCAAAGCAGAAGGCCGCGATGGCCGCTGCGGTGGATGGGCCGATGCCCGGCAAGGTGGCCAGCGCCTGGCTGCTGGCCGGAAACCGGCCGCCGTGCTGCGACACCACGGCCTGGGCACAGCGGTGCAGGTTGCGGGCACGGCTGTAGTATCCCAGGCCACTCCACAGGGCCAGCACGTCGTCCAGCGGGGCCGCAGCCAGGGCCTGCACGTCCGGGAAGCGCTGCAAAAACCGGCCGTAGTAGCCCAGCACGGTGGCCACCTGCGTCTGCTGCAGCATCACCTCTGACAGCCACACGCGATACGGGTCACGCGTGCCCTGCCAGGGCAGTCCGTGCCGTCCGTGCACGCGCTGCCACGCGACCACCCGGCCCGCCAGGTCGGCAGCGGTCGTGGGGCCGACCTGCAGCGCCGGCATGGCCGCAGGGGCTGCGCCGAACTCAGCGACGTCAAGCCTCAGCGCTTCTGGCATGAGGGACAGAAGTAGGTCGCGCGCTGCCCCTGCACGATGCGCCGGATGGACGTGGCGCAGCGTGGGCAGGGCTGGCCCTCGCGCCCGTAGACGGCCGCCTCGGCCTGGAACTCGCCATTCATGCCGTGCGCATCGCGGAAATCGCGCAGCGTGCTGCCGCCCATCGCGGTGGCGCGCGCCAGCGTGTCGCGCACGGCCTGCAGCAGGCGAGCTGCGCGGGGCCGGCTCAGACGGTCGGCGCGCATGCGCGGGTCGATGCCAGCCTGGAACAGCGCCTCACAGGCGTAGATGTTGCCCGCCCCCACCACGGCCTGGCCCGACAGCAGCACGTTCTTGAGGGCGGTGCGGTGCGTGTGCAGGCGGGCATGAAAGCTCAGAGGTGTCAGCGCAGCGTCGAAAGGCTCTGGCCCGAGACGGGCCAGCAAGGGGGCCGCCGGCGGCAGATCCATCGAGGCGGACCACACCACCGCACCGAACCGGCGCGGGTCGTGCAGGCGCAGCGTGCCCTGCGTGGTGACCAGGTCGAAGTGGTCGTGAGGGCCGGGGGGTGGCGGCGAGGAAGGAGACGACGTACTTCCCAGGGCATGGAAGCCCAGCGAGCCGGACATGCCCAGGTGCAACAGCAGGCCCCCGGCATCGTCAGGCCCCTGGCCCGGACGCGGGCCGAGCGCCATCCACAGGTACTTGCCGCGCCGCGACACCGGCCCCACCGCCCGACCGGCCAACTGCCCAGGGGCGCACCCCAGCGGCCAACGCAGGGGCTTGCCCAGCACCACCGCCTGCACCACGGCCCCGGCCAGTGGCGCCTCGATGCTGCGTCGCGTGACTTCGACCTCGGGCAATTCAGGCATCACGGATTATGTGCAGCCGCCTGGCTCGCCAACCCCCGGGGCAGCGTCTGGCCCTTGGCCGATCCGGCGGGTTCGCGCCATGCGGACAGGACCTGCCGTTCCTTGTCACAATGCCCTGGACATCCTGTCACCCCAGCGACGAAGTCTCCAAGACGTGCTCCCCTCCTTCGAGCCCTGCGCCGAGCAAATGTCTGCTCACGCCTTCCGGGCCAGTTCCATGATCTGGCGCGCAGGCAGTGCGGCGCCGGCAGGCGGCCTCGCGGGTCTGCGCCAGGTCGTCGGACTCCTTGGGCTGTCGGCGGCGCTGACGCTTGCAACTGCGTCAACACAGGCCCAGACGCCAACACCACCGCGCACGACCGAAGTTGCGCAAGGAAGTCAGGAGTCCGCGGCAGCACCCACGCGCTCCGCACTCGACGCGCTGCTGTTCTACCAGTTGCTGATCGGCGAGATCGAACTGCGCCAAGGCCAGCCGGCCGTGGCCTTCGAGGTGCTGATGGACGCGGCGCGGCGCACGCGTCAAGAACAGGTGTTCCGCCGAGCAGCCGACGTCGCGCTGCAGGCCCGGGCAGGTGACCGGGCGCTGGCGGCGGTGCGGGCCTGGCGGCAGGCCGTGCCCGATTCGCTGGAGGCCGTGAGGCTGCAGTTGCAGATTCTGAGCGCGCTGAACCGGCCGGGCGACGCCGCCGAACCGCTGAGGTTCCTGCTCGCCCGCAGCCCTGAAGGTGAGCGCAGCGGGTTGATCGCCTCCATTCCGCGCTTCTTCCAGCAAGCCGCCGACCCCAAGGCGGTGGCCACCATGCTGGAGCCCGTGCTGCAGCCCCACCTGCAGGCCGAGGCCACACGCGTGGCCGCTGGTGTGGCGCTCGGCCGTGCCTGGCTGCGGGCCGGCGACGCCCCGCGCGCGCTCACGCTGGTACGTCGGGCGCACACGCAGGACACCACGGCCGTCGGTCCGGTGCTGGCCGCACTCGACCTCATGCCCCGGGCACCCGAGGCCGAATCCATCGTCAAGGCCTTCCTGGCCGCGCCGCAGGCAGAACCCGCTGTGCGCCTGGCCTATGCCCGAGCTCTGATCCAGGCGCAGCGCCTGGGCGATGCGGTGAACGAACTGGAAGTGGTGACTCGCCAGCAACCTGCCGTGGCCCCGCCCTGGCTGATGCTGGGCGCCCTGCAGGTGGAGCTCAAGCACCCCCAGCCAGCCGAGCAGGCACTGGCACGCTACCTGGCCCTGGTGGAACGGCCCTCGGGGCCCGAGGCCCCCAAGCCGGCGGCAGCCCCGGGCCCCGCCAGCGACGACGATGGTGACGATGATGACGGCGACGCACAGAGCGGTACGAGCGCGGGCTCCGGCAGCGCCTTGGCCGACGGCATCGCCCAGGCCCGTATGCTGCTGGCGCAGGCGGCTGAACTGCGAAACGACGACGCCGCCGCCGAGGCGCACCTGACCAAGATCGACCAACCCAGGCGCTTGCTGGAGGTGCAGACGCGCCGGGCCGGCATCCTCGCCCGGCAGGGTCGCGTCGAACAGGCGCGCGATCTGCTGCGCAAGGTGCCCGAACGCACCGAGAACGACGCCCGCGCCAAACTGGTGGCCGAAGCCCAGGTGATGCGCGACATCAAGCGCTGGGGCGATGCCTACGGGGTGCTGGATCAGGCCGTGGCGCGATGGCCGCAGGATGTGGACCTGTTGTACGAACAGGCCATGGTGGCCGAGAAGATGGACCGATTGGCCGAGATGGAGACGCTGCTGCGGCGCGTCATGCAACTCAAGCCCGACCATCAACACGCCTACAACGCGCTGGGCTACTCGCTGGCCGATCGCGGGCTGCGCCTGGAGGAAGCCCGGGCCCTGATCGTCAAGGCCCTGGAACTGGCGCCTGGCGATCCCTTCATCACCGACAGCCTGGGCTGGGTGGAATTCCGCCTGGGCCGCCATGAGGAGGCCTTGCGGCTGCTGCGCGACGCGTACCGGGCGCGTCCGGACACCGAGATCGCTGCGCACCTGGGCGAAGTGCTGTGGGTGCTGGGCCGCCAGGACGAAGCGCGGGCGATCTGGCGCGAGGGCCGTGCACGCGATGCCGGCAACGAGGTGCTGCGCGAGACCCTGGTCCGGCTGCGGCAAGACCTGTGAAAGGCGTTCGCGCCCGCCGGGCGGCCTGCGCCGCCGCCCTGGCTGTTCTTCTGGCGGCCGGCTGCAGCACCGTGCCCCCGCCTGAAAGCGGCGATACCCTGACAGGCCGACTGGTCCTGCAGATCAGCCCCGGGGCCAGCACGCCCGCGCAGCAGTGGAGCGCGGGGTTCGAGCTGCGGGGTTCGGCACAGGCCGGGGAACTGGAGCTGACCAGCCCGCTGGGCACCACGGTAGCGCAGGCGCGCTGGCGTCCCGGACAGGCCGAACTGCATCAAGGCGGCGAGCGCCGGGCTTTCACAGACCTGAGTGAACTTTCCCGACAACTGCTGGGCGAGAACGTGCCGCTGGAGGCCCTGTTCGACTGGCTGCGCGGGCGACCCTGGCCTGCCACCAGCCACGAACGCACGGCGCAGGGCTTCGTGCAGCAGGGCTGGGCCGTGGACCTGTCCGGCCTGGGGGAAGGCCGCCTCACGGCCCGGCGCGACCAGGCCCCGGCCATCCTGCTGCGCGCACGGCTGGAAACGGCGCCGTGATGGCCGCCCGCCCACCGCGCGCGCGCCCCACAACGCGGGCCGTACAGCCCTGACACCATGAGCCTGCGATCCCTTCTGGATGTGCCCGCGCCGGCCAAGCTAAACCTGTTCCTGCATGTGGTGGGGCGCCGCAGTGACGGCTACCACCTGTTGGAATCGGTCTTCGTGCTGATCGACTGGGCCGACACCCTGCACTTCGAGCGCCGCGAAGATGGCGTGCTGCGGCGCCACGACCTGGGCGAACCCCTGCCCCCCGACGACCTGTGCCTGCGCGCGGCGCGTGCGCTGAAGGCCGCCTCCGGCTGCAACGCGGGGGCCGACATCTCCGTTCTCAAGCAGGTGCCCTCGGGCGCGGGCATGGGCGGTGGCAGTTCCGACGCGGCCACCGTCCTGCTGGCGCTGAACCGCCTGTGGGGCCTGCACTGGCCGCGGCAACGCCTGTTGCATCTGGCCGCCACCCTGGGGGCCGACGTGCCCTTCTTTGTTTTCGGCCGCAATGCGCTGGTCCAGGGCATCGGGGAGCAACTCAGCGCCGTCGACGTGCCGCCGCACCTGTACGCCGTGGTCAAGCCGGCCGCTTCGTTGCCCACGGCCGACATCTTCAGCAGCCCGCTGCTCAAGCGCGACTCTGCATCCGCTATACTTGAGGGCTCACTTGTGAGCGAAGCATTGGCTTGGCTTGCGGGGCCGGCGAAGGCTGCGGTCTCGGGTGGGGCGGCTGCGCCGCCTGCATTCGGACGGAACGACCTTCAGCCTCCCGCGCAGGCTCGCTGTGACGAAGTGGCGCAAGCTGCCCGTCTGCTGGAGTCGGCGTTTGGCAACAGCCGGATGACGGGTTCGGGCAGTGCGGTGTTCGCAAGGGTCGACACGGGCGTTCCACCCGAGGCGACATGGCCGGAGGCGCTGCCGTCCGGCTGGGTCGGGCGCTTGTGTCGGGGCCTGCCACAGCACCCCTTGAGGGGCTGGGTGGACCGGGAAATTGGTTGAAGGGCCACGCGCGAGCGGGGTCCCGTGTAGGGGAGTCGCCAAGTTGGTTAAGGCATCGGATTTTGATTCCGACATGCGAGGGTTCGAGTCCTTCCTCCCCTGCCAAATCTTCCGCACGCTGACGCCCGGCGCCAGCTTCCGATGAACGCTGCGCTGAAGACGAACGTGCTGTTCAACACCATGCTGTTCTCCGGCAACGCCAATCCGGCGTTGGGGCAAGAGATTGCCACTCATCTGGGCATCGAGCTCGGCAAGGCCAAGGTCGGCCGGTTCTCCGACGGCGAGGTCGATGTCGAACTGCTGCAGAACGTGCGGGCCCGGGACATCTTCGTCGTGCAGTCCACCTGCAACCCGACGAACGAGAACCTGATGGAGTTGCTCATCATGGTGGATGCGCTGAAGCGGGCCAGTGCCCGGCGCATCACGGCCGTGATGCCTTACTTCGGCTACGCACGCCAGGACCGCCGTCCCCGCTCCACGCGCGTGCCCATCAGCGCCAAGGTGGTGGCCAACCTGATGGAGACCGTGGGCATCGAGCGCGTGCTGACCATGGACCTGCACGCCGACCAGATCCAGGGCTTCTTCGACATCCCTGTGGACAACATCTACGCCTCGCCGGTGCTGTTGACCGACCTGAAGAACAAGAACTACCCCGAGCTGGTGGTGGTGTCGCCCGACGTGGGCGGCGTGGTGCGCGCCCGCGCGCTGGCCAAGCAGCTGGGCTGCGACCTCGCCATCATCGACAAGCGCCGGCCCAAGGCCAACGTGTCCGAGGTGATGCACGTCATCGGCGAGATCGAGGGCCGCAACTGCGTGATCATGGACGACATGATCGACACCGCCGGCACGCTGGTAAAGGCGGCCGAAGTGCTGAAGGAGCGCGGCGCGGGCAAGGTCTACGCCTACTGCACTCATCCGGTGTTCTCAGGCCCGGCCATCGAGCGCATCGCCGGCTCGCAACTGGATGAGGTCGTCATCACCAACACCATCCCGCTGACCGACTCGGCCAAGGCCTGCGGCAAGATCCGCCAGTTGTCGGTGGCCTTCCTGTTCGCCGAGACCATCCGGCGCATCTCTGACGGCGAATCGGTGACCTCGCTGTTCTCGGAGCAGAACAACAATTTCTAGTTTGTCGCCGGACGCCGCATGGCGACCGGCACATCAGCGCGGGCTCTACAAAACGTAGGTCCGCAACTTTCGGCGCCTGGTCGCGGGCGCCTCACTTTGGAGTCTGAAATGAAATTCACCGCTTACGCGCGTACGCTGCAGGGGACCGGAGCGAGCCGCCGCCTGCGCAACGCCGGCAAGGTGCCCGGTATCGTCTACGGTGCCGGCACGCCCGCCACGATCGAACTCGATCACAACGCCCTGTACTTCGCCCTCAAGAAGGAAGCCTTCCACTCCTCCATCCTCGAGATGGAAGTGGAAGGGCAGAGCCAGAAGGTGCTGCTGCGCGACTTCCAGATGCACGCCTGGAAGCAGCAGGTGCTGCACGTGGACTTCCAGCGCGTGGACGACACCACGCGCCTGCGCAAGAAGGTGCCGCTGCACTTCACGGGTGAAGATGTCTCCCCTGCCGTCAAGACCGACAAGTGCGTGATCAGCCATGTGGCCACCGAACTCGAGATCGAGTGCCTGGCCAAGCAGCTGCCCGAGTTCGTCACCATCGACCTGTCCGGTCTGGTGAGGAACCAGTCGCTGCACGTCAGCGACCTGAAGCTGCCCGAAGGCATCAAGGCCGTGCGTCACGGCACGCTGAACCCCGCCATCGTCTCGGCCACGCTGCCCAAGGAAGAGGAAGAAGTGGTCGCCGCTCCCGTGGTGGCCCCGGCTGGCAAGGGCGCTCCCAAGAAGAAGGACGAGAAGCAGAACAAGAAGTGAGAACGAGGCGGACCGCCCGCGGCCTGCCGACTTTTTTTGCACACCACCCCTCCAAGGAGGGCAGGTATCTGCGCAGGGCTCCCCCATACGGGTGGGGCCCTTTTTCATTCACGCTCCGCATAATTTCCACCCATGATCAAGCTCCTGGTCGGCCTGGGAAACCCCGGCCCTGAATACGAAGCCACCCGTCATAACGCGGGCTTCTGGTGGGTGGATGCCGCCGCGAAGCAACTGGGGGGCCGGCTGTCAGCCGATCGCGCCTGCTTCGGCCTGGTGGGGCGCGTGAACCGGCCGGCCGGGCCGGTGTGGCTGCTGCAGCCGCAGACCTACATGAACCTGTCCGGCAAGTCGGTGGCCGCGCTGGCGCGCTTCTTCAAGATCGCCCCGCAGGAGATCCTGGTCGTGCATGACGAGCTCGATCTGCTGCCAGGCCAGTTGAAGCTCAAGGAAGGTGGCGGCCATGCCGGCCACAACGGGCTGCGCGACATCCACGCCCAACTCGGCTCGGCCGACTACTGGCGCCTGCGGCTGGGCATCGGCCACCCAGGGGTCAGGACCGAGGTGGCCGACTACGTGCTGCGCAAGCCCCCTGCCAGCGAGCGTGAGGCCATCGAACGCAGCATCGAGGAATCCCTCAAGCATCTCGACCTGATGCTTGACGGCGCCATGCAGCAGGCGGTGATGAAGTTGCACGCCAAGCCCGAACGCCCCAAGCCGCCCCGGCCTGCCACCCCCCCGACCCAAGGAGACGCCACATGACAGCCTCGCCCCACCCGTCTCGCCTTCTGAGACTTTTCCCGGCTCTGCTGGCCGCCTGTCTGCACCTGCCGGGCGCGGCCACACCCTCATCGGTGTGGCGGTGCGACGTGGCGGGACAGGTCACCTACGCCAACCAGCCTTGTCACAAGGTGTTGAGCGCCTCCCAGGCTGCGGTGGCATCGCAGCGCAGAGTGGACGCGGACGACCGACGCACGGACGAGCAAAGGCGTCAGGCGCAGACGGTGGCGAAGTCGCAGGAACGCCTGGTGGCCAGCCTGCAGCAGGAGCGCCGCCTGCGTGAGAAGGCGTCGCCCCGGCCTGCTGCTGCAACGGTCATCGGGTTGCCGCCCGACCCCTTGGCCCGCTCTGGCCTCAGGCCGACAGCGAAGGATCTGTCGTCGATACCAAGGCGGCCTCAGGCGCAGTCCGACCGGTCAGCCGCTCGTACTTCACCAGCAACTGCTGCCGCGTCTCGACGTGCTCCGGATTGACCGGAATGCAGGCCACGGGGCACAGCTGCACGCACTGAGGTTCGTCGAAATGGCCCACGCACTCGGTGCAACGATGCGGGTCGATCTGGTAGATCTCGGGGCCCATGGAGATGGCCTCGTTCGGGCACTCGGGCTCGCAGACATCACAGTTGATGCACTCGTCGGTGATCCACAGGGCCATGGGAAGGAAGACGCTCAGGTGTCGGTGTTGACCACGCGGTCTTGCAACCGCCGAAGGACGGAGGGTGCCACGAACTTGGAGACATCGCCGCCCAAGGTGGCAATCTCGCGCACGAAAGTGCCGCTGACAAACTGGAACTGGTCGCTGGGGGTCATGAAGACCGTTTCGACGTCGGGCATCAGTTGCCGGTTCATGCCGGCCATCTGGAACTCGTACTCGAAGTCGCTGACCGCACGCAGCCCCCGGATGACCACCTTGGCGCCCAGATCGACCACGAAATTGCGCAGCAAGCCCCTGAAGGCCATCACCTCGACGTTCGGATAAGGCGCGGCGATCTCCTGCGCCATTTCCAGGCGCTCGGCAATCGTGAACATGGTGCGCTTGTGGTGGCCCGCCGCCACCGCCAGCACCAGCCGGTCGAACAGGTTGGAGGCCCGGCGCATGAGGTCGGCATGGCCCAGCGTCATCGGGTCGAAGGTGCCGGGATAGACGGCGGTGAGCGGGGTCTTGTTCGTCATGTTCGTCCTTGCGCGCCGGCTCGTGCGGACGCTTTCAAACCAGTGTAGCCACAGGCTGCCGTGATCGGAAACGCCGGCCGGGCCGGGTGCAGATCAGTCTGGCCCGTGGGTAGGCCCGCCGGCCGGAAGGTCTGGCAGACGGCGCAGCAGATGATGGTGAACCATCCCTGCACGGCCCTGACGGTGCATCAGCCACGGCACGGGAAGGTCGGACAGGGGCTGAGCATCCTCGGCATACAGCCATCCGCCGGGCACCACCACGCGCGCGGCGGCGGCCAGGGCAGGGCCCAGCAGTCCCTGGCCATAGGGCGGATCCAGGAAGACGAGGTCGAAGCTGGCCGGCGCCTGGGCCTGCAGCACGCTCAGCGCTGGCGCACAGATGATCTCCACCGCGTCCGCGTGCAGTCTGGCCTTCACGCGGCGCAGGCTCTCGGCCAGTCGGGCATCGCGCTCGACCAGCAGCACCCGCTGCGCCCCACGCGAGGCAGCCTCGAAACCCAGGGCGCCGGTGCCGGCGAAGGCATCCAGGCAGCGCCAGCCGGTCAGGTCCTGGCCCAGCCAATTGAACAGCGTCTCGCGCACGCGGTCGGGCGTGGGGCGCAGCCCGGGCGCATCGGCCACCGGCAGGCGCGAACCCCGCCACGAGCCACCGATGATGCGCACCTCCTGGGGCTTTCGCGGCGACGGGGTGCCTGACCTGCCTGACCTGCCGGGCGCCGCCTGGCGGCGCGAGCCAGGCCGAGAAGCTGCTGAGGTCACGAGCGCACGGCAATGCCGTCGCGCGCCAGCAAGGCCTTGGCCTGGGCGACAGTGAACTCGCCGTAATGAAAGATGCTGGCGGCCAGCACGGCGTCCGCACCGCCGATGCGGATGCCCTCTGACAGGTGCTCCAGCGCGCCCACCCCACCGGAGGCGATGACCGGCACGGGCACGGCGTCGCTGACGGCGCGCGTCAGTTCGAGATCGAAACCGGACTTGGTGCCGTCACGGTCCATGCTGGTCAGCAGGATTTCGCCGGCCCCGAAGGCGGCCATCTGGGCAGCCCAGGCCACGGCATCCAGCCCGGTGTTCTTGCGCCCGCCATGGGTGTAGACATCCCAGCCCGGCCCGCGCGCCGTCACATCGACAGCCTGACGGCGCTTGGCGTCGATGGCCACCACGATGCACTGGGCACCGTAGCGGTCCGAGGCATCACGGATGACCTGGGGCTGCGCCACGGCAGCGGAGTTGAAACTGACCTTGTCGGCCCCGGCGTTGAGGAGGCGGCGCACGTCCTCTACGCTGCGCACTCCGCCGCCCACCGTGAGCGGGATGAAGACCTGCGAGGCCACGGCCTCGATGATGTGCAGGATGAGGTCGCGTCCGTCGGAGGTGGCCGTGATGTCCAGGAAGGTGAGTTCGTCAGCACCCTGCTCGTTGTAGCGGGCGGCGATTTCCACCGGATCACCGGCGTCGCGCAGTTCGACGAAGTTCACGCCCTTGACCACGCGGCCACCGGTCACGTCCAGGCAGGGAATGATGCGTTTGGCCAGCATGGACGGGGCTCTGGTGGGAGGAACAGGGCCGCCGGCGCAAAGCCCGGCGGCAGTGGTGGGCGGCTGAAAAAGCTCGGAGTCTCAGCCGCCGGCGAGTTCGTCCGCCCGTGCCTGCGCCGCGGCGAAATCCAGCGCTCCGGTGTAAATGGAGCGCCCGCAGATGACGCCCTCCACGCCTTCAGACTCCACCGCGCACAGACGTTCGATGTCGGCAAGGTCGGACAGACCGCCCGAGGCGATGACCGGTATGGTCAGCGCCTGGGCGAGCTTGACGGTGGCCTCGATGTTGATGCCGGTGAGCATGCCGTCGCGGCCGATGTCGGTGTAGATCACGCCCTCGACGCCGTAGTCCTCGAACTTGCGCGCCAGGTCCACCACCTCGTGGCCCGTCAGCTTGCTCCAGCCATCGGTGGCCACCTTGCCGTCCTTGGCGTCCAGCCCCACGATGATGTGGCCGCCGAAGGCGCTGCAGGCGTCTTTCAGGAAGCCGGGGTTCTTCACCGCAGCCGTGCCGATGATGATGTAGCTGATACCGTCGTCGAGGTAGCGCTCGATGGTGTCCAGGTCACGGATGCCACCCCCCAGCTGAACGGGAATCTCGTCGCCCATCTCGCGCAGGATGGCCTTGACCGCACCTTCGTTCACCGGCTTGCCGGCAAAGGCGCCATTCAGGTCCACCAGGTGCAGCCGCCGGGCCCCTGCAGCCAGCCAGCGCCGGGCCATGGCCGCCGGGTTCTCGCCAAAGGTGGTGGAGGCGCTCATGTCGCCTTGTTGAAGGCGGACGCAGTGGCCGTCCTTCAGGTCGATGGCAGGGATCAGCAGCATGGCTGTGGTGGTCGGCGTGACGGAACAAAGGGGGAGGAATGGCGGAAAAAGGGTGCGCACAACGCCTGCGCAGCACTTCAAGGCGTCCAGCGCAGAAAGTTGCGGTACAGGGTGAGGCCGTGCGCGGCGCTCTTCTCGGGGTGGAACTGTGTGGCAAAAATGTTATCCCGTGCCACGGCGCAGGTAAAGCGGCCGCCGTAGTCGGTCAGCGCTGCGGTGTGGCGCGGTTCTGACGGGGCGACGTGGTAGCTGTGCACGAAGTAGAACCAGGCCCCGTCCGGTACCTCGGCCCACATCGGGTGGACAGGCATACCGGCCGCCGCAGACTGGAACACTTGGTTCCAGCCCATCTGCGGCACCTTGTAGCGGCTGCCGTCTGGCTGCAGGCGGCCTTCCAGCCGAAACCGGACCACCCGCCCTGGGATCAGCCCCAGGCCCGGGGTGTCCTGCTCCTCACTGTGGTCCAGCAGCATCTGCATGCCCACGCACACGCCCATCAAGGGCTTGTGCGCTGCAGCGTGCAACACGGCGTCCAGCAGCCCGGAGTCGCCCAGCTCGCGCATGCAATCACGCATCGCACCCTGGCCCGGCAGCACCACGCGCTCGGCCGCCAGCACCTCTTCCGGGTTGGCCGTGACGATCACGCGCACGTCCAGTTCGCGCGCCACATGCGCCACGGCCTGCGACACCGAGCGCAGGTTGCCCATGCCGTAATCGACGACGGCCACTGTCTGCGTCATGAGATGACTCTTTGTTCTTTGCGTACTGTCAGGAGCTCATGGAAGCATCCGATCACGCTCTTGTCACAGCGTCCCCTTGGTGGACGGGATGACGCCGGCCGAGCGGGCGTCCGGCGTCAAGGCCATGCGCAGGGCACGGGCGAAGGCCTTGAACACGGTCTCGCACTGGTGGTGCGCGTTCTCGCCCTTGAGGTTGTCGATGTGCAGGGTGACCAGCGCGTGGTTGGCAAAACCCTGGAAGAACTCGAAGGCCAGCTGGGTGTCGAAACCGCCGATGGCCCCAGCCTTGAAGGGCACGTTCATGTGCAGGCCGGGCCGGCCGGAAAAATCCACCACCACACGCGACAGCGCTTCGTCCAGCGGCACGTAGGCGTGACCATAACGCGTGATGCCGCGCTTGTCGGCCACCGCCTGGGCGACGGCCATGCCCAGCGTGATGCCCACATCCTCTACCGTATGGTGGCCGTCGATGTGCAGATCGCCCTTGGCGTCAACCAACAGGTCGATCAGGCCGTGGCGGGCGATCTGGTCCAGCATGTGGTCGAAGAAGCCGATGCCGGTGGACAGCTGCGCCTGGCCTGTGCCGTCCAGGTCCACGCGCACGCGGATCTGCGTTTCCTTGGTGTTGCGCGTGACGTCGGCGGTGCGGTTCATGGGGGGGCTCTCGTTCACAGGCTCTCCTTCAAGGCAGCGAGCATGAGGTCGTTTTCCTCGGGCGCACCGACCGTCAGGCGCAAACAGTTGGCCAGCAGCGGGTGCAGCCCGGCGATGTGTTTGACCAGGATACCGCGCGCTTTCAGGCCCTCGAAGGCCCGCGCCGAATCGGGCACGCGCACGAGGATCATGTTGGCTTCGCTTGGGAAGGCGGTCACCCCCGGCAGCTCGCGCAAGGCGGCCTGCAGGCGCTCGCGCTGCGCGCGCAGCACTGCCGCCTGGCGCTCGTACTCGTCCGCGTGCTCCAGCGCAAAGCGCGCCGCCTCGGCGTTGAGCGAGCCCACGTTGTAGGGCGGACGCACCTTGTCGATTTCGGCGATCAGCGGCTTGGCGCCGCACAGGTACCCCAGGCGCACACCGGCGAGACCGAACTTCGACAGCGTGCGCAGCACCAGCACGTGCGGGTGGGCGGCCATCTTCTGCATCCAGGTGCGCGAGGAGAAGGGCTGGTAAGCCTCGTCCATCACCACCAGGCCCTGCTGCGCACCCACCGCGGCCACCACGCGGTCGATCGCCGCGTCATCGAACAGATTGGCCGTGGGGTTGTTGGGGTAGGCGATGTAGGTCAGCGCCGGGCGGTGCTGCTCGATGGCGGCCAGCATCGCATCGACGTCGAGTTCGAAACCCGCGGTCAAGGGCACGCCCACAAAGCGCAGACCGCGGAGCTTGGCGCTCATCTCGTACATGACGAAGCCGGGCAAGGGGGCCAGCACGCTGGCGCCCGGCTTCATGCAGGCCACCGACAACATGTCGATCAACTCGTCGGAGCCATTGCCCAGCGTCAGGGCGCAGCCCTCGGGCAAGGCCACATGGCGGGCCAGTTCCTGCGCCAGTGCGGCGGTGCCGGCCCCGGGATAGCGGTTGAGGGCCACGCGCGAAAGGCGATCGCCCAGCTCACGCTGCAACTCAGGCGGCAGCGTGAAGGGGTTCTCCATCGCGTCCAACTTGACGAAACCAGCGCTGGGCTGCACCGCGTAGGCGTGCATGGACTGCACGTCCTGGCGCAGAGTGTGGCGGATGCGGTCGGGCAAATAGATGGAAGTCATGAGCCTGACTCCAGGATTTCGGGGCCCACAAGGAAGGGGTTCATGATTTGTAGTTGTTCCATCTGCTGCCCGTGTTGCAGGTCCTCGGTCAGAAGCAACGCGCATCCCATGTGCTGTGCCGAGGCCACCATCAAGGCATCCCAATAACTGAGGTGGTAGCGGGTCTCGACAGCCCATGCTGTCTCGACCGTCGCGTGGTCCACCTGCCAGGGCTTCCACTGCTGGTAGCGGCGAACCTCAGCCCGGGCCTCCTCAGTCGAAACAGCCCTCGAGAAGCGACCACGTGCGTTGGCATAGAACTCGTTCATCACCTGGCTGTTGACGCGCCCGCAGCGTTGCAGCCAGCAAGCCCGCAACCACTCTCGGGCTCGCGACTGTTTCTGCGGATACCGGGGGTCGAACGTGTAGAGGATGACGTTCGTGTCGACGAAAACCAGGCGGGTCATCGCTCACGGTCCGCGATGTCTGGAGCGGTCATACATCTCATCGTCGGTGAGATACGGGCCGTCTGCAAACTTCCAGTCACGGAACTCCAGTGCCTCGCGCATGGCCCGCTCATAGGCATCGTCGTGTCGCATCTTCTCGGCCAGCATCTCCCCGATCAGGCGAGACACGCTGGTGTTGCGCCGCGCAGCCTCCATCCGGGCCCAGTCCGCGACGCTCTCTTCCATGGTGACGGTGACGTTTTTCATTTCGACCACGAAATCAGTGCAACACGAACTCAGTGTATCAAGAGCTTGCCTTGGTGAGACGCATCTCGGCGGCCCGCGCATGCGCCTGCAGGCCCTCGCCGTAGGCCAGCTCGGCTGCGATCGGGCCCAGCATCTGGGCACCGGCTTCGCTGACCTCGATCAGGCTGCTGCGCTTCTGGAAGTCGTACACGCCCAGGGGTGAGGAGAAGCGGGCGGTGCCGCTGGTGGGCAGCACGTGGTTGGGGCCGGCGCAGTAGTCGCCCAGGCTCTCGCTGGTGTAGGCGCCCAGGAAGATGGCGCCGGCGTGCTTGAGCAGCGGCTCCCAGCGGTGCGGTTCGGCCGAGCTGACCTCCAGATGCTCCGGCGCGATGCGGTTGCTGAGGGCGCAGGCCTCGTCCATGGACCGGGTGTGGATCAGCGCGCCCCGGCCTTCCAGCGAAGCGCGGATCACTTCCCGCCTGGGCATGCCGGGCAGCAGCCGCTCGATGGCCTGGGCCACCGCGTCGATGTAGGCGGCATCGGGGCACAGCAGGATGCTCTGCGCCAGCTCGTCATGCTCGGCCTGGCTGAAGAGGTCCATGGCCACCCAGTCCGGCGGCGTGCTGCCGTCGGCCAGCACCAGGATCTCGCTGGGGCCCGCGATCATGTCGATGCCCACCTGGCCAAAGACGCGGCGCTTGGCGCTGGCCACATAGGCGTTGCCCGGGCCGGTGATCTTGTCCACGCGCGGGATGGTGGCGGTGCCACAGGCCAACGCCGCCACGGCCTGGGCGCCGCCAATGGTGAAGGCGCGTGTGACGCCCGCCACGGCCGCTGCGGCCAGTACCAGGTCATTGCGCTCGCCTGCGGCAGCGGTGGCAGCACCCTCGCCCGCCGGGCCCCCTGCCCCTCCCGTGGCCAGGCTGCCACGCACGGGCGTGGGCACCACCATGATGATCTCGCCCACGCCAGCCACATGGGCCGGCACGGCGTTCATCAGCACGCTGGAGGGGTACGCCGCCTTGCCGCCGGGCACGTACAGGCCCACGCGGTCCAGCGGCGTGACCTTCTGGCCCAGCAGAGTGCCGTCTTCGTCGCGGTAACTCCAACTGCGGCCACAGGCCTCCAACTGGCGCTCGTGGTAGCGACGCACGCGATCGGCGGCCGCGAGCAGCGCCTGCCGCTGGGCCGGGGTGATGCGCGCAAGCGCGGCCTGGAGTTCGTCCTGCCCGATCTCCAGCGCCGACACCGATGTGGCGATCAAGCCGTCGAAGCGGGCGGTGTACTCCAGCACGGCAGCGTCGCCACGCGCGCGCACGTCGTCCAGGATGGCGGCCACGCGTTGCTCGATGGCGGTGTCGGTTTCGGCCGACCAGTGCAGCACGCGCTGAAAGTCGGCCTCGAAGCCGCCGTCGGCCGTGGACAGGCTACGCAGGGCCAGGGGGGGCGTGCCGCTCACGGTGTCTTCCCTTCGACCACCGGGCTGGCGGCCGGCGACACCGCCTGGGAAAACGCATCGATCAAGGCCCGGATGGGGGCCTGCTTGAGCTTGAGCGACGCCTGATTGACCACCAGCCGCGCGCTGATGTCCATGATGTGCTCCACCTCCACCAGGTGGTTGGCCTTGAGCGTGCTGCCGGTGGACACCAGGTCGACGATGGCGTCGGCCAGGCCGGTCAGCGGGGCGAGTTCCATGGAGCCGTAGAGCTTGATCAGGTCCACGTGCACGCCCTTGTCGCTGAAGTGCTGGCGGGCGATGCGGGTGTACTTGGTGGCGACGCGGATGCGCGAGCCCTGGCGCACGGCGCGCGCGTAGTCGAAGGCTGCGGGCACCGCCACGCTCATGCGGCAACGCGCGATCTTCAGGTCCAGCGGCCGGTACAGGCCGTGGTCGTCGTGCTCCAGCAAGGTGTCCAGGCCGGCCACGCCGAGATCAGCGCCACCGTGTTGCACGTAGGTGGGCACATCGGTGGCGCGCACCAGCACCACGCGCACGTCTTCGCGGTTGGTGGGCAGGATGAGCTTGCGGCTCTTCTCCGGGTCTTCCAGCACCTCGATGCCGGCGGCGCGCAGCAGCGGCAGCGTCTCCTCGAAGATGCGGCCCTTGGACAGTGCGAGCGTGATCATGGTGGCGGCCCGTTCAGAGTTCACTTCAGGCGCTCGATGTCGGCGCCCACGCCGCGCAGCTTGTCTTCCATGCGGTCGTAACCCCGGTCGAGGTGGTAGATGCGGTCCACCACGGTCTCGCCCTCGGCCACCAGGCCGGCGATGACCAGGCTGGCCGAGGCCCGCAGGTCGGTGGCCATGACGGTGGCGCCGGACAGACGCGGCACGCCTTGCACCACTGCCGTGTGGCCGTCGATCTGGATGTTCGCACCCAGCCGCAGCAGTTCGTTGACGTGCATGAAGCGGTTCTCGAAGATGGTCTCCGACACCTTGGCCACACCTTCGGCGATGCAGTTCACCGCCATGAACTGCGCCTGCATATCGGTCGGAAAGGCCGGGTACTCGCTGGTGCGGAAACTCACCGCGCGGGGCCGGCCCTCGGCGCGCACGCGGATCCAGTCCTCACCAGACTCGATCACCGCGCCGGCCTCGCGCAGCTTGTCCAGCACGGCGTCCAGATGAGAAGCGCGCGCGCCGCGTAAGGTGACGTCGCCCCCCGCCGCCGCCACCGCGCACAGGAAGGTGCCGGTCTCGATACGGTCCGGGATGATGCGGTGCGGTGTGGCCGGTGCGTGCAGCGCGTCCACGCCCTGGATGCGGATGCGGCTGGTGCCGTGGCCCTCGATGCGCGCGCCCATGCCGATCAGCATCTCGGCCAGGTCGGGAATCTCGGGCTCCTGCGCTGCGTTTTCCAGCACCGTCTCGCCTTCGGCCAGCGTGGCGGCCATCAGCAGGTTCTCGGTGCCGGTGACGGTGACCATGTCGGTGGTGATGCGCGCACCCTTCAGGCGAGAGGTCTTGGCGATGATGTTGCCGCGCTCCACCGTGATCTGCGCGCCCATGGCCTGCAGGCCCTTGATGTGCTGGTCCACGGGACGAGAGCCGATGGCGCAGCCGCCGGGCAGCGACACGATGGCCACGCCGAAGCGCGCCAGCAGCGGGCCCAGCACCAGGATGGACGCGCGCATGGTCTTGACCAGCTCGTACGGCGCCACCGGGTTGTTCACAGGACCGGCATCGAGATGCAGCTCGTTGGTCTGGTCGGCGCTCCACTCGGCGGTGGCGCCCATCTGGCGCAACAGCTTCAGCGTGGTGGAGACGTCCTGCAGCCGCGGCACGTTGCGCAGCGTGAGGGGCTGGGCGCTGAGCAGCGCGGCGCACAGCTCAGGCAAGGCGGCGTTCTTCGCGCCAGAGATCGCGATCTCGCCTTGGAGGCGGCGTCCACCGCGGATGAGGAGTTTGTCCATGGGTTGCAGGGGGAGCGCCCCGCTGCAGGCCCGGACCACCATGCGCCGACAGCGGCGCAGGACCCAGCGCCCGCGGCAGGCCGCAGGCCGTTCAGTGGTGGGGGTGGGCGGGTGCCGATACGCCTTGGCTGGCGTGTTCGGCGGGGGTGAGCGTCTTCATGGAAAGCGCGTGAATCTGCTCGCGCATTCTATCGCCCAGCACCGCGTAGACCCGCTGGTGACGGCGCACACGCGACAGCCCTTCGAACTGAGCACTCACGATGGTGGCGAAGAAGTGACGCCCGTCGCCCTCCACCTCCAGCAGTTCGCAAGGCAAGCCCGCGGCGATGTAGGAACGCACTTCGAAAGGGGTGGGATCAGCCATGGTCTGGATTATCCGGCGAGCGGGGCCACGCTGGGGCCCTCACGCAGGCAGCCTTAATCCTTGTACGACGGGTCCACGCGGTCCACCATGCGCACCAACGCGGCGAACACGTCGCGTCCGCCGCCGCGCCGGGGGTCGAACTGCAGAGCGTCCTGGCTGGCCTTGCGTTGCACCGCCTCCGGAATCGGCACCGTGGGCCCGAGGGCGGCGCCGGCCACCTGGATCTCGCAGGCGCGTTGCAGCGTCCACAGCACCGCGAAGGTGTAGGGCAGCGTGTCGCCCCAGGCCAGCAGGCCGTGGTTGCGCAGGATGACCGCCGGGCGCTGGCCGATGGAACGGATGACGCGCGGCCCCTCGTCGGCATGGACGGTGATGCCCTCGAAGTCGTGGTAGGCCACGCGGTCATGCAGCTGGGCCGAGTAGAAGTTGTCCATCGACAACCCGGCCTGGCTGCTGGCCACAGCGCAGCCGGCCGTGGTGTGGGTGTGCATCACACAGTGCGCACCCCCGATGCCCTGGTGGATGGCCGAGTGCAGCACGAAGCCGGCGGGGTTGACCGGCCATGTGCTGTCACCGATCACACGGCCTTCCAGGTCGATCTTCACCAGGTTGGACGCCTTGACCTCGCTGTAGTGCAGGCCGAAGGGGTTGATGAGGAAGTGCCGCTCCGGGCCCGGAATGCGCACCGTGATGTGGTTGTAGATCAGCTCGGTCCAGCCCAGCAGGTGGAACACCCGGTAGCAGGCGGCCAGCTGCACGCGCAGGGCACGTTCCTCTTCGGTCATCACGGTGTGGTCCATGGCCCCTCCTGTGCTCATTCCTCAAGAACGGATCTTGTAGCCCGTGTGCAGCAGTCGCAGGGCGATGCCGGCCACCAGCAGGAAGCTCGTGCCCACCACGGCCAGGCTCAGCCAGGGCGAGGCGTCGCTGGCGCCAAAGAAGCCGCGCCGAAAGCCATCAATCATGTAGAAGAACGGGTTCAGGTGGCTGATGCCCTGCCAGAAGGCCGGCAAGGAGTGCACCGAGTAGAAGACGCCGGCCAGGAAGGTCATCGGCATGATGAAGAAGTTCTGGAAGGCGGCGAGCTGGTCGAACTTGTCGGCCCACAGCCCGGCAATCAAGCCCAGAGACCCAAGCATGCCGGCACCCAGCACAGCGAACACGATTGCCCACCAGGGCTCCACCATGCCCGGCGGTGCGAACCACACCGTCACCAGCAGCACCCCCGTGCCTACGCACAGCCCGCGCACGATGGAGGCCCCCACGTAGGCCAGGTACCAGGCCGCTGGCGACAAGGGTGTGACCAGCAGGAACACCAGGTTGCCGGTGATCTTGCTCTGGATCAGCGATGAACTGCTGTTGGCAAAGCTGTTCTGCAGCACGCTCATCATCACCAGCCCGGGAACGAGGAAGCTGGTGTAACCCACGCCCGGGAACACCTCCACATGGTCTTCCAGTACGTGGCCGAAGATCAGGAGGTACAGCATAGCCGTGAGTACAGGCGCCGCCACGGTCTGGAAGGCCACCTTCCAGAAGCGCAGGACCTCCTTGCGGAACAGCGGGCCCACGCCCTCGAGCCTGAAGCCGCTCATGCCACCACCCCCTGCCCCACTGCAGGCGAGGGATGGACGGGCGCCGAGGCCGGGTGCGCCCCGCTCATGATCTGCACGAACACATCCTCCAGGTCGGCGCGGCCGATCTCCAGGTCTTCGGGCGCGATGCCGGCCTGGCGCAGGGACGCCAGGTGCTGCTCCACCTCGGCCGCGTCATGCGCCTTCAGCTGCACGATGCGGCCGGTGACACGGGCCTGCGCGGCCAGGGCCGGCGGCAGCGCCTGGTCGGTCTTGAAGCGCAGCATGGTGCTGGCGGTGCCCGCCAGCAGCGCCGAGGTGCGGTCCAGCGCCACCACCCGGCCGGCCTTGAGCATGGCGATGCGGTGGCACAGCGCCTCGGCCTCCTCCAGGTAGTGCGTGGTCAGCAGCACCGTGTGGCCCTCGCGGTTCAGGCGCGCGATGAACTTCCACAGCATCTGGCGCAGTTCCACGTCCACACCGGCCGTGGGCTCATCCAGCACGATGACGGGCGGGCGGTGCACCAGGGCCTGGGCTACCAGCACGCGGCGCTTCATGCCGCCGGAGAGCTGGCGCATGTTGGCGTGCGCCTTGTCGGTCAGGCCCAGCTCGGCCAGCACCTCGTCGATCCAGGCCTCGTTACCCTTGACGCCGAAGTAGCCGCTCTGGATGCGCAGCGTCTCGCGCACGCTGAAGAAGGGGTCGAACACCAGCTCCTGCGGCACGATGCCCAAGGCCTTGCGCGCGGCGGCGTAGTCGGTCACCACGTCATGGCCCATCACGGTGACCGAGCCCTCGGTGGCCCGGGCCAGCCCGGCCAGGATGCTGATCAGCGTGGTCTTGCCCGCACCGTTGGGGCCCAGCAGGCCGAAGAACTCGCCCTGCCCGATGTCAAAGCTGACGTCGTCCAGCGCTTTGAGCGTGCCGCGTGATCCGGTGTAAGTCTTGCCGACGTGGCGAAAGGAGATGGCAACGGCACTGCTGAGCATGAGCGGCGGATTGTAGGCAGGGCCGCCGCCGGGACCGGCCCGGGACGGTCAACCCGGCCGCGCGAGCAGTGCGTCCAGATTGCGGGTGATTTCCTGCTCGATGCGCTCACTGAAGGCTCCGAGCAGAAAGCCCAGGCGGGCCCGCAGTTCGAAGCAGTGACCCGACACCTCCACGGTGCCGCTGGCGCCGGCGCGCTCGAAGCGGATGGTGTCGCCCTCGGACCCCGGGGTGCAGGCGCAGGTCATGCCCAGACGGTCCTGCGCATCATCCATCCAGCGCTGGGCCACGACACGGGCGGCGTCCAGGCCCAGGTCATGGTCGCGGCGGATGTGGATGTCGGGCATGGAGAGTCCTGGAGTGGGAGGTGGCGGCGTACAGCCCGGGCGCCGAGTGTCCCCGACCCGCCGCCGCGTAGCGACTCAGTCGGACATAGGGAGCACCCAATACCAGGACACTGACCGGTAGGGTCTCCCTCGTCAGGCGCCAAACCGCTCAGCGCGGCGCGACCTCTTCTTCAGAGGCTCAGGGCTTCACCGTGGAGGCCGCAAGCAAGGCAGCCCGCCGCTGCGCCGCCGGCAAGGCGGCCAGCCTGGCCACCTCGGCGTAGAAGCGTGTGAAGTCGCGGCCCTGGCGCTCGAACAGGGCCTCGAAGGCCGGCACCAGGTCTTCGTAGGCGCCCTGGACGGCCAGCGAGGCGTTGTTGACCTGGGCGAACCAGGCGTCGTAGCCCGTGAAGCCCTGCCAGGGCCCGGCCTTGAGGCGGGCGTGCTCCTCGCGAAGCTGCTGCAAACGCTCGGCCTTGCGGTCGCGGAGGGCCTCCGGGGCCATGCGGCTGCGGTACAAGGCTTGAAGATCGCGCCGCGCCTGCGCCGTGATGCGGCGGAAGTCCTTGCGCCGGGCCTCCAGCGCGGACGCCTCCTGCTGCGCCGCCGCGCCTGACCCGGCCAGCCAGCGCTGCAGGCCCAGGCGCTCCACCGCCGTGGCGAAAGACTCGTTGAAGGCCGTGTCATCGGCCACGTACACCACCTGGTGCGCCAGCTCATGAAAGAGCAGCCGCGCCAGCTCGGACTCAGGCCAGCGGATGAAGGTGCTGAGCAGCGGGTCACCGCCCAGCCAATTGGTCCAGCCCAGCGTGGAGTACGCCGGCACGCCATAGACGCTGACGTCCAGCCCCTGCGCACGCAACTCGGCCGCCAGCTGGTCGGCCGGCGCGCGCTGGAAGTAGCCGCGGTAGCCCACGCAGCCCAGCACCGGGAAGCACCAGGTCTGCAGCGTCAGCGAGAGCTCGGGCGTGGCCACCACATTCCATACTACGGCGTTGCGGTCCAGCTGCGCGAAGCGGCGGTAACTGGCGTTGTCCGGCAGCTTCAGCTCATCTGAAGCAAAGGCACGCAGGCGCTGGGCCAGCCGCAGCCGCTCGCGCAAGGCGTCGGGCGTGGCGGGGTCGGCCACCCATTGCTCCACGGGCCGGGCGCGCTGCATCAGGTCCAGATGGCCGCCCACGGACTGCGCGTAGTAGCCCAGGCTGCAGCCCCCCACGGTGGTAGCCAAGGCCGCGACCAAGGCCAGGCCGGCCAGCATGCGCAGCAGGCGCTTCACGCTGCCCGCACCTCCACCAGACAGTCGTAGAAGGCCGGCGCGCGGCCCAGGTCGGTCAGGCGCTGGTGCGTGAGTTCGTTGACATTGGTGCCGTCCAGCCCCAGCTTGCGCCACCAGATACCCAGGCCGTTCACCACCCCCGGCCGGGCCCGCGTGTTCACCGCGGCCTTGCAGCGGTAGACGCCACGGTCGTTGAAGACCTCCACCACGCTGCCGTCGACCAACCCGCGCGCGGCGGCGTCCTCGGGGTGGATCTCCAGCAGCGGCTCACCCTCGATGTCGCGCAGGCTCTTGACGTTGACGAAGGTGGAGTTGAGAAAGTGCCGCGCTGGCGGCGAGATCATGGCCAGCGGGTAGCGCGCGGCCAGGGCCGGCGCGGACTCCGCGCTCTCGTAGTTGGGTATGTGATCTGGCACACCGAGTTGCGGGTGATCGGCCAGCGCCCGGCCCGAGGGCGTAGGAAAGCCCCCTTCGGCGAACGGCCGATCGGGCACGGGCAGCCGTACCCAGCCGTGGGCCTGCAACTGCTCGAAATCCACCTGATCGGGCCGGAAGGCCTGGCGGGCCAGCACTTCATCGCCTTCGGCGAAACAGGGCTCGTCAAAGCCTAGGCGCTGCGCCAACGCGCGGAATACGGCCGTGTTCGGCCGGGCCTCGCCCACGGGCGCGATGGCCGGCTGGTTGATCAGCGCGTAGGTGTGGCCGTAGGAGCGGTGCACGTCCAGGTGCTCCAGCTGCGTGGTGGCCGGCAGCACGATGTCCGCCAGATCGGCGGTGTCGGTCATGAAGTGCTCCAGCACCACGGTGAACAGGTCATCGCGCGCAAAGCCCGCCACCACCCGGCGCGACTGCGGCGCCACCGCCACCGGGTTGCTGTTGTAGACCACCACCGCCTCGATGCGCGGGCCGAAGTCCGGCCCGCTCTCGCGCAGCAAATCGTCACCGATGGTGCTCATATTGATGATGCGCGGCAGCGGCTGGGGCATCAGGTCGGGGCGCTCCAGGGAGGCCGCATCCACCGCCGGGCCAAACCAGCCCGAGGCCGAGAGCAGCATCCCACCGCCCCGGTGACGCCAAGCGCCCGTCAGGCAGGGCAGCAACGCCACCAGGCGCACGGCGTTGCCGCCGCCATGCGCGCGCTGCATGCCGTAATTCAGGCGGATGGCCGCAGGCTGCGTGCGGCCGTACAGCAGCGCCAGATCGCGGATCTGTCCGGCCTCCAGGCCGCACACTGACGCAGCGCGCTCAGCGGGCCACTGCAGCGCCCGCTCACGCAGCGCCGGCCAGCCTTCCACGTGCTGCGCCAGGTAGTCATGGTCCAGCAGGTCCTGCGTGATCAGCTCGTGCATCAACGCCAGCGCCAGTGCGCCGTCGCTGCCTGGGCGCAGCGCCAGGTGCTGGTGGCACTTGTCGGCCGTCTCGGTGCGGCGTGGGTCGATGCACACCAGCGTGGCGCCCTGGCGCTTGGCCTGCTGGGCGAAAGTCCAGAAGTGCAGGTTGGAGGCGATCGAGTTGCTGCCCCAGATGAGGATCAGCTTCGCGTGGGCGTAGTCCTCCAGGTGCATGCCGACCTTGCCGCCGTAGGTGGCCATCAGCCCTTCAGCGCCCGCGCTGGCGCAGATGGTGCGGTCCAGCCGCGAGGCGCCCAGGCGGTGAAAGAAGCGCGCGGCCATGCTCTCGCCCTGGATCAGGCCCATGGTGCCGGCGTAGCTGTACGGCAGGATGGCCTGCGCCGCGCCCGGCCCGCGCCCGGCAATGGCCGTCAGGCGGGCCGCGATGGTGTCCAGCGCCTCGTCCCAGCCGATGCGCTCGAAGCGCGGCGGCCCGGCCTTGGGCCCCACCCGCTTCAGCGGATGCAGCACGCGCTCGGGGTGGTCGCTGCGCTCAGCGTAGCGGCTGACCTTGGTGCACAGCGCGCCGTGCGTGGGCGGGTGGTCCGGGTCGCCCTGGATGCGGATGACGCGCCCGGCCTGCACGGTGACGTGCATGGCGCAGGTGTCCGGGCAGTCGTGCGGGCAGGCGGCGCGCACGAGGGTGGTGGGGGCGGTGTCTTGAGGAGAGGCAGCGAGCGCGTCGTTCATCGCTTCAATGTGCCACAGGCCGTGACCCTGCCAGTTTCACCGACCCAGCAGGTCGATGTACGCTCCATAACTGAAGGTGCGGTTCTTTCTTTGTCCGGTCATCTCCGTCACCACCCCCAAGGCCTCCAGCAGCCTGATGGCGGCGCTCGCCGTGGGAAAGGTCGTGTCCAGGGTCCTGCGTACACGATCCACTGTGAATCGGGGCATGGTGGGCAGCAGTTCGAACAGCCGATAGGCCGTCAGGCTGGCCTTGAGGTGTGCCAGCAAGCGGCGCCGGTCAGTGGCGACCAGACTGGCCAGCGCCACCACGGCCTGCTCGGCCTGCGCAGCGGCGTACTGCACCGCTTCCAGGAAGAAGCAGACCCAGCCCTCCCAATCGCCGTCGGTTCGGATGGCCGACAAGCGGCGGTAGTACTCCGCCTGATGCTGCTTGAGGTAGCCGCTCAAGTACATCAAAGGCTCTGGCAGCAACTGCCAGTGTTCCAGCAGCGCCGCAATCAGCAAGCGCCCGATGCGACCATTGCCATCCAGATAAGGGTGGATGGTTTCAAACTGCGCATGCACCAGCGCGACGCGCACCAGGGGCGGCAGGTCAACGGCTTCGGCGTGAATAAATCGCTCCAGGTCGCCCAGCAACCGCGGCACCCGCTCGGCAGGCGGCGGCACAAACACCGCATTGCCTGGGCGTGTGCCGCCAATCCAGTTCTGCGAGCGGCGCAGTTCACCAGGCTGCTTGCCCGCACCACGCGCCCCATTCAGCAGCAAGCGGTGGGCCTCGCTCAACAGCCGCACGCTGATCGGCAGGCCCGTTGGGCTGCGCAATTGCGCCTGCACCCACTGAAACGCCCGCAGGTAGTTGGTGACCTCCTCCACGTCATCGGTATTGCTGATGGCCAGACCGGCTTCTTCGTCGAACAAGTCCACCAGGGTGGCCTGCGTGCCTTCGATCTGCGAAGTCAATAGCGCCTCTTGCCGTATGGCGCTGTAGAGCAACCAGTCCACCGAAGGCACCAACCCGGCCACCGCGGACAGACGCTGCAGCGCCGTCACGGCTGCAGCGTTCAAGCTCTGCCACACCTCGGGCGCCAGGGGCGGGTTGGCTGGTGGCAGCGCATGGGGCACAAAGGCGCGCACCGGCTCGCCGACGGTGGTGGTAAGGGTGTAGATGCCGGTGGTACGGTTCATAAGAAAGAGAGCTTCAATAGGTACGCTTTAAATTAAACTTTTCTTTAATTCTAAGACCGTCTGCCGGCTTACCATCCAGTAGGAAACAAACCGGGTGCGCCGCAGGCGCGCAACCGCCCCACCGGAGACCCCCATGCAACTCATCGAATCCATCCTGGCCGACGCCGCCGCCATCACCACCATCCGGCGTGACATCCACGCCCACCCGGAGTTGTGCTTCGAAGAAGTGCGCACGGCCGACGTGATCGCCAAGGCGCTGACGGAGTGGGGCATCCCCATCCACCGCGGCCTGGGCAAGACGGGGGTGGTGGGTATCGTGAAGAACGGCACGTCCAGCCGCGCCGTGGGCCTGCGCGCCGACATCGACGCGCTGCCGATGACCGAGCACAACCAGTTCGCCCATGCCAGCACCCATCCCGGCAAGATGCACGCCTGCGGCCATGACGGCCACACGGCCATGCTGCTGGCCGCGGCGCGCCACCTGGCACGGCACCGCAACTTCGACGGCACGGTCTACCTGATCTTCCAGCCGGCCGAGGAAGGCGGCGGTGGGGCGCGCGAGATGATCAAGGACGGCATCTTCGAGAAGTTCCCGATGGAGGCAGTGTTCGGCGCGCACAACTGGCCGGGCATGAAGGTGGGGCAGTTCGCACTCAAGAGCGGGGGCATGCTGGCCTCGAGCAACGAGTTCCGCATCGTCATCCGCGGCAAGGGCTCGCACGCCGTCCTGCCCCACAACGGCATCGACCCGGTGCCCATCGCCTGCCAGATGGTGCAGGGCTTTCAGACCATCATCACGCGCAACCGCCGGCCGGTGGACCCGGGCGTGATCTCCGTGACCATGATCCACGCCGGCGAGGCCACCAACGTGGTGCCGGACTCGTGCGAGCTGCAAGGCACCGTGCGCACCTTCACCTTCGAGCTGCTGGACCTGATCGAACAGCGCATGAAGGCCGTGGCCGAGCACACCTGCGCTGCCTTCGGCGCCACCTGCGAGTTCGAGTTCACGCGCAATTACCCGCCCACCATCAACCACGTGAAGGAAACCGAGTTCGCCCGCCGCGTGCTGGGCACGGTGGTGGGGGCACAGAACGTGGTGGAGTTCGAGCCCACCATGGGCGCCGAGGACTTCAGCTTCTTCCTGCAGGCCAAGCCGGGCTGCTATTTCATGATCGGCAACGGCGACGGCGCCCACCGCGAGGGCGGTCACGGCCTGGGGCCGTGCATGCTGCACAACCCCAGTTACGACTTCAACGACGAGCTGATCCCGCTGGGGGCCACGGCCTGGGTGCGCATGGCCGAGGAGTGGCTGGCGCAGCCGCAGGGCTGAAGCCGGGTGCGCCGCGCGCGCCTGGCGCTGCCGCCTGCATCAGCGCGGGGGGTGCCAGGGCGGCAGGCAGGAGCAACGGCTCCCTCGGGAGCCTCAGCCCCACACTTCCTGCGCCGTCTCCACCACCAGCTCCAGCTTGCGGCGCTGGTCTTCCACGGCGATGTTGTTGCCGTGCACGGTGCTGGAGAAGCCGCATTGCGGGCTCAGGCACAGCTGGTCCAGCGGCGCGTACTGCGCGGCCTCCTCGATGCGGCGCTTGAGGGAATCCTTGCTCTCGAGCTGGCCGAACTTGGTGGTCACCAGACCCAGCACGACGATCTTGCCCTTTGACAGGAAACGCAGCGGGCGGAAGTCGCCCGAGCGGTCGTCGTCGTACTCGAGGAAGAAGGCGTCCAGGTTCATCTTGGACAGCAGCGCCTCGGCCACCGGCTCGTAATTGCCGGCTGCGGCGTGCGTGCTCTTGAAGTTGCCGCGGCAAAGGTGCATGGCCAGCGTCATGCCGGCGGGCTTGCGCGCCACCACCTTGTTGATGAAGTCGGCGTAGCGGTAGGGCAGTTCGTTGGGGTCGTCACCGCGCTGGCGTGCCGCCTCGCGCATCTTTTCGTCGCACAGGTAGGCCAGGTTGGTGTCGTCCATCTGCACGTAGGTGCAGCCGGCATCGGCCAGGGACTTCAGCTCCGCGCCGTAAGCGTCGGCCACGTCGTCGTAGAACATGGGATCGAGCTCGGGGTAGGCCTCGCGGCTGATGCCGGCGCGCCCGCCGCGGAAGTGCAGCATGGTGGGCGACGGGATAGTCACCTTGGGCAGCAGGCCAGGTTTGCCCAGGGCTTCCACCCGCGACTTCAGGTACTGGAAGTCGGCCAGCTGGATGTCCTTGACATGGCGCACCTTGTCGATGACGCGAATGGCCGGCGGCGCCAGCTCCTCGGTGCCGTCAGGCTTGCGGATGGTGAACGGAATGTCGGTCTTCACCCCGCCCAGCTGGTCCAGGAAGTCGATGTGGAAGTAGGTGCGGCGGAACTCGCCGTCGGTGATCGACTGCAGGCCCGCATCAGCCTGGAAGCGCACGATCTCGTCAATGGCGCGGTCTTCCACCTCCCGCAGTTGCTCAGGCGTGATCTCGCCCTTGGCCTTCTGCTCACGGGCCTGCAGCAGGTAGGCCGGGCGCAGGAAGCTGCCGACGTGGTCGGCGCGGAATGGGGGGGCGGTACGGGTGGTCATGGTCTGGGGCTCCAGCGGGACGTGACGGTGGTCGTCAACAAGGTCAGAAGGGATATTGTCGCGGCGTGGTCTGCACCGTCACCCAGCGCAGCTCGGTGAACTCGTGCACGCCGGCACGGCCGCCGAAGCGGCCGAAGCCGCTGCCCTTGACCCCGCCGAAGGGCATCTGCGCCTCGTCGTGCACGGTAGGGCCGTTGACGTGGCAGATGCCGGAATCGATGCGGCGCGCCACGTTCATCGCGCGCGCCACGTCGCGCCCGAACACCGCCGCCGACAGGCCGTACTCGTTGTCGTTGGCGCAGGCGATGGCCTCCTCGGTGTTGCGCACCCGCACGATGGCCTTGACCGGGCCGAAGGTCTCTTCGCGGTAGATGCGCATGGCGGGGGTCACGTGGTCCAGCAGGGTGGCCGGCATCAGCGTGCTGTCGACCTTGCCGCCGCACACCAGCTTGGCACCCTTGGCCAGCGCATCGTCGATCAGGGCGTTGCAGTGCTCCACGGTGGACATGCCGATCACGCTGCCCAGCACCACGGGTTCCGGCTTGCGCGGGTCGCCCAGGGGCAGGGCCCGGGCCTTGGTGGCGAACTTCTTCACGAACTCGTCGGCCACCTTCTCGTCCACGATAAGGCGCTCGGTGCTCATGCAGATCTGGCCGCTGTTGGCAAAGCAGCCGAAAGCTGCGCCGTTGACGGCGTCATCCAGGTCGGCGTCGTCCAGCACGAGCAGCGGCGCCTTGCCGCCCAGCTCCAGCACGGCGGGCTTGAGGTACTTGGCGCAGGTCATGGCAATCAGCCGGCCCACGCGGGTGGAACCGGTGAAGTTCACGCGCCGCACCGCCGGGTGTGCCACGATGGCCTCCACCACCGCACCGGCATCAGCCGGCGCGTTGGTGATGTAGTTCACGACGCCTGGCGGAAAGCCCGCCTCCTGCAACGCCTCGATGATGAGCTGGTGCGTGCGCGGGCAGTTCTCGCTGCCCTTCAGGATGACGGTGTTGCCGCAGGCCAGCGGCGTGGCAATGGCGCGCACGCCCAGGATGACGGGCGCGTTCCAGGGCGCGATGCCCAGCACCACCCCTGCGGGCTGGCGCACGCCCATGGCCAGGCTGCCGGGCACATCCGAAGGAATCACCTCGCCCACGATCTGCGTGGTCAGGGCGGCGGCCTCGCGCAGCATGCCCGCGGCCAGGAAGACATTGAAGCCGCCCCACATGCCGGTGGCCCCGGTCTCGGCCGAGACGGCCTCGATGAACTGTGGCGTGCGGGCCTCCAACTGGTCGGCCGCCTTCAGCAGCAGGGCGCGGCGCAGGCTAGGCCCCGTCTCGCTCCAGGTCTTGAAAGCCTCGGCGGCGGCTTCGACAGCCATCACGGCGTCCGCCGGCGAGGCCGCCGGGGCGCGCGTGGCCACGGTGCCGTCCAGCGGGTTGCGGCGCTCGAAGGTGGCGTTCTTCTCGGCCGTGACCTTCAGGCCGTTGATCAGCATGGACAGATCAGACATCGGGAGGCTCCTGGGAATGGGTTCGAGGGTTCAGGACACGGGGGCAGCGGCGGAACGCCCCCGGCGGGCCGCATCGGCGGCCGAGGTGGTGTCTTCGGCCTGCGCGCCCAGATAGGCCTCGCGCACGACGGTGGAGCGCGCCAGCAGCCGGGCCGGCCCGCTGGCCACCAGGGCGCCGCGCTCCAGCACGTAGCCCCGGTCGGCCACGGCCAGGGCCTTCTTGACGTTCTGCTCGACCATCAGCACGGTGGTGCCGGCGTCGGCAATGCGCCGCGCCAACGCCAGCAGCTCGTCCACCATGCGCGGGGCCAGGCCCAGCGAGGGTTCGTCCAGCATCAGCAGGTGCGGCGCGCTCATCATGGCGCGGGCCACGGCCACCATCTGCTGCTCGCCGCCGCTCATGGTGCCGGCCAGCTGCGCGGCGCGCTCGCGCAGCTTGGGGAAGTCCTGCAGCACCTGCTGCAGCCGGCGCGCGCGCTCGGCCTTCGGCACCAGCCAGCCGCCCAGCTCCAGGTTCTCGGTCACCGTCATCTGGGGGAACAGCTGCCGCCCTTCGGCCACCAGCGCCACGCCGGCGCGCACGATCTCATGCGTCTTCTCCGGCAGTTCCTCGCCGTCCAGCAGCACCTCGCCGCCGCGCGGGATCAGGCCCGCTAGCGCGCGCAGCAGCGTGGTCTTGCCCGCGCCGTTGGGCCCGAGGATGACCGTGAGCCCGGGGCGGGCCTCGAAGCGCAGCCCGCGCAGCACCTGCACCGGCCCGTAGCCGGCCGCCAGGCCTTCCACCTTCAGGTGCGCACGGCCGTTGCCACCCAGCGTGAAGCCGTCGGGGCGGTGCCACATCATGAGGAGGTCCTCGACGGCGCAGCCTGCGCAACCCCGTCAGCAGGGGGCGTCGGGGCACCGGCCGCGCCGGAAGGTCGCGACAGGTCCTCGTCCACCATCTCGTCACCCAGGTAGGCCTCGATCACCTCCGGGTCGCGCACCACCTCGGCGGGGGTGGCATCGGCGATCTTGCGGCCCTGGTGCAGCACGATCACGCGCTCCACATGGCGCAGCAGCGTGGTCACGGCATGTTCGATCCACACCACCGTCAGGTCCAGCTCGTCGCGCAGGCGGCGGATCAGGCGGGCCATGTCTTCCAGCTCGGCCTCGGTCAGGCCGGCCGCCACCTCGTCCAGCAGCAGCAGGCGCGGCCGCGTCGACAGCGCCATGCCGATCTCCAGCAATCGCTGCTGCGAGGGCGTGAGCGAGCCGGCCGGCAGCGCCGCCTGCTCGCGCAGGCCGATCAGCCCCAGGATCCCTTCCACATCGCGCAGCGCCCAGGGCACGCCCACCTCGTCGCCCCACAGCCACCACTTGCGCCGGCGCCGGCCGGCGAACTTCAGGCCGAAGCCGATGTTGGTGGCCACGGGCAGGTCGCCAAAGACGCGCGGGGTCTGGAAGGTGCGGGCCAGGCCGCGCGCTGCAAAGCGGTGCGGACCGGCCCCGGTGAGGTCACGCCCATCGGCCACCAGGCGCCCGGCCGTGGGCCGCTGCACGCCCGTGAGCGCGTTGAAGAAGGTGGTCTTGCCCGCGCCGTTGGGTCCGATGATGCCCACCAACTCGCCCGCCCGAAAGCTGGCGCTCACGGCGTCCACCGCCACCAGCCCGCCGAAGCGCACGGTCACCTCGCGCGCTTCCAGCAGCAGAGGCTTGGCTGCCTCAGCCAAGGCGGCGCTCCCGGGCCAGGCGCTTGTCGCGCGCCTTGTCGCCGCTCCACTCGTAGCGGCGCTCGCGCCACCAGCTCTTCACGTCGTCGCGCCATAGCTTCCAGGTGTCCCAGCGCAGCGAGGCCAGTCCGCCGGGCAGGTACAGCACCGACAGGATCAGCAGCAGGCCTAGCGTCATCATGTAGACCTGCGGGGCGGCCAGGCGCAGGGTCTCGGCCAGCAGGCTGAACACCACCGCGGCGATCATCGGCCCCCACAGCGTGACCGCGCCGCCGATCAGCGCGATCAGCACCGTCTGGAAGCCGATGAAGGGGTTGAAGACGGTGTGCGGGTCGATGTAGGTCCAGCGCACCGACATGGCCGCGCCCACCGCGCCGGCTACCGCCGCCGTCATCGCAAAGCCGGCGATCTTCACCCAGCGCGTGTTCACCCCCAGCGTCTGCGCCCGCTGCTCGTCGGCGCCAATGCCCAGCAAGGCCAAGCCGAAGCGTGTGCGCCGGATCAGGATGGACAACGCCACCGTGGCCGAGGCCAGCGCCAGCACCGTGATGTAAATGGTGTCGCGCTCGGGGACCACGGTCAGCACGCGGCCCACGGTGCCGGTGACCGACTTCTCGAAGTAGGTGATGGCGTGGCGGATCAGCTCCGTCATGCCGAAGGTGAGCACGGCGAAATAAGTGCCGCGCAGGTGCAGCACGGCCGCGCCCATCACCACCGCCACCGCCGTGGCGATCAAGGCGCCCATGGCGATGGATTCCACCCAGCCAGTGCGTTCCAGCATCAGCGCGCTGGTGTAGGCGCCGATGCCGAAGAAGGCTGAAGTGGCCAGCGACAGGTAGCGCGTGCTACCGCAGAACAGGCCCCAGCTCGACGACAGCGCCACATACATCAGGCAGGTGAGCGCCATGGACACCACGAACTCGCTGCCAAAGGCGGGCAGCGCCAGGGCCCAGCCGGTGAGGCCGAACCACACCAGCAGGTCACGCACCAGCACTTGGCGGTCGCTCATGATGTCAGCGCTCTCAGGCTTTACGGGTCTTGCGCGTGAACAGGCCCTCGGGCCGCAGCAGCAGCACGGCGATGAACACCATGTAGGACAGCAGCGCCTTCAGCGAGGGGTTGGTGTAGTGCATGCCAATCGCCTCCACCACGCCCAACAGCAGCCCGCCGGCCAGGGCGCCGCCCATGCTGCCGAAGCCGCCCAGCGTGATGACGATGAGCGCGGTGACGGTGTAGGGCTCGCCCATCGAGGGCGAGATGGTGTAGGCCATGGACAGCAGGCAGCCGGCCACGCCTGACAGCCCCAGGCCGATGCCGAACATCAGCGGGTGCAGGCGGCGCGTGTCGATGCCCACCAGCTGCGCCCCCACGGGCGACTGCATCAGCGCCCGCACGCCCTTGCCCAGCAGCGTCATGCGCATCAGCACGATCAGCGCCCCGCTGAACAGCAGCGCCAGGCCGAACACCAGCAGCTTGTTGCCCGCGAACTGCGCCTGCCCCAGCTTCACCGGATCGGTCAGGTAGTCGTAGCCCCGCAGGTCACCGCCCCACTGCCAGGACACGAAGTTCTGCACCAGGAACATCAGGCCGAAGGCCACCATCAGGCCCCGCGCCTCGAAGATGTCCAGGTTGGGCGAGGTGGCCGTCAAGCGCCGGAAGCACAGGAAGTGGATGGCCAGGCCCAGCGCCATCAGCAGCGCGAACGACACCGGCACCATCAGCAGGGGCGACAGGCCGAAAGACGACTGCACCCACCAGGTGAGGAAGGCGCCCACCATCAGGAACTCGCCATGCGCGATGTTGAGGATGCGCATCAGCCCGTACTGCAGGTTCAGCCCGAGCGCGACCAAGGCATAGATGCCCCCGGTGATGAGACCGGAGGTGATCAGCTCGATCCAGGCGGCGGCGGACATGGCGAGACTTTCACCGGCCGGCACATAGCGTGCGCCCGGCGGTCAGGGCTTGGCGGAGGGTTTACTTCCAGGCCGGCTTGTTGACGTTGAGCTTGGCGGTGGCACGCGCAGTCGGCCACACCACCTCGAACTCGCCGTTCTGCCACTGCCCGATGGTGCCCGGGGTGCCCACGTTCTCGCTGCCCTGGAAGCGGATGTCGCCAATGATGGTCTTGTGCGCGGTGCCGGCCACGTAGTCGCGGATGGCCTTGCGGTCCAGGCCCACCTGCTTGACCGCGTTGGTCAGGATCTCCAGGCCCGCCCAGGCCGCGCCGCTGGCCCAACGGTCCGGCTCCTTCTTCTGGCTGGCCACGTGGGCGTCGAAATAGGCCTTGGCGCCCGGGCTGGTCTTGGAATTCCAGGAGCCCATGCCGCTCACACCCTCGGCGCCGACCGGTGTCATCACGTTCCTGTACAACGGGAAAGCCGTGCCCACCGAGGCGTAGAACACCTTGGGGTTGAAGCCGATCTCCTTGGCCTGGCGGCTGGCCAGGATGGTGTCGGGCGGGTAGGTGAAGCCCACGAACGCGTCGGGGTTCTTGTCCTTGATGGAGCGCAGCACGGGCGAGAGGTCCTTCACGCCGCCGGGGTAGCTCTTGTCCTCCACCAGGTTGATACCGGTGCCCTGCAGCGCCACCTTGAAGGCGGCGTAGTTCTCCAGACCGAAGAGGTCGTCCACGTAGACGCAGGCCACGGTGCGGATGCCGTTGGCCTTGAACATGTCCACGATGGCCTCGCACATCGCCTTGGGCTGCTGCAGCAGCAAGAAGAAGTACGGCAGCTTCATCTCCACCAGGCGGCGGCTCAGCGCGGTGGGCGCAAGGAAGGGGTAGCCGAAGCGGTTGGCCAGCGGGGCCACGGCGAAGTTGGCATTGCTGCCCCAGGGCGGCAGCACCAGGTCCACCTTGTCGCTGCCCATCAGCTTCTCGTAGGTGCGCACCACGGTCTCGGTGTCGCTGCGGTCGTCCGAGCTGATGAGTTCGATCTTGCGACGCACGCCCTTGACGTCCAGGCCGCCGGCCTGGTTCTGCTGCTCGGCCCAGAGCAGGAAATTGGGTTCCTGGCTGACCTGCGCACCACCCGTCCACGGGCCCGTGCGCGACATGGAATAGCCCACGCGCACCGGCGCAGCCTGCGCCAGCAGCGCGGGCGCGAAAGACGCGGCGCCTACGGCGGCGGCAGTGCCCTGAAGCACCTGGCGGCGGGAGGGGGAACGGGGGCTGAGGGACATGGCGGTCTCCGGTCTGGGTTGAACGACGCGCGCGGGCACGCGGCCCGCAATGTGACACCAAGGCGATGTCCACCGCAGGCGCTGGGAATCAAATCAGGGTTTTCCCTGCGCGGGATATCCCGCAGAGGCCCTCACGGCCCGGCCAAGCCGCCGCGCCCGGCACTCAAAGCGGCGGCAGCCACCCCGCCTGCTGAAGTTCCCGCTCGGCTTGCGCCGCCCCGCTGAAGTGCACCGTCTGCCAGCCGTGCGCCTGCGCGGCGGCGATGTTGCCGGCGTGGTCGTCGATGAAGACCGTGGGCATGCCCGCCAAACCAAAGCGCTCGTCGGCCAGCTCGAAGATCGCGCGGTGCGGCTTCATCAGGCCCACGCGCGCCGAGAAGATGCCGTCGAGGAAGTCGCCGATGAAGGCGTTCTGCCGCTCCAGGTGCGCGGCATAAGCGCGCGGCATGTTGGACAGGTAGTACAGGCGGTGGCCGGCGGCTTTCATGCGCTGCAGCAGGGCCACGGTGTCGGCCTGGGGCTGCAGGTGGCCGGGAATGGCGTCGATGACGCGGCGCACGCGGTCCTCAGGCGCGCCGGTGCGCGCGGCGATGCGCCGTGCGAGTTCGCCCTCCTCCACCAGGCCCAGATCGAAACGGGCCCAGTCGCTGTCGGGCGTGAAGCTCTCGAAGAAGCTCGCCGCCACGCGCCGGGCCGCGGCCTCGTCAGGCGCCAGGTCCGGCACGGTCTGCTGCAGCAGCGCCAGCGGCTGCCACTGGAACAGCACGGCGCCGAAGTCGAAGATGACGGCAGGGCCGCTCATGCGTGGGCACCCTTCAGACGCTGCAGCAGCCCGGCCGTGGAGGCGTCCAGCCCCGCCACGTCGCCGCTGTCCAGGCGCGGCAGCAGGGCGTTGCACAAGGCCTTGCCGAGCTCCACGCCCCACTGGTCGAAGCTGTTGATGCCCCACAGCGCACCGCTCACGAACACGCGGTGCTCGTACAGGGCGATGAGCGAGCCCAGCGTTCGGGGCGTGAGCGCCTCCAGCAGCAGCGTGGTGCTGGGCCGGTTGCCGGGGAAGGTGCGGTGGCGCGCCAGCGTGGCGCGGTCCAGCGTGGCCGAGGCCGTAGGCGCCTGCTCGGCCAGCGCCTGGTCAATGGTCTTGCCCAGCATCAGCGCCTGCGCCTGCGCCAGGCCGTTGGCCAGCAGCTTGGCGTGCTGGTCGCGCAAGGCATGCGCCGGCTGGCGCACCAGGATGAATTCCACCGGGATGACGTCCGTGCCCTGGTGCAGCATCTGGAAGTAGGCGTGCTGGCCGTTGGTACCCGGCTCGCCCCACACCACGGGGCTGGTGCCGTAGGGCAGCGGCGCGCCGTCCAGGTCCACGCCCTTGCCGTTGGACTCCATCTCCAGTTGCTGCAGGTAGGCCGGCAGGCGGTGCAGGCCCTGGTGGTAGGGCGCCACGCTGCGGCTGGCAAAGCCGTGGAAGTTGCGGTACCAGAGGTCCAGCAGGCCCAGCAGCACCGGCAGGTTGCGCGCCAGCGGCGCGGTGGCGAAATGCCGGTCCATGGCGTGGGCGCCGTCCAGGAAGGCACGGAACTGCGCGCTGCCGACGGCGATGGCCAGCGGCAGGCCGATGGCGCTCCACAGCGAATAGCGCCCGCCCACCCAGTCCCAGAAGCCGAAGGTGCGGGTGATGCCGAAGGCGGCCGCGGCCTTCAGGTTGGTGGTCACGCCCACGAAGTGCGCTGCGCGGTCGGTGCCGCCCTGGGCATCGAACCAGTCGCGCGCGGCATGCGCGTTGGCCATGGTCTCCTGCGTGGTGAAGGTCTTGCTGGCCACGATGAAGAGCGTGCGGCGGGCGTCCAGGCCGCGCAGCACCGCGTCAATGTCGTGCCCGTCGACGTTGCTGACGAAGTGCAGGCGCGGGCCGCTGCGGGCCAGGGGCTCCAGCGCGGCTACGGCCATGCGCGGGCCGAGGTCGGAGCCGCCAATGCCGATGTTGACGACGTCGGTGATGGCGACGGGGCCACCGGAGCGGTCCTTCCCCTCGGGGTCGCGCTTGGCGGTGCCTCGCACCTCATCGGCAAAGGCCAGCATGGCGTCCAGCGTGGCGTGCACCTCGTCGCTGAAGGGTGCGGCCCCGCGCGGCGCACGCAGCGCCGTGTGCAGCACTGCCCGGCCCTCGGTGAGGTTGACGCTCTCGCCGGCCAGCATCGCGTCGCGCCGGGCCTCCAGACCGCACTCGCGCGCCAGATCCAGCAGGAAGTGCAGGGTGGCCGCATCCAGCAGGTTCTTGGACAGGTCGGCAAAGACCTCCGGCGCCTCGAAGGACAGCGCCTGGAAACGCGCCGGGTCGCGCGCGAAAGCCTCGCGCAGGTCCAGGCCGCGGCCATGGGCCTGGAAGTGGCCTTGCAAAGCGGCCCAGGCGGCGGTGCGGTCGCAACGGGGAAAGCTCATGACCGCAACCCCTCGATCATGCGGTCCAGCTTGGCCGCGTCCACGGCAAAGGCGCGGATGCCCTCGGCCAGCTTCTCCGTGGCCATGGCGTCCTCGTTCAAGGCCCAGCGGAAGGCCGCCTCGTCCAGGTGTACGGCCGGGAGGTCGGCGTCTCTTGCAGCTTGCGGGTCCAACGCCCGCGTGAGCGGCGCGTCGCTCGCCTGCAGCGTGGCCAGCAACTCTGGGCTGATGGTCAGCAGATCGCAGCCGGCCAGGGCCGTGATCTGCCCCACATTGCGAAAACTCGCGCCCATCACCTCGGTGGCGATGCCGTGCTTCTTGTAGTACGCATAGATACGGCTGACCGACTGCACGCCGGGGTCGTTCGCCCCGGCGCGGGCGGCCTCGTCCCAGGCGGCACCAGCGGCCTTCTTGTGCCAGTCGTAGATGCGGCCCACGAACGGCGAGATCAGCTGCACGCCCGCCGCCCCGCAGGCCACGGCCTGGCAGAAGGCGAACAGCAGCGTGAGGTTGCAGCGGATGCCGTCGCGCTCCAGCTCGGCCGCGGCCTGGATGCCCTCCCAGGTGGCGGCGATCTTGATCAGCACGCGCTCGCGGGCGATGCCGGCGGTCTCATATAGCGCGATCAAGCGACGCGCGCGGGCCAGGGTGGCGACCCGGTCGAAGGACAGGCGCGCATCCACCTCGGTGCTGACGCGGCCGGGCACCACCTTCAGGATCTCCAGGCCAAAGCGCACCAGCACCTCGTCCACGATGGCCTCCACCGGTCGCGCGCGGTGCGCTGCCACCGTGTCGGCCAGCAGCGGCGCGTACTCCGGCTGCTGCACGGCCTTGAGGATCAGCGAGGGGTTGGTGGTGGCGTCCCGCGGGGTGAACTGGGCGAGCTGGCGGAAGTTGCCGGTGTCGGCCACGACGGTGGTGAATTGCTTGAGCTGGTCGAGCTGGTTCATGGCGTGAGCTGTGGAGTGGTCCAATTCAACAGGATCGGAAGCAAAAGGATCAGAAGCAAGTGATGGGCCTGCACAAACGCAGCCCTCAGTGCCCTGCATTGTCCGATGCCGCCCTGCGGGGGTCGACTCCTAGAATCAAACCAGGATCCCTGCATGCTCCAAGACGACAACGCGCGCAACCGGCGCATCGGCATCTCGATGGTGTGCTGCACCACCCTGCTGTTCGCCGTGCTGGATGCCAGTGCCAAATGGCTGGTGCAGGACCTGCCGGTGTTCCAGGTGGTGTGGATGCGCTTCATGGCGCATGTGTTCATCACCTCGGCATTGCTGGCGCCGATGTACGGCCGCGAGCTGGTGCGGGTGCGCAACGTGAAGCTGCAGGCGCTGCGCGGCGCCATGCTGGGCGTGATGACGGCGATGAACTTCTGGGCGCTGCAGTACCTGCAGCTGGCCGAGACGGGGGCCATCCAGTTCTCCGTGCCGCTGCTCATCGCCTTGCTCAGCGCCTGGTGGCTGGGCGAGCGCCTTGACGCCCGGCGCTGGCTGGCCATCGCCGCCGGCCTGGGCGGGGTGATGCTCATCATGCGGCCATGGACCGGGGCATTCCACCCGGCGCTGCTGCTGTCGGTCGGTAACGCCTTCATGTACGCCAGCTTCAACATCCTCACGCGGCGCCTGGCGGCCACCGAATCACCCGCCTCGCTGCAGCTGATGTCGGCCATCGGCGCCGCCGTGGTCATCGCCCCCTTCGGCCTGGCGCAATGGAAAGACCCGGCCGACGCCTTCACCTGGGCCATCATCGGGCTGGCCGGCCTGTGCGGCGGCCTGGGCCACTACTTCGTGGCACAGGCGCACCGCTACGCCACGGCCGCCACGCTGGGGCCTTTTCTCTACCAGCAGATCCTCTACATGACGCTGCTGGGCTGGCTGGTCTTCGCCCAGGTGCCCGATGCGCTGGTGATCGCCGGCGCCACCGTGGTGGTGGCCAGCGGGCTGTACCTGTTGTGGGTGGAGGTGCGGGGCGGCGGGCAGGCTCGAAGCTGAAGCCATCGGGCCGCCCGTCGACCCCTCGAGGCCTCACCCCGCCACCACCGACACCCCGTGGCTGCCCAGGCGCAGGCGCATGACATCCCCTGATTGCCAGGCGTGGTCCACCCCGAGGGAGACGACGAACACCTCGCCCAACGGCGTGTCCACGGTGAGTTCCAGGAAGCTGCCCAGGTAGGCCATCTTGCGCAGGGTGCCGGGCAGGGCACCCGCCTCGCCTTGCGCACCTGATGCCGCGGGCACGGCCTCCACCTGCCAGGCCTCGGGCCGCACCGCCACACGCACCGGGCCGGGCGCCACCGGCCGGCGCGGCGCAAACCGCAGCGGGCCCAGGTGCACCTGGCCCGCATCGTCCACCACGGCCTCGAAGCGCAGGGCCTCGCCCATGAAGCCGGCCACGAACTCGGTGGCCGGCTGCTCATAGAGCTGGCGCGGCGTGCCGGCCTGGGCGATGAGGCCGGCGTCCATGACGATGATCTGGTCGCTGACGGCCAGGGCCTCGCTCTGGTCGTGCGTGACGTAGGCGACCGTCAGCTTGAGGCGTTGCTGCAAGGCGCGGATCTCCTCGCGCATGCTGCGGCGCAGCCGCGCGTCCAGGTTGGACAGCGGCTCGTCGAACAGCAGCACGCTGGGCTCCAGCACCAGAGAGCGCGCCACCGCCACGCGCTGCTGCTGGCCGCCGGAGAGTTCGCTCGGCAGGCGCTGCTCGAAGCCGGCCAGGCCCACCAGTTCCATGGCCGCGCGGGCGCGCTGCGCCGTGGTGTCGCGCGACAGGCCCTGCACCGACAGCCCGTAGCCCACGTTCTCGACCACGTTCATGTGCGGGAACAGCGCATAGCTCTGGAACACCATGCTGACGTTGCGCTCGGCCGGGCCCAGCGTGGTGACGTCCTGCCCGTCGATCAGGAGGGTGCCCGACGTGGGCGACTCCAGGCCCGCGATCATGCGCAGCGAGGTGGTCTTGCCGCAGCCCGAGGGGCCGAGGATGGTGGTCAGCGAGCCCTTGGGCACTTGCAGGTCGATGCCCTTGACCACGAGCGGCGAACGCGCGTCGCCATAGCGCTTGGTGACCTGGCGGAACTCGATGCCGATGGAACTCATGGCGAGGCTTTCAGGGGATTGGGGGCTTGTCGAAGGTCAGCCAGGTCTTGCAGCGGTGGGCCCGGGTGGTGAGCAGGGCATGCTCAATGCGCCGCCACCGCGCGCCGCCCCAGCCGCCGTTCACCCACCAGGAACTGGATCAACGCCGTGGCCAGCGACATCAGCACGATCAGCACGGTGCAGTAGGCCAGCGCCACACCGTAGTCGCCATTGCCCACGCGGCCGATGATGTAGGTGGTGGCGAGCTCGTACTCCGCGGTGACGAGGAAGATGACCGCCGACACCGTGGTCATGCTGCGCACGAAGCTGTACACCAGGGCCGCCACCAGCGCGGGCTTGAGCAGCGGCAGCACCACGCGGCGCAAGGTGGTGGCGGTGCCCGCACGCAGCATGGTGCTGGCCTCGTCGAGCGACTTGTCCAGCTGCTTGAAGCTGGCCGTGCCGGCGCGCACGCCCACCGGCAGGTTACGGAAGATGAAACACAGCACGATGATGATGCCGGTACCCGTGAGCTCGAAGGGCGGCACGTTGAAGGCGAGGATGTAGCTCACGCCCAGCACCGTACCGGGGATGGCGAACGCCAGCAGCGCGGAGAACTCGAAGGCGCGCTGCCCCGCGAACTGCGTGCGCGCCAGCAGCCAGCTGATCAGGAGGCCCAGGCCCGCGCACAGCGGCGCCGCGATGGCCGCCAGCTTGACGGTGGTGAACAACGAGCTCCACGCCGTGCCCGCCCAGACCAGGCCGTGCGCGCCCCACTGCAGGTCGAACGCGGTGCGGAAGTGCGCCAGCGTGGGCGTGTAGTCGCGGCCCCAGGACTGCACGAAGCCGCCGATGAAGGCAAAGACATAGACCACCACCGTGAACAACAACCAGGGCCCGGCCGTGGCCAGGCACAGCCGGCGCAAGCTGTCGGGCATCGCCATGGCCACGCCCGCATCGCCCTTGCCCGACACCGTGGTGTAGTTCGCCCGCCCGAGCACGCGCTGCTGCAGGAAGAACACGGCCAGCGCAAAACCCGTCAGCACCAGGGCGAGCGAGGCAGCGCGGCCCTGGTCGTACTGCGCACCGACGATGGCAAAGAAGATGTCGGTGGACAGCACCGCGTACTGCCCACCCACGATGATGGGGTTGCCGAAGTCGGCAATGCTCTCGATGAAGCCCACCAGGAAGGCGTTGGCCAGCCCAGGCTTGAGCAGCGGCAGCGTCACCGTCATGAAGGTGCGGATGCGCGAGGCGCGCAGCGTCTGCGCCGCCTCCTCCAGACTGGGCGAAATGCCCTGCACCACGCCACGCATGATCATGAAGGCGATGGGCGTGAAGGCGAACATCTGCGCCAACCACACCCCGAAAAGCCCGTAGAACCAGCGCGTGGGCGGAATGCCGAAGGCCCACTCGAGAAACTGGTTCACCAATCCGGCACGGCCAAAGAGAAGGATCAACCCCAGGCCCACGACAAACGGCGGCGTGATGATGGGCAGCAGCGCCAGCACGTTCATGGGCCTGCGCCAGCGCGCACTGCCCCGCTCGGCGTACAGGGCAATGAGGGTGCCCATCACTGTGGTGCCTGCCGCCGTCAGCAGCGCCAGGAACAGCGTGTTCCAGGCCACGCCGCAGCGCACCCCACCGACCAGACAGGACAGGCCCCAGACCCGTTCGTGCGCCAGGCGCTCCCACAAGGCTGGCGGGGACCAGGCCCCGGCCTCGTCGAGAAAGGCCCCCAGCAGGCTGCGCGCCACCGGCAGCGCCACGAACAGCAGCAGCAAGCCCGAGCACAGCACCACCGCAGCGGCGACGAACAGGTCGCCCCGAAAGCGTCCCAGCCGCGCCAGCCCGGCGCCCAGCAGGATCAGCAGGCTGAGCAGCGTGACGGCACCGCCCAAGCCCAAGCCGATCTGCCCTCGAGGCAACTCGCCGAACCAGGCATTGAGGAAGTCAAGGTTCCAGCCCCGGAGCCCGACCGTGAAGCCGCCGCCCAGCACCACCAGCAGGCCCAAGGCTGCCGCCACCAGCAGCACCCGGCCCTGTGCACGCCCGGCCGGCATGAAACCGGCCGCCAGCGCCAGCATCAGCGCTCCGACCCCACCGCCCAGCCAGGTGCGACCATGCTCCCCCACCTGCACCAGGGCTGCAGCCGTGGGCTCAGGGCCCCAGACGCCACGCAGCGCCGCCACCAGCCGCAGGTCCTGCGGGAAGTACCAGGGCAGCAAGACGCAGGCCGCCAGGCCCAGCATCGCCCAGGCGCGGATGGCACGCTGACCCGACCGGGCGCCGTGGTTCACATTCGTCATGCTGCGTGTCACCCGCCCACCAGGCTGCACAGACGCAAAGGTGTCAGGCCCTGCAGGTTGCTCATCGCGGCAGCGAGTTGACGTCCTTCTCCCACCTGCCGATCAGGCGCCGGCGCTCGGCCGAGGAGCCGTACTTGGCGTAGTCGTAGTCGATGAACTTGATCTTCTTGAAATCCGGCACGCGCGGGTCGACCTTGGCGCTCTTGTTGGAGGGCAACTGGAACTGCTTGGCCGCCGCACCCATTTCCTGAGCGGAGGCCGTGAGCGCCCACTCGTAGAACTTCTTGGCCGCCTCCAGGTTGCGCGCCCCCTTGATGAGGCTCATGGAGCCGATCTCGGCACCCGTGCCGTCGCTCGGGGTGATGGTCTCCACCGGGAAGCCCTGCATCTTCTCGCCCGGGCCGTCGTGCACGAAGCTGATGGACACCGAGGTCTCGCCGCGCGCCACGGCCTTGATGGGCGCCGTGCCCGAGCGGGTGTACTGGCTGATGTTGCGGTGCAGCTTCTTCATGTAGTCGAAGGCCTTGTCCTCGCCCATCAGCTGCACCAGCGTGGCCACCATGGTGTAGGCCGTGCCGCTGGAGGCCGGGTTGGCCACCTGGATCTCGCCCTTGTACTCGGGCTTGAGCAGGTCGCTCCAGGTCTTGGGCACGGGCAGCTTCTTCTTGGCCAGCAACTCGGGGTTGTAGCCAAAGCCCAGGGGGCCGGAGTAGATGCCCACCGTGCGGAACTTGCTCTGCGTGGCCTGCTGCTGGGCCCAGGCGTGCAGTTGCGGCAATGACGCGCTCTTGTACTCCAGCGTCAGGTCTTGCTCGGCGGCCTGCAGGTGCGGGTCGCCCGTGCCGCCGAACCAGACGTCGGTCTTGGGGTTGGCGCGCTCGGCGATCAATTGCGCCAGCGCCTCACCCGAGCCCTTGAGCGACATGTTGACCTTCACCCCCGTGGTGCGCGAATACACCGTCTGCATCAGGTTGCACCACTCGGCCTGCACCGAGCAGATCACGTTGATCTGCCCGGCGTCTTGCGCCTGAGCTGCACCGGTGAGCGCGAACAGGGCCGCCATGATGATGCGGGTCTTCTTCATCGGGAATCTCCTTCGTGGGGATGGGTGGTGACAAGGGGAGAAGTAGCAGCAGCGGGCCAGCGTACGACGGCATCAACACCGATGATCCGCTGGCCATCGGTGCGGTTGTAGAGCTCGACATGTGCGCCCATGGCCTGCGCGAACTCGCGGCAGATCGACAGCCCCAGGCCGATGCCGCTGGCTGCTGCCGCCGCGAAGGGCTCGAACAGTCGCTCGCGGGGCCCTTCGCGGAGTCCGGGCCCGGCGTCCCAGACGATGAGCTCGGGCCCCTCATGGGTGCGGCGCACGACGATGCCGAGCGCCCCTTCGCGCGGCGAGTGCCGGATGGCGTTGGCGAGCAGGTTGCGCACGAGCTCGCCCAGCATCCAGGCGTCCGCCCTGACGGACAGCGGCTCCGCCTGCAGCTCGAAGTTCAAGCGCTGCGTGCCGATCAAGGGCGCGAACTCCAGCGCGGCTTCCCGTGCGACGCTGTCCAGGCGAAGCTCGGTGGCGGACGCTGGCCCGACGCGGCGCTGGTCGAGCTTCAAGCGGGCCAACATCTCGTTGACCACTTCGGTGGCGCGGTCGACGGTGCGCAAGAGTTCATCCCGACGCATGCCAAGCTCCATCGCCGGCGTGCCCTGCAGCACCGTGCGCAGCACCGCCAGCGGCGTGCGCAACTGGTGAGAGGCGTCGCCCAGCAGGCGCTGCTGTCGTCCGCTGGACTGACGCCGGCGTTCGATCCACGCATTGAGCGTGTACAGGCTGGCCTGCACCTCCCAGGGCCCCTCAGCGTCCAGGGGCGTGTCGGCCTCACCGTCATGCCGCTGCAAGGCCTGCTCCCACCGACGCCAGGGAATGGCCGCGTGCCGGCCGGTGGCCCAGGCCAAGGCCAGGGCGGCAGAAGCCGTGATGATCGAAGCCGCCCAAAAAAGAGCCTCCATGGGCCATGGCGCTGAGGCTGGCGACGGGCCTGGCACCAGCCACACCCCAAGAGAAGCAGAGCCCAGGCCGGCTGCGCCGAGCGCTCCCAGCGCCACCTGGGTCCGCAACGAACCCGCTAGAGCAGGTCGCCCTGGTTCGGCGCGCTGGTCCGTCCGGGTCATGCACGCGCCCTTTTCACCATGCCAGTGGTCTGCGCTGTGTCTTCGCACAGCATGTAGCCAATGCCGCGCAGGGTGACGATCTCCAGGGCGGCACCGGCCAGGCGCTTGCGCAGGCGGTGGACGACCACGTCCAGCGCGTCCCCCTGTGGTGAGGTGCCCCCAGGTCCACCGGGCTCGTTGACAGGAAAGACGGCGTGATGCAAGTGCTCGCGCGCCACCGTCTGCCCCGACCTCAGCATGAGGGCACGCAGCAGCGCGGCCTCCCGAGCCGGCAGGTCCAGCGGGCGCTCGTCGATCCAGCAGGCCGGGCCGCTGCGTTCCAGGCGCAAGCGACCGCAGCGCAGATCGCCCTCGCCCTGGTGACGACGGATCAGGGCCCTCAACCGCGCTTCCAGTTCGTCCAGGTCGAATGGCTTGACCAGGTAGTCGTCAGCTCCTGCATTGAGCCCCATCACGCGTTCTCCCACCGCTCCGCGGGCCGTCAGGATCAGCACGGGAGTTACGTCGTCGCGACCGCGCAGTCGCGCCATCACCTCCAGGCCGTCGATGTCGGGCAGGGACAGGTCGAGGACGATGGCGTCGAAGCGTTGACGCTGGCACAAAGCCAGAGCCTCCAAGCCATCGCCACACGACACCAGGGAGAACCCGCGCGCGGCCAGCGCCCGGCCCAGCGCCTGCACCAACCCCAGATCGTCCTCGACCAGCAGCACACTCATATGCAGCGTAGCTTCGCACTCGAGAGGCCTGCGGTCTATCGGGCAATCACCATGGGTGCGCGAAAGCGGGTTGCAAGATACGAGGCGGACAGGACGCCTCATCAGGCTGCGGGCAGAATCGAGACACCCTGGCCGGCCAGCGTCAGGCTGACGGGAGCGCCGTTCTCATGCAGGAGGGGCGCGCGCGGTGTCAACGCCAGCACCTCCCCCAAGTCGCTGGCCAAGGTGTATTCCACCTGCGCCCCGAGGCAGGCACTGCGCAGCACCCGCGCCGGCAGCCCGCGAGCATGTGCCGGACCGATGCGCCAGGCATGCGGCCTGACCACCACGCGTACCGGCCCTGATACGGGCGCCGCACCTGGGAGCGGGTCGATTGGCTTGCACAGGTGCAGCGGGCCCAGCTTCACCACACCGCAGCTGTCGCTCCAGGCGTCGAACAGACGCATGTCGCCCATGAACGCCGCCACGAAGGCCGAAGCCGGTTGCTCGTACAGGCTGCGCGGCGTGCCTTGCTGCACGACGCGACCCTCGTGCAGGAGGACGATGCGGTCGCTCACGGCCATGGCCTCGGCCTGATCGTGCGTCACATAGACCAGCGTCAGGCCCAGCCCCGCACCCAGGTCCAGGATTTGCCTGCGCAGGGCACGCCGCAGGCGCCTGTCCAGGTGCGACATTGGCTCGTCCAGCAGCAGCATCGTCGGCCCGGGGGCGAGTGCGCGCGCCAGCGCGACCCGTTGATGTTCGCCCTCGGAGAGTTCGCCCGGGAGCCGTTGCGCCAGCGCTTCGATGTCCAGAAGCTGCAGAGTGCTGCGCGCTCGCGCCAGCGCGCTCTGGGCGCCCTGCGCGTCGGCAGATGCCAGCCGCAGCCTGAAAGCCACGTTGTCCATCACGGTCAGGTTGGGAAACAGGCGGGCGTTCTGCGCCACCAGACCTACGGGCCTGTCGTTCGCGGTCAGTGCGGTGACGTCGGTGCCAGCGATCTCGATCCGGCCGCGCGTGGGCACCTCCAGGCCGGCCACGAGGCGCAGCAGCGATGTCTTGCCCGCCCCCGAAGGCCCGAGCACGGCCACCACCTCGCCAGTGCCGACCGCAAAATCCACTGCATCGAGCACTGGCCGCCCGTCGCCGGCGGGTTGCCAGGTCAGGTGATGCAGGCGCAGGGCGTTCACAGGTGTGATGCTAAGCGCTGGGACTGTCGGGTACGCGGCGTGGCCCCCTGGTCAGGCGGATGCGGACAAGGCATCATGCGGCGGTCATGAAGGCTGAAAGGCGGTCCCTCGCCCACCATGTCCTGGGCCTGGCGCTGGCGTTGTTTCTGGCAGCCTGTTCCACGGTGCCCGCTCCCGAGTCGCGGCCTGCGCACGCGTCCACCGCCGCGACGGCACCCGGTGAGACCGCGCTGGCGCGCTATCACGTCGTCAACCGCCTCACCTGGGGCGCGTCTGCGTCGGCCCTGGCGTCATCTGCCGGGCGGGACTTCACCGCGATGCTGGACGAACAGCTCGCGCCCGGCCCGACCCTGCTGCCGGCAGCCGCACAAGCGCAGATCGACGCCCTGACGCTGAGCCGGCAGCCCTTCATCACGCTGATGTTCGACCTGGAACATCAGCGCCGCACCGCCGATGCCCAGAAGAACGACGACGAAAAGCGGGCAGCCCAGCAGGCGTACCAGCAGGAACTCACCCGCCTGGCGCGTGAAGCGGCAACGCGCCACCTGCTCCGGGCGCTGTACTCGCCGCGCCAGTTGCAGGAGCAGATGACCTGGTTCTGGCTGAACCATTTCAGCGTGTTCCAGAGCAAGACGAACATCCGCGCCATGGTGGGAGACTACGAAGACACCGCCATCAGGCCGCACGCCTTGGGCCGCTTCCGTGACCTGCTGCGCGCAGCAGCCTTGCACCCGGCGATGCTGCGCTACCTGGACAACGAACAGAACGCCGTCAACCGCACCAACGAGAACCTGGCGCGGGAGTTGATGGAGTTGCACACGCTGGGTGCCGGGGGCCCCTACACGCAGAAGGACGTGCAGGAACTGGCACGGGTGCTGACCGGCGCAGGTGTCAACCTCACCCCCGCCAACACCCCTGTGGCGCGGCGCGAGATGCAAGGCTTCTACGTGCGGCGCGGCGTGTTCGAGTTCCAGCCGGGACGGCACGACTTCACCGCCAAGAGCCTGCTGGGCCAGCCCCTGCAGCAGCGCGGCCTGGCGGAGGTGGAAGAGGCCCTGGACCGGCTGGCCCGACATCCGTCCACGGCCCGTCACCTCAGCCGCAAGCTCGTGCAGTACTGGTTGTCGGACCCGCCCCCGCCCGCACTGGTGGAGCGGGTGGCTCGGGCGTTCTCCGCTTCGGACGGTGACATCGCCTTCACGCTGCGCGCGCTGCTGGGTTCGCCCGAGTTCGCGCAGGGTGCGGGACGCCAGTTCAAGGACCCGATGCGCTTCGTGGTCTCCGCCGTGCGCCTGACGCACGACGACCGCGTGATCCAGAACGCCTCCGCAGTCCTGGCCTGGCTGAACCGCCTGGGCCAGCCCCTCTATGGCCGGCAGACCCCCGACGGCTGGCCGCTCGATGAAGCCGCATGGTCCGGCCCGGGGCAGATGACGGCCCGATTCGAGGTGGCGCGGGCCATCGGATCGGGGTCTGGCAACCTGTTCACGCCCGCAGGCGCGGCCCAGGGCACGCCGCCGCCGCCAGGATCGTCGGTACCGCAGGCGCCGCGTCTGCTGTTCGATCAGGTGCTGCAGCACCGATTGGGCCCCGGCACCCGGGCTGCCCTGGCGCAAGCGACTACGCCGCAGGAATGGAACACGTTTCTGCTGTCGTCCCCTGAAATGATGCGGCGCTGAGGCGTCAGGAGGAACGCTCGTGGACAGACGACAAGTGTTGCAAGGCCTGGCCGGCACGGGCCTGAGCCTGGGCGGCGGGCAGCTCTGGGCCGTCGGCCCGGAACAACCGTGTTTCCTGCTGGTGTTCCTGCGGGGCGGCTACGACGCCGCCAACCTGCTGGTGCCCGTGAGCAGCAGCTTTTACTACGAGGCCCGGCCCACCATCGCCGTGCCACGCCCCGGCAGCGGCGCCACGGCGGCCCTCGCACTCGACACCGATTGGGGCCTGCACCCGGCCTTGCGCGACAGCCTGCATCCGCTGTGGGAGAGGTGCGAGATCGCCTTCGTGCCCTTTGCCGGCTCGCATGACACGTCGCGCAGCCACTTCGAGACGCAGGACAGCATCGAACTGGGGCAGCCCCTGCAGGGGCCGCGCAATTACCGTTCGGGCTTCATGAACCGGCTGGCCGGCACGCTCAGGGGCGCCGCCGCCATGGCCTTCACCGACCGGGTGCCGCTGGTGATGCAGGGCGAGGTCCAGGTGGCGAACACCGCGCTGCGCAGCGTCAACCGGCCCAGCGTGGATGCACGCCAAAGCCACATCATCGGCGCGATGTACCAGGGCACGGAACTCGCGGGCGCGGTGAGCCAGGGCTTTGCCGTGCGCGACGAGGTGATGCGCGACATGGCCGCCGAGATGGACGCGGCCAGCCGCAGCGCCATCAGCGCCCGCGGGTTCGAACTGGAGGCGCGGCGCATCGCCCGGCTCATGAAGGGCCGCCATCGCCTGGGGTTCGTGGATGTCGGCGGCTGGGACACCCATGTCGCGCAGGGCGGTGCCACCGGGCAGCTGGCCTCCCGCCTGGAGGAGCTGGGCCGCGGCCTGGCCGCCTATGCCCAGGAAATGGGCCCCCGCTGGAGCCAGACCACGGTGGTGGTGGTAAGCGAGTTCGGACGCACGTTCCGGCAGAACGGCAACAACGGTACCGACCACGGCCACGGCAGCGTGTATTGGGTGCTGGGCGGCGCCGTGCGCGGTGGCCAGGTGGTGGGCGAACAGGTGGCCGTCACGCCCACCAACCTGTTCCAGAACCGCGACTACCCTGTGCTCAATGAAGTCCGCAGCCTGCTGGGCGGCCTGCTGGCCCGGCAGTTCGGCCTCACCCCGACGCAACTCTCCGCCGTGTTTCCGATGGCCGAGCCGCGCGACCTGGGGCTGGTCTGATCGGGCGTTGGGCCGCGGCCCGGTGGACCCAAGGCCATCCGGGGGCGCATCGCCCGAGGGCTACCGTGATCGGTCGGACCGGGTCTGCTGGACGTTGTTGACACCTCAGCATGTAGCGAGTGTCTGATCGGCTCGGCTACGGCGCGCAGTATCGAGCCGCACTGGCCACCACCGACCGATTGGGTGGTGCCGACCATCGTGCAGTTCAAGTTGACGAAGTGGCTCACCCGTGAGGTGGGGGAAGAGCGCGCCGACCAAGTGATCGCCTATACGCAGATCTGCCACGTCGTCGCGCTGGACACCCCCATCGCACTGGCCGCAGCGGAGGCAGCACGGGCGCACAAGCTGCCGACTGCGGACGCCATCGTCTTCGCCACCGTACAAGGCCAGAGGGCGGCCATCCTGACGTGCGGCGGTCAATTCAAGGGGCTGCCTGCGCCATTGGCGTGGCCCGCCCGATGAACGTCATGGTCTGCGCCGAAGGCGCGGCGGTCATCTCCGACGAAAAGATCGCTGCCCCGGTGAACGAGCACTTCGGCCGCGACGAACCCAAGCTCACCTGGGAGCGCGTGGACAAGATGGCCACATTGCGCGTTGCCGCGAGCCTCCAGGGCCCGCACAGGCGGTCTCAACGGCGCGCCCTTTACGTGTTCGGTGGCTGGTACTTGGCGGCAGCCTCGGCCGCCATGAGCATCGCTTTGTGCATCTTGTCGGTGGTCACCAGTTCGAGCGAGTTGACGGCAGAGAAGGCGCCGCTGCTCATGATGACCATCTCGACCATGGCCATCTGATCGGCAGCGCCCTCGATGATCGTCACGATCTCCCCGGAGGTCACGGAGAAGTAGATCGCGTGCATCTTGATGCCGATCGAGTCGAACAAGGACCGGGCCACCGCCCCGCGGTCACTGGGGTGGGTCACCATGCCCTTGAAGGCGCTGCTTGAGTACTGGGCACGGGTCAGATAGAGGGACATGAGAGCTCTCCGGTGGGGCCCGGGAGAGCGCCCGACGGAATCGCCGGGCCTCCTCCTCACCGAACCATCGACGAGCTTAGAGAGCACTCGCGGACACCACCTTGCGCGCCCTCAATGCCCGTGAGGGATGCGGTGGGCTGGAACGAGGGAAGCGCTGCGAAGCCTTCGCGCAACTCACCCGCCTCGCACGCAGGCTCCGCAGGGGCGACTGCGGAGCCAGTCCCAGGTGGCTTGGGAACTTCGCGATCGCCGGCCGCTCCACGTTGGCCGCGATGATCTTCAGCTGCCTGGGGCCGCAGTTCGGCCACCGCGCCCGGCCGATGCGCCATGTGGGGCGATGGCCCGCAGCGCCTGCAGCGTGTCGCGTACCGACGAGTCGTTGACGCGACGCCACGCAGGCAAAGCGACATCGATGCAACCCTCCAGCAGGAGCGTGCGCCAGGGGCAAGGCCCCACCGTCGCCAGTCGACACTCGGAGCCTGCACAAGGCGCCATCGTAAGTTCACCGCGGCAGCCACGGGCCCGCATCCTGCCTTGAGCCTGAAGGTTGCACCGCACGACCCGTCCACACGCTCACCTGGAGCCCCCATGCCGAGCCCCCGTTGACCTGCTTATGAAACCGATGCATGATTCTTCATGTAACAAAATTACACCCCTATTTGTATCGGCTTTGAGCCGGTCAGGACGGGTAAGTGGTCATGTCCTTTGATCTTGTCTTTTTCGGCGGCACCGGCGACCTCACCTGGCGCAAGCTGATGCCGGCGCTGTTCCAGGCCCTGCGCCACGGCAAGCTGCCCGAAGGGGGCCGCATCCTGGCGGTGGCGCGCGACGAGCGCAGTGATGACGAGTACCGCCGCTTCGTCCGCGACCGCTTCGTGGAAGTGGAGTCTTCCAAGCGCCCCAGCGACGAGGAGTTCGAGCGTTTCGCCCGGCTGCTGCATTACCGCCGCATGGACCTGTCCCGGCCCGAGCACTACGAAGGGCTCAAGGCCTGGATCGACGAGCGAGGCGCCGACACCGTGGTGCTGTACCTGGCCACCAGCCCCTACCTCTTCCCCGTGATCTGCGAGCAACTGGGCGCTGCCGGCCTGAACGGCCCGAAGGTGCGTGTGGTGCTGGAAAAGCCGCTGGGCCACGACCTGGACAGCGCCCTGCAGATCAACCGCGTGGTGCGCTCGGCATTCCGCGAGGAGCAGGCTTTCCGCATCGACCACTACCTCGGCAAGCCCGCGGTGCAGAACCTGATGGCCCTGCGCTTCGGCAACGCGCTGTTCGAGCCCCTGTGGCGGCGCGAGAGCATCGCCAACATCCAGATCACGCTGGCCGAGTCTCTGGGCGTGGGCACGCGCGGCGACTACTACGACAAGACCGGCGCGCTGCGCGACATGATCCAGAACCATGCGCTGCAGCTGCTGACCATGATCGCCATGGAGCCGCCGAGCACCAGCGATGCCGACGCCATCCGCGACGAGAAACTGAAGGTGCTGCGCTCGCTGAAGCCCTTCACGGCCGAGACCGTGCTGCGCGACGTGGTGCGCGGGCAGTACAAGGCCGGCAACGTGCAGGGCGACCCCGTCAAGGGCTACCTGGAAGAGGTGAAGGTGCCCCCCGGCAGCACCTGCGAGACCTTCGTGGCGCTGCGCACCGAGGTGCAGAACTGGCGCTGGGCCGGCGTGCCGTTCTACCTGCGCACCGGCAAGCGCCTGCCCAGCCGGGATGCGCAGATCGTGGTGAACTTCCGTGCCGTGCCGCACCCGATCTTTCCAGGCTCGCACCGCGCGAACAAGCTGGTCATCAAGCTGCAACCCGAGGACGGGCTGGAGCTGCACCTGCTGGCAGCCAAAGGCAGCCTGTCGCATGGCGGGGCGGCCGAGTTGCTGTCGCCCGTGAAGCTGGACCTGGATTTCGACAAGGCCTTCCCCACCGAGCGGGTGGGCGCCTACGAGCGGCTGCTGCTGGACGCGATTGCCGGGCGCCTGAACCTGTTCGTGCGCAGCGACGAACAGGAACAGGCCTGGCGCTGGGTGATGCCCATCCTGCAGGCCTGGGAGAACGACCCCAATGGGCCGCGCCCCTACACCGCAGGCAGCTGGGGCCCGCCCGCCGCCAGCGCGATGGTGGCCCGCGACGGCTGCGCCTGGGACGAAGAACAGTGAAGCGCCCGCGCGCAGATCACACCGAAAAACCGTGCAGGGCCGCGGCCCGCATGGAGCGGACATGACCACACAGATGACCACCCGAGCGGACGATACCGGCGCGATGCCGATGATGCTGGACCGCATCCGCGCGGCCATCCCGGCCCTGCCGCCCGCCGAGCAGCGCGTCGCGCGGCTGGTGCTGTCGGACGCGCGCAGCTTCGCCACGCAGCCCGTGGCCGAACTGGCCGAGCGGGCGCACGTCAGCAAGCCCACGGTGGTGCGCTTTTGCCGCAGCGTGGGTTACGACGGCCTGGCCGACTTCAAGCTCAAGCTGGCCGGCAGCGTGAACGAGGGCGTGCCCTTCGTGCACCGCGCGGTGGACGAGGACGACAAGCCGGGTGACCTGGTGGTGAAGGTCATCGACAACGCGGTGAGCGCCCTGCTGAAGTACCGTAACGCAGCCACCAGCCATGCCATCGAGCAGGCCATCAGCGCCCTGGCGCAGGCCTGCCGAGACGGCCGGCGCATCGAGTTCTACGGCGTGGGCAACTCGGGCATCGTGGCCATGGACGCGCAGCACAAGTTCTTCCGGCTGGGCGTGCACTCGGCCGCCTGCACCGACGGCCACGTGCAGGTGATGAGCGCCACCATGCTGGGCACGGGCGACTGCGCGGTGGTGTTCAGCAACTCCGGGCGCAGCCGCGACCTCATCGACGTGGCCGACATCGCGCACCGCAAGGGCGCCACGGTGATCGTGGTGACGGCCAGCGATTCGCCGCTGGCCCACGCCGCGCGTCAGCCCGGCCACATCCTGCTGGCCGCCGACCACCCGGAAGACTTCGACCGCTACAGTCCCATGGTCAGCCGTCTGCTGCACCTGCTGATCGTGGACATCCTCACCACGGGCGTGGCGCTGCGGCTGCCGAGCGAAAGCCTGCGGCCCATGCTGCAGGACATCAAACGCAACCTGCGCACACGGCGCTACACGGACCGGGCCTGAGCGCCCCTGTCCGGGGCTGCCCTTCAGGCCGGTTCAGCGGGGGGCCACAGCAGAGCCTCCACGCCGTAGAGCGCGGCCAACTGCCGCAGCTTGGGCGGTGCGCTCTGCAACTGCCAGGCCAGGCCCCGGGCCTGCGCATCACGGCGGGCCTGCAGCAGCACGGCCAGGGCCGAGGTGTCCAGCTCGGCCAGACCGGAGGCGTCGACGCTGAACGTGCCGCCCGCGGGCAGGGCCGCCAGCGCCTGCGCCAGGGCCTCGGTGGTCTGGCGTGCCGAAGGCAGCGTGAGGGTGCCGGGCAGCTTCATCGCCTGGAGCTCAATTGCGGGCGGCCGCCTTGCGGTTGAGCTCGACCAGGTTGCCGATCAGGCCGTCAAGCCCTGAGTTGGCGATGATGGGCGCGAACTGCGACTTGAAGCTGGTGTCGGCCAGCCAGACGCCCAGCACGTTCACGTCGTAGATCTTCCAGCCGGCGGGCGTCTTCTCCAGGCGGTAGTCGAGCTGGATGGGGTCGCCCTTGCCCTGGACCTCGGTGCGCACAACCACCTCAGAGTCGTCTGCCCCCGCGCGCAGCGGCTTCAACTGCACGGTCTGGTCCTTCACCTGGGTGAGCGCGCCGGAATAGGTGCGCACCAGCAGCGTCTTGAACTCGTCAAGCAGGCGCTTTTGCTGATCGGGCGTGGCGGTGCGCCACGCGCGGCCCACGGCGATGGCCGTCATGCGCTGGAAGTTCACGTGCGGCATGACCTTGGCATCCACCAAGGCGATGATCCTGCCCAGATTGCCGGCCTGGATCTCCTTGTCGGCCTTCACCGTGTCAATGACTTCGGTGGAGATCTGGCGCACCAGCGCGTCAGGTGTGGCCGGAGCCTGAGCGCGGGCCGCAAACCCTGCACCCACCCCCATTGCCAGGGCCAGCAGGGCCAGGGCTGCGCGGCGGTGCACACGGGGTCGGAGCTTGTTCAACATGATGATCCTTCACACAAGGCCTGCAGTGCAGGCCGGGTCAGCCTTCAACGAACAGGCCGAGATTTTGGTTCACGGGGGCGGCGCCTGCGGCGTCGACGGCGATTGCGGCGCCTGAGCAGAGGGAATCTGCGGCTGCGGCGTCTGCGACGGTTGCAGTGGGGGCAGCGGCTCGTCCTCCTCCGGTTCCTCAGGCGGATTGCCATCGAAGACCAGGCTGCGCCGGCGCGCGAGGTAGCTGTCGCGCACGAAGCTGTACTTGTCGAAGGCCACCTGCTCCAGCAGGTTCGTGGCGGACAGCAGGCCCGCGCGCGCGTGCACCAGTTCCAGCGTGGTCAGGCTCCAGCGGTAAGTCTCGTCGTGCACGATCCCCGGCAGGCTGGCCTGCCGGTCCAGCGGAAGGCCCGCGGCGTCACGCAGCGAGCTCGCACCATAAAAGGGCAGCACCAGGTAGGGGCCGGGGCCGAAGCCCCACTTGCCCAGGGTCTGGCCGAAATCTTCGGGGTGCCGCTCCAGACCGGCGTCGGAGGCCAGATCGAACAGTCCGCCGAGCCCGAACACGGTGTTGGTGGTCACGCGCACCGTCATTTCCAGCGCACTCTTGACCTTGCCCTGCAGCAGGTGGTTCATGGCGGACCAGGCATCGCCCACGTTGCCGAAGACGTTGTCCACGCCCGTGCGCACGGGGCTGGGCAACACCTCCCGGTAAGCGGTGGCCAGCGGCTTGAGCACGGCACGATCGACTGCTTCGTTGAAGGCGAACACACCGCGGTTCAAACCCTCCAAGGGGTCGGCCTTGACGGGAAGAGAGGGTGTCACGCTGCGGGTACCCGCCTGGGCCGGGACCTGGGCCTGGTTCATGGCCTGGGTCTCCGCTTTCGCTTGCTCTTGCGCTTGCGCGGGCACCCACAGCACACCTCCTGCCAGCAACACCACTGCGGCCAGCCCGCCGCGCAGCGTCGGTGCTGTGCGGCTGAGGGCGGTGGTACGGTGTGGCGTCACTTCTTCTGCCCTGCCTGTTCTGCCGCTTCGCCGGCCCTGCCGGTGACCAGCTGGCCGATCAGGTTTTCCAGCACCACGGCCGACTGAGTCTGCCGAATGACGGCGCCGGAAGGCAGGTCCTCGTCGGCGGAGCCGGGCTCGATCCCGATGTACTGGTCGCCCAGCAGCCCGGCGGTCAGGATTTTGGCCGAGGAGTCCTTGGGGAAGCGCACGCTGCTGTCGATCTCCATGGTCACCACGCCCTGGAAGGTCTTGGCGTCCAGCGCGATGGACGTGACCCGGCCCACCGTGACGCCGGCACTGCGCACCGGCGAACGCGGCTTCAGGCCGCCGATGTTGTCGAAGCGGGCGCTCACCTGGTAGCCGTCGCGGGCGCCGAAGCTGGCCAGGTTGGCCGCCTTCAGGGCCAGGAACAGCAGTCCGGCCATGCCCAGCAGGACGAAGAAGCCCACCAGGATCTCGATGTTTCTCTTGCTCATTCTTGGTCTCTCCCAGGCAGCAGTGCGAGCAGGCGGGTGAACGGCATCCGGCGTCAGGGCGTGGAGAACATCAGTGCGGTCAGCACGAAGTCCATCGCCAGCACCCCCAGCGACGAGATCACCACCGTGCGCGTGGTGGCGTAGGCCACGCCCTCGGGGGTGGCCTCGGTCTCATGCCCCTGGTACAGCGCCACCAGGGTGCAGATCAGGCCGAAGATGAAACTCTTGACAACGCCGTTGCCCACATCGAGCCACACATCCACGCGCGACTGCATGATGCTCCAGAAGTTGCCGGCGTCCACGCCGATGAGCAACACCGCCACCACGTAGGCACCCAGGATGCCCACGGCCGAGAACAGGATGGCCAGCAAGGGCATCGAGACCACACCGGCCAGGAAGCGCGGCGCCAGGATGCGGCTCTTGGGGTCCACCGCCATCATCTCCATGGCCGCGAGTTGTTCGCCCGCCTTCATCAGGCCGATCTCGGCCGTCAGCGAAGTGCCCGCCCGGCCGGCGAACAGCAGCGCCGTCACCACCGGGCCCAGTTCGCGCACCAGCGACAGGTTGACGATCAACCCCAGCGATTCCGTGGCGCCGTAAGTCACCAGGGCGTAGTACATCTGCAGCGCCAGCACGAAGCCCACGGCCGTTCCCGAGGCCAGGATGATGACCAGCGACAGGTTGCCCACCGCATGGATCTGGCGAACCACCAGCGAAAAGCGGCGCAGCGACGCTGGAATGGCCCGCAGGATGTCCAGCGTGAAGAAGGCCGCGTGGCCAATACCGCGCAGCAGCTTGAGCGCGCGCTGTCCCAGCATGGCCACGGTGTCGAGCCAGGCGGTCATGGCGCTGCAGCCTCGACGCCGAAGTCCTGCCCCATGGGCGTGGCCGGGTAGTGGAACTTGACCGGGCCGTCGGGCTCGCCGCGCACGAACTGGCGCACCTCCGGATCGGTGGAGTCCATCAGCTCCTGCGGGCTGCCCTGGGCGACGATGCGCCCGCCGGCCGCCATCAGCACGATGTGGTCGCTGATGGCCATGCACTCGGGCACGTCGTGCGACACCACCAGCGAGGTGGCGCCTGTCACGTCGTTCAGCGTGCGGATGAGCTTGGCCGCCACGCCCATGGAGATGAGGTCCAGCCCGGCGAAGGGCTCGTCGTACATGATGAGTTCCGGGTCCAGCGCAATGGCGCGTGCCAGGGCGATGCGCCGCGCCATGCCACCCGACACCTCCGAGATGCGCAGCGGTGCCGCGCCGCGCAAGCCCACGGCGTTGAGCTTCATCAGCACGATGTCGCGGATCAGCGCCTCGGGCAGGTCGGTGTGCTCGTGCAGCGGAAAGGCCACGTTGTCGAACACCGTCAGGTCGGTGAACAGCGCGCCGAACTGGAACAGCATGCCCAGACGGCGCCGCAGCGCATACATGCGGGGCTTGTCGGCGGCGTCGACCCGTTGCCCGTCGAAACGCACCTCACCCGCATCAGGGGAGGCACTGCCACCGATCAGGCGCAGCAAGGTGGTCTTGCCGCAGCCTGAGCCGCCCAGCAAGGCTGTGACCTGACCCCGGCGGAAGGTCAAGGAGAGGTTGGAGAGGATCTGGCGGCCCGTGTCATAGGAAAAACTGACACGGTCGACCTCGATCAGGGCATTGGTGCTCAAGCGGCGCGGCCACGCGCACGCGTGGACTGGGAATCAAGACTCAGGTTATTTTGCCATGCGCGCCCGGCCCGGTTGCGCTAAGCCGGGTTTCTTTACCTGGACGTGAGGATTCCCGGCGCCGACTTACTGCGGCCTCAACGCGGCAGGTTGCTGAATCCCATCAGGAACTCATCCACCGAGCGCGCAGCTTGCCGCCCTTCACGGATGGCCCAGACCACCAGGCTCTGGCCTCGGCGCATGTCGCCCGCGGCGAAGACCTTGGGCACGTTGGTCTCGTAGCCGCCGATGAAGTCGGTGCCTGCCTTGGCGTTGCCCCGGTTGTCGCGCTCCACGCCAAAGGCCTCCAGCACGCTGCCCACGGGCGCGGTGAAGCCCATGGCGAGCAACACCAGATCGGCCGGGACCTCCTTCTCGGTGCCCGGGATCTCGCTCATCTTGCCGCCCTTCCACTCCAGGTGGACGGTCTTCAGGCCCGTGAGCTTGCCGTTCTGGCCGACGAACTCCTTGGTCGCGATGGCGAACTCGCGCTGGCAACCTTCCTCGTGGCTGGAAGAAGTGCGCAGCTTGTAGGGCCAGTAGGGCCAGGTCAGCGGGCGGTCTTCCTCCTCGGGTGGCATGGGCATCAGTTCGAACTGCGTGACGCTGGCCGCGCCATGGCGGTTGCTGGTGCCCACGCAGTCGCTGCCGGTGTCGCCGCCACCGATCACTATGACGTGCTTGCCTTCGGCGCGGATCTGGCCCTGGAGCTTGTCACCGGCCACCACCTTGTTCTGCTGCGGCAGGAACTCCATGGCGAAATGCACGCCGGCGAGTTCGCGGCCCGGCACGGGCAGGTCGCGCGAGGTTTCAGAGCCGCCCGTCAGCAGCACGGCATCGAACTGCGCCTTGAGTTCCTCGGCCGAGACCACGGTCTGGGCGTCATTCGTCACCTTGGCCGCCGGGCCCTCGGCAGGCATCGCGCCCACGAGCACACCCGTGCGGAAGGTCACGCCCTCGGCCTGCATCTGTTCGATGCGCCGGTCGATGTGCGACTTCTCCATCTTGAAGTCGGGGATGCCGTAGCGCAGCAGCCCGCCGATGCGGCTGTTCTTCTCGAACACGGTCACGTCATGGCCGGCACGCGCGAGTTGCTGCGCTGCGGCCAGGCCAGCCGGGCCGCTGCCCACCACCGCCACCTTCTTGCCGGTCTTGGCCTTGGGCGGCTGGGGCTGCACCCAACCCTCGGCCCAGGCGCGGTCGATGATGGCGTGCTCGATGGACTTGATACCCACGGCATCGTCATTCACGTTCAGCGTGCAGGCGGCCTCACACGGAGCGGGGCAGACGCGGCCGGTGAACTCCGGGAAGTTGTTGGTGGAGTGCAGCACCTCGATGGCGCTTTGCCAGTCGCCACGGAAGACCAGATCGTTGAAGTCCGGGATGACGTTGTTGACAGGGCAGCCGCTGTTGCAAAACGGCGTGCCGCAGTCCATGCAGCGCGCCCCTTGCACCTTGGATTGCTCCTCGGTCAGGCCAATGACGAACTCTTTCCAGTTCTTCAGGCGCTTGGGCACGGGCTCGTAGCCCTCTTCCAAGCGCTCAAACTCGAGGAAGCCGGTGACTTTTCCCATGATGAAAGTTCCTTGTCGGTGCAGTTCAGGCGGCCACGGTGGCAGCGGGCGCGGCGGGCGCAGATGACGCGGCCTGCGCCTTGGCAGCGGTCTGGCCCAGGGCACGCTTGTACTCGTGCGGGAAGACCTTGACGAACTTGGCGCGGGCTGTCGCCCAGTGGTCCAGGATCTCCCGCGCGCGCAGCGAACCCGTCCACTTGTGGTGGTCTTCCACCAGCTTCTTGAGCTGCGCCTCGTCCGACTGGCCGCGGTGCCAAGACGCCGCAGATCCGCTGGCGGCCTGCTCAGCCTCCGGCAGCACCTTGTCCAGGGACACCATGCTGGTGTTGCAACGCGCGGCAAAGCTGCCGTCCTCATCAAAGACGTAGGCCACGCCGCCGCTCATGCCGGCAGCGAAGTTGCGCCCGGTCATGCCCAGCACGGCCACCGTGCCGCCCGTCATGTACTCGCAGCCATGGTCGCCCGTGCCCTCCACCACCGCGGTGGCGCCTGACAGGCGCACCGCAAAGCGTTCACCCGCCACGCCGCGGAAGAAGGCCTCGCCGCGCGTGGCGCCGTACAGCGCCGTGTTGCCGATGATGGTGTTGTGCGTGGCGTCACCGCGGAACTCGATGCTGGGGCGCACGACGATGCGCCCACCGGACAGACCCTTGCCGGTGTAGTCGTTGGCGTCGCCGATCAGGTACAGCGTGATGCCGTTGGCCAGGAACGCGCCAAAGCTCTGGCCGCCCGTGCCCTCCATCTGCATGAAGATGGTGTGGTCGGGCAGCCCCTCGGGGCGGTGGCGCACCAGTTCGCCGGAGAGCATGGCGCCCACCGAGCGGTTGACGTTGCGCGCCTCTTCCATGAAGTGCACCTTCTCGCCGCGCTCTATGGCCGGGCGGCAACGCTCGATGAGCTTCAGGTCCAGCGCCTTGGACAGGCCGTGGTCCTGCACCTCGGTCTGGTAGCGCGGCACCTCGGCTGGCACGGCGGGCTGGTGGAAGATGCGGCTGAAGTCCAGTCCGCGCGCCTTCCAGTGAGCGATGCCCTTCTTGGTGTCCAGCAGGTCGGCACGGCCGATCAGGTCGTCGAACCGGCGGATGCCCAGTTGCGCCATGATGCTGCGCGCCTCTTCGGCGACGAAGAAGAAGTAGTTCACCACGTGCTCGGGCTTGCCCGAGAACTTCTTGCGCAGCACCGGGTCCTGCGTGGCCACGCCCACCGGGCAGGTATTGAGGTGGCACTTGCGCATCATGATGCAGCCCTCCACCACCAGCGGCGCGGTGGCGAAGCCGAATTCGTCGGCGCCCAGCAGTGCGCCGATGACGACATCGCGCCCGGTCTTCATCTGCCCATCAGCCTGCACGCGCACGCGGCTGCGCAGGCGGTTGAGCACCAGGGTCTGCTGCGTCTCGGCCAAGCCCAGTTCCCAGGGCGTGCCGCAATGCTTGATCGACGACCAGGGCGAGGCGCCCGTGCCGCCATCGTGCCCGGCGATCACCACATGGTCGGCCTTGCACTTGGCCACACCGGCGGCGATGGTGCCCACGCCTACTTCGGACACCAGCTTGACGCTGATGCCCGCGCGCGGGTTGGCGTTCTTCAGGTCGTGTATGAGCTGCGCCAGGTCTTCGATGGAATAGATGTCGTGGTGCGGCGGCGGGCTGATGAGGCCCACGCCCGGCACCGAGTAGCGCAGGAAGCCGATGTAGTCCGACACCTTGCCCCCGGGCAACTGGCCGCCCTCGCCCGGCTTGGCGCCTTGGGCCATCTTGATCTGGATCTGGTCGGCGCTGACCAGGTACTCGGTGGTGACGCCAAAGCGCCCCGAGGCCACCTGCTTGATCTTGCTGCGCAGGCTGTCGCCTTCCTGCATCACGTAGTCGGCCTCGATGACCTTGGCGCCGATGACGTCGCTGACCTTGGTGCCAGCCGTGACCTTGATGCCCTTCAACTCGTTGCGGTAGCGCGCAGGGTCTTCACCGCCCTCGCCCGTGTTGCTCTTGCCGCCGATGCGGTTCATGGCAATGGCCAGCGTGGAGTGGGCCTCGGTGGAGATGGACCCCAGCGACATGGCGCCGGTGGCAAAGCGCTTGACGATGTCGGCGGCCGGCTCCACCTCCTCCAGCGGGATGGCCTTGGCCGGATCGACCTTGAACTCGAACAGGCCGCGCAGCGTCATGTGACGGCGGCTCTGGTCGTTGATGAGCTGGGCGTATTCCTTGTAGGTGTCGAACTTGCCGGCGCGCGTGCTGTGCTGCAGCTTGGCGATGGCATCCGGCGTCCACATGTGCTCCTCGCCCCGCACACGCCAGGCGTACTCGCCGCCGGCGTCCAGCATGCGCGCCAGGATGGGGTCGTCACCGAAGGCCGCCTGGTGCATGCGCAGCGCTTCCTCGGCCACCTCGAACACGCCGATGCCACCCACCTGGCTGGCCGTGCCGCGGAAGTACTGCTCCACAAAGCTCTTTTCCAGGCCGATGGCCTCGAAGAGCTGGGCGCCGCAATACGACATGTAGGTGCTCACGCCCATCTTGGACATGATCTTGGACAGGCCCTTGCCGATGGCCTTGACGTAGTTGTAGATGGCCTTGTCGGCCGACAACTCGCCCGGCAGCCCGGCGTGCATCGAGGCCAGGGTTTCCATGGCCAGGTAGGGGTGCACGGCTTCGGCACCGTAGCCCGCCAGCACCGCGAAGTGGTGCACCTCGCGCGCCGAACCCGTCTCGACCACCAGGCCCGCGGTCGTGCGCAGGCCTTCACGCACCAGATGGTGATGGATGGCCGACAGCGCCAGCAGCGCGGGAATCGCCACCTGCGAGCGGCTCATGTGCCGGTCGGTGATGATCAGGATGTTGTGGCCGCTCTTGATGGCATCCACCGTCTCGGCGCACAGCGAGGCGAGCTTGGCCTCCACGCCCTCGTGGCCCCAGGAAGCGGGGTAGGTGATGTCGAGTTCGTGCGAGCGGAATTTCGCGCCCGTGTACTGCTCGATGGAGCGCAGCCGGGCCATGTCCTCGAAGTCGAGAACAGGCTGGGTCACCTCCAGGCGCATGGGCGGGTTCACCGCGTTGATGTCCAGCAGGTTGGGCTTCGGACCGATGAAGCTGTTGAGCGACATCACGATGGCCTCGCGGATCGGGTCGATCGGCGGGTTCGTCACCTGGGCGAACAACTGCTTGAAGTAGTTGTACAGCGGCTTGTTCTTGTCCGACAGCACGGCCAGGGGCGAATCGTTGCCCATCGAGCCGATGCCTTCTTCGCCGTTGGCGGCCATCGGGCTCATCAGGAACTTCAGGTCTTCCTGGGTGTAGCCGAAGGCCTGCTGACGGTCGAGCAGCGTTTCCACAAAGTCGGCGGGGCCGGCATGGGTGCCGACCGGCACCTCGATGGCGTCGAGCTTGACGCGCACGTTCTCGATCCACTGGCGGTAGGGCCGGGCGCTGGCGAACTGGTTCTTCAGTTCCTCGTCGTCCACGATGCGGCCCTGCTCGAAGTCGATCAGGAACATCTTGCCCGGCTGCAGGCGCCACTTCTTGACGATGCGGTTCTGGGGGATGGGCAGCACACCGGACTCAGACGCCATCACCACCAGATCGTCATCGGTCACGCAGTAGCGCGCCGGGCGCAGGCCGTTGCGGTCCAGCGTGGCGCCGATCTGCTTGCCGTCGGTGAACACCATGGCCGCCGGGCCATCCCAGGGTTCGATCATCGCGGCGTGGTACTCGTAGAACGCGCGGCGGCGCTCGTCCATGCCCTCGTGCTGCTCCCAGGCCTCGGGGATCATCATCATGGCGGCGTGGGCCAGCGGGTAGCCCGCCATCGTCAGCAGTTCCAGCGCGTTGTCAAAAGTCGCGGTGTCGCTCTGGTGTTCGAAACTGATGGGGTAGAGCTTCTTCAAGTCGTCGCCCAGCACGGGCGACTTCATCACGCCTTCGCGGGCGCGCATCCAGTTGAAGTTGCCCTTGACGGTGTTGATCTCGCCGTTGTGCGCCACCATGCGGTACGGGTGCGCCAGCGGCCACTCCGGAAAGGTGTTGGTGGAAAAGCGCTGGTGCACCAGCGCCAGGGCGGAGACCGTGCGCTCGTCCTTCAGGTCCAGGTAGTAGGTGCCCACCTGGTCGGCCAGCAGCAGGCCCTTGTAGATGACGGTGCGGCAGCTCATGCTGGGCACGTAGTACTCGCGGCTGTGCGTCAGCTTCAGCGCCTGAATGGCGGCCGAGGCCGTCTTGCGGATCACATACAGCTTGCGTTCCAGCGCGTCGGGCACGATGACGTCCGGGCCGCGCCCGATGAACACCTGGCGGATCACGGGTTCCTTGTCGCGCACCGCGGGCGACATGGGCATGTCACGGTCCACCGGCACGTCGCGCCAGCCCAACAGCACCTGGCCTTCGGCACGGATGGCGCGCTCCATCTCCTGCTCGCAGGCCAGGCGCGAGGCGTGCTCCTTGGGCAGGAAGATCATGCCCACGCCGTACTCACCGGGGGCAGGCAGAGTGACGCCCACGCGACCGTCGGGAGCCTGACCGGCCGCCGCCATCTCGGCGCGGTAGAACTCATCCGGGATCTGGATCAGGATGCCGGCGCCGTCACCCATCAGGGCGTCCGCGCCCACCGCGCCGCGATGGTCCAGGTTCTCCAGGATCTTCAGGCCCTGCTGCACGATGGCGTGGGCCTTGTGGCCCTTGATGTGCGCCACGAAGCCGACGCCGCAGGCGTCATGCTCCTGGCGGGGGTCGTACAGGCCGTGTTCCTGCGTGAGCTCCCGCTCCAGCCTTGCCGTTGCGGAAGAAGTCACCTGCAGTGCAGGCGTGTCGGGCGTGAGGGCGGCAGCGGCCTTGTCCATGTCGTGCTCCTGGGCTTTCTCGGCGGGACCGGGAGGATACTGCGGTGCAGCATCCTCCTCAAGTTCAATTAAATGGGGTCAGGTTAGTTTCTGATCGACTCAACCGGCAGGTGGTTTCTTAAATAGGGACACATTGATGACCATCGCGGTCGATGCGCTCCTTGAGGCGTAAGCAAGCAGCCTGCCAGCAGGGCCTGCAGGGCGGGGCGGGCCCGCAGCCACGCGGGTGAGGCGAGTCCCCGGCCTGACAGTGCCGTCAGACCGTTCCGTCAGACCGACCCGGAAGTCGGGCCTGGCGATCGGACCCGTCCATCGGATCCCTCATCCGGAACCGTCATGCGCGCCGGGCACGCTGGCACGGACAGGGCGGCCCCGGGGCCGGGGCACCATGGCACGGCCTGTGGCCGGCTCCAGACTCTGGAGAAACGCTGCGTCGCCCACGGGCCAGCCGCGCCGTGTGGCCTGGGTGATGCGGTGCACCACCTCCGGTGCCAACGCCACCTCCAGCCGTTGGCGCCATACCGCTTCGCGCTCGAAGGGGGTGTTGCCCAGGCTCCACCAGACGGCCGGTTCCACCACCAGCGGGTCTCTGCGGGCCCCTAGATGATGGGCCATGCTGGACCAGGGCCACTCCTGCGCGGCACCCGCAGCGCCCGTGCGGCTGGGGTGTGATTCCACGTACAGCATGCAATCAGCCAGCCAGGCACCCGGCTGCACCAGGGACGAGCGGAAGCGCCCGTCCCACAGCGTGCCACTTCGGCCGTGCCGCCGGTTGAATTCGGCCGCGTGCCGACGCGCCAGCGACTGCATCATGCGCCCCAGGCCCTCCGCAGTGGAAGGCGTCAGCACCAGATGGAAGTGGTCGTCCAGCAGCAGCCAGGCGTGCACGTCCACCCGGTGCATCACTGCCGCATCAGCCAGCACCTGCCGCCAATGCTGGCGGTCCGTATCGTCCAGCACGATGAGCTGGCGGTTGTGGCCCCGCTGCACCACATGGTGCGCATGGCCGGGCAGGGCGATACGGGGCAAGCGGGCCATGAACGAAGGCGGCGTGATGCAGTGTTGTGGGAAGCCGCAAAGGACCAGACGGCCTTGCCCTGCAGCCCTTGATCCCTTAAGCCCTCAAGCCCGGAATCCCGGGATCCCGGCGACGCCTGCTCTCACGCCAATGCGTCCACCCGAACCGCCGCCTGCAGCACCTGCCGCACCACCTCGTCTGGCGCACCCTGCACGGCAGCACGGCCCATCGCCTGCAGCACCACGAAGCGGACTTCGCCGGCTTCCGCCTTCTTGTCCCGGCCCATCCATTGCAGGTAGCAGTCGGCGCCCAGGTCGGGCGCGCGCACCGGCAGGCCGGCCCGGACCAGCAGCTGGTGCATGCGTTGCAGGGCCTCCGGCGGCAGCAAGCCCAGGCGCACCGACAGATCAGTGGCCATGCGCATGCCGCAGCCCACGGCCTCGCCGTGCAGCCACTGGCCGTAGCCCAGCCCCGATTCGATGGCATGGCCGAAGGTGTGGCCGAAGTTCAGGATGGCACGCAGCCCGCCTTCCTTCTCGTCCTGCCCCACCACCTGCGCCTTGATCTCGCAGGAACGCCGGATGGCGTGAGCCAGCGCCCCAGGCTCGCGGGCGAGCAGGTCATCGAGGTGGTGCTCGATCCAGCCCAGGAACCCCTCATCGGCGATGGGTCCGTACTTGATCACCTCGGCCAGGCCGGCAATGAACTCGCGCTGCGGCAGCGTCTGCAGCGTGTCCAGATCGCACACCACGCACTGCGGCTGGTAGAACAGGCCGATCATGTTCTTGCCCAGCGCATGGTTGATGGCCGTCTTGCCGCCCACCGAGGAATCCACCTGCGCCAGCAGCGTGGTGGGCACCTGCACGAAGGGCACGCCGCGCATGTAGCAGCCTGCGGCAAAGCCGGTGATGTCGCCCACCACGCCGCCGCCAAGCGCGAAGAGCACCGTCTTGCGGTCCGCCCCGTGGGTCAGCAGATGGTCGAAGATGGCGTTCAGCGCCGGCCAGTCCTTGTGCGCCTCGCCATCGGGCAACTCGATCACCGTCACCTGGCAGTAGTGGGGCTGCAGTGCCTGCACCAGGCGCGCGGCCCAGAGGGGGGCGATGGTCGCGTTGCTCACCACCACCGCCTGTGCGGCACGCGGCAGACCCGCCCAGCACTGCGGCAGGGCCAGTAGGCCGTGCCCGATGACGATGTCGTAGCGCTCCCGTCCGGTGTCGACGGTGACCGTCTGCGTGCCCGGGTGAAGCGTTTGCGCTGTCTCGGTCGTCATCTCGTTCCTCAAGACATGGGGTGCGCCAGCGGATCCACCGGCGAGGGCACCGTGCCGGCGTCGATGAGGCCAGCCAGTTCCAGCTGCATGAGGATCATGTGCTGCAGGCCCTGCACCGAGGGCCGAGGGGTCTCGACGGTGAAGTGGGCGGTTCGGCGGTACAGCGGATCGCGCTCCCGGTACAACTCGCGCAGGCGCTTCAAGGGGTCGGCCACCTGCAGCAGGGGCCGGTGGGTGTCGTGCCGCAGGCGGCGGTACAACTCCTCCGGCGTGGCGCGCATGTAGAACACCTTGCACCGCGCATGCAGGGCGTCCCGGTTGGCCTGCCGCAAAACCACCCCGCCGCCCGTGGCGATCAAGAGGCCCTGGCCGTGCGACAGGTCCTCGATGACGGCCTGCTCCTCATCACGGAACGCCGCCTCGCCATGCGTCTCGAAGAAAGCGCGGATCGGCATGCCGATGCGCGACTCCAGCTCGGAGTCCGCATCCACGAACCGCAGCCCCAGGTGCCGCGCCAAATGCCGCCCCACCGTGGACTTGCCGCAGCCGGGCATGCCGATAAGGGCGAGGTTCATGGCGTACAGATGCTGGGGCGGTTTTCCCTGACCAGTGGAATGGCTACTGATGTGGCCGTCAGGCTGGGAGAGGTGAAGGTGACCGTGACAAGGCCCGCACTGGGGGCGGTGCCACCAAAGCTGTAGCTCAGGCTGACCAGCGTGGCTGAAGAGGTGCTGGGCACAGGCGTCCCGCCGTTCAGGGTCACGGTGAGACCCGCAGTGTTTGTCGAGGCTGTAATCGTGGTGCCTGCTGCCATCGGGTTGAGACGTAGGTTGTTGGCGTCTGCCGCGATCAGAGTCAATGTGCCGGAAGCGCTCGGGCCCGCGTACCAGGTCTGTCCGGCCACGACAGCGAAACTGGCCGTCGCCGTTGACGCCGGCCCCACCTGCAGCGTGCGCACTGCACAGCCCGCGTCCAGCCCTGTATCTCCCGATGCCCCGCCAGTGCTGGCCCAAAGGGGCCGGGCGCCGGAGGTCGAGAGCACCGTCTCAGCGGCTCGGCGCACATAGACTTTGCCCGCACCGCTCCACACGCCATCACAGGTGTTCGGCATCGAAGGAATGCTGGCATCCAGACCCAGACGGGTATTCGGAGGCGGCACGCAGGCAGCACTTGAACTGACGCCGAGTGACAGGAACTCGTCTTCGCTCGCGTCATAGGCCGCGTTGAACAGGCGGTCCTTGATGACATTGCCCAGGTCTTGGAAGGGTTCTCCGGCGTCGAAGGTATTGTTCCCGTTGAGGTCCTCGAAAGACTCCTCACCCAGGGCATAGGCGGTGATCGTGACCCGGCCATCCGCAGGGCGCGGCTGCGCAGACACGAAATTGACGCTGGTACGGGCGATGCCGTTGAACAGTTGGGTCTGCCGGGAGGCCTCTACCTGGCCACCCTCCGCCGTGAAGTTGATGGAAGTCCCCGCGGGCACCGGGTTCCCGCTGCGGTCTGCCGCGATGATGGTGTAGGTGTTGACCGTCCCATCACGGTCGTAGCCCTCGATGTTGCTCACGGACTGGGAGAGAGAAAAGTTCAGCTGCGAAGGCAGGCCCACCGCCACGCTCAGGTTGCTGGAGACGGTGGACACCGTGGTGGACGTACCGCCGAAAGTCGTTGACACGTTGGCCTGCACACGGACGGGCGTGGGCACCGTGCCCGAATTGATGCGAACGGATACCCGGCCCTGGGCATCGGAAGTGCGGCTGACCGCCGGGGAGCCGACCTGCTGCCCCTCCATCAAGACCCCGCCAGCGCCAGTCAGCAGGCTCAGGCTGACCGCCTGGTTCGGTAGAGGGTTGCCTGCCGAGTCTCGCACGACGAAGGTCACCAGCGAGCTCTCGCCCAGACCAGATCCCTTAAGAAAGATCAGTTCCGGCAAGGCCTGGACAAAACCCAGGCTGGAAGCACCCGGCGCAGCAAGCGGCATCGTGATCACGGCACTGGACGAAGAGCCCGGCACCGAAACCTGCACTGCATCGGATCCCTGCAGGGCCCCGCATCCGTTATCGACGTACTGAACCGTCAGGCTGCCGGAAGTGAGGGTCGCGGAGGCCGGCGAGACGGTGGCCTTACCGAGGGCCACACAAGCACTGGACAGGTTGACATTCACAGGGGCCCCCACAGAGGCGCCCGCGGCGTTCAGCACCAGGGAGGTTTGGCCGTAAGGGGCCAAGGTGAAGCCACCGGACAACGCCGCAAAGGACAGGGCAATGCTGGTGGCGTTGAACTGGAAAGCCACCCTGTTCTCAAGCAGCTTGCCTGCGTACGTGACGCTGGCAGTGACCTCGTCGGCACCGGCGCTCGTGGAACTGGCCGGCGACACCGTCGTGGAAGCTTCACCATTGGCGTTGGTCAGAGCGGTGGAAACGCCCGTAAGCGCCAGCGATCTCACCACCTTGAAGGTGATCACCTGACCTGGCACCGGATTGCCCTTGGAGTCTTTCAGCACAGCAGTGATCTGGGCGGGGCTGGCGGAAGAAACCGTGGTGCTGCTGGCGGTGAGGGCCAAGACACCTGAAGTGGCAGAAGAAGAACCGCCCCCGGAAGACAGAGCTGGCGTCCCTGGATCACCACCCCCGCCCCCACACCCCAGCATCCCGACCCCCAGGCCCAGCGCCAGCGCGACCGCAGCCCCTCGCTTGATGCCCCACATGTTCATGCTCATTCGACTCTTTCCGCTTGGCCGGTTCAACAGGTCCGCTCCAGGGCTCACCTGGCCACCGTCCCATCCGTGACGATCTTCGGCGTGATGAAGATCAGCAATTCGGTCTTGCTCACCGTGCGCGCCGTGTTCTTGAAGAGGTGGCCGAGGTAAGGCACGTCGCCCAGCAGGGGCACCTTGTTGACCTCGTTCTTCTCGCTCTGGATATAGATGCCGCCGATCACCACCGTGCCGCCGTTTTGCACCATCACCTTGGTCTTGGCGTGCTTGGTATCGATGGCGAATCCCGAGGGCGTGGTGCGCCCGACGCTGTCCTTGTTCACCACCACGTCCAGAATCACGTTGCCTTCGGGGGTGATCTGCGGCACCACTTCCAATCTGAGGTTGGCCTTCTTGAACGACACCGCCGTCGCACCACTGGACGTGGCGTTCTGGAAGGGAAGCTCCTCACCCTGCTCGATCAAGGCCGTGTCCTGGTCGGCCACGATCACCCGCGGGCTGGACACGACCTTGCCCTTGCCCTCGGCCTCCAGCGCCGACAATTCCAGATTCAGGAAGCGGTTGGCACTCGGGCTGAACAGCGACAGCGCGAAGGTGGCGGCCGCGGTGCCGAGCGTGGTGGTGTTCGCCGGCAGGCTCACGAAAGCGGGGTCTGAGAACGAACTGGAACCGCCACCGCCCTGGCCCGTTTGTGTCACCAGGCTGCTGTAGTTGTTGCCGAAAGCCAGGTAGTTGCCTCCGCCCATGGAGTAGCCCGGCACGCCGCCCTGCACGCCACGCAGATCGTTGCCCCCCAGTTTGACGCCCAGGGCCCGGCCAAAGGTATCGTCCGCCTCCACGATGCGGGCCTCGATCAGCACTTGCCGTACGGGAACGTCCACCTTGGCGATCAGCTCCTGCACCTGCTCCAGCTTGCTGGCGATGTCGGTGACGAACAGCTGGTTGGTCCGCACCTCGGCGATCACGCTGCCGCGGGCCGACAGGATCCGCGCAGGGGCCTGGGAACCACCGCCGGCCGCCGCCCCGCCCAGCCCCAAACCGGTACCTCCCAACGTTCTGCCCAAGCCCTGGCTTCCGCCGCCACCCGCCGATGACGCAGCACCACCGCCACCGGAGCCTCCGCCCAGGGCACGGGCCAGCGTCTCGGCCTTGCTGTAGTTCAGCTGGAAGGACTGCGTGCGCAAGGGTTCCAGGTCTGCCAGCTTGTTGCGGGCTTCCAGTTCGGCCTGGTCCTTGGCGTTGAGTTCCTCCTTGGGCGCCACCAGCAGCACGTTGCCGTTCTTGCGCACCCCCAGGCCCTTGCTCTGGAGGATGATGTCCAGCGCCTGATCCCAGGGTACATCCTTCAGGCGAAGCGTCAGGCTGCCCGTGACGCTGTCGCTGGTGACAACGTTGAAGTTGGTGAAGTCGGCCACCACCTGCAACAAAGAGCGCACCTCGATGTTCTGGAAGTTCAGCGACAGGCGCTCACCGCTGTAGCCCGAACCCTGCGTCAGGCGGTTGGGGTCGGAGCGTACGGGCCGCACCTCCAACACGAACTCGTTGTCCGTCTGGTAAGCGCTGTGCTCCCAGGCGCCGCGCGCCTCCACCAGCATGCGCACCCTGTCGCCGTTCTGCACCGTGGACACCGCCTGCACCGGGGTGCCGAAATCGGTGACATCCAGCCGCCGGCGCAAGTTCTCGGGCAGCGATACGCGCAGGAATTCCAGAGCCAGGTTCTGGCCCTGGTTGCGGATGTCCACCACCGTGTCCGGGCTTGGCAGGGTCACGATGATGCGCCCCGTGCCTTCGGCTGCGCGGCGAAAGTCGATCTCGCGCAAGGCCTGGGGTGAAGCAGCCCCGCCAGTCGCCGCGCCAGTCGCCCGGCCGGCGGCCGACGCGAAGGCCGTCGCTCCGGCCGGGCCGGCCGCAGCCGCCACGGCCGGGACATCTGCTGCTTCCAGCCGCACCAGCAAGGCCTTGCCGTCGATCCGGGTCTGGTAGGCCGAAGGCCGCACCAGGTTCAGCACCACGCGCGTGCGCTCGCCCGCCTCGGCCACCGTGACGGTGCGCAGGTTGCCCTGGTTCACCTCCACCTGGCCACTGCTCAGGGCATTGGACACGCCCGTGAAGTCCAGCGCAATCCTTGGAGGGGTCTGGACGGCGAAGCCCGCTGGCGGGCTGGCCAGCGGCTGGCTGAACTCGATCCTGACGACTTCAACGCCCCCTTGCACCGAACTGCTCACAGACTGCAGGCTGATCTGAGCCCAGGCCAGTGCCGGCCCCAGGGCCAGCAGCGGCGCCAAGGCCAAGGTACGCAACAGGGCCAGGACCCGCAAACCCCAGCGAGTGCGCTTCGGTGCCGTCCCGGCTGGATCCGTGGTCATCGGGCGCCCTCCTGGGTCTGCAAGGAAGCGGCGCGCTCCACCCAGTCGCCAGAGGCATCCTGCACCACCTCGCGCAGCTCGATCCTGCCCTCCTCGATCTTCACGACGCGGCCGTTGTTCTGCCCCATGTAGTCTCCCACCCTCACTTGATAGAGCATCCTGTCGACGCTGACCAGCGCCACCGCCCGACCCTGGCGCAGCAAGGTACCCGTCATGGCCATGGTCTGCAGTTCATAAGCCTCCAGCGGCTCACGCCGCCGGTTGAGTTGTGCGGCCAGCCGCGGGCTCGCCTGCGCCGATTCAAGCTTCAACGCCGACATCAGCCTGTGCGCATCAAAAGGGTCGAGGCCCGACTGCGCCTCGTACGATTGCGGCTCGAATCTCGACGGGGCCGGCAGGGCCTGCAACCCGAATTTCACTTCCCTGCGCTGCTGCTCCGTCCAGGTCTGCAACTGGTCTTCGGAGGCGCTGCATCCCGTCAGCCCCAGCCAGGTCGCCACGCCCAGCCATGCCGCCGCCTGCCGCAGGGCCCTGCCCGCGCCCGGGGCCGGAATACCGCCGCGCATCACTTCTTTCCTCCCTTTGCCGCGGCCTTCTGAGCGGCCGCCTCGCTGGGATCCACGTAGCGGTACGTCCTGACCGTGGCTTCCAGCGTGAGAGCCGGCGCCACATGGCGCGCAGCGCTCTGACCCTGCGAGCCCAAACCCGGACCGGTCAGCACCATGTCGTGCAAGGTGACGATGCGCGACAGATTGGCAATATCGGCGACGAAGGAGCCGATGTCGTGGTACTTGCCCGTCACCTTCAGGGCGATGGGCCACTCGGCATAGTGCTCGCGCACCAGGATGGGCCCCGGCTTGAAGGATTCGAACGACAGTCCCCGGCCCATGCCGGACTGGTTGATGTCGGAGAGGATGCCGTCGAGATCGGCCCTGCCGGGCAACTGCTTTTCCAATTGGTTCACGTACTCCTGGACCTGCAGTTTCTGCTTGCGCAACTCCGCCAGGTTCGTGGCCTGGTTGAGCTTGGTGCGGAACTCTTCCCGCAGCACCTGTTCACGGCCGCGTTGCGCCTCCAGGCGCGTGGCAGCATCCGCCAGCACCACGGCCCAACCCGCCAACATCACAAGCAGCAGCGTCACTGCCCACACGGTCGCCCTGGGCAGGAGAGGCCATTGCCCCGGCTCCGCAGGATTCAGTCCCTGGAACTGCACGGCCGCCCGCTCCAGGAGCCTGCGCAGATCCAGGGACGGCAAGCGCCTGGCTCGGAGAGACGAGAAGGAGGCCATCGCTGCGATCAGGAGGAGGTGGGGCCCGCAGGCTTCTTGGGCACCGGATCCACGGTGGGCCTCTTGACCTTCAACCTCAAGGAGAACTCGTAGACCCGCCCGCGCTCGCGGGCCGAAACATCGGCCAGGCTGGACTTCACCTCGATCAACTCCGGTCGTTCCAGCCATTGCCCGTTCATGGACACGTTGCGCAGCAATTCCGACACGCGCTCGTTGGACTGGGCCACGCCCGTCAAGACCACATCAGCGCCGGTCTGCACCAGCGATTTCAGCTGCAGGCCTTCTGGCGACAGTCGCGCCACTTCGTTCAGCAGGTGAACCGGGACATTGCGGTCGGTCTGCAGATCCTCGATGGACTGCAGACGGGCCTTCAAGGCATCGATCTCGGCACGCAGCGAGGCGATGTCCTTGATCTGCCCATCCAGTCGCGAGATTTCAGTCTGCAGGTAAGCGTTGCGCTCCTCCTGCACGAAGGTCAGCTGGGTCAGGCCGGACAAACCCGCCGCCGCCACGCCCAGCCCGGCGACGGCGCTCAGCGCCACGCCCAGGAAGAAGTTGCGCCTGCGCGCCAGGCGCCGCGCCTCGCGGTGGGGCAGCAGGTTGATGAGGATCACGGATGGAACCTGCGCATCGCCAGGCCGCAGGCGACGAGATAGGACGGGGCCTCGCGCGTCAGCCTGTCAGGGCTCACCCCGCTGCCCAGGTGCATCGAGTCGAAAGGATTGACCACCATGCAATCGATACCCGTCACCTCCTGCACCCGGGCTGCCAGCCCGGCCAGGGTGGCCGTGCCGCCGGCCAGCAGCACATGGTCCACCTGGTGGTGCGCGGTGCTGGTGAAGAAATACTGCAGGGCGCGGCCCATCTCCTGGGCCACGCTGTCAACGTAGGGCTCGTGCAGATCCATCAGGTAGCTTGAGGGCAGGGTGCCTTCGATCTTGTGGCGCTCGGCCTGCGCCAGGCTGAAACCGTACTGCTGCGCGATCAGTTGCGTCAGCTGCGCGCCGCCAAAGGCCTGGTCGCGGTCGTACAGCAACTCGTCGTTGCACAGCACCTTCAGGCCCGTGCTGTCGGCGCCAATCTCGAACAGAGCAATCACAGCGTCCTTGCCCTGCCGGGGCAGGCAGGCCGACCAGCGGCTGATGGCCAGCCGGGAAGCGTGCGACTCGATGTCGAGCACGGCGGGCTCCAGGCCGGCCGCCTCGGCCAGGGCCTGCCGATCCCGCACATTGTCCTTGCGGGAGGCGGCCACCATCACTTCCAGCTCATCGGGCGCAGTCGGGCTGGGGCCCACGACACAGTAGTCCAGGCTCACCTCGTCCATGGAGAACGGCACGTACTGGTTGACTTCACTCTCGACCTGCAACTCCATCTCGTCTTCGCGAAGACCGGCCGGCACCATGATCTTGCGGGTGATGACCGAAGCCTGCGGAAGGGCCATGGCCACACGGCGAATCTTCGTGCCGCTGCGCAGCACCAGCCGCCGCACGGCCTCGACCACTTCGTCGAAGCGTTCCACCTGGCCTTCGACCACCCAACCATCTTCCAGGGATTGCCGTCCAATCCGGTTGACGACGTAGTGTCCTGAGGCGTTCTGGCCGAGTTCGACAAGCTTCAGGCTGGACGCACTGATGTCCAGACCGATCATGGCCGACGCCCTCGCCCTGGACCACCCCTCGAGAAACCTCACGCTTTCATGCTCCTCAACGAAGGTTTCAAATGCAAACGCAGACCTCAGTTGCTGTCCGTCAAAAGGCTTGCCAAATCAGCTGGTAATGCTATCAGCGATAGAGGCCGGAAGTGCCGCAACACACCAGCTGACGCAGGTACCGCGCAAGGGTATCGCTTTCTATAATCTGCCCTTGCCTTGCCGCGAGGAACGCAGGCCCCATGGCTCGACCAACGAACCCCGCACCCGCAGCAGCACCCTCCCCCGCCAGCAAGGCTGCCCCGCCTACGCCCCGGCGCAGGCGCTGGCTGGCCTGGGGCTTGGCGGGATTTGTCGGGCTGCCCCTTGCCGGGGCCCTGCTGCTGGCCCTGGCGCTGGCCCTGGCCACGCCCAACCTGCCTGACACCAGCAGCCTCACCGACTACCGACCCCGCCAGCCCCTGCGCGTCTTCGCGGCCGACGGCCCGTTGCTCGCGGAGTTCGGGGAGGAGCGTCGCATCTACACGCCCATCGACCAGATTCCCAAGGTGATGAAGGACGCGGTGCTCGCCATCGAGGACGCGAACTTCTACCGCCACGGTGGTGTGGACTTCAAGGGGGTGTTGCGGGCTGCGCTGGCGCAGTTCGCAGAGGCCAAGAGCCAGGGCGCGTCCACCATCACGATGCAGTTGGCGCGCAATTTCTACCTCAGCACCGAAAAGACCTTCACGCGCAAGATCTACGAGATCCTGCTGGCCTTCAAGATCGAGGCCCTGATGTCCAAGGACCAGATCCTGGAGGTCTACATGAACCAGATCTTCCTGGGGCACCGGGCCTACGGCTTTGCCGCGGCCAGCGAGGTTTACTTCGGCAAGCCCTTGAAGGAGCTGTCCGTGGCCGAGGCCGCCATGCTGGCCGGCCTGCCCAAGGCGCCCTCGGCCTACAACCCCTTGAGCAACCCCCGACGGGCCGTCGTCCGGCAGCGTCACATCATCGAGCGCATGCTGGACAACGGCTTCATCACCGAGGCGCAGCGCGACCAGGCGCTGAAGCAGGTGTTGAAGTACCGCGCCCCTGCCGAGGCGGGCGGCCAGAGCGACTACGTGGCCGAGATGGCGCGCCAGCTGGTGTTTGCGCAGTACGGTGACGAGACCTACTCGCGCGGGCTGCACGTGCACCTGACCATCGATTCCGCGGCGCAGGCCGCAGCCTACAAGGCGCTGCGCAAGGGGCTGATGGACTACGAGCTTCGCCAGGTCTACCGCGGGCCCGAGGCCTACGTGATGCTGCCGGCGGACGCAGGCGCGCTGGACGCGCGCATTGCCGAGGCGCTGGACGCCCACCCCGATAACGACGAACTCAAGGCCGCGGTGGTGCTGGAAGCCCAGCCCCGCAAGGTGGTGGCCGTGCTGCAATCCGGCGAGACCATCACGGTCACTGGCGAGGGTCTGAAGCCGGTCACCTCGGGCTTGTCGGACAAGGCAGCACCGAAGGTGCAGATTCGCCGCGGCGCGGTGGTACGGGCGCTCAAGGGGCCCAAGGGTGAATGGGCCCTGACGCAGGTGCCGGAGGTCGAAGGCGCGCTGGTGGCGCTGGACCCTCGCACCGGGGCCATCAAGTCCCTGGTGGGCGGCTTCGACCACGGCAGGAACAAGTTCAACCATGTCACCCAGGCCTGGCGGCAGCCGGGCTCCAGCTTCAAGCCCTTCATCTACTCGGCCGCGCTCGAGAAGGGTTTCACGCCCACCACGGTGGTCAACGACGCTCCGCTGTTTTTCGACGCCGCCGCCACCGGCAGCCAGCCGTGGGAACCCAAGAACTACGACGGCAAGTTCGACGGGCCCATGAGCCTGCGCACGGCACTGGCCAAGTCCAAGAACATGGTGTCCATCCGGGTGCTGCAGTCCACGGGCGCGGAGTTTGCCCAGGACTGGATCACCCGCTTCGGTTTCGAAGCCGGCAAGCACCCGCCCTACCTGACCATGGCACTCGGCGCCGGGTCGGTCACGCCGCTTCAGATGGCCACCGCCTACGGCGTGTTCGCCAACGGCGGCTACCGGCTGGAGCCCATGCTGGTGTCCAAGGTGACCGACCCCACCGGGCGAGTCCTCACCGAGGCCAGGCTGCAAGTGCTGGACGAATCGCTGCGCACCCTGGAGGCCCGCAACGCCTTCGTCATGTCCTCACTGATGCAGGAAGTCACCCGCTCGGGCACGGCGGCCAAGGCGCAGGCCCAGTTGCAACGGCCTGACCTGTTCGGCAAGACCGGCACCACGAACGATTCGATGGACGCCTGGTTCGCCGGCTACCACCCCACGCTGGTGGGCGTGGTGTGGATTGGCTACGACAACCCGCGCAAACTGGGCAGCAACGAGACCGGCGGCGGCCTGTCCTTGCCGGTGTGGATCGACTTCATGCAGGTGGCCCTCAAAGGTGTGCCCGTGCAGGAGTACGAGCCGCCCGAGGGTGTGGTGCGCGCCAAGGGCGACTGGGCCTTCGATGAGTTTGGCGGCAGCCACGGCGTCAGCAGCCTGGGCCTCGAAGACAAGGTGCCCAGCCCCGCCAGCAGCCAGGAACGCAGCAGCATCCTGGATTTGTTCAGGCGCTGAACTTCAACGCCTGGTGCGCCTGGCGCGACGCCTCGCGCGACAGCACCTCGAAGAATTCCGAGCCGTCACGGGTGTCCAGCCAGCGGCCTGCCACATGGCGGTAGTGGAAGCCGCCTTCGCGAGAGGCCAGCCACAGCTCCTGCAGCGGCGGCTGCGTGTTGATGACGATGTGGCTGCGGTCCGGGAAGGTCAGTTCCAGAAGCCCGCCAGTGCGGCGCGCGTCGATGTCCACCACATCGTCTTCCAGCCAGCGATCGAGCAGCTGCTCCACGGCCGACAACACCGCGAAGGCCTTGGCATGGTAGTCGGCGTCGCTGAGGGGCTGGTCTGGTGTGGGCAGGTCCGAGGCAGGCATGGTCGATAGAATTTCAAGATGGGAATACAACGAGAAGCGCGACGAGAGACAGGGCAAACCTCAGGCAGTGTATCGACGCGTCCGACCTTCGAAAGGCTGGTGCAGCGGGCAACCCTCGCGGGCCTGGTGGTTCTGGGGGCTTTGGCGGTGGGCGGCTGCGGACAAAAGGGCCCGTTGACGCTGACACCCAAGCCGGCCGCCCAGCCCACGGCCCAGCCTTCCGCGAAGCCCTCTGCCAGCCCGCCCGCCGCCGCTGCCTCGGCACCGCTGCAACGCTGAGCCCTTCACGGGCCAGTCCACCTTCTTTCGCCGTCTTGCGCCGTCCTTACCCGTCTTTACCCGTCTTTGGCCGTCTATAGACGTCTATAGCCCCCCTTCGGCTCTCTTCCGCCCCCTCTCGCCCTTTTTCGGAACCTGCCACATGACCTCTCCCCTGCCCGGCGCGCCCTGGCTGGCCCGCCAAGGGCAAGACCTGGTGCTGGACGGCTGCTCGCTGGCAGACCTCGGCCAGCGCTTCGGCACGCCCCTGTACGTGTACTCGCGCCGCGCCATGCAGGCTGCCCTGTCCGGCTACCAGCGTGCGCTGGCCGGCCGGCCGCACCTGGTGTGCTACGCCATGAAGGCCAACTCCACGCTGGCCGTGCTGCAGACCTTCGCGCAGGCGGGCTGCGGCTTCGATATCGTCTCGGCGGGGGAACTGGAGCGCGTGATCGCCGCGGGCGGTGACCCGGCCAAGACCGTGTTCTCGGGCGTGGGCAAGCGCCGGGCCGACATGCACCGCGCGCTGGAAGCCGGCGTGCTGTGCTTCAACGTGGAAAGCGAGGCCGAGCTCGACGTGTTGTCCGAGGTGGCCGTGGCCGCCGGCCGCACCGCACGCGTGAGCCTGCGCGTGAACCCGGACGTGGACGCCGGCACCCACCCCTACATCTCCACCGGGCTGAAAGGCAACAAGTTCGGCATCGCGCACGAGAGCGCCGTGGCGGCCTACCGGCACGCCGCCGCGCTGCCGGGGCTGGAGGTCACGGGCATCGATTTCCACATCGGCTCGCAGATCACGCAGGTGGCGCCCTACCTGGACGCCCTGGACCGCATGCTCGACCTGGTGGAAGCGGTGGAAGCGCACGGCATCCGCCTGCACCACCTGGACCTGGGCGGCGGCCTGGGCATCACCTACACCGACGAGTCCCCGCCCGGGGCGGATGAACTGGTGTCTCGGCTGATCGAGCGCATCGACGCACGCGGCCACGGGCACCGCACGCTGATGTTCGAGCCCGGGCGCTCGCTGGTGGGCAACGCCGGCGTGCTGGTGACGGAAGTGCTGTACCTCAAGCCCGGTGAAGTGAAGAACTTCTGCATCGTCGACGCCGCCATGAACGACCTGGTGCGCCCGGCCATGTACGAAGCCTGGATGGCCATCGAGCCCTGCCGACAGCGCACCGAGCCGACGCTGCGCTGGGACGTGGTGGGGCCGGTGTGCGAATCCGGCGACTGGCTGGGGCGCGACCGGGATCTGGCCGTGCAGCCCGGCGACCATCTGGCCGTGCTGTCGGCCGGCGCCTACGGCATGGTCATGGCCAGCAACTACAACAGCCGCCCCCGCGCCGCCGAGGTGATGGTGGAAGACGGCCAGGCGACGCTGGTCCGCGAGCGCGAGGACGTGCGCTCACTCTTCGCGGGCGAGCGCCTGCTGCCCGGCGCCGATTGAAGAAACACCCCCCGCTCGCCCTGATCCTGCCGAAGGGTCGCCCTTAGCCTGTCGAAGGGCTCAGCCCGAACGGCAGCTCAAGATGGCTGCTGCCCGACGCCTGAACCCACCCATCAGATCCGCCCTTCCTCCACCGCGTGGCAGGCGATGCGGATGCCCGCGATGCTCTGCAGCGCCGGGCGCTCGGCCGAGCAGCGCGCGTTCGCGTGCGGGCAACGCGGGTGAAAGGCACAACCGGCTGGTGGGTTCAGCGGGTTGGGGACTTCGCCCTGCACCGGCGTGCGCGCGCGGCCCGACATGTGAATGTCGGGGATGGCATCCAGCAGCATGCGCGTGTAGGGGTGGCGCGGGCGGGCGAAGAGTTCGGCCTTCGGCGCGAGTTCCACCAGCCGGCCCAGGTACATCACGCCCACCTCGTCGCTCACGTGGCGCACCACCGCCAGGTTGTGCGAGATGAACAGATAGGTCAGGCCCCGCGCGCGCTGCAGGTCCTTCATGATGTTGAGCACCTGGGCCTGCACCGAGACGTCCAGGGCCGAGGTGGGCTCGTCGCAGACCAGGAACTCCGGCTGCGTGGCCAGCGCGCGGGCAATCGAGATGCGCTGGCGCTGCCCGCCAGAAAACTGGTGAGGGAACTTCTCCATGTCGGCCGCCGCCAGCCCTACCGACTGCAGCAGTTCGCTCACGCGCGCGCGCTGGGCCTCCTCGCCCTCCACCAGACCGTGCTCGCGCAGCGGTTCGGCCACGATGTCCAGCACCTTCCAGCGCGGGTTGAGGCTGGCGTACGGGTCCTGGAAGATCATCTGCATGCGCCGGCGCACCGCGCGCAGCGCCGCGCCGTCACCCAGCGTGGCCGTGTCCTGGCCGTCGAACTCCACGCGCCCGCGCGTGGGGCCGTACAGGCCCACCAGCAGTCGCGCCACCGTGCTCTTGCCGCAGCCGGACTCGCCCACCAGCGCCAGGGTGCGGCCCTTTTCAATGGCAAAGCTCACGCCGTCCACCGCGTGCACGAACTGCCTGGGCTTGCGCTCCACGACGCGGTTGAGCCAGGGCGCCGAGACGTCGAAGGTCTTGGCCAAATCGTGGACTTGCACCAGCGCGGTCATGCGGATACCCCTTCCGCTTGGGGCACGTTCGCAGACGTGCCCGGCCACCAGCACGCCGCGCGCGTGGCACCGGCCACCTGCAGCTCGGGCCGCTCCTGCCGGCAGCGCTCGGTGGCCTTGCCGCAGCGCGGGTTGAAGGCGCAGCCGCGGGGAATCGCGTTCAGCCGCGGCATCGCACCGTCGATCTGCAGCAAGCGCTCCCGGTCCTCGTCCATCGCCGGGATGGAGCCCATCAGGCCCGCGGTGTAGGGGTGCGCGGGGGCGTGGATCACGTCGTGCACCGGCCCCATCTCGGCGATGCGCCCGGCGTACATCACGGCCACGCGGTCGCAGGTCTCGGCAATCACGCCCATGTCGTGCGTCACCAGCATCACCGCCGCACCCTGCTCCTTGCACAGGCGCTTGAGCAGGGCAATGATCTGCGCCTGGATCGAGACATCCAGCGCCGTGGTGGGCTCGTCGGCCACGATCAGCTTGGGCTGCGCGGCCAGGGCCAGGGCGATCACCACGCGCTGGCGCATGCCGCCGGAGAACTGGTGCGGGTACTGGTCAATGCGCTGCTCGGCCGCCGGGATGCCGGTGTCCTGCAGCAGGCGGATGGCGCGCTGCCGCGCCTCTTCAGCGCTCACCGGCAGGTGCGTCAGGATGGTTTCCGTCAGTTGCCGGCCGATGGTGTACAGCGGGTTCAGCGAAGTCAGCGGGTCCTGGAAGATGGCGCCGATCTTGCGGCCGCGGATGGCGCGCATCTGCTCGTAGGGCAGGTTGTCGATGCGCTGGCCTTCCAGCAGGATCTCGCCCCCGGCGATGCGCCCGGGCGGCTCCAGCAGACCGATGATGGCCGCGCCCGTGAGCGACTTGCCCGCACCGGATTCGCCCACCACGCCCAGCACCTCGCCCGGGGCAATGTCGAACGAGATGTCGTCCAGCGCCAGCAGCGTGCCTCGGCGGGTGGGGAACTCCACCCGCAGGTGGCGCACTTCAAGCAAGGGGGCGGTCATGGGTTCAACGCAGGCGCGGGTTGACGGCGTCGCGCAGCCAGTCGCCCAACAGGTTCACGCTGAGTGCAATCAGCACCAGCATCAGCCCCGGGAAGATGGTGATCCACCACTCGCCGGAGAAGAGGAAGTCGTTGCCCACGCGGATCAAGGTGCCCAGCGAGGGCGAGGTGGGCGGCACGCCCACGCCCAGGAAGGACAGCGTGGCCTCGGTCAGGATGGCCTGGCCCACCTGGATGGTGGCCAGCACCATCACCGGGCCCAGCACATTGGGCAGCACGTGCTTGAGCATGATGCGCCCGGGCGAGACGCCGATCACGCGCGCGGCCTGCACGTACTCCTTGTTGCGCTCCACCAGGGTGGAGCCGCGCACGGTGCGGGCGTAAGGCACCCAGCCGGTGAGCGAGATCGCGATGATCAGCACGCTGAAGGCCAGCGCCTCATGCGCATCGGGGAACAGGGCCCGGCCCACGCCGTCGATCAGCAGCGCCACCAGGATGGACGGGAAGGACAGCATCACGTCGCACACGCGCATGATGAAGGCATCGATCTTGCCGCCCACGAAGCCCGACAGCAGGCCCAGGCTCACGCCCACCACCACCGACAGCAGCACCGCGGCAAAGCCCACGAACAGCGAGATGCGCGCGCCGTACATCAGGGCCGACAGGATGTCGCGGCCCTGGTCGTCCGTGCCCAGCAGGTACTTGGCTCTGCCGTCCGCCTCCCAGGCCGGCGGCAGCCGGGCATCGCTCAACTCCAGCGAGGCCAGGTCAAAGGGGTTGTGGGGCGACACCCAGGGCGCGAACACCGCGCAGAACATGCAGATGAAGGCCAGCACCGCCGCGACGATGGCCACGGGCGAGGTGCGGAAGCTGTACCAGATGTCACCGTCGAAGAACCGGGCCCAGGCGCCGGGGGCCGGTGCCACGACGGGTAGGGGAGCCACTGCGCCTGCCGCGCCAGCGCTCGAAGAATCCGAAGAGTTGCTCATGCGTTCAATGCCCCGCGGTCGACTTCTCGATGCGCAGCCGCGGGTCCACCGCGAAATACAGCAGGTCCACCACCAGGTTGATGATGACGAACACCAGCGCGATCAAGCACAGGTAGGCCGCCATCACCGGGATGTCGGCGAACTGCACCGCCTGGATGAACAGCAGGCCCATGCCGGGCCACTGGAACACCGTCTCGGTGACGATGGCAAACGCGATCAGCCCTCCCAGCTGCAGGCCCGTGATGGTGATCACCGGCACCAGCGTGTTCTTCAGCGCGTGGCCGAAGTACACCGCCCGGTTGTGCAGGCCGCGCGCCCGGCCGAACTTGATGTAGTCGGTGCGCAGCACTTCCAGCATCTCGGCGCGCACCAGGCGCATGATCAGCGCCAGCTGGAACACCGACAGCGTGATGGCCGGCAGCACCAGGTGCTTCCAGCCGTCCACCGTCAGCAAGCCGGTGGTCCAGGTGCCAAAGGCCACGGTGTCGCCCCGGCCGAAGCTCGGCAACCACTTCAGCATCACCGCGAAGAACAGGATCAGCAAGATGCCGATCAGGAAGGTGGGCAGCGACACCCCCAGCAGCGAGATCATCATCACCGCCTGCGAGCCGAACGTGCCGCGCTTCAACGCCGCGTAGACCCCCAGGGGAATGCCCACCAGCAAGGCGATCACGGCGGCCACCAACGCCAACTCCAGCGTGGCCGGGAAGCGCTCGGCGATCAGCGCCGACACCTTGCGCCCCTGGCGCAGGCTCAGGCCGAACTCGCCCTGCACCGCATTGCCCACGAACTTGGCGAACTGCACGGGAAAAGGCTGGTCCAGGCCCAGGTCCTGGCGCAACTGGTCGCGCTGCTCCTGCGTGGCGTCCTGCCCCAGCAGACTGGTGACGGGGTCTCCCACGTGCTGAAACAGCATGAAAGCCAGGAAAGCCACCGTCAGCATCACGATGACGGCCTGCATCAGGCGGCGGAGGACGAAGGCGAGCATGAGGGCGGTGAGTTGAGCACAGGGGCTTGACGCCAAGGGTGACACCCCGGCATCCGAGAGCCTGGCTCAGTGAAAGCAAGCCCGAGATGATGCGTCAAACCGCGCCGGGGCCCCAAGGGGGAAAGCCCCGAGGCCGGCAGGATCATTCTTGTGATCAGGAGCCCCACAAGGTGGACAGCGGCGCAGCCCACAGGCCTTCGCCCAAGGGCAGGGTCTCGGTGCCGTCATACAACAACACGCCCATCTTGAACAAGCCGCCCGCGCGGCCGGCCCATTTCCTCAGGCCGCGCAGGTCGGCCTCCCGGACGGTAGCCGCGGCCTTGACCTCCACACCCACCACCTGTCCGACAGCGTTCTCGATGACGATGTCCACCTCAAACTGGTCGGCATCGCGGTAGGTCATCAGGCGGTAGTCGCCGTCGGAGGTGGTGGCATGCTTGAGCAGCTCCGCGAAGACAAAAGTCTCCAGCACGTGGCCGAACCGCGTGCGGTCTTGAGCCACGGCGTCAGCGTTCAGGTCGAGCAAGGCCGCCAGCAGGCCGGCGTCCAGCAACTGCAATTTCGGCGTCTTGACCACGCGGCCGAGCCTGTTTCGCGCCCAGACCTCCACCCGTTGCAGCAGATACATCTGCTCGAAGAGCCCGACATAGCGCCGCGCTGTCTTCCCATCCAGGCCAAGCTGGCTGCCCAGCTGTGCGTAGTTGCACATCTGCCCGGCGGTCTGCGCCAGCGCACGCAGCAGTCGCGGCAGTTCGTCAAGCTTCAGGACCTCTGCCACATCCCGGACATCCCGCTGGACAAGCGCATCGATGTACTGGCGCGCCCACACCACCCGACGTCGGGGCGAAGGACGCGACACCGCCTCGGGGTATCCACCCCGCAGCACCCGCTCCACCAGATCCGGGCCGATGGCGGGTCGGCCCGGCTGGAGCAGTTGTCCGCCAAAGGCACAGTCAAGCCAGTTCGAAACGCAGAGCTCGATCTCGCTCTGCGACAAGGGCAGCAACGAGAGAGTCTCCATCCGGCCCGCCAAGGAGTCGGCCACTGCCGGCAGCAGCATCAAGTTGGCCGACCCGGTCAGAAGAAACCGGCCAGGGCGTCGGTCCTCGTCCACACTCCTCTTGATAGCCAGCAGCAACTCGGGGGCGCGCTGGATCTCATCGATCACCGCGCGGTCCAGGCTCCGGATCATCCCCGCCGGGTCGTCCCGGGCAGACAGGCGGGTGAGTTCATCGTCCAAAGTCAGGTAGCGCAAGCCCTCCTGGGCCGCCACCTTGCGCACAAGCGTCGTCTTGCCCGTCTGACGGGGGCCAGCCAGCAACACCACCGGCGTATCCCGCATGGCTTCGGCCATCCGTGGCTCTATCCACCGGGGGTAAAGAGGGGTCATTCGGCCTGGTTAACTTCGTGAAATACGGATTTTAACCCCTTAAAAAATGGATTTTCATGCCGTCCATGGCGGATGCACAACCCATCCTAAAGCTCTGAAACGCCCAGGATGAGGCGTCACACGGGTGGACCTGGCATCAACTCGATGGGGCCGTACCAAGCCTCGGCCCGGGCCTGGGTGTTGTCGGCGTCCGTCATCTTGCCGATGGCCACCAGCGGCCCGGGCTTCTCGCCGAAGGCGCGCTCGAAATCGGCCGCCAGGTCGCGCTGGTGCACGCGCCAGGTGCCCAGGTGTTGCGGGCCGGAATCGACCACCCACTTGCGGATGCGGTCGCTGCGCGGGTTCACCACCACCGACCCCACCGGCTTGCTTGTCTCCCACACGTACATCAGCGTGGCATAGGGCGGCGTCTCGCCCGTCAACGCCTGCGCCAGATCGAACATCGCCCGGTTGCGGGCCGAAAGACGCGAACGATCACCCTCGAAAGCGAAGATCACCCGCGCCACCGCGTCTTCGGCGTCCACGTCGCCAATGCTGGCCTGGGGATTGAGCCTGTCCACACGCCAGGACCATTGCACCTGCCCCAGATGCTCGGGCGGCACCTCCACCTTGCGCCGCCACATGCTGGCCGAACGCTCCGCCCGGGCATGGACGACTCCTCGCCCGTCCTTGGTGGTGGGGGCATAGCGGGTGGCCTGCTTGCCCGGCAAGGGCACCTGATGCCAGCCTTCTGCCGCCGCCGCTGCATCCTTGCCCGGCCCTGCGCCCGGACCCTGGGCCACGGGTGAGCTGATGCACCCGGCCAGGCCCGCCACGGGCAGCGCCAGCAGTGAACGCCGGGTGATATCCACAAGGCCTGCAGTCATCTCACCTGTTCCTGGAAGGGGCATGAGCGGCCACCGTGCTCAATCTCAATAGGCGGCCGGTTCTCTTCAACAAGACTCTGATCTCCACGGTATCCGCAATCGAACCTGAACTTGGAGCTTCTCATGCAGCAACCTGAGTAGAAACTTGCCTCAGCAGGCTCGTTCAGTGAGCCACTGAGTCCGTAATCTGAGCTCTCTTGTTGATGGAGAGCCTCGATGTCCAGCCACCAGATCCAGTTCCAGCACGGCATGTCGATCCCTGAGTTTCTGAGCCATTTCGGCACCGAAGCGCAATGCGCCGAGGCGCTCAAGCGCTCGCGTTGGCCGCAGGGGTTTCGCTGCCCGCAGTGCTCCAGCACGCAGCACTATCTTGTGA
>Ga0315907_10000110_pt1 | contig 114992 bp, 112 predicted proteins | sample LakEriMetagenome_3_FD_203525 | JGI IMG/M metagenome (GOLD analysis project Ga0315907, IMG submission 203525) | Freshwater fungal communities from buoy surface, Lake Erie, Ohio, United States - Buoy 12 MA123 | ecosystem: Environmental > Aquatic > Freshwater > Lake > Lake biofilm | place: USA...
TCCAGTGGTAGGAACCCGCCGGCGCACTTGAAAGTGTGCCGACATGTCAAAAGATGGTGGGCGCTGTAGGGCTCGAACCTACGACCCGGTGATTAAGAGTCACCTGCTCTACCAACTGAGCTAAGCGCCCTCGCCGAAGCGAAGAAGAGGGCGCCGTATAGCAAAGCGTCCGGCCCTTGTCGAGAACGAATCTTCACGCCCCCTGCGCCACGCGCGCACCGGTCGCGGGCTGGCGTAGTTTCTCGCGTTTCATCGCCTCGTGCAGCAGATCGCGCGCGATTGGTGCCGCCACGGCCGAGCCGCCGCCGCCATGTTCGACGATGACCGAAATCGCAAAGCGCGGCTGCTCGACTGGCGCGTAGCCGACGAACAAAGCATGGTCGCGCTCGCGCCACGGCACTTGATCGGGCTTGCGCAGGCCCACGCGACGCTCTTCTTCGGTGATGCGGCGCACCTGCGAGGTGCCGGTTTTGCCGCCATAGGCGTAGGAAGCATCGAGGATGCGCGCGCGGAAGGCGGTGCCGCGCGGATCGTTGGTCACGCCGCGCATCGCCCGCAGCATAAGCGCCAGATGCGCTTGCTGCACGCCGATCGACGCGAAGTTTCCGGCCGGGCGGTCGATCATGCGCCGATCCTGCACGAGATCGCGCGTGAGATGCGGCACCACCGCGTAGCCGCCATTGACGAGGCGCGCCGTCATCGTCGCGAGCTGCAAGGGCGTTGTCAGCACGTAGCCCTGGCCGATCGAGGCCACCAGCGATTCGCCCTGCGCCCAGCCTTTGCCGGTGCGCGCGAGCTTCCAGGCGCGCGTCGGGATGATGCCGGCACGTTCGCCCGGCAGATCGATCGCAAGCGTCTGGCCAAGACCGAAACGCCGGGACATCTCTGCCATACGATCCGCGCCGAGGCGCCGTCCCATCTCGTAGAAATAGACGTCGCAGGACTGCATCAGCGCGTCGATCATGTCGACGCCGCCATGCCCGCCCCTCTTCCAGCAATGGAAACGATTGTCGCCGAGGTCCATGTGGCCCGGGCAGAAGACGCGCATTTCGGGCGCCACGCCGCTCTCGAGGGCAGCGAGGGCAACCATCATCTTGTAGGTCGAGCCAGGCGAATACATGCCCGACACGGCCTTGTTGGTCAGCGGCGCGCGGTGGTTGTTCAACAGCGCGCGCCAGGCCGGACCCGAAATGCCGCGCGCGAACTCGTGCGGGTCGTAGCTCGGATGCGAGGCCAGCACGAGCACGTCGCCGTTCGTGACGTCCATCATGACGGCGGCGGCACTCTCCTCTTTGGCGAGGCGGGTGGCCGCCATCAGCTGCAATTCGGCGTCGATCGTGAGCGTGACGTCGGCCCCCGGCTCGCCCTCGTTGCGCGACAGCTCGCGGATCGGCCGGCCGAGCGCGTTCACCTCGAGCTGCGTGTTGCCGGCCCGACCGCGCATCGCCAGATCGTAGATGCGCTCGATGCCGTTGCGGCCGACGCGGAAATCGGGAAGCTCCAGAAGCGGATCGCCGGTGAGATCGGCCTCGGCGGGCGGGGCCACGTAGCCGATCAGATGGGCCATGCTTTCGCCCTGCGGATAGAGCCGCGTCGAGCCCACGTCGATCATCACGCCCGGCAGGTCGGGCGCGTTGACTGCGATGCGACTCACGTCCTCCCAGCTCAGATTCTCTTTGACCGTGATCGGCAGGAATTTTCGTTTGCGCGCGACCTCGCGCATCACGCGCCGCCGCTCGGCCTCCGAGATCGGCACGATTTCGGACAGCGTGTCGAGCGTGGCCGGGATCGAGCCGGTCTGCTCGGCCACGAGCACGACGCGGTAGTTGAGCTGGTTGTCGGCCAGCACCGTGCCGTCGCGGTCGAGGATGCGGCCGCGGGGCGGCGCCAGCAGCCGCAGATTGATGCGATTGTCGTCGGCCATCATGCGGTACTTGTCGGCTTCGACGACCTGCAGATAGTACATGCGCGAACCCAGCACGCCGAGCAAAGCAAGCTTGCCCGCCGCCAGCAAGGCAAGGCGCCGGGTGAAACTGCGCTGCCGGTTGGGATCGTTGCGGGTCAGCATCGTGCGGGGCCTCAGCTCGCGCCCAGGAACAGGCGCTGCATGCGGCCCAGCAAAGCCGCAAGGGCCGGATAGAGCGCTATCGTCAGCGCGAATTGCGACAGCCAGATCGGCCAGCCCGGCAGCCCGCCGCGGAACGCAAAACCGAGAATAGCGGCAAGCAGCTGGGCGCCGAACGCCACGATCACGAAGGCGAGCCACACGAGCCAGAACGCCTTGCCGCGAAACACCTTGTGCTGCGACATGATTGTGGCGTGCACGAGCAGCAGCACGAAGGCGTTGAGGCCGACGAGACCGCCGGACAATGCGTCGGCGAACAGGCCGATCAGGAACACGCCCCAAGCCGGCAGCAGATCAGGCCGGTGGACGGTCCAGTAGAAGACCGACATCAGCGCGAAATTGGGGGCGAGCACCGCGTATTCGGGGATCGGGACCGGCACCACCGACAAAGCGACCACAAGCACGCTCAAAGCGGCAGGCAATGCGCGTTTGACGATCCGGTCGAATTGGGCGAGTGCCGCGACGACCATCTGGGCCGCGCCCCTAGCGCCCGCGCCGCGTTTGCGGCGGCGGGGCGGCCATCGGCAAGGTGCCGCCGGTGCCGTAATCGACAACGCGCAGATAGTCGAGGCGATGGAAATCGACATAGGGCTTCACGCGCACGCCCTGTTCGCCGTTCTGCACGACGACGCCGACCGGCAAGCCCGGCGGGAAAACGCCACCGTGGCCCGAGGTGACGATGCGGTCGCCGAGCTGCGGCCGTGCCCCCGACGACAGGAACACGAGGCGCGGCAGGTCCGAATTGTCGCCGTCGACGATGGCGCGATCGCGCGAACCTTCGATCATCACCGGCACATGGCTGTTGAGGTCGGTCAGCAGCAGCACGCGCGCCGAGCGCTCGCCCACCTCGCCCACGCGGCCGACGAGCCCGTCGGGCGACAGGGCCGTGTGGCCTTTGGAAATGCCGTCGCGCGCACCCGCCGCAATCAGCACCGAGCGAACGAAGGCGCCGCCGGCATCGGCGACAACGCGGGCGGTCACGTAGGTAAAACTCGCCTCGGTCGAAGCGCGCACCGTATCGCGCAAGGCGCGGTTCTCGGCTTCGAGATTGCGCGCGACCTGCTGCCAATGCATCAGCATATTGTTCTGTTCGCGCAGCCGCACATTCTCGGCATGCACCGAAAGCAGACCGCGGACATTGTCGGCGAACTCGTTGGCCGTGTGCACGGGCCGGGCGGCCGCATCGAGCAAGGGGACGACCGCGTCGGCCACGAGCATGCGCCCGCGCTCGATGAACGGGGCCTCGGCTTTGCCGAGCACCATAAGGCCGGCCGCAAGCCCCACCAGTCCCAGAAACGCCGTGCGCTGGGCGAGCACCCGCATCGGGGCAGCCAGCTTCAGCACGGGTCCGGAACGCTTCATGGGCGGCTCAGTACATCGAGATCAGAACGTTGCGAAGGGTCTTCATCTCTTCGAGGCAACGACCCGTACCAAGGGCGACGCAGCTCAGCGGGTCGTCGGCGACCGACACGGGCAGGCCCGAAGCATGCCGCAGCACGTAGTCGAGATTGCCGAGCAACGCGCCGCCGCCGGTGAGCACGATGCCCTTGTCGACGATGTCGGCGGCAAGTTCGGGGGCCGTGTGCTCGAGCGCCACCTTGACCGCCTCGATGATGGCGCTTACGGGTTCGGCAAGGCTCTCGGCGATCTGGCGTTCGGAGATCAGCAATTCCTTGGGCACGCCGTTCATGAGATCGCGGCCCTTGATCTCCATCATGCGGCCCTCGCCGTCGTCGGGCGGGCAGGCCGAGCCGATTTCCTTCTTGATGCGCTCGGCCGAGGATTCGCCGACCAGCAAGTTGTGGTTGCGACGGATGTAGGCGATGATGGCTTCGTCCATCTTGTCGCCGCCGACGCGCACCGAGCGCGAATAGACGATCCCGCCCAGCGACAGCACCGCGACTTCCGTCGTGCCGCCGCCGATATCGACGACCATCGAACCCGTGGGCTCGGTCACCGGCAGGCCCGCACCGATGGCGGCCGCCATGGGCTCTTCGATCAGGAACACGCGGCGCGCACCGGCACTCTCGGCCGACTCTTGAATGGCGCGACGTTCGACTGCCGTCGAACCCGAGGGCACGCACACGATGACCTGGGGCGAAGCGAACGAGCGGCGATTGTGCACTTTGCGGATGAAGTGCTTGATCATCTCCTCGGCCACTTCGAAGTCGGCGATCACGCCGTCGCGCAACGGGCGAATGGCGGTGATGTTGCCGGGCGTGCGGCCGAGCATGAGCTTGGCTTCGTCGCCGACCGCGAGCACTTGCTTCTTGCCTTTGATTTCGGCGATGGCGACGACCGACGGTTCGTTCAGCACGATGCCGCGACCCTTGACGTAGACCAGCGTGTTGGCCGTGCCAAGATCGATCGCCATGTCGGCGGAGAGCATTCCGAGAAGACGCGAAAACATAAGAAAGTCCGTACCTTTCGTGGATGGTGGGGCAACCCGAAACCCCACCGGATAGACGCAGATTCGGTCGGAATTAAGCCGAAATAGACGCGACTGTCGACATATCTGCGGCAGCCCCGGCGGGGGCCGATTTCTTTCGCTTTATCAAGAGCTTGTTGAGGGCGTTTAAATAGGCGCGGGCCGAGGCGCACAATGTGTCGGCATCCGCCCCCTGCCCGTTGACGGTCTTGCCGCCCTCGTCGAGTCGAACCGTGACCTCGGCTTGGGCGTCGGTTCCGGCCGTCACGGCATGCACCTGGTAGAGCTGGAGCTTGGCTTCGTGCGGTACGAGTTTTTTGATCGCATTGAAGACCGCATCGACCGGCCCGTTGCCGCGCGACTGGGCGTTGTGGACGATCCCCTCGATCTCGATTTCGAGATCGGCGATCTGCGGTCCCTTGGAGCCGGCCACGACCTGCAGCGACACGAACTTGATGGCGTCGTCGGTGCTGCCCATCTGGTCGTCGACCAACGCGACGATATCTTCGTCGAACACGTCCTTCTTGCGGTCGGCGAGATCCTTGAACCGCTTGAACGCGTCTTCGAGCAGATTGTCGCCGAGCGCTTCGAAGCCGAGTTCTTTGAGCTTGGCGCGGAACGCCGCACGGCCCGAATGCTTGCCCATGACCAAGGTCGAACGCACGAGCCCCACGCTTTCGGGCGTCATGATCTCATACGTCTGCGCATTCTTGAGCATGCCGTCCTGGTGGATGCCGCTCTCGTGCGCAAAGGCGTTCGCACCGACGATGGCCTTGTTGGGCTGCACCGCGAACCCCGTGATCGCCGACACGAGCCGCGAGGCGCGAACGATATGCGTGGTATCGACGTTCGTGCGGAAAGGCAGACGGTCGGGGCGCGTACGCAGCGCCATCACGATCTCTTCGAGGGCGGCATTGCCGGCGCGCTCGCCAATGCCGTTGACCGTGCATTCGACCTGTCGGGCACCCGCCCCCAAAGCCGCCAAAGAATTGGCGACGCCGAGGCCCAGATCGTTGTGGCAATGCACCGACAGCCGCGCCTTGTCGATATTCGGCACATTCGCGACGATCGCCGCGATCAGCGAAGCAAACTCGGCGGGCTCGGCATAACCGACCGTGTCGGGGATGTTGATGGTCGAAGCGCCCGCCTTGATCGCACTCTCGATGCAGCGGAACAGAAACGGCAACTCGGTGCGGCTGCCGTCCTCGGCACTCCACTCGACGTCTTCGCACAGATTGCGCGCATGCGTCACACTGTCGACGACCGCTTGATGGACCGCATCGGGCGCCATCTGCAGCTTGTATTTCATGTGCAAGGGCGAGGTGCTGATGAAGGTGTGGATGCGCGGACGCGCCGCCCCCTTCAACGCTTCCCATGCCCGGTCGATGTCTTTGCGGCCCGCGCGCGCCAGGCCGCACACGACAGACTTTTTGAGTTCATGCGCGATCGCCGACACCGCTTCGAAATCGCCGTTCGACGCGATCGGGAAACCGGCCTCGATCACGTCCACGCCCATCTCTTCGAGCATGCGCGCGACGCGAAGTTTTTCTTCGAGATTCATCGAGCAGCCCGGCGACTGCTCGCCGTCGCGCAAGGTCGTATCGAAGATCCAAACCCGGTCGCTGTCGGCCATCTTGGCGAATCCCTGAAAAGCCTGTGGATAAAACCCAATCCACGCAAGGTGGAAGGTTAACAGAGATAGCCCCAATCTGACCAGCGATGGGCAGGCGAGCACCGCAAAGCCGGCCAGCCACCGCAAAATTTCGCGCGACATTTGCGCGACATCGACGCGACGCCCACGCAACGCAGGCGCAACATCGACGCGACATTTCTTGATATAAGATCCTGAAAAGACAAGAAATATTGCATATGTTTCGGCAAAAACCCGCCTGTTGCGGATGAGCCGAAAGCCCCTCTTCACTTGTCAAACAGCGCCCGGCCCGGATGAAAAGCCGATCTGCCAAGCTTGCATCAAATATAAGAATAAAAAAAGAACAAGTGTCACGCGAAGATATTTGAACACCGTCGGGATTTCTGGACCGATGGGACGAGCTTTTTTGCCCCCCGCGGCCCCCCGGAGGCTTCATGACCCGCCTGCCCCGTTTCACGTGCAGCAACGCAGATGTCGCTGAAGCGCAATGCTCGTGCTGCGGCTACGACGATCCGATCTTCGCACCCGAAGCAATAGCAAGGCGCGATCTGTTCCGGCGTGCGGGCGGGCTCGCCGGTGCGGCGGCCCTCGCAACGCCGCTGATGGCGCAAGCGCAGGCCCCGCAATTGGCGCAAGCGCAAGCGTCGGTGCGCGAGATCGTGCAGATCGCAGGCAATGTCTATCGCTTCCGCAACAATTTCCATTTCTCGGTTTTTGCGGTCACACCGGCGGGCGTGGTCGCGACCGACCCGATCAATGCCGACGCCGCGACGTGGCTCAAAAACGAGTTGCGCACAAGATTCAATCAAACCGTGCGCTATCTCGTCTACAGCCACGACCATCCCGACCATATCAACGGCGGCGAAGTCTTTGCCGACACCGCGACCGTCGTGGCGCATGCCCGCGCGCGCGACAAGATCCGCGACGAGCGCCGCCGCACGGCCCCGGTCAACATCGCCTTCAGCGAAGCGCTGACGCTGGAGCTCGGCGGCACCGTGGTCGAGCTCGAATATGTCGGGCGCAACCATTCGGACAATTCGCTCGTGGTGCGCTTCCCGGCCGCGCGCACGCTGTTTGCGGTCGATTTCATCCCGGTCGAATCGGTCGCCTTCCGCGACCTGCACGAGGGCTACGTGGAAGAATGGTTCGACTCGCTCAAGCGCGTCGAGGCGATGGATTTCGACCTGCTGGCGCCCGGCCACGGGCCGATGGGCACCAAGGCGCATGTGCGCCAGTTCCGCGAATACATGGAAACGATCCGCGACGGCGTGCTTGCCGGCTTGCGCGCCGGCCGCAGCCTCGACGAAATCCGCCCGAGCATCGATCTTTCGAAATACGCGAACTGGGCCGGCTACGCGCAGATGCGCGATCTCAATATCGACGGCATGCATCGCTACTACACGCTCTTCAGCCGCCGCAGCGGCTAAGCCCATGCGCCTCACCAGACGCGAATTCGGACTGGGCGCATTGGGCTTGAGTGCCGGCGGCCTCGCCGCCGCATCGCCGCTTGCCGCCCAAAGCGCCAATGTCGATCTGCTGCTCGTGTTGCTGAACGACGGCTCGGGTTCGATCGACGAAGACGAATACCGGCTGCAGCGCGAGGGTACCGCCGCCGCTATCGAACGGCCGGAGATCGTCAACGCGATCCTGCGTTTGCCCACACGCGCCATCGCGGTTGCCTACGGCGAATGGGGTTCGCCGCGCGAACCTGCGATCATCCTGCCCTGGGCGCGCATTGCCAGTGCCGACGATGCCGCCGACTTCGCCGACCGCTTGGTGGCGGCGCCGCGCGCGCGCCAAAGCTGGAACGCGATCGGCGACGCGATCGCCATCGCAACTGACCTCATCGCGGCAGCCCCGTTCCGCAGCCCGCGCGCCACGATCGACATTGCGGGCGACGGCCCGGACATGCGCAGCGCCATCCTGCCGGCCCCAGCCGCCCGCGACCGCGCGGTTGCCGCCGGCATCACGATCAACGCGCTCGCCATCGCCTCGCCGGGCTCGGGCTCGGCCATGCCGATCGAGCGCCTGCGCGCGAGCTACGAAGAAAACGTCATCGGCGGCCTCGGCGCCTTCGTGATGACGGCCAGCGACCGCAACGATTTCGCCTACGCGATCTTCAACAAAATGGCGCGCGAATTGGCGTGAGGGCGGGCGACGCTCTCCGACCCTAGTTCAAGGCGTAGGGCCGCTGGAACCACCATCGGGTTCGCCGAACTCTCTCTTCGAGGCAATTCCCGCGCTGTCCAGAACCGCATATTCGCGGGGCGACAATGCAGCGACTATTTCGAGAATTCGAACGGCGAGATCGAGCACGACGCTTCGCCTGTTGGTCGGCAAGACGAGTATCGAAAGCGTGCTGTCGGAGAGATTCTGCTGGGCGTACATGTTCTTGTCTGCAGTGATCAGCAGATCGTAGCTGCCTTCCATTTGGGAAAGCAACTTGCCGTTCTTTACGGTCTTCCATCCGATATCTTTGTCGTTGACCGACTTGACGACATTCCCCGGAAGCAAGGGCTTCAATTGGATCGGTATGTTCTCGTCGAGAAGAATTCTCACGCAGGTTCGCTTTTGACCGTCGCACAAGCGGCCGCAAGACACGCGACGAGATCGTCCCGATTGAGACTGGGATAGGACTGGACGATTTCGTCTATCGTGAGTCCGTCCTCGAGATTTTCAAACAGAACTTCGACCGGAACCCGCGTTCCGCGAAAAACCGGGCGCCCGCTCAGAACATCTGGATCGCGAACGACAATTTCCGCCATTTACGCCTCCAAGAGCCGAATTTTGCGATTGCATTAGCTTCATCATAGCCGTCGCATGCGCAGGCATCAACCGCGTAGCCCGGATCGAAAGCGCAACCGCTAGCGCCGCGAGTGCGCGCGACGTCAGGTGCCCCCCAAACGAAAAACCCCGCCCGGTTGCCCGGGCGGGGCTCTGTCGTCGTAGATCGTCGAGAGAGGCTTAGTTCTTGGCCTTGTCGACGAGCTTGTTCTTGGCGATCCACGGCATCATGGCGCGCAGCTTTTCGCCGACCATTTCGATGTCGTGGGCAGCGTGCTTGCGGCGCATCGCCTTGAAGCTGGCCTGGCCTGCGGCGTTCTCGAGCACCCAATCGCGCGCGAAGCGGCCCGACTGGATGTCGTCGAGGATGCGCTTCATCTCTTTCTTGGTCTCGTCGGTGACAATGCGCGAGCCGCGCGTGTAGTCGCCGTATTCGGCCGTGTTCGAGATCGAATAGCGCATCGTGGCAAGGCCGCCTTCGTAGATCAGGTCGACGATCAGCTTCACCTCGTGCAAGCACTCGAAATACGCCATTTCGGGCGCGTAGCCGGCTTCCGTGAGCGTCTCGTAGCCGGCAACGATCAAAGCGCACAGGCCGCCGCAAAGCACGGCCTGTTCGCCGAACAGGTCGGTTTCGCACTCTTCCTTGAAGGTCGTCTCGATGGTGCCCGCACGCCCGCCGCCGATCGCCGACGAGTACGAGAGCGCGATTTCAAGCGCGTTGCCCGAAGCGTTCTGGTGCACGGCCACGAGGCACGGCACGCCGCCGCCCTTCTGGTATTCCGAGCGCACCGTGTGGCCGGGGCCCTTGGGTGCGATCATGAACACGTCGAGGTCGGGGCGCGGTTCGATCAGGCTGAAATGGATGTTGAGGCCGTGCGCAAACGCGATCGCGGCACCCTTCTTCATGTTGGCCTTGAGATCGTCGTTCCAGAGCTTGGCTTGCAGCTCGTCGGGCGTGACGATCATCATCACGTCGGCCCATTTGGCGGCGTCGGCGGGCGTCATGACCTTGAAGCCCGCACCCTCGGCCTTGGCGATCGTGGGCGAACCGGCGCGAAGTGCAATGACCACGTCCTTCACGCCGCTGTCGCGCATGTTCAGCGCATGCGCATGGCCCTGGCTGCCATAGCCGACGACGGCGACTTTTTTGCCTTTGATCAGGTTCACGTCCGCGTCGCGGTCGTAGTAAACGCGCATGGGTCTCTCTCCTCTGGGGTGTTCTTGACTGGCGTTTCGATGAAGCTTGGGGGCGGATTTACATCCGCGCTTCGCCGCGCGCAATGGCGACGATGCCGGTGCGGCTGACCTCGGCGAGGCCGAGCGGCACCATCAGATTGACAAAGGCGTCGATTTTTTCGCCCGAACCCGTGATTTCGAACACGAACGAGCCGATGGTGCTGTCGATGGCTTTGGCGCGGAAAATGTCGGCAATGCGCAAGGCTTCCACGCGCTCGTTGCCCTTCGAGATGACCTTCACCAGCGCCAGTTCGCGCGCGACATGCGCACCTTCTTGCGTCAAGTCCGATACGCGATGCACGGGCACCAGGCGGTCGAGCTGGGCTTTGATCTGCTCGATCACCATCGGCGTCCCGGTCGTGACGACGGTGATACGGCTCTGGTGCTTGGCGGCGTCGGTTTCGGCGACGGTCAGGCTCTCAATATTGTAGCCGCGGCCGGAAAACAGGCCGATGACGCGCGCAAGCACGCCCGGTTCGTTGTCGACGATGACGGCGATGGTATGGCGCTCGATGGCGGCTGGCGTTTGGGGCACGGCGATCTATTCTCTATTTCTTGGGATGCGGCAGGGTCGAAAGCGGTACCGGCCCTTAGACCAGCACCATGCCTTCTTCCGAGATCGGGCCTTTGCCGTTGCTGCCCCCACCGGTTCCCGGCTGCTTGTCGCTGGGGCCGAGGATCATCTCGTTGTGCGCAGCACCCGACGGGATCATCGGGAAGCAGTTTTCTTTCTGGTCCACGCACATGTCGACCACGACCGGGCGCTTGACCGCGATCATTTCCTTGATCACGTCGTCGACCTCGGAAACCTTGGTGGCGCGCAGGCCTACGCAGCCGAAGGCTTCGGCGAGCTTCACGAAGTCGGGTAGCGCATCCATGTAGCTTTCCGAATAGCGCGAGCCGTGCAGCAGCTCCTGCCACTGGCGCACCATGCCCATGTACTGGTTGTTCAAGATGAACGTCTTCACCGGCAGCCGGTACTGCACGATGGTGCTGAGTTCCTGGATGTTCATGAGGATCGAAGCTTCGCCGGCAACGTCGATGCACAGCGCGTCCGGGTGCGCGATCTGCACGCCCATGGCGGCGGGCAGGCCGTAGCCCATCGTGCCGAGGCCGCCCGAGGTCATCCAGCGATTGGGCTTCTGGAACTTCATGAACTGGGCGGCCCACATCTGGTGCTGGCCCACTTCCGTCGAGATGTACACGTCGTCGCGATGGGCGGTGAGGGCCTGCAGGCGCTCGAGCGCGTATTGCGGCTTCACGATCTCGGCAGAATGCATGTAGGCCAAGCAATCGCGCTTGCGCCATTGCTCGATCTGCGTCCACCAATCGGCGAGCGCCTTTTTGTCGGGCTTCGCACCGGCCGAAACGCGGCGCTTCCACTCGGCGATCATGGCGCGCACGATCTTGCCGGCATCGCCGACCACGGGCACGTCCACGCGCACGTTTTTGTTGATCGAGGACGGGTCGATGTCGGCGTGGATCTTCTTGGAGTTGGGCGAGAACGCGTTGAGGCGCCCGGTCACGCGGTCGTCGAAGCGCGCACCCAGATTCACCATCACGTCGCAGCCATGCATCGTGAGATTGGCTTCGTAGGTGCCGTGCATGCCGAGCATGCCCAAGAACAGCGGATCGGATGCGGGCATAGCACCCAGCCCCATCAGCGTGCTGGTGGTCGGGAAGCCGGTTAGATGGGCGAGCTCGATCAAGGCCGCCGACGCATCGGGGCCGGAATTGATGATGCCGCCGCCGGTGTAGAGGATCGGGCGTTTGGCCCCCAGCATCAGATCGACCGCCTGGGCGATCCCCTTGGGATCGGGCTCGGTGCGCGGTGCATAGGTCGGGTGTGGCTTGGCGGGGGCCGGGGCGTATTCGGTCTTCGCCATCAGCACGTCTTTGGGAAGATCGATCACGACTGGGCCGGGGCGGCCGCTGCGCGCCACGTGGAAGGCTTCGTGGATCGTCTTCGACAGGTTTTTGACGTCTTTGACGAGATAATTGTGCTTGGTCGCGGGCCGCGTGATGCCGGTCGTGTCGGCCTCCTGGAACGCGTCGTTGCCGATCAGGTGCGTCGGCACCTGGCCCGTCAAGCAGACGAGCGGGATCGAATCCATCAGCGCATCGACAAGGCCCGTGACGGCGTTGGTGGCCCCAGGGCCGGACGTGACAAGCACCACGCCGACCTTGCCGGTCGAGCGCGCATAACCTTCGGCCGCATGCACGGCCCCTGCTTCGGCGCGCACGAGGATGTGGCGCACGGAATTCTGCTGGAACAGCGCGTCGTAGATCGGCAGGACCGCACCGCCCGGATAGCCGAAGATTACGTCGACGCCCTGCTCGGCCAGCGCTTTGAGGACGATCTCCGCACCCGACAACGGGGCGGTGTCCTGGGCGAGCTTCGCATCGGGCGCGGTCGACATTTTCGGATCCTTTCGAGGTCGGGCAAAATCGGGACCGGGACCATATTCGCCGCGTCCCAGCCCGTCAACGGATTTGTTTAACAAACGTGCGAATCTGACCCATCAGACTTTCCGAATATTGCGCATCGAAGCGCAGCGCATGTTTCATCTGGCCGCGGAACCAGGTCGCCTGACGCTTGGCGAATTTCGCCGTCGCAAGGCTCAACATATTGATTGCACTCTCGAAATCATACTGCCCAGCGAGATGCCCAGCGAATTCGCGCACGCCCAAGGCGCGCATGGCCGGCAGCGTGTCGGGCAGGTTTTGGGCAAGCAGGGCGCGCACCTCGTCCAAAGCGCCGTTTTCTGCCATTTTGCGCGTGCGCGCCGCAATGGCCGCCCGATGCGCCTCGCGCGGCGGCAGCAACACGAGCGTGGGCCATGTCGCGACCATAAGCGGGTCGGCCGCTTGAAAGTCGGACAGCGTGCGGCCGGTGGCTTCGACGACCTCATAGGCGCGCAGCATGCGCTGGCTGTCAGCCATCGTGAGCTTGGCACCCGCAACGGGATCACGCGCCGCAAGCTCGGCATGGAATGCGGCCGCACCGATGTCGGAAAATCTGGCGCGAACGGCGTCGCGGATTTCAGGCGGGATCGGCGGCACGTGGCTCAAACCCTCGACCAGCATTTTGAGATACATGCCGGTCCCGCCGCAGACGACCGCAAGTTTCCCCGCGGCGTTTGCAGCCGCGATTTCGGCCAAGGCCGCTTGGCGCCAGCGCCCGACCGTGCCGTGCGAGGCGGCCTTCCACACGCCGTAGAGACGATGCGGCACAGCGGCTTCGTCTGCGCGCGACGGGCGCGCGGTCAGCACGTCGAGCTCGGCGTAGAGCTGCATCGAATCCGCGTTGATCACCACGCCGTCGAATTCGCGCGCGATCGCCATCGCAAGAGCCGATTTGCCCGACGCGGTCGGGCCCGCGACGATGAGCGCATCGGGCTTGCGCTCGCCCACCGGCTTCACCATGATCCCGCCGCCATGAAGCTTGTCCTTGTCCTGACTGCCGATCCCGCGAAACCCGCACTCGATGCGGCCACGCTTGCCGAATTCGCCGCCGCATTCGGGCCGGCGCGCATCCTCGCCCCCGGCATTGCCGCCGAGCTTTACCCGAACGACGAAGATCCTGCACGCATTCTGGCGACTTCTCGAACGCTGGTGGGCGCGCGCGCCATCGACGCCAATGTGGTCCCCGCACTGGGCCGCAAAAAGCGCCTGCTCGTGGCCGACATGGAATCGACCCTCATCGAAAACGAAATGCTCGACGATCTGGCCGAGCGCTTGGGCATCGGCCCGCACGTGGCCGCGATCACGCGGCGCGCGATGAACGGCGAGCTCGATTTCCGTTCAGCCCTCACCGAACGCGTCGGCCTGCTCAAAGGCCACGACGAAGCACTGCTGGCGCAAGCGGCCGAGGGTATCCGCATCGTGCCGGGTGCCGCCACGCTTGCCGCGACGATGGCCGCCAATGGGGCGCTGACCGCGATCGTCTCGGGCGGATTTACGTTCTATACGTCGCGCATGCGCCGCCAACTCGGCTTCGCGCGCGACTATGCGAACACGCTCAACGTCGAAAACGGCAAGCTTCTCGGAACCGTCGCCGAGCCCATCCTGGGCCGCGAAGCAAAACTCGCCACGCTCGAAAAGCTCGCGGCCGAAATCGAAGCGCCGCTCGCAGCCACGCTCAGCGTGGGCGACGGTGCCAACGATCTTGCGATGCTGGGGGCGGCGGGCTTCGGCGTGGCGTTCCGCGCCAAACTGGCGGTCGCCGCACAAGCGCGCCTCAACATCGTGCATTGCGACTTGACCGCCCTATTGTATCTGCAAGGCTACGCGGCAAACGAGTTCGCAGCCCCCAAAGAGGCGTTCGCATGACCAAACGGCTTGTCGTCGGCATTTCGGGCGCATCGGGGGCGATCTACGGCGTGCGCGCGTTGCAGGCATTGCGCGCGGCCGGTATCGAGACGCATCTCGTGATGACCAAAACTGCGGCCATGACGCTCGCCTACGAGACCGAATGGACCGCGCGCGAAGTGACCGCACTCGCCGACGTCGTGCATTCTTCCGAGGATTTGGGGGCGGCGATTTCGTCGGGCTCGTTCAAGACGCTCGGCATGCTCGTGGCCCCGTGCTCGATGCGCTCGGTTTCCGAGATTGCCTACGGCAACACGACAGGTCTGCTCACGCGCGCGGCCGACGTGCAATTGAAAGAACGCCGCCGCGTGGTGCTGCTGGCGCGCGAAGCACCCTTGCATGTGGGCCATCTGCGGGCCCTCACGCAGGCCGCCGAGATCGGGGCGGTGATCCTGCCGCCGGTCCCGGCCTTCTACGCCAAACCCAAGACGATCGACGATCTCGTGGCGCACACGGTGGGCCGCGCCCTCGACCTGTTCGACATCGACACCGGTCTCGTAAAACGCTGGGGCGAGCCCTCCGCGTAAGACGACCCGCGCGGTTCAGCCGCGCGGTTCGACCGGCAAGCCCACGAAGCGCTGCTCGCCGCCGCGCTCGACCATGATCAGCACCGAGCGACGGCCTTGGGTGCGCTGCTCGCGCACTTTGTCCTGCACCTGGCCGGGCTGCGCGACCTCCGTCTGCGCCACTTCGACGATCACGTCGCCGGGACGAATGCCGCGCTCCTGCGCGACCGAGCCGTCGACGACGGCCGTCACCACCACGCCGCGCTGGCGCTCGGGCAGTTGGAAGCGCTGGCGCAGTTCGGGCGACACGGGCGCGAGCGTCATGCCGAGCACGTCGAGCTCGTTGCGCGGCGCGCCCGGTGCGGGCTGGCCCGGTGTGGGACGGGCACCCGGGGCCGCTTGGGCCGCCTGCTCGTCTTCGAGTTCGCCCAAGGTCACGTCGAGCGTCACGATGCCGCGATTGCGCCACACCTCGACCTTCACGCTCTTCTCGACCGGCGTTTCGGCCACGAGACGCGGCAGGCGGCGCATGTCGGTCACGTCCTTGCCGTCGAACTTCACGATCACGTCGCCCGCACGGATGTTCGACTTGGCGGCGGGGCCGTTGTCGGGCACGCGCGCCACGAGGGCCCCACGCGCCTTGTCGAGGCCCACGCCCTCGGCGATTTCGTCGGTGACACTCTGGATGTTCACGCCGAGCCAGCCGCGCCGCACGCGGCCGTCTTTGCGCAATTGCGCGACCACGTTCGTCGCGATCGAAGACGGGATCGAGAAGCCGATGCCGACCGAGCCGCCGGTCGGCGAATAGATCGCCGTGTTGACGCCGATCACGTCGCCTTGGAGATTGAACAAGGGCCCACCCGAATTGCCGCGATTGATCGAGGCGTCGGTCTGCAGGAAATCGTCGTAGGGGCCTGCGTTGATGTCGCGCTGGCGCGCCGAAATGATGCCTTGCGTGACCGTACCGCCAAGTCCAAAGGGGTTCCCGATCGCCACGACCCAGTCGCCGACACGCGATCTGTCGCTGTCGCCGAAACGCACGAAGGGCAGCGGCGTGCGGCTCTCGACCTTCAGCAAGGCGAGGTCGGTGCGCGCATCCTTGCCCACGAGCTTGGCCGTGAGGGTCTGGTTGTCGTGGAACACGACGCGGATTTCCTCGGCCCCGTCGATCACGTGGTTGTTCGTCACGATGAAGCCGGCCGCATCGACGACGAAGCCCGAGCCCAGCGACTGGCCGCGGCGCTGCTGCGGCTGATCGGGGCCGCGACCCTGGCGGTTCTCGAACTCGCGGAAAAACTCCTCGAACGGCGAGCCCGGCGGAAATTGCGGCTGCCCATCGGGGCGGCGCTGCTGCGGCCCTTGGCCCTGCGGCCCCTGCCCGCGCGGACCCGCCTGCGCGGCTTGGGCCGTGACGACCTGGATGTTCACGACCGCCGGCAGCAACCGCTCGGCCAAATCGGCGAACGTGTTGGGCGCCAGCGTGTTGGGCACGGCGCGGCCCGGGCTCTGCGATGTGGGCGCTTGGGCCTGTGCCTGCACGGCAAAAGGCTGGGCCAGGGCCAAGGTCAGAACGAGGGCAGCGGAAGCGAGGGCGCGGACGATCACGGATCGGAACTCCCTGAAAACATTTGAACCGGCCAAGTATGCCCGATCAGCCGGGCGTCGGTCGATCCCCTATAGATAGGCGGAAAAATGGCGAAAACAGGGCACCCGCAGACAAATCTTTTTAGCGCATGCTCGAAGACGTCGATGGAACCAGCACCAAAATCGCGTGACCAGAATTCAAAAAAAACGGGGCCCGAAGGCCCCGTTTTCCTGTCTGCCGTTGCGGGCGTCTTCAGCGTCGGGCGGGGGCCGGCGCGTTGACGCCGCGTTCGCGGAAATAGCGGAAGAACTCGCTGTCCGGCGACAGCACGATCGTGGCGTTGGTGTCGCCGATGGCCCGGCGATACGCCTCGAGGCTGCGCCAGAAGGCGTAGAACTCCGCATTGGCATTGTAGGTACGCGCGTAGATGTCGGCGGCTTCCTTGTCGCCCTCGGCGCGCGTGACCGACGCCTGGCGCTGGGCTTCCGCCAGCAGCACCGTGCGCTCGCGGTCGGCTTCGGCGCGGATGCGCTGGGCCCCTTCCGCACCTTCGGCACGCGCCTGGCGCGCTTCACGCTCGCGCTCGGTCTGCATGCGCGCGTAGATCGCGTTCGAGTTGTCGGGCGGCAGGTCGGCACGCATGATGCGCACATCCACCACTTCGATGCCGAAATTGCGCGTCTCGCCGACCACGCCCGCCGTGATCTGGCGCATGAGGTCCGAACGCCGGTCGGTAAGCAGGGCCTGCAACGGCACGCCGCCGAACGTGTTCTGCAGGTTCGACTGCACGGCATTGGCCAAGCGCTGGCGCATGCCGAACTCGTTGCGCGCGGTCGTGAAGAAGGCGAGCGGATCGACGATGCGGTAGCGCGCGAACACGTCCACCACCACGCGGTTCTGGTCGCCCAGCACGATTTCGCGCGGCGTGTCGTCGAAATCGAGCAAGCGCTTCTCGAAATAGAGCACGTTCTGGACGAAGGGCAGCTTGAACTGCAGGCCCGGATCCTTGACTACGCGCACGGGTGCGCCGAACTGCAGCACGAGCGCCTGTTTGTCCTGCGCCACCGTGAAGAAGGCGTTGATGGCCGCAAACAGCACCGCCACGAGGGCGACGGCTGCGACGATGAGACGGGTCTGGTTCATCGCGCGGCTCCTTGCGGGGTAGCGACCGAGGGCGTTTGGTTCGGCATGGCGCTCGTGGAGGGGGCCGTCGAAACGGGGGCCGCGGGGGCCGGACGGCGCAACAAATCGCCGAGCGGCAGGATGGGCACCACGCTCTGGTTCTGGCCGGGGCCGCCATTCTGGTCGAGGATGACCTTCTGGTTGCCGCGCAGCACCTGCTCCATCATCTCGAGATAGAGACGCTGGCGCGTAACTTCAGGGGCCGCCGCATACGCCGCGAGCAAGGCTTCGTAGCCCGCAATGTCGCCCTGGGCGCGGGCCACAACCTGCTGGCGGTAGCCTTCCGATTCCTGGATCAGGCGCTGGGCTTCGCCGCGCGCGCGCGGCACGATGTCGTTGCGGTAGGCTTCGGCTTCGTTGCGCGCCCGCTCGCGGTCCTGGTTGGCGCGCTGCACGTCGCGGAACGCGTCGATGACCTGGGCTGGCGGTTCGACCGCGCGGAACTGCACCTGCTCGATCGCAATGCCCGCATCGTAGAAATCGAGGATGCCCTGCATCGTCGTGCGGACGCGCGTTTCGACCGCGTTGCGGTTCGTGAAGATGGCGGTCGCCGTCGTCTGGCCCACCACTTCGCGCATGCCGGCTTCGGCCACGGCTTTGACCGAGGCTTCGGGCTGGGCAATGTTGAACAGGAACTTGGCGGCATCCTGGATGCGCCACTGCACGGTGAAGCGCACGTCCAAGATGTTCGCGTCGCCCGTCAGCATCAGGCTTTCATCCAGCATCGTGCGGTCGCGGCGCGCCTCTTGCCCGTCGCGGAAGCCGATATTGAGCTGGTTGACCTGCAGAACGTTGGGCTGGATCACCGACTCGACCGGATACGGCACATGCCAATTGAGCCCCGGATAGGTGATGCGTTCCATCTCGCCGAAGCGCAGCACGACGCCGACATTGGCGGGCTCGACGCGGTAGAAGCCCGTGAGCAGCCACATCGCCACAAGCGCGATGAAACCGATGGCAAGGCCGCGCCCTGCCCCCATGCCGCCCGGCAGCACTTCGCGCAGACGCTGCTGGCCTTGGCGGATGATGTCTTCGAAATCCGGGCCTTTGCCGCCGCCGCCGAATGGACCCCCGCCGCCGCCGTTGTTGCCCCCCGGGCGTCCGCCCCAAGGGTTGTTCGGTTTTTGGCCGCTGCCCCACGGGCCGCCGCCACCACCTTGATTCCACGGCATTGTGCTGTTGTCCTTTTTCGACGTTGCGGCTCTGCCCGCTGTCGCCGTCGTCACGCTTGGACGGCGGCTGGGCAAGGCCTATATAAGCGGCAGGCTTGGCTGGGCCAAGCGCTGCTTTTTGGTGCCCCCGTTATTTGGGCGCGATTTACCCCGAATCAAGACAGGAATTCACGTGACCGCCGCAAAAGCCCCCTCGGAAGCCGAAATTTTGGCCGCCCTCAAGAAGATCCCCGACCCCGACCGGCGCCAGGACATCGTGGCTTTGGGCATGGTCCAGGGGCTGATCGTCAAAGACGGCCATGTCGCGTTTTCGCTCGAGGTCGATGCCAAGCGCGGCGGCGCGATGGAGCCGTTGCGCAAAGCGGCCGAAAAAGCCGTCGAAGCGCTGCCGGGCGTGCTCAGCGTGAGTGCCGTTCTGACCGCGCAAAAGCAAACAGCGGCGGCAGCCCCTGCCCGCCAGGCCGGTACGGGACCTGCGGGTGGGCCCAACGCGCCAGGCGGCAAACAATTGGTGCCGGGCGTGCGCGCGATCGTGGCCGTGGCCTCGGGCAAAGGCGGGGTCGGCAAATCGACGACCGCGACGAACTTGGCGCTGGCGCTGTCGCAGCAGGGGCTCAAAGTCGGCATGCTCGATGCCGACATTTACGGCCCTTCGCTGCCGCGCATGATGGGCATTGCCGGCAGGCCCAATTCGCCCGACGGCAAAACGCTGACGCCGATGACGAACTACGGCGTCAAATGCATGTCGATGGGGTTCCTCGTTCCCGAAGACACGCCGATGATCTGGCGCGGGCCCATGGTGATGGGGGCGCTTGAGCAGATGCTGCGCGACGTGGCGTGGGGTACGCTCGACATTCTCGTCGTCGACATGCCGCCGGGCACGGGCGACGCACAGCTCACGATGGCGCAGCGCGTGCCCTTGGCCGGGGCCGTGATCGTCTCGACGCCGCAGGACATTGCGTTGCTCGATGCGCGCAAGGGCCTCAACATGTTCCGCAAGGTCGACGTGCCCGTGCTCGGCATCGTCGAAAACATGAGCTACCACATCTGCTCGAATTGCGGCCATCGCGAGGAAATCTTCGGCCATGGCGGCGCGCATCGCGAGGCCGACAAGCTCGGTGTGGAGTTCTTGGGCGAAGTGCCCTTGCATATCGCGATCCGCGAAACGTCGGATGCGGGCCAACCCATCGTGGTGAGCCAGCCCGACAGCCCGCACAGTGCCGCCTATCGGGCCATCGCAAAACGCCTGTGGACAAAAGTCGAAGCAGGGTTCGCAAACCCGGCGGCATCGGGCCCGCGCATCGTGGTCGAATAATCCCCAGCCGAAGAATCGCTTGTTCGACGCGGCTGCTGCAGTTGGGTAAAATCCTCGAAACCGGTCGAGTCGATAGGGTTCGAGAGTCCATGGAAAAATTCGTCCCTCTGCGCGTGCTTGCGGGCCTTTGTTTGGCGCTGGCGGTTGCTTCTTGCGCAAACGAAGGCCCCAACCCGCGCGCGGCCAACATCGCTCCGCCGCCGCCGCCGCCCAATCCGCTGCAAGCGCAAGCGCCGCAACAAGCAGCACCCCAGCAGATGGTGCAGCCGCAGCAGATGATGCAGCAGCAGCAAATGCAGCAGCAACGCCCGCAGCAGCAGGCGCAAGCACAGCCGCGCAGCGCCGGGTCTGCGAGCGGCGGGTCTACGAGTAGCGGGCTCGCGATGGGCGGACATCTCGTATCGTACAAATCGATGGAAGCGGCCGAAGCGGGCTGGCAAGCCTTGGTGCGTCGGCAACCGGCGTTGCAGCAGCTGCGCCCCTATTTCGTGCCGGTGCTGGTGCGCGGCGAACCGTGGGTGCGCCTCGTGGCCGGCGATTTCCCCGACCGCGACGAGGTCAACCGCTTCTGCAACTGGGCGCGCGCGCAGCAGCTTTATTGCGCGCCGATGCCGCTCGCAGGGGCGAGCCTCGAAAACCCGTCATCCTTGACCGGTGGGGCATCCGGCGGCGGCGCACCGGCCGCTTCGCGCCAGCGCCAGCCGCGCCCGGCCGCACCGCCGCAATCGGGCCTCAACGATGCGTTGCCGGTCCCCGGCCCGGCGGCGGCCCCCACGCCGGTGGCACCGCCGGTTGCAGCGGCCCCTGCCTTGGTTGCACCGGCACCGAACGCCAACAACGTGCCGGCCCAGCCGCTTGCCCCGCCGCTGCCGCCGCGCCGCCAGCCCGGCAATCCGAGCCTGCCGCAGTAAAAGTTAAGCTGGCCGCTCGATTGTGGCCATCAGCTCGGTCCATTCGCGTTTGCTGAGGCCACTGTCGGCTTGCGTTACGGTCTCGCCCGCCAGCATCCGCTTGATCACAGCCATACCCGGCCCCGAGACGGCCGTTCCGCCCATGCGATAATCCTGGAACGCTTCGAACGCGATCGGGCACCAGCGCTTGACGATGTCGAGGATCACGGCGGCGTAGACGCGGATCTCGTACTGCGCATGGTCGTCGGCGCGCAGGCTCAGGAAATGCAGAAGGTTGCTGAGATCGACCTTCCAGTACCATTGCGTGTAGTAGTTCGTCGGCAGCACCATGCGCGCCAACTCGCGCGCGAGGCCGGGCTGCTCGGGATTGGCCTTTTCGCCTTCGTTGAGCAAACGCTCGTAGACCTCGTAGGCCTCGTTCGACAGGCCTTCGATCGCGGCGAGCGTCTGCTCGGCCGCACTGCCTTCGAGCACTTCGCCGCGCCCCTGGCGGTTGCTCTGCGACTGGGCGGCGAGCTTGCTGGGCTCGGGCACGTAGAATTCGCGGTCGAGGATCGAATAGCGCGCCGAATATTCGTTCACATTGGCGGTGCGATGGCGGATCCATTGGCGCGCCACGAAGATCGGCAGCTTCACATGCAGCTTGATCTCGCACATCTCGAAGGGCGTGGAATGGCGATGGCGCAAGAGATAGCGGATGAGATTGCGGTCGTCGGAGATCTTTTTGGTGCCCGTGCCGTAGGACACGCGTGCTGCCTGCACGATCGCCGCATCGTCGCCGAAATAGTCGACCACGCGCACGAAGCCGTGGTCGAGCACCGGCAGGGCCTCGTAGAGAATTTCCTCGAGGGCGGGCACGGTCGGCCGGCGCGTCGGCGTCGACTGGGCGCGGGCGGCGGCGATTTCGGCAAGCTGTTCGGGCGAGAGCGAAGACTTCATCGGAAGGCTTTCAGGGAAAAGGGCGGGAGCTGGCCCGAATCGACCGGGCGGGGCCAAATCCTACCGCCCCTTCCCCTGGCGAGGCAAAAACCCTATATTCGGCGGTGCCGGGCAACCGGCTATGACGATAAACGGCTTGCGTAATAGCCGATGCGGACCCGGGGGCAGTGCCCGGCGCCTCCACCATCTCCGGTCGCTTGTCGAGGCCGTAGGGGGGCGAACCAGGATCGACGCGCGGGTAAAGGCATGACTTTCGTTCGGCATGGTTCCGCCGTTATCGGGCCATTCAAGAGATGCCAACGACAACGTGGCTCTCGCTTCGGAAGCGCGTCTCGCGGCCTAACGGCCCCTTGATACGTAACCTGTAGCGCGGTTCGGGGGGGCACCGGGCAACAGAAGCCCCCCCACTTTTCCATTCATAGCTTGACTGAAATTCGCGCTATGCTGGAGCGAACCGACGAGGATTGCCGTGGCCGACGCAGCGAACGACAAAATGCAGTACGACCGGATGATGGAGAACGCGCTGCGCAGCGTCGTGCGCGAAGCGCTTGGCGTTGCCGCAGCCGCAGGCCTGCCGGGCGAGCACCATTTCTACGTGACCTTCCGCACCGACTATCCGGGCGTCGAGATCCCGGCCCGGCTGCGCAGCCGCCATCCCGAAGAGATGACGATCGTGCTGCAGCACCAATTCTGGGGCCTCGAGGTGGACGCAAACGAATTCCAAGTAACGCTGTCGTTCGACCGTGTGCACGAAACGCTGAAGATTCCGCTGGCTGCCATCACCGCCTTCGTCGATCCGTCGGTGCAGTTCGGGCTGCAGTTCCCGCATGTGGCGGCGAGTGTCGCCACGCTCAAAGCCGCACCCGCCAAGAAGGCGGAAGCCCCGCCCGCACAGCCGGCCGATGCCGACGCCCCGGCTGCTGCCGAAGCACCGGCCGACGCGTCGGCGCGCGTCGTCACGCTCGACGCGTTCCGCAAAAAGTAACCTTCCCAGCAAAGAGATTCCGAGATGGCCGAATTCGTCTTCCGCGACATGCTCGAGACGGCGCATGCCCATGTGCCGTGGCGCAAACTCACCGCCGACTTCGTGTCGTCCGCCAAATTCGACGGGCGCGACATCCTGAAAGTCGAAGCCCAAGCGCTCACGCTGCTCGCGCGCGAGGCGTTCGTCGACATCGCGCACCTGCTGCGCCCCGGCCATTTGGCGCAGATGCGCGCGATCCTCGACGACCCCGAGGCGTCGGCCAACGACAAGTTCGTGGTCTACGACCTCCTCAAGAACGTCTGCATTTCGGCGGGCCGCGTGCTGCCGATGTGCCAAGACACCGGCAACGCGATCGTGATGGGCAAGAAGGGCCAGCAAGTCTGGACCGGCTACAACGACGCCGAGGCGATCGCGCGCGGCGTGTGGCGCAGCTACGGCGAAACCAATCTGCGCTATTCGATGGTGGCCCCGCTCGAGACCTTTAAAGAAGCCAATACCGGCGACAATCTGCCGGCCCAAATCGACATCTATTCGACGGAAGGCGAGGACTACGATTTCCTCTACGTCGCCAAGGGCGGCGGTTCGGCCAACAAGCAGTTCCTGTTCCAGGAAACGCCGTCGCGCCTGACCGAAGCCGGCATGCTCAAATTCCTCGACGAAAAGATCAAGACGCTGGGTACCGCCGCCTGCCCGCCCTACCACCTCGCGGTCGTGATCGGCGGTACGTCCGCCGAAATGACGATGAAGACGCTGAAGCTTGCGACGACGCGCTATCTCGACGACCTGCCCACACACGGCAACAAATACGGCCAGGCCTTCCGCGACCGCGAGCTTGAAGCGAAGATCCACAAGCTCACGCAAGCCAACGGGATCGGCGCGCAGTTCGGCGGCAAGTATTTCTGCCACGACGTGCGCGTGATCCGCCTGCCGCGCCACGGTGCGAGCCTGCCGGTCGCACTCGGCGTGTCGTGCTCGGCCGACCGCCAAGCGCTCGGCAAAATCACGCGCGAAGGCGTGTTCCTCGAACAGCTCGAAACCGATCCCGCGAAGTACCTGCCCGACATCGACGTGTCGAAGCTTGCGGGCGATCCGGTCGCGATCGACCTCAATCAACCGATGGCGTCGATCCGCAACACCTTGTCGAAATTCCCGGTGACGACGCGCGTGATGCTGACCGGCACCTTGATCGTGGCGCGCGATTTGGCGCACGCCAAGCTGCGCAGCGAGCTCGAAGCCGGAAAACCGCTGCCCGACTATTTCAAGAACCACCCGATCTACTATGCCGGCCCCGCGAAGACGCCGGCGGGCTACGCGTCGGGTGCTTTCGGGCCGACGACGGCGGGCCGCATGGACAGTTTCGTCGAGCAATTCATGGCGGCCGGCGGCAGCCATGTGATGCTGGCCAAAGGCAATCGCAGCCGTGCCGTGACCGACGCCTGCAAGAAACACGGCGGCTTCTATCTGTGCTCGATCGGCGGCGAGGGTGCTTTGCTCGCCGAGAACTGCATCAAGAAGGTCGAGTGCATCGCGTATCCCGAGATGGGCATGGAGGCGATCTGGAAGATCGACGTCGTCGATTTCCCCGCCTTCATCGTGGTCGACGACAAAGGCAACGACTTCTTCGCCAAATGGATGGGGTGAACACCGACCCCTCCCCCGACGGCGCACTCGTGCTGTTTTCAGGCGGGCAGGATTCAGGCGTGTGCCTGGCCTGGGCGCTCGAGAATTTCGCGCGCGTCGAGACGGTCGGATTCGATTACGGGCAGCGCCATCGCGTCGAACTCGAATGCCGACTCACGCTGCTTGAAAATCTGCGCGCACGCTTTCCCCATTGGGCTGCCAAGCTCGGACCCGACCATGTCGTCGACATGACGGGACTTGCGGCGATCTCGCAGACGTCGCTGACCAGCGAAGCCGCGTTCGCTTACGAAAAAAACGGCCTGCCCAACAGCTTCGTGCCGGGGCGCAATTTGCTGTTTTTCGCCTATGCGGCCGCCATCGCCTATCGGCGCGATTTGAAACGCCTTGTCGGCGGCATGTGCGAGACCGACTATTCGGGCTACCCCGATTGCCGCGACGATACGCTCAAAGCCCTGCAAGTCGCCTTGTCGCTCGGGCTCGACAAGCGGCTCGTGCTCGAAACGCCGCTGATGTGGATCGACAAAGCTGCGACTTGGGCGATGGCCGAGAAACTCGGCGGGGACGCGTTCGTCGATATTCTTCTCGAGCACAGCCACAGTTGCTATGCGGGCGACCGCAACACGCGCCACGCATGGGGCTACGGCTGCGGCGTGTGCCCGGCGTGCGAACTGCGCAAGGCCGGTTTCGAGAAGTGGCAGGCCAGCGTCAGTTGAGCCGGAGCTAGTTGAGCCGGCGCGTCTCGCCCGATTGGTGGGGCGCACCCGGCACGTTGAGGCCCCATTCCATCGGCAATTCCCACTCCGCCGTGCGGGCAGCATCGCGCAGCAGCTTCATGAGGCCGAACAGCCCGTCGTCGGCAAGCGTCAAATCGAGACGCATGCGGTCCCACGTGATCAGCGACAGCAGCGTCGAGCCGTCCGGGTTGCGCAGAATGTGGAAGGCCCACAGGAGATGCGCATCCGGGATCGGATTGCTCCCACCCTCGGCGGACGCCGCCGCAGCCGCTTTGGCAGCGGCCGGATCCTCGAACGGCTGGGAGAAATTGGCCGACGCGGTGGCGCGCGTCTCGGCCATCTCGAGCAGAAAGTCGCGCGCGACGGCGTTTTTGGTTTCGGCGAGCGACTTGTGGAGTTCGCCCGTCAACGCCGTCCAGAACAGCGACAGATAGCGCCGCGTGATCAGCAGACGATAGATGTCGGCCGCCCCCTCGGTGCGCAGCCGCAGCAGCAGCCGGTCTTCGAGCGACACATAGTCGATGGCAAATTGGCGGATCGCGCTCAGGCTCATGATGCGCTAGTTTGCGGCCGCAAGGGCGCAAACGCAATGGCCGATCCCGATCTCGATCTTCTGTTCGACGCGGAATTTCCGCCCGGCGAATTGCTGTTCGCCAATGCCGATTGGCACAATGCGATGGGGCCGCTCGCAAATCGGCTGTGGTGCCTGCAGGATTGGAAGCCTGCCGCCGATCGGCTGTCGGCCCGCAATCTGCGCCTCGGCAGCCCCAAAGCACCGGTCGCAACGGCGCTGGTGCGCCTCGGCCGGCAGCGCGCGCGCAATCTTTTCAATATTGCCCAGGCGCTCGCGTCCCTCGGCCCCGGCGGGCGTCTGCGCGTCGCAGGCCGCAACGAGATCGGGCCCGCACGCTACGCCAAAGACCTTGCCGCAATCGGCCTTGTCCCGATTGCCACCAGCAAGGGCAAAGCAAGGCGCCTCGATGCGAGCGTGACGGGGCCGCTCGATCTTGCGGCGTGGAGGGGGGAAACCGCCGAGCGCCCGATCCTCGACGGGCGCTTTGTCTCCGCCCCCGGCATTTTCGCGTGGGACCGCGTCGATGCGGGCTCGGCCGCCCTTGCCGCCTTGCTGCCGACCGACCTTGCGGGCCATGTCGCCGATCTGGGGGCGGGCTTCGGGTATCTCGCGGCAACGGCCTTGGCGCAGTCGCCCGCGATCGAGCGTCTCGACGCGTTCGACGCCGATCGCCCGGCGGTCCGCTGTGCAGCTGCCAACCTGTCCGCGTTCGGGGCGCGGGCTCAGGCGAGGTGGCACGACGTGACCGCCGGGGTCGGCGCAGCACTTTACGACGCGGTGCTCACGAATCCGCCCTTCCACGAAGCGCACGGCGAAGATCGCAGCCTCGGCTTGCGTTTCATCGACGTGGCGGCGGATGCGCTCAAACCCGGCGGGCGACTCTATCTCGTCGCCAACCGGCATCTGCCCTACGAGCAGAAGCTCGACGCGCGCTTCAAGCGCGTCGTGCGACTGCACGAAGGCAACGGCTTCAAGGTCTACGCAGCCTGGGCGTGAACGAGGCCCGCCGTATTCGCAAACGCACCCGGCACGAGTTCGAGCCCGAGAAAGCGCTTGGCTTCGACCGGCCCCGGCAAGGCGAGCTGGCGCGTGTGGTCGGCCGTGAAGCCGAAGCGCCCGTAATAGGGCGCGTCGCCGACCAGAAATACGCGCCGATGGCCGAGGCGGCGGGCAAAAGCCAACCCCTCCTCCACCAGGCGTGCACCGATGCCGCCCGTGCGGGCGTCCGCATCGACCGCAAGCGGACCCAGCATCAGCCCGTCCTGCGACCGGCCGAAGCGCACATGCCAGAAACGCACCGTGCCCACGAGTTTGCGCCGCGTGCGCGCAACAAGGCTCAAGCCGCGCACCGGCGCGCGGCCCGCGCGCAGGGCGTGGCAGGTCTTGCCGCGCCACGCACCCGCGAACGCCTGGTCGAGCAGCCCCTCGACCGCCGGATCGTGCTCCGGCAGTTCGGCCGCGATCTCGATCATCGCCGCCTCAGATGCAGTAGCACTTCAACGGCTCGAAGCCGTTGAAGGCGACCGCCGAGTAGGTCGTGGTGTACGCGCCCGTCGCACGGATCTCGAGACGGTCGCCCGCCACGAGATCGATCGGCAGACGATAGTCCGCCTTTTCGTAGAGCACGTCGGCCGAATCGCAGGTGGGTCCTGCGAGGATCACGCGCTCGACCTTGCTGCCCTTCTTGGCGGACACGATCGGGTACTGGATCGCCTCGTCCATCGTTTCGGCCAAACCGCCGAACTTGCCGATGTCGAGGAACACCCAACGCTTCGTGTCGGTCTTCGACTTGCGCGACACGAGCACCACTTCGGTGTCGATGGTTCCGGCATTGCCGACCATCTGGCGGCCGGGCTCGACGATGATCTCGGGCACACGGTTGCCGAAATGGCGCGCGAGGGCCGCGTGGATCGCAGCGCCGTAGCTGCCCATCGTCGGGATGTCCTTGCGGTACTTCGTGGGGAAGCCGCCGCCCATGTTCAGCATGTTGAGCTGCACGCCCGCGTCTTCGCATTCGCGGAACAGCCACGCGGCCTGCGCCACGGCCGCATCCCATGCGTTCGGGTCCTTCATCTGGGAACCGACATGGAACGAAACGCCGTGCGGCACGACGCCCTTCGACGCCGCCGCGATCAGCAGTTCGCGCGCCATCGCCGGATCGCAACCGAACTTGCGCGACAAGGGCCAGTCCGCCCCTTCGCCCGAGGTGAGAATGCGGCAAAACACTTTCGCGCCCGGTGCGGCAACCGAAAGCTTCTCGAGCTCGGCTTCCGAGTCGAACGCGAACAGACGCACGCCGCGCGCATAGGCCGCCGCGATGTCGGCCTGCTTCTTGATCGTGTTGCCGAACGAAATGCGGTCGGCCGCCACGCCCGAACGCAGCGCCATGTCGATCTCGTTGACCGACGCGGTGTCGAACGACGAGCCGAGCTTGGCAAGCGTGTCCAAGATCTCCGGTGCCGGGTTCGCTTTGACGGCATAGTAGATGCCGGCCTGCGGGACCGCGTCCTTGAGCTTGCGGTAGTTGTCCGCGACGATGTCGAGGTCCACAACCACGTAGGGGGTCGGGCGTCGTTCGGCGAGGAAGTCGCGGATCTTTTTGCTGTTGGTCATCCCGAGATACTCCAGTTCTCCAGAGAATGCGTCAGGCGACGCGGAAGTTGGTGAATTGCCAGGCGTCGGACCGGTCGAGCGGTTCCGGGAACAGAAGTTCGCGGTCCTGCAAGGGCGTCCAGTCGGTGTAGGCGCCGACGACTTCGCCCAGATACGGGCGGCAGACTTCCATGCAGCGCGCATGGTCCATCTCGTCGGCCTCGACGAGGCCGGCCTTCGGATTTTCGAGCGCCCACACGATGCCCGCGAGGACCGCCACCGTGACCTGCAGCGAGGTCGCGTTGTTGTGCGGCACGAGCTTGCGGGCCTCGGCGATGGTGAGGCGCGAGCCGTACCAGTAAGCGCCCTTGGCGTGGCCCATCAGCAGCACGCCGAGCTCGTCCATGCCCGAAACGATTTCGTCCATCATCAGGCGCTTGGCGGGCTGCATGTGCCAGTTCTTGCCGGCCACTTCGTGCACCGACTTCACGGCGTCGTCGCACGGGTGGTAGGCGTAGTGAACGGTCGGCCGGTACGCGACGGCACCGTCTTTCTTGACCGTGTAGTAGTCGGCGATCGAGATCGCTTCGTTGTGCGTGACGAGGAAGCCGTGGAACGGCCCTTCGAGCGGCGTCCAGGTGCGCACGCGCGTGCTCGCACCCGGGCGCAGCAGATAGATCGCCGCGTCGCAGCCGAATTCGTGGCGGCGGCCGTCGGCGGGCAGCGCCTTTTCGTGGCTGCCCCAGCCGAGTTCGGCGGGCTGGCAGCCTTCGCCGACGAAACCGTCGATCGACCACGTGTTCACGAACTCGCCGACCTTCTTGGGGCGGTCGGCGACTTGCGTGTCGCGCTCGGCGATGTGCACGACCTTGACGCCGAGCTTGGCGGCAAGGCCGGCCCAGCCTTCGCGCGTGGCGGGGGCCGTCTGCGGCACGCCCGTGTCGTTGGCGATGTTGAGCAGCGCTTCCTTGACGAGGTGCGAGACGAGGCCCGGATTGGCGCCGTGCGTGAGCACGGCCGTGGGGCCGCCCGCGTATTTCGTGCGCAGTGCGCGCGCGGATTCGCGCAGCGCGTAGTTCGAACGCTGCGAGGGCGTGAGCGACGGATCGGTGTAGCCGCCGGCCCAGGGCTCGATGCAGGTGTCGAGATAGAAAGCACCCTTTTCCTGGGCGAGTTCGATCAAAGCGACCGACGACACGTCGACCGACAGGTTCAACAGGAAATCGCCGGCGGCCAGGCGGGAGCCCACCACGGCGCGGTAGTTTTCGCGCGTGACGACGATTTCGGCGAAGTCGATACCGTATTCGGCGGCCACTTCGCGGCCGCGCGGCTCGGCCGTCACGATCGCGATGTTTTTGGCCGGCATGTCGATGTGGCGCAGGATGAGCGGCAGCACGCCCTGGCCGATCGAGCCGAAGCCCAAGATCAGCAGACGCCCGCCATAGGCCACATGCTTTTTACCCAATGCTTCCATCAAAAGACGCTCCCGATGTCCTGCCGATTGTGCGAGCCTTGCGCAAAAGACAAAGACAAGTCCGGTCCAACGGGGCCGACCAAAGCGGCCAACGACATCGAAATCCGGTTGTTCGAACGGAACGGAAAAAAGGCTTCCGCAGCGAAGTCGCTGCATCGGGCGCCGTCAGAACCCGAAAGCGGGCATGACGACGCTGGTCCCGATGCAGGCGATGCCGATAAAGCGCGGCATCGCCCCCGCGGCGGTTATCCTTTTATGGTCGGAAGGCGCAAAGCCCCGAACTCGGCCGCAACCATGTCACATCCCCTAAGGTTCACCGGCCCACTGTCGACCGGTTCGTACCGAAAAGGACGCGTCACCGTCGTTGCTTGACCTCGAGCGCTTGGTGGTCGAGAGGCGTGAGAGCTCTTCGCGAGCTCGCCGCCCTACCTCTTAGCGCTTGCCTCGTGGGCCTGGGGCACGTGCGATTGGCGTCTGAGGGGTTAATATCACAAATGCCCGCGCGCGCAATAGGAAATTGGCCCCGCGCGCAATTTTTTTCGCGGCGGCGGCTCAAGCGCTGCACACGGCCGCACGCTTTATTTGTATTTGGCACTCGCTGCACGCAAGGCCGCGAGCAGTTCGGATTCGATCTGCCCGCCGAAGCCGGTGATGCGCTGGGCGAGCACCACGTAGAGCGCGTCGATATGGTGGCCGACGATGACGGCGTTCCAGGCACTCGGCGTCTTGATCTGCAGCACGTAGTCGTGCAGCGATTTGGTGATCTGCGTCAGCAGCGGAAACCGGAAGGTGCCGCCGAGACCCTTGATGTCGATCGCGTCGTTACCCACGCGCGCCAGCATGTCGCGCGTCAGGACTTCGCCCTCGGGCAGAGCCGCCAGATCCTCGCGCAGCTTGCGCAAGGTGGCACCGATGTCGCGCACGAATTTCTCGGAGCTCTTCTCGACGACGTTCTGCAGCTTCTGCGTTTCGCCCGCCGACAGCACGACGCCGAATCCGGTCTTGAAATTGACCGCGCGTTTGCGCAAGTCGCCCGACGGCTGGATGATCTGGACTTTCGGACTGGCCACGCAACGCTCCCCAAAAACGGCGCATCGACGCGATGCGAAGCTGCAATCCTACCGGGGCGTCGCGTTCGGGTCCACACCGCGCCGGTCGGGCCCGTTGAAGGGCTGCTGCCGGCGGCGGCGCTCAGGCCCGAAATAGGTGGGCGCGTTCACGTAAGGGCGCGGGAAGGCGATGATCGCGGCGAGGCGCTTGTAGAGCGAGTCGACCGTGTAGGGCTTGGCCACGAACTCGTTGGCGCCATGGTCGCGCGCCTCGACCACAAACGGCTCTTCCGAGCGCGCCGTCAGCACGATGACCGGCAAGAGCCGGTCGCGCGAGGCGGGGTCTTTGCGGATATAGTCGAGCATGTCGATGCCCGAAAGCGGCGTGAGATCGCGCTCGGTGATCACGATGTCGATGCCGCCTTCCTTGATCACGGCCATCGCCTTGTCGTAGTCGGTCGCCCGGCGCACGTAGTTCGCACCCAGCATCGCCAGAATGTCGTTCAGCATCTGCAGGGCGAGACCGTTCGGATCGACGATCAAAAAACGCACTTTGCTGAAATCGATTTTTTCGGCCATCGCTTCGCGTTTCTTCGGACAGTTTCTGACGTTCTATTTACGGCGGCAGCCCGCAGCATACAAGCAACATACAAAACCGGCGGCAAAGCGATGCGCCGCACGGCAGCAAAACTTGAAAAACCGCTCGCCCGGGCGCCTAATCGAGAACCAATCTCAGGCACCGGCGGAACGGAGTAGGACTTGGAAAAGACAGGCAAAACCACGCGCACCGAACGCGACACGCTGGGGCCGGTCGAAGTTCCGAGCGACCGCTATTGGGGGGCGGCAACTCAGCGCAGCCTGACCTTTTTCACGATCGGCGACGAGCGCATGCCGACGGCCCTCATCCGCGCCTTCGGCGTGCAGAAGAAGGCGGCCGCCCTTGCCAACGCCAAGCTCGGGACACTGGCGCCCGCCCTGCTCGAGCCGATCCTTGCGGCGTGCGATGCGGTCATCGACGGCAGCCTCGACGCGCATTTTCCGCTGTCGGTCTGGCAGACGGGGTCAGGCACCCAGACCAACATGAACGTCAACGAAGTGATCGCCAACCACGCCAACGAGATTTTGGGCGCGGCTTTGGGCGCAAAATCGCCCGTACACCCGAACGACCATGTCAATCGCGGCCAATCGTCGAACGATTCGTTTCCGACCGCGATGCACATTGCCGCGGTCGCGGAAATCCACGACACGCTGATGCCGGGGCTCGATCGGCTGCACAATGTGCTACTCGCCAAGGCGACCGAAATGGCGGGCACGGTCAAACTCGGCCGCACGCATCTGCAGGATGCCGTACCGATGACCTTGGGCCAGGAGATCGGGGCGTGGGCGCGCCAGGTCGAAACGGCGCTTGCACGCCTCGAGCAGATGCTGCCGCGCCTCTATCGCGTGGCGCAGGGCGGGACGGCCGTCGGCACCGGGCTCAACACACATCGCGACTTCGCAAGCCTGTTTGCGCGCGAATTGGCGGGCCTCTCGGGCCTGCCTTTCGCGTCGGCCGACGACAAGTTCGAGGCGATGGCCGCCCACGACGCGCTCGTCGAATGTTCGGGCGTGCTGAACACGATTGCCGTTGGCCTTCACAAAATCGCCAACGATGTGCGCCTGCTGGCCTCGGGCCCACGTGCGGGACTCGGCGAATTGCGGCTGCCCGAAAACGAGCCCGGCTCGTCGATAATGCCGGGCAAAAGCAATCCGACCCAGGCCGAAGCCCTGACGATGGTGTGTGCCCAAGTTTTCGGCAATCACACGACTGTCACATTTGCGGGTGCCTCCGGGCATCTCCAGCTCAACGTGTACAAGCCCGTAATCATCCTCAATGTGCTGCAGTCGATCCGCTTGCTGGGCGACGCGGCGGCAAGCTTCGCCGACCATTGCATTGCCGGACTTGGCGCAAATGCCCAGCAATTAGCGCAAAATATCGAGCGGGCCTTGATGCTGGTCACGGCGCTCAATCCGCATATCGGCTACGACGCCGCTGCCAAGATCGCGCGCTATGCCGATGCGCAGGGAATTACCCCTAAGGATGCGGCAATTGCGTTGGGGCTTGTTTCGAAGGAGGATTTCGAACGTTGGGTGCAGCCCCTCGATATGCTTGGTCCAAACGACAATTAACGTGCTATGGTTTTCAGTCGGTCGTGTTTGGTTTACGGGGGAACGACCGGCATCGGAATTTCGAAGGGGACTTCGAGAAGCTTGGGGGCTGCGGCCTCATTGGGGTAAAATCGGGGGAGTGGGATATGTCAGGTTCGATTCGCAAGCGGTCCGTGGTGATCGCAGGACACCGCACGAGTATTTCGCTGGAGCCGGAATTTTGGACGGCACTCAAAGACATCGCGCGCCAGCGCAACGCATCGATCAACGATCTCGTGACCGAGATCGACAAGATGCGTGCAGTCAAGGACGAGGCCGGCAATTTGTCGAGCGCCTTGCGCGTCTATGTGCTGCAGGCTTTGACGGGCGGCAACTCGACCATGGGCGACGCCGTCCCCGCCTGATCGGCAAACTACTCGGCCTGGGTTTGGCGCTGGCGGTTTGGGGCAGTCCCGCCGCAGCGTTCGACCGGGACCAGGAATGGGAGCGCGGTGTCGCTGCCTTCGCGGCTGGCGATTTCGAATCCGCGTGGTTCCGGTTTTTTGGACTCGCCCGTGCGGGCGACGTCGAATCGCAATTCAATCTCGGACAGATGTACCGGACGGGGCGCGGCATCCAGCGCGACGTGCTGGAGGCCAAACGCTGGTACGAGCGCGCGGCGGCCCTTGGCTATGCGCCCGCGCAATTCCAACTCGGCGTGCTGTGGGAGCGCGGCGACGGCGTGCCGCCCGATCTCGTCGAAGCACGCAGCTGGTTTGCGCGCGCGGCCCAGCAGAATTTCGAACCGGCGCGCGAAGCGCTTGAAGCCGTCGAACAGATCCTGGCCGGGCGCGGGCGCCCGCTGCGCCAACCGCCCGCAACGGCCGCAACCGAAAACGCCGCCCCGCGCCCGAATCCGCCGGCCCGCCCCGGCCAGAATAGTGCGGGCCAGACCAGCCCGACGGCCGCAGCTCCGACCCCGCCAGCGCCAGCGGCTGCTCCGGCACGCGCGGCAAACCAGCCCGCACCGGCGGCGCGCACCGCTGCACAAACGACAACGCCGCCCGCAACCTCGCAACGTCGCGAGCCGGCCGGCGGCTGGCCGACAAGTGCCGGTGCGATCGCGCCGACACTTACCGTGCCGGCGACGGCCGCCCCTGCCCCAGTGCCTGCCCAGGGGCCTGCAGTAGCAAATTGACGCGCGGCCGGTCGGCGGCCCCGGCCAAGCCCACCACGGCGCGCGGCGCGTTTGCGGCGGCGCTCAAACCGAACGCCAGATCCAATCGCCAATTCGCGATGTCGAAATCGCCGACGAGATCGCCCGCGAGTTCGCGTGTCCCGCCGCGCAAGGCAAGGCGCGTATCAGTTGTGCGCGCCACACCCTTGGCGACGGTCCAGCTGCCGGCAAGATTGCGAAAATCGCTGCGCCCGCCGCGCGCGAGCAGGCGGCCAAGCTCGAGCAGATCGGGTGCCCGCCCGCCGCTGGCGAGCCGGTCGGCAATGCCGGAAAACTCAACGCCTTCGATCGAGCCGGTGGGCGCCGACATGCGGATCTGACCGGCGAGCCCCGCCGCCATTTCGGCTGCATCGCGCCCGGCTGTTGCAAGTCGGCCCGACAGGCTCAACGGCCCGCGCAAGCTTTGCGGATTGCCGAACAGTGCGGCAAGGCGCGCAAGCTCGGCGTCGGCAAGCGCAAACTCGACGGCGAGATCGGGACGCGGACCGCCGGTGAGGCGCATCGCCGCCTCGAGCCGTCCGCCCCAAAAGCCGCCGACGAGCCGCGTGACCGTCAGGCCGTCGGGCGCAAAGGTCGCGGCGAGTTGGGCATCGGCCAAACTGAACGCATCGAACACCAGCGTGCGCGCGGCCAGGGCGAGATCGAAACGGCTGCCGCCGACAAGATCGAACTGCAGCGGCGTGCGTGCCCAGCCGCCGGGACCCGGCGGCGGCGGTTGGGCGGCGGCGGCGGCGCGCGCGGTTTGGCTGCGCGTCAAAAGCGGGCCGCGTTCGGGTGGGGCTGTCGCAGCCCGCGCAAAAAACGGCCCGAGATCGATGCGGTCGCCATTCAACTGCGCACGCAATCGGCCGTCACGGAACGAAACCGCCCCGGTCGCCCGCTGGCCTGCGAGCGACAATTCGAGCGGGCTCAGCACTGCACTCTCGGTGGCGGGATCGACCGCAAGACGCCCGCGCATCGACAAGGCGCCCAGATGCCGCGCCACGTCGAGGCCGAGGCCGCGCAAGAACCGCGTCGCATCGGGCGCTTGCAGATCGAGCTGGCCATCGCGCACGCGCAATTGGGCACCGGCAAAAGCGCGGACCGCTAGCTCGTCGATGGCAAGCGTGTCGCCGGTGCGGGCGGCCGCCAGCACAATCCCTTCGGCCTCCCCGCCCGCCCAGCCAAGCCGCGCGAGGCGGATGCGCAGATCGAGATCGCCCATCGGCAATGCTGCCGCAAGGGCCGCAAGACCGGCCAGATCCGTGTCGGTCACCCGCAGGTCGAGGGCGGTGCGCCCGGCTTCCTGCTGCAAAGCCCCGCTTGCCGCCAACAGACCGCCGCCGAGCTCGAACGCGGCGATGTCGAGCAGCGTGGTGCTCGCGCGCAGCGATCCTGCCACCGTGCCCAGCGCCGCGACGGACCCTTCGAAGCGCGCTTCGAGAATATTCTCGCGCGGATCGTAGCTGCCCGCGAGCTTGAGCGGCGACACGCCCGCGAGCGCAAGGTCGACCGCGACATTCGATGCTTGCCAACCAACTTCACCGGTCGCCGCCAGATCGCCCCATTGCACGGCGACATTCGACCCCGCGCCCACGACCGCGACGGCGCGACCGGCAAGCGTGCCTTCGATGCGCCACGCAGCGCCCGACACCGCCCGCTCGAACGCGACCCCGTCGCCCGCAAAACGCAGGCGCTCGGCATCGCCCGAAATCTGCCCGGCCCGGCCGAACAGTTCTGCCGCACCCGCAAGTGCTGTGCCGGTCGCCGCCACGTCGCTAAGCCAGCCGACAGCCCCCAGCTCGATGCGCGCCACATGCAGTGTGCCGGGCCAGCCGTAATCGTAGGCAACCGGCCCCGCCACACGCGCAGGCTGGCCGACGGCTGCCCCGAGCCGTTCGGCAAGCAGGTCGGCTTCGCGCGCGGGGTCCGGCAGCAGCAACGCGACCGCGGCACCTGCAAGGGCCACGAGCCCCACAAGCCCAAAACCGGCCTTTTGAATGCGATTCATGGCGCGCATCCTTCCCGATTTCGGCCCCAGCCGCTACCCCAGAAACGCGCTGGGGAAAGAGGCTGGCAATGGCAGCCGCCGCCGTGCTATCGAGCGGGACAATCTACAAGAGCCGAAAGCAAAAAACGCCATGCTGGAAGATTTTCTTGCCTCGTTTACGCCGGATGCCTTCGTGGCTTTGGGCACGGTCATCATGATCGACCTGGTGCTCGCGGGCGACAATGCGGTCGTGATCGGCATGGCGGCTGCGGGCCTTCCGGCCGAGCAGCGCAACAAGGTGCTGCTGATCGGCATCGCGGCCGCAACGGTGCTGCGCATCGCGTTTGCGAGCGTCACCACGCAGCTATTGGGCATCGTCGGGCTGCTGTTTGCGGGCGGCGTGCTGCTGCTGTGGGTATCGTGGAAACTGTGGCGCGAAATTCGCGAGCAGGGCCGCCACGACGCCGAAGAAGGCGAGCGCGTGCTCGAAGGCCAGGAACCCGATGCCGGCACGCCGCGCAAGACGCTGCGCCAGGCCGTGATCCAGATCATCGTCGCCGACGTGTCGATGTCGCTCGACAACGTGCTGGCCGTGGCCGGTGCGTCGCGCGACCATCCTTACGTGCTGATCATCGGGCTCGCCGTGTCGGTGGTGCTGATGGGCGTCGCGGCCGTCGCGATCGCGAACCTGCTGCAGAAGCACAAATGGATCGCCTATGTCGGCTTCGCGCTGATCCTTTATGTCGCGTTGCAGATGATGTGGGACGGCGGGCACGAGATCTACAGAACGATCGGCGTTCCCGCCTAGACGAAGCGAACCTCGACCGTGCCGAACGGCCCGAAATCGGCCGTGAGCTTTTCGCCTTCTTTGGCGCGATAGAAACCCGTGCAGGTTCCGGTCGAGACGATCTCGCCGGCCTGCAAGCCCTCGGGCGTGGGCGGATTGTTGGCGAGCCACCGCAACGCTTCGAGCGGATGGCCGAGCACGTCGGCCCCTGTCCCGCGTCCGACGATGCGCCGGCCCGCGCGCATCGTGACCGCGGCGGCCGCCAAATCGCGCCGCCGCCAGTTTTTGGCGGGTGCCCCGATCACGAGGGCCCCGTTGGCGCCGAGATCGGCGACAATCTCGGGCAAGGTCACGCGGCCCCAATCTCCATAGCGGCTGTCGATGATTTCGATGACCGGATAAAGATCTTCGACGGCGGCCAGCACTTCGGCGCGGCTATAGGGCTTCTTGCGCGGCTTGAGGGGCTTGGCGAGGGCAAACGCAAACTCGCCCTCGATGCCGCGCATCGGATAGCTCTGGCTCGGGATGGCAGCGCCGCCCGCAAAACAGCGCGGGGCGAGCACACGGCCCGCAAACGGCCCGTCGGCGCGCAGGATGGCGCGCGCAGCCGCACTCGTGCAGCCGATCTTCCAACCCGCCGGATCGATGGCGAGTTCGGCCACGAGTTTGGCCTGCACCGCATAGGCCTCTGCCATGTTGCGCGGGCGGCAAGCCTCGGGCAGTTCGGGCAAGGTCATGCCGATCGAATAGGATTGCAGCAGCTGATCCGCTGCTTCCGCGATCTGCGCTGCCGACAGTTTCTTGGCCATCAGTTGTTCCCGTACAGAAACTCCGGCAGCCACAAGGTGAGGCCCGGCCAGATATACATGAGCACCATGCATAGGATGACGATGAGCATATAGGGCATCATGCCCGCGAAGATCTGGTTGATCGTCACGTGCGCAGGAGCAACGCCCTTCAGATAGAAGGCCGACATCGCAACCGGCGGCGACAGGAAGGCCGCCTGCAGATTGACGAACACCAAAACGCCCCACAGGATCGGGTCGATGCCGAAATGCTTGAGCATCGGCAAGAAGATCGGCACGAAAATCACGATGATTTCCGTCCATTCGAGCGGCCAGCCCAGGATGAAGATGATCGCCTGGGACAGCAGCATGAACTGGAAAGGCGAAAGGTCGAGTGCGAGCACCCAGCTTTCGAGCAGCGCTTGGCCGCCCAGAATGGCGAACACGCCCGAGAAGATCGCCGAGCCCACGAACAGCCAGCACACCATCGCGGTGGTTTTGGCCGTGAGGAACACGGCTTCTTTCGTGCGTTTCATGTCGAGCGTGCCGGCATAGAGGGCGAGCAGGAAAGCACCCGCCGCCCCCACGGCCGCCGACTCGGTCGCCGTCGTGATGCCGAACAGGATCACGACCAGCACGATCGCCGTCAGCAGCCCCAGCGGCATGATCGAGGTCGTCAGCAGCCGCACGACTTCGAGCCGTTCGGCTGTCATGCGCAGATAGTAGCGCGCCATCACGAACGCCATGAACGCCGTGATAATCCAGAACCACATCTGGAAGCCTTCGGGCGGCCCGCGCTCGACGACTTCTTCTTCGATCGGATCGCCGAGCTGCTCGAGCACTTCCGAATAGTCGACGAGCGCGTCGGCCTGCTGGTGGACCATCACGTACCACCAGACGAGTGCAAGCGTACCGCCGACGAGCAGGATCGGCACGAGTGCGAAGCCCAGATACTGCAGCAGCAGGCCCGCACCGACGCGGCCCTTGCCGGTATCGATCGTCTTGGCTTTGGCGGGTGCCAACAAAGCGCCGACGAGCATGCGCGGCATGTTGCGCGAATAGGCGTCGCTTAAGCGATCGAGCCCAGTCGGGACCGGCACTTTTCTCTGCTCGGGCGGCAGAGGCGGCGCGATCCTCGGATTGAGGAGCGCCCAGCCGACGATGTAGACGAGATAGAGGAAGGCCAGGAAAAAGCCGGGGAACATCGCGGCCGCATAGAGCTTCACGACCGACTGGCCGGCCACGGCCGCGTAGACGATGATCATAACCGAGGGCGGAATGAGAATGCCGAGCGTGCCGCCGGCGGTGATCACACCCGAGGCGAGCTTCACGTCGTAGCCTGCGCGCAGCATCGGATTGAAGGCGATGACACCCATCAGCACGACGACCGCCCCCACGAGGCCGCTCGCGATGCCCCAGAAGGTGCACACGATGAGCGTGGCGACCGCAAGGGCGGCGGGCACGTTGCGAAACGCGAGCTGCACCGAATAGAACATGCGGTCGACGAGGGCACCGCGCTCCATCACGTAGCCCATCAGCACGAAGAGCGGGATCGAGATCAGCACGTCGTTGGTCATCGCACCGTAGGTGCGCTGGACCATCAGGTCGAAGACGAGATTGTCGGTCCACGCCTGGCCCGATTTGAAATAGGCGATGAAGCCGAAAAGAATGCCGAGCCCCATCAGGGTGAAGGCGGTGGGGAACCCCATCATGATCACGACCACGATGAGGACGAGCATCAACAGCCCGAGTGCGGGATCGCTCATGCTGCTTCAGGACTCCCCGCCGCGGCCGCGCTGGCGGGCGGCTTCGTCGATATCGTGGACATGGGCCAGCACCTGGCTGCGCGATTCCGCATCGACATGTTCGCTGCCTTCGAGCTGTTCGGCGATAACGTCGGTCTCCGACACGTCCTTGAGGCGGGCGGGCCATTCGCCGGTCTTGAGGCACACGACGCAGCGCACGATTTCGGCAAGGCCCTGCAGCATCACGAGGGCACCCGCAACCGGGATCACGGTCTTGAAATGGTAGATGGGCGGCCCGTCGGCGGTCACGCTCGAATGTTCGCCAATGCGCCAGCTGTCGGCCGCGAAGGACGAGCCCGCATAGACGAGAGCGGCAATGCCGGGCAGGAAAAACACGACATAGAGCACGATGTCGAGCATGGCTTGCGTGCGCGGGCGCATCGAGCTGTAGAGGAAATCGCCGCGCACATGCGCGTTCTGCGCCAGCGTGTAGGCGCCGCACAGCATGAAGGTGGTGCCGTAGAGCATGTTGGTGGCGTCGAAGATCCACGCCGTCGGCGCGTTCAGAATGTAGCGTTTGAAGACTTCGGCGCACACGAGCAGCATGAGCCCCACGATCAGCCAGGCTGCCGCCTTACCGACCCAGGTGCTGATGCCGTCGATCGCGAAAAGAAACCGTTGGACCGTCATCGCCCGTCTTTCTGCATCCATCCGAACAAGACGCCCGCCGACCTGTCGAGGTCGGCGGGCGTTTGTCGGTTCACCCCGTTCGGGCTAGGCGCGACGATGCACGCCGCGGGCGCCGAAATAGTGGTCGTAGGCCATGCGGCGGCCGACGACCGTGTCCTGCTCCCACTTCGTCGCACGGCGCGCGAAGGCGATCTGCGATTCGAGGATTTCCTTGAACAGCGGATTTTCTGCCGCCTTCTTGGCCACGACCTCGTCGTAGACCTCGAGCTGGCGCTTCAAGACCGCATCGGGCGTGCGGAAGAAGCGCACACGGTCCTTGGTCTGCAGCTCGGCATAGTCGGTCGAATAGCGGTCGACCGCCTTCCACGACATGTCCGACGACGCCGCTTCGACCGCGTTGTCGATGATCGCCCGCATCTTTTCGGGCAACGCGTCGTAGCGCGCCTTGTTGAACATGATCTCGAACTGCTCGGCGTTCTGGTGGTAGCTCTGCAGCATGCAGATCTTCGAGACGTCGGCGAAGCCGAGAACGCGGTCGGACGAAGCGTTGTTGAACTCGGCGGCGTCGAGCAGACCGCGATCCATCGCCGAGACGATTTCGCCGCCCGGCAGCGCGTTGACGGCAACGCCCAGGGCGGTGAACACGTCGATCGAGATGCCGACTGTGCGGTATTTGAGGCCCTGCAGGTCTTCGATCTTCGTGATCGGCTTCTTGAACCAGCCGAGCGGCTGGGTCGGCATCGGCCCGTACGGGAACGACACGACGTTCGCACCGATCGAGGCGTAGAGCTTGGCGAGCAGCTCTTTGCCGCCGCCGTATTTGTGCCAGGACAGCAGCATGTTGGCGTCCATCGCGAAGCCGGGGCCCGAGCCCCAGAGGGCGAGTGCGGTCTGCTTGCCGTAGTGATAGACGAGCACGCCGTGGCCGCCGTCGAGCGTGCCGCGCGAGACCGCATCAAGCAGGCCGAAGGCCGGCACGACCGCACCCGCAGGCAGCACTTCGATGCGCAGATCGCCGCCGGTCATGTCGTTGACCTTCTTGGCGAAGTCGTTGGCGTATTCGTGGAAGATGTCGCGCGCGGGCCAGGTGCTCTGCCAGCGCATCGTGATCGGGCCCTGCGCCTTCACCACGCTAGGGGCGGCGACGCTGGCGGCAGCGGCGGCCGCGAGCGAGGCAGTCAGGAACCGGCGCCGGTCGGGCGCGGCTTTGGCGGTCTTGGTCATTGGGCTTGCTCCCTATTGGTTGTTTTGTCGAACCGGGGGTGGAAGGATTCGAGTTTCCTTCTCTTGATCGAACCGCAACTTTGCTATCGAATCTTTCCTTTACGCAATAGGAACGTGAAATTCCGGCTAGCTTTTGCAGTGCAGCAAATCACGAAAGTTTACCGTAAAATATGGCGATCGCACTGGAAACCGATTTCGAAGCCTACGCCGCCGACGGCGTTGCGGTTGTGCGCGGCTTGGTCGATGCGGCGATGGTGGCACGGCTCGCCGCCGCGATCGACCGCGCGATGGCAACGCCTGCCAAACGCGCGATCGAGTTCAACGCGCCCGGCGAGGCCGGCCGGTTTTTCGGCGACATGTTCATGTGGCGGCGGGATGCCGATTTCCGCGCGGCGTTTTTCGAAACGCAGGCGGCCGCCATTGCGGGTGCTGCCATGCAATCGGGCGAGGTGCGCCTATTCTACGACCAAGTGTTCGCCAAAGAACCCGCCACGCCGCGCACGACCCCGTGGCATCAGGACTATCCTTATTGGCCGGTGACGGGCGACCAGTTCTGCACGGTCTATGTGGCACTCGATGAAATCGATGCGGGCAACGGGGCGGTCGAATACGTGGCGGGCTCGCATCGCTGGGGCAACGACTATCGCCCGGCCCCGTTCCGCGCAGGCGGCGAAGACGCCCAGCGCTACACGAACTCCCCGCTCGCCCCCGGCCCCGACATCGAAAGCTTGCGCGCCACGCTCGACATTCGCCGCTACGCGCTTGCCCCCGGCGACGCGACGATCTTCCACGGCCGCCTCGTGCATGGCGCACCCGGCAATGCGAGCCCCACGCGCAGGCGGCGCACGCTTGCCTTGCGCTTTGCGGGCGACGATGCGCGCTGGCAAACCGGCATCAACACGTTCCAGGCTTTGCGCAAAGCCGGCCTCAAAACCGGCGACCCTTTGAGTGCGCGCCCAGACCTGTTCCCGATGCTGTGGCAGGCCGGAGCCTAGATCCGCACGACCTTGCCCGGATTCATGATGTTGTCCGGATCGAGCGCTTTTTTGAGCGTGCGCATGACCGAGACGGCGGCCCCGTGCTCGTCGTCGAGAAAGTCGATCTTGCCGTAGCCCACCCCGTGTTCGCCCGTGCACGTGCCTTCCATCGCGAGGGCGCGCGCAACCAGGCGGTCGTTGATGCGGTTGGCCTCGGCGATCTCTTCGGGCTTCGTGGGATCGAGCACGAAGGCCAGATGGAAATTGCCGTCGCCGACATGGCCCACGATGGGGGCGGGAAGATGCGTGCTTTCGAGATCCTTCTGCGTTTCGACGATGCAGTCGGCCAAGCGCGAGATCGGCACGCATACGTCGGTCGCCCACACCTGGCAGCCCGGGCGCAATGCCTTGGCGGCGTAGGCCGCGTCGTGGCGCGCCTGCCAGATGCGCTTGCGCTCGGCTGGATCGGTCGTCCACTGGAAATTCTCGCCGCCATTGTCGGCCGCGATCGCCTGCACCATGCCGGCCTGCTCGGCAACCGACGCTTCCGTGCCGTGGAACTCCAGCCACAGCGTGGGGACTGCCGCGAGATCGAGCTTCGAATAGCGCGCGATGGCGCCCATCTGCACGCCGTCGGCAAGCTCGATGCGCGCGACCGGCACGCCCGCCTGGATCGTCGCGATCGTGGTGTCGACAGCACCCTTCACGGTGGCGAAGGTGCACATCGCCACGCTCGAGGCTTCGGGAATGCCGTAGAGCCGCAGCGTGACTTCCGTTATCACGCCGAGCGTGCCTTCCGAGCCCACGAACAGGCGCGTGAGATCGTAGCCGGCCGACGATTTGCGCGCGCGCCGTGCGGTGCGGATCACGCGCCCGTCGGCCAGCACCACTTCGAGCGACAGCACGTTCTCGCGCATCGTGCCGTAGCGCACGGCGTTGGTGCCCGAAGCGCGCGTGGCCGTCATGCCACCCAGCGACGCGTCGGCCCCCGGATCGATCGGGAAGAACAGGCCGGTGTCGCGCAGATGGTCGTTGAGCTGCTTGCGCGTGACACCCGGCTGCACGCGCACATCGAGATCCTCGGCATTGACCGCAAGGATGCGGTTCATGCGCGAGAGATCGATGCAAATGCCGCCGTGCAGTGCTGCCGTATGGCCTTCGAGCGACGTGCCTGTGCCGAAGGGCACAACCGCCAACCGATGGCGCGCGCAGATCTGCACGATCGCGGCGACCTCCTCGGTCGATTCGGCGAACGCTACCGCATCGGGCGGGATCGAATGGTGGTAGGCCTCGCCCCTGCCGTGCTGCTCGCGCACGGCACCTGCAGTCGAGAGCCGCTCGCCGATCAGCGCTTTGATCTCGGCGATCGCGCCGTCGCGCGCGACCGGGTTGGAAGCTTTGATTTGGGCCATGCTGGCCATGTTCGCGATCCCTCGGCTGGTGCTTCTGTTTGGGAGCAAGCCTAGTCCGCTTGCGCCGTTTTCGCAATCTGTGCTGCCGCCGCGCGCACGCGCTCGCGCCAGATCGTGTAGAGCCCGGCTGCGACGACGACCGAAGCCCCCCACCAGACATTGGCGGGCGGCCATTCGTGCCAAAAGACGAGCCCGATGATCGAGGCCCAGACGAGCTCGGTATACTGCAAGGGGGCGACCGCCCCCACGGGGGCGAGCCGCATCGCGCGGAAGCTCAAAAACTGCCCGCCGATCAACGCGGCCGCAAGGGCTGCTGCAACGCCCCACATGAAATCGGGCACGGGGATTGCCACGAACGGCAGAAAGGCGGCACTCGCGCACAGCAGGAAGGCCCCTTGCGTGAGCATCATCGTGATGTCGCTCTCGGTCGCCGACAGCACACGCACCATCGTCATGCCGAGTGCGTAGAGGGCGGCCGAAGCGAGCGCCCACAAGGCACCCGCCGCAACGACGCCGTCGGCGGCATCGGGGCCGACGATGATGCCCACACCGACCAGCCCCAATGCCAGCGCCGCCCAGCGATGCACGCCCACGCGCTCGCGCAACAGCACCACCGAAAACGCCGTCATCAGCAAGGGAGCCACGAAACAGATCGCCACGGCCGTGGCGAGCGGCAGCGTGCGCAGGCATTCGAGAAAACCGTAGACGGCACCGATCGAGATGGCGCCGCGCGCAGCATGCGCCCAAGGGCGCTTGGTGCGGAACGCGGCGGCCCCGTGCATGAACCACGCGAACGGCACGAGGACGGCCAGCACATAGGCCGAGCGGAGTGCGACGAGCTGGAAGACCGGCAACTGGCCGACCGCAAACTTCGACAGCGCATCCATGACCGACAGCACGAACATGCCGGCCAGCATGTAGACGATGCCGGCCAGCGGCCGGTTGTGGCGGCCGACACTATCCGGGCGCTGGGAAGAAGAGAGGTCGCTCATCGCCCCTCTATAGACGCTCAGCACCGCCACCGACAGAAGCCGATTGTCAGGCGACATTCCCGGCCCGGTTGGCGGACCCCGGCGACGCTTACGCTTGCCGCAGGTTGGCGACGATGCCGCCAACGTCGCTGCGCAACCGGTCGGCTTGCGCCGCCAAGTCGCGCGACTGAGTTTCGAGCGCCCCCGTGCGCTCGGCGGCTGCCGCCGCATCCGCAACGATCTCGGCCATCATGTCGGAAACCCCGCTGGTCGTTGCGGCCGTCTGCGCGACGTTGCTTGCGATGGCGCTCGTGGACTGATTCTGGTTCTCGACCGCATCGACGATGGCGCCGGCATAGCGCTGCACTTCGCCGAATGCACCGCGCACGTCGCCGATCGTCTCGACCACGCGGTCCGTCGCCGTGCGGATCGCTGTGATCTGGCGGCCGATATCTTCGGTGGCGCGCGCGGTCTGCTGGGCGAGCGACTTCACCTCTCCCGCCACCACCGCGAAGCCCTTGCCGGCATCGCCGGCGCGGGCGGCTTCGATCGTGGCGTTGAGGGCCAGCAGATTGGTCTGGCCCGCGATCTCGGCGATCAGCTTGGCGACGTCGCCGATCTTCTGGGCCGCCTCAGCAAGGATCGCGATCTCGCGGTCGGTGCGCGCGACGGCGTCGTTGGCGGTCGCGACACTCTGCGAGGATTGCTGCGCTTGGCCGCGCACCTCGTGGATCGAAGCGGCAAGCCGCTCGCATTCGGCCGCAAAACCGCCGACGGCTTGCGAGGCTTCGACGGCCGAGGATGCCGCGCGCGTCGAGCCCTGGCGAATGCGCGCCGAGTTCGCGACGAGTTCGGCCGCCGTCCCTTGGCCGGCTTGTGCGGCCGCGACGACGCGTTCGATCACGTCGCGCACGCGCGCTTCGAGCGTTTGGGCAAGCGTGTCGAGCGCTTGGCGGCGTTCGGCGGCCGACTGTGCGGCTTGCGCTTCGCGCGCCTGCGCCTGGCGTACCTGGTCGGCCAGCAGGCCCTGGCGAAACAGCTCGACCGCTTTGCCGATGCGCCCGATCTCGTCGCTGCGCTTGGCTTCCGTGAACTCGACATCGAGTTCGCCCGCCGCCAGCCGGTTCATGGTTTCGGTCAGGTGTGCAAGCGGCCGCACGATCGACAGCAGCAAGCCGACGCCGACCGCGACAGCGATCACGACCAAGCCGACGGCGAGAGCGACGCCAGCGATCAAATCCTGGCGCCGGGCGCCGAGTTCGGCGGCGTTCGCGGCGGCAAGATCGGCCAGCAAAGCGGTTTCGGCATTCTGTGCTGCACGGCCGCGGGCCGCCGCTGCATCGAGCCACGCTTCGCCCGCCATCCGCTCGCCCGCCAATAGACGCGTGCGCAAGGCCGCGATCGCCGCCCCGTCGCTGCCGGAGAGGGCCGACAAGCCCGCCGCCTTGATCGCGCCGTCGGCAAAGGATTCGAACAAGGTCGCATAGACGGCCTGTTCCGCCCCGAAGCTGCGCAAGTTCGACAGATCGGGGGCCGCCATCGCACCGGCAGTCGCAAGGTTGCGCGCAACGAACACGGTTTCGCGCGCCGCCGCATCTTTGGCGCGGAGCAGAAACACGTACGCGTTGACGCGCGCCGAGATTTCGGGTGCGGCCCCGAGCCCGGCAATCTCGCCCACTACATCGAGCATGCGTGCGATCGTCGTATCGAAGTAGGCGGCTGTCTCGGCAGGGCCGAGGCGGCCCGCATCGAACTCCGCACGACGCCCGTCGAGATTGCCGAAGGCTTCGCCTGCGCGCGCAAACGCATCGGCGAAGCGCTTGCCGAAACGCTCTTGCGTGATGCGGTCGGCGACTTCGTAGAGCCGGGCGCTCGCGGCGTCGGTTGTCGCACGCTGTGCGCGCAGGTCCGCGCGCGAGGCCCCTGCCGCCAGGGCAGCTTGCGACGCGGCGTTCTCGAGCTGCAGCGCGTGCAAGGTGGGGCCAAGACGTCCGGCCAGTTCGACCACATCGGCGATGCGCTGGGTGTCGCCAAGGGTGCGCAAACCCTCGAGGCCGCGCTGGATTGCAAGCCCGCACAGGCCCAGCAGCGGGATCAGCAGCAGAAGAACGATTTTGCGGCGAAGGTCGAGCATGGCGGATTTCCCGGCGAAACGCATAGGCGTGCGTTTCGCACGCATTCGTTTCGCCGGGGCCATCCACGCGCATGCCGGGCTTGAGCCTTTCGCGGCGATAGATCGGCGCATCGACAGAAGCTCCATCGGCGAACATTCGCACGTTCGCGTCTGCGGCCGGCGGTTCGGGATCGTCGCATGCGACGGTCGCATCGTCGCTCGCCTCCGATCGGCCGATCGCCTCGATCGCGACTTGCTCGACGACGATCGCCTTGCCCGGCAGCGTAAAGCCGTAGCGCTGGCGATGCGCCTCCGCAAATTCGGCCTGCATGGTGGCGAGCGGCGCATCGGCAACCGGCAACGTGGAATCCGTCCCCTCGTATTTGAGATGCAAACGGCGCTGGACCTCGATCTTGTCGCCCGGCACGTCCTGGCGGCGCAGCTCGGTCAAACCTTCGGCGGCGAGCGCGTCGAGATCGGCGGCGATGCTGGGGAGCAGGCTTTCTTCGAGGCGCCGTTCGACCGCGCGTTCGCGCAACACGCGAAGGTCGGCCAAGCCCATGCCGTAGGCCGACAGCACGCCCGCAAACGGATGCACGAACACGGTGCGCATGCCGAGCGCGTCGGCCACTTTGCAGGCGTGCTGGCCGCCGGCCCCGCCGAAGCAGTTCAGCGCGTAGCCTTGCACGTCGTAACCGCGCTGGATCGATATCTGCTTGATGGCATTCGCCATGTTCTCGACAGCGATCTTGAGGAAGCCTTCGGCGACTTCTTCAGGCGTCGTGGGCTTGCCCGTCGCGGTCGCGACGCGGGCGGCAAGGGCCGCGAATTTTTCGCGCACAATGTCGGCATCGAGCGGCTGGTCGCCGGTGGAGCCGAACAGCTTCGGGAAAAACGCGGGCACGATCTTGCCGACCATGACGTTGGCGTCGGTGACCGCGAGTGGCCCGCCGCGGCGATAGCAAGCGGGGCCCGGATTGGCGCCGGCACTGTCGGGGCCGACGCGAAAGCGCGCCCCGTCGAAATGCAGGATCGAGCCGCCGCCGGCCGCAACCGTGTTGATCTTCATCATGGGGGCGCGCATGCGCACGCCCGCCACGATCGTCTCGAAGGTGCGCTCAAAGGCGCCGTTGTAGAGGGCGACGTCGGTGGACGTTCCGCCCATGTCGAAGCCGATGATCTTGTCGAACCCGGCCGAAGCACCCGTGGCCGCCGCGCCCACAATGCCGCCCGCCGGACCCGACAGGATCGAATCTTTGCCCTGGAACAGCCGCGCATCGACAAGCCCGCCGTTCGACTGCATGAACAGAAGCCGCGTTTCGCCAAGGGCAGCCGCCACGCGGTCCACATAGCTGCGCAGGATCGGCGACACGTAGGCGTCCACCACGGTCGTGTCGCCGCGCCCGACGAGTTTCATCAAGGGCGACACGGCGTGGCTCGCCGAGATTTGGGTAAAGCCGATGCGCCGCGCGATCGCGGCCACAGCCTGTTCGTGCGCGGGGAAACGATAGCCGTGCATCAGCACGATCGCGAGCGCGCGAATGCCGTCGTCGTAGGCTTTCTGCAATGCGGCTTCGGCCGCCGCTGCGTCGAGCGCTTGCACAATCGTGCCATCGGCGGCGACGCGCTCGACGATCTCGAGGCTGTGTTCGTAGAGCAGTTCGGGCAGTTCGATCTTGCGCACAAAAAGCCTGGGCCGATTCTGGTAGGCAATGCGCAGCTGGTCGGCGAAGCCCGCCGTGATCGCGAGCGCCACGCGTGCACCCTTGCGCTCCAGGAGCGCATTGGTCGCAACCGTGGTGCCCATCTTGACCGCGTCGATGGGCTGGCCTTTGAGACTGGCATCGGCCGATAAGCCCAAGAGATCGCGAATGCCCTGCAGCGCCGCATCGTCGTAGCGCCCCGGATTCTCCGACAGCAGCTTGTGCGTGGCAAAGCTGCCGTCGGGCCGCTTGGCGACGATGTCGGTGAAAGTGCCGCCGCGGTCGATCCAGAATTGCCAGCCGGTCATGCCGAGGAGGCTAACGCGTCATGCGGCCTGCCGCCAACTGCCGCGAAGCAACCTCCGGCGTTCGACTGTACCCGACACGCCGGCAAACGCGTTGCGCGCCAACGCACAAGCGAGCAGCCGGTCTGGATTTTCGCCGGGCATATGCAAGCCCATCGGGGCGGCGGGCAAAAAGCCGAAGCGCTTGTAGTAGCCGATGTCGCCGACCAAAACGACGCGTGCTGCGTTCATCCAGGCGGCCGCATCCAGCGTGTCGCGGATCAGCGCCACGCCAATGCCCCGCCCTTTCAAGGCAGGTTCGGCCGCGACGGGGCCGAGCAGCAACGCGTCATGGCCGCCGATTGCGACGGGCCAATAGCGGATCGTGCCGAGGATGCGGCCGCCAGAGCCGCCGCCGGCGTCGGCGCGCGCGACACGCGACAATTCCCGCACCGACGGCACGTTGGACCGATAGCGGTACGAGATTTTAGCGTGCCGGTCGGGGCCAAAAGCCCGGTCAAGCAGGGTTTCGATGGCAGACCCGTCTTCGGGCCGTTCGGTGGTCAGGTGGAACATGGAATCCTCAAGCGGCAGAGCGGTGACGTCGATCAGCGACGCGCGCGATTGCCGGGGAGGACGGGCTTAATTTATGGGGAGAACGGAAAGCCGGTCGGACGACGAATCAACGCGCACAAGGGCCGAAGCCCTGCGCTCGTCGTCGCAACCGAAGAAGACCGGCGTTTTCCATATTTTCTATCTAGACGACGACGCGGCCGGCCGTCAAACCTTGAATTTGGGGTCGAGCCAGTCGCGCAAGCTGTCGCCGAACAGGTTGAAGGCGAAGACGGCGACCGAGATGGCGAGGCCCGGGAACAGGATCATCCAGGGCGCTTCGCGGTAGAAGTCCGACGCATTGCCCGACAGCATGAGGCCCCAGGCGGGCGTGGGCTCGGTGACGCCGAGGCCGAGGAACGACAGCGAGGCTTCGAGCAGGATCGCTTGGGCGATGAAGGCCGTGAACATGATGAGGAACGGGGCCGACACGTTCGGCACCATGTGGCGGAAGATGATGCGCGTGTGGCTGAAGCCTGCCGCACGTGCGGCGTCGATATAGGGCATCTCGCGGATCGAAAGTGCTGCCGAGCGCACGACGCGCGCGACCTTCGGCACGATCGGGATCGCGATGGCGACGATGAGGTTCACGTCCACGCCGCCCACGAGATTGCGGCCCAGCATCGCCACGACGACGAGGGCCAGCACGATGATCGGGAAGGCCAGCATCACGTCGATGAAGCGCTGCACGGCCATGTCGATGCGCCCGCCGAAATAGGCCGACGACACGCCGACGACGGCCCCCAGCGTGCAGCCGAACAGCGACGAGAAAAAGCCGATCGTAAGTGCGGTGCGCGCGCCGTAGATCACGCGGCTGAAAATGTCGCGCCCAAACGCGTCGGTCCCCATCGGATGTTCAGCCGAGGGTGCCGCCAGCATCGCGCCGAAATCGATGGTCAGCGGATCGAACGGGGCGACGAGCTCGGCGAACATGCCCGCAAACAGCATCACGAGGATGGCGACACCCGAGATCGCACCCAAGGGCTGGGCGATGCAGAACTCGACGATGGCCGGGCGGCGCTTGCGAATATTGTAGGTAACGGTGAGTTGGGATACGGCCGCCATATCACTTGCTCCCGTAGCGGATGCGCGGATCGAGCCAGGCATAGAGCAGGTCGACGACCAGATTGGTCACGATGAACACGACTGCGATCAGCATGACGATGGACTGGATCAGCGTGAAATCGTTGCGGCTGATCGCCTGCACGAACAGGCGACCGAGGCCGTTCAAGTTGAAGACCTGCTCGGTCACCACGAGGCCGCCGATCAGGAACGCGAATTCGAGGCCGATCACGGTGATGGCCGGCAGCATCGCGTTGCGCATGGCGTGGCGCGAGACGACGAGCTTTTCGTAGACGCCCTTGGCGCGCGCGGTGCGGATATAGTCTTCCTTCATCACTTCCACGATCGACGAGCGCACCATGCGCGCCACGACCGCCGAATAGCGGTAGCCCACCGCCAACGCGGGCCAGATGAGCTGGCTGATATTGGCGACCGGATCGACGTAGAACGGCGTGTAGGTGATCGGCGGCAGCCAGTTGAACAGGTAGAGCAGCCCGAGAATGATGATCATCCCGAGCCAGAAGCTCGGCACGGCCAGACCTGCGATGGTGACGATACGTATCGTGTAGTCGATCCACGTGTCTTTGAACAACGCCGACAAAGTGCCGAGCGGGATCGCGATGAAGATCGCGATCACGGTCGCCATCAGCGCCACCTGCAAGGTGAGTTCGAGGCGCAGGCCGATCTCCTCGACGACCGGCCGGTCGGTCCACATCGAGTTGCCGAGATCGAGCGTGGCGAGGCCCGTCATCCACTGGCCGAACTGCACGATCATCGGCTTGTCGAGGCCCAAGCGCGCGCGTTCCTTCTCGATCGTCTCCTGCGTCACGCTGCCGCCGTCGCCGCGCAGCTTCACCTCGACAATGTCCCCCGGCACGACCCTGAGCATGAAGAAGATCAGGATCGCGACCCCGACCAAGGTCGGGATCATCAGAAGGGTGCGGTTGGCGAGATATCCGAGCATCGGCGACGGCGGCTTTCTGCGACGTGGAAGAAGGCGTTACTGGTTCAGCCAAACCCCGGCCAGGTTCTGGCCCAGATTGTGGCTCGGCGACATTTCCCAGCCCATCACGGCCTTGTTGGTCGGGATGATGCGGTGCCACCACAGCAGCGGCGCTTGGTAGACCTGCTCGAACATGCGCGCTTCGAACTGGCGGATGATGTCGTAGCGCTTGGCCGTATCGCGCTCGCGCGACTGCAGATCGTAGAGCCGGTCAAGCTCGCGGTCGATCGAACGCGAGCGATTTTCCGGCGCCCGGTCGAACGACACGTACTTGGCAAGGCCCAAGCTCGGCTCGTCCATGAACAGGTTCGAGAAGTCGACCGCGACGTCGAAATTGCCGCTCGACATGGCCGCGAGATACGGCGACGTCTCCGACTGGCGATGCTCGACCTCGACGCCGATCTGGCGCCACTGGTCGACCAGATAGATGCCTGCCGGCGTGTAGGGCTGCGGGGTGGCACGGTTGTGCAGCACGAATTTGAGGTTCGAAGCCCCTGCCGCCTGCAGCAAGCGGCGCGCTTCGGCGCGGGCAGCGGCAATGTTCGAGCCGTAGCCCGGAACCTTGGCGAGGTCCGCATCCTTGATCGCAAACGGCGAGCCGGGGCGCACGAGGCCGCCCACGTCGCGCAGCGTGGCCTGGCGCGCGAGCCCTTGGGCGCCCGCACGGCGGTCGATCGCCATGTTGAGGGCCTGGCGCACGCGCACGTCGTCGAACGGCTTCTTCTCGACGTTGAACACGACGAGCAGATTGAGCGTCCAGCCCGATTCTTCGATGCGCACCTTGTCGCCCATGCCCTGCACGAGACGGTCGCGCTCGGCGGGGCTGATGCCGCGGAACTCGGCCATCACCTGCCCGCCCTGCAGCGCGTTCAGCATCGCGGCGGGCTGGCTCATGAACACGCCGCGGAAGCCGTCGAGATAGGGCTTGCCGGGCTCGAAATAGCGCTCGTTGCGCAGGCCCGTGACATGGCTGCCCTTGACGTGCTCGCCGAAGCGGAAAGGCCCCGAGCCCACAATGTTGTTGCGCGGGAAGTTGGGATCGCTTGCAAGCTTCGCGGCCGAATAGACGCAATTCCAGGGGCTCGCGAAATGCTCCATCATCGCGGGATTGGGCGCTTTCATCTTGAAGGTGATCGTGGTCGCGTCCGGCGTTTCGATCGTGTCGATGTCGCCGAACGTGGCTTGGCGCGTGGACACGATACCCGTAGGCGGCGCGCGCAGGCGGTCGTAGGTCGCCTTCACGTCGGCCGAGGTCAGCGGCGTGCCGTCGTGGAACGAAACGTTGCCGCGCAGCTTGAAGGTGTAGGCCATGAGGTCGGGGGCGACCGTCCAGCTTTCGGCAAGATCGCCCTTCACGCCCGGATATTTCGCGAGGTCGAACTGCATCAGCGTCGAATAGAAAGGCGAGGCGAAATGCAGCGTGGCGAACGTGTCGGACGCGTGGCAGTCGTAGTGCGGCGTTTCGGCCGAGATCGCGTAGGTGAGCGTGCCGCCGCGCTTGGGCGTCTGGGCGTCGGCCGGGCTCGCGAGCGCCAGACCGGCGGCGGCAAAGCCCGCCGCAAGGAAACGAAGATAGCTCATCGGGACAGTTCCTCCTTCAAAGGCGGCGCGGGGTTCTTGGGGGGCCAGCCCCCGCGTCCGTTCTGTTGCAAACAATGGAAGACGCGTTGCAGGCGTCACGTCAAGCGCTAGACCTTGATGCAGGCGACGAAATGGCCGGGTTTGACCTCGCGCGGTTCGGGCACGATCTTCTTGCAGTCGCCGTCGGCAAGCGGGCAGCGCGTGTGGAACACGCAGCCCGAGGGCGGGTTCAGCGGCGACGGCGTTTCGCCTTTGAGGGCGCGGGGCGCGCGCGCGCGCTCGACCGACGGGTCGGGCACGGGAGCCGCGTCCAGCAGCGCCTTCGTGTAGGGGTGCAGCGGGTCGGCATAGAGCGCGTCGCCGTCGGCCATCTCCATGAGACGGCCCAGATACATGACCACGACGCGGTCCGAGATGTGCCGCACCACCGCCAGATCGTGCGCGATGAACAGGTAGGTGAGATTGAGCTTGTGCTGCAGATTTTCGAGCAGATTGATGATCTGGCCCTGGATCGACACGTCGAGGGCCGAAACGGGCTCGTCGCAGACGATGAATTCGGGCTCCATGGCGAGCGCGCGCGCAATGCCGACGCGCTGGCGCTGGCCGCCCGACATTTCGTGCGGATAGCGCTCGGCCATGTAGGCGAACAGCCCGACCTGCACGAGGAGCTCGGCCACGCGCTCGGCTGCGGCTTTGGCGTTCGGCACGATCTTGTAGACCAGCAGCGGTTCGGCGATGATCTGGCCGATCGTCATGCGCGGATTGAGCGAGCTGTAGGGATCCTGGAAAATGACCTGGATCTTGCGGCGGATGTCGCGCAGCTCGTTGAGGCTCTTGGCCGCGATGTCCTCGCCCTTGAACTTGATCGAACCCGCGGTCGGATTTTCGAGCCGCAGCACGAGGCGGCCGATCGTGGTTTTGCCGCAGCCGGACTCGCCCACGAGGCCCAAAGTTTCGCCGGGTGCGATCTTGAACGACACGTCGTTGACCGCGCGCACCTGGCTCGTCGTGTTCGAAAAGAGGCCGCCCTTGCGCGCGACCGCGAAGAACTTTTTGAGACCCGACACGTCGAGCAGCGGCGGCGCGTCTTTGGCGACGCGCACGCCCGCATCGACGCGCGCCTGCGCGACCGGCGCAAGCGTGCCGGCCGCAAGTTCGGGCGCGCGCAGGCAGGCCGAGAAATGGCCGGCTTCGATTTCGACGAGCGGGGGATCCTGCGCGCAGATGTCGGCCTTGAAGGCGCAGCGTGCGGCAAAGCGGCAGCCTTTGGGCGGGTCGAGCAGATTGGGCGGCAGGCCTTCGATCGTCTCGAGCTTCAGGCCGCGCGGCCGGTCCAGGCGCGGCACCGAGCGCATGAGCCCCATCGCGTAAGGATGGCGCGGGGCAAGGAACACCTGGTCGGCGGTCCCCTGCTCGACCACGCGGGCCGCGTACATCACGTTCACGCGGTCGGCATAGCGCGCCACCACGCCCAGATTGTGCGTGATCACGATGAGCGCGATGTTGAGCTTGCGCGAGAGTTCCTTCATCAGCTCCAGGATCTGCGCCTGGATCGTCACGTCGAGGGCGGTCGTGGGCTCGTCGGCGATGATGAGCTTCGGGTTGCAGGCAAGCCCGATCGCGATCATCACGCGCTGGCGCATGCCGCCCGAAAACTGGTGCGGATACTGGTCCAAGCGGCGCTCGGGATCGGTGATGCCGACCATCTTCAAGAGCTCGACCGCGCGCGCCTGCGCCTGCTCTTCGGTCATCTTGAGGTGGATGAAGAGCGGCTCCTTGATCTGCAGCCCGATCGGCAGAACCGGGTTCAGCGAGGTCATCGGCTCCTGGAAGATCATCGAAATGTCGCGGCCGCGCCGCTCGCGCATCTCTTCGTCCGACAGCTCGAGGAGATTGACGCCTTCGAACATGATGCGCCCGTGCACCACGCGGCCCGCAGGCTTGGCGAGCAGACGCATCACGGCAAGCGAGGAAACCGATTTGCCGCAACCCGATTCGCCCACGATCGCCAGCACTTCGCCCGGGCGGATTTCGTAGGACACGCCTTCGACCGCGCGCACCGCGCCGCGCGAAGTGACAAAATGCACGTGCAGGTCTTCGACCGACAGCAAGGGCGGAGGCAGCGTTGCGGATGGAAGCGTCAAGCGGGCGTCCCTGGATTTTTTTGTCGGTGCAAGGCTCTAACACGCTTGCGGTACGTTTTCCAGTATTCGAGCGGCGAGGGCGTCAACCCATCAAAGCGGCAACGCCGTCGAGATCGGTGAATTGCGACTGGCCGGCATGCAGAATGGCATCGCGCGGCACGCCGGCATGGTCCAGCAACGGGCCGGGCTCGGGCTCTATCCGTCGCGCGTCGCGCGACGGCACGCGCGACGACGCCACCCAGGCGGTTCTGGTCGCCTTCCAGCGCCGCTTCCGCGCCCGGAAGTTCGACGGACCTCCGGACGGCGAGACCCACGCGCGTCTGCGCGCGCTGGTCGACATGGCGGGCGCGTAAGACGCCGGCACCCGACGCTGCCGAAACTCAGCGAGGCGCCCGGATCGCCGCGATCCGGGCGCGGGCGTCGGCCGACAGATGCGGGGCGGCGGCCACGACGAACCCCTGCACCGTCGCCTCGAGCTCGGCTTGGCTCGCCCGCAGCCGCGCGAAGGCCCGTTCGAGCCGCCCCGGTTCGGCGGTCGGCGCCGCGAGCGCCGCGTCCACTTCGCGCCGCGCGTCTTTCCAATCCGCGTAGCGGGCGGCGAACGCCTGGTCGTAGGCGGGCCACAAGCGCCGCAGAACGGCCGCGTCGGATGCGGAAACGAGACCCGCCATATGCTCGGCCGGCGTCGGCGGCGCGACCGCGATCCATTGGCGGTCTTCCACGACCCACCGCGCCGCGATCTGCGCGAGAATGAAGGCGTTCGCCCCCAGGGACACGGCGACCAGTCCGGCGAGCAGGATGCGCCGGGTTCTCATGGGGCCGGTTCCCAAAAGGCGAACGACCACGACGGCCCGGCCGCGTCGCCTTGTTCGCGCAGGCCGACGGCGCTCCCGAGCAGTCCGCCGACCACGATCGCGACCCCGGCGACGCGGCGGCTCCACGCCGTCCAGCGCCGCCGCTCGGCCTCCGCCCGCGCGATCGCCGCCCGCGCCAGTTCGGCGGCGCTTTTCGCCGATCGCTGCGGCGGCAAATCCCGCCACGCCGAAAGCGCGGCGTCCACCGCCGCCGCACCCGCCAGCAACCGCGACAGATCCGGCGAAGGCGCGGTCGAGTCCGCCGGGTTCGCGCGCGCGGCCGCCCGATCCGGCGCCGGCCATCGCGCGGAATCGGACCCGTAGGCCTGGATCAGTCTGTACAGCCTTTCTCGACGCATGATCGCCTCCTTAGAAGTCCGCCCGCGACAAGCCAAGACGCCGCATGTCGATTCGGATCGCCCGGCGGGCCCGCGCGAGCAATCCTTCGACGGCGCCCTCGGACACGCCGAGCACCAAGCCCGTCTCGGCGGCCGAGCGGCCTTCCAGATGCACAAGTTCCACGGCAAGCCGCTGGCGCTCCGGCAGCCCGGCCATCACGCTTCGGAGCAGCGCCGCATCTTCGGCCGCCCGGAGCCGTCGCTCCGCTTGTTCGTCGACCACCTCCATCGCCGCGTCGAGATCGGACGCGCGCCTGACCTTGGAGCGGCGCAAATGATCGACGCAAAGATTGGAGACGACCCGGTAGAACCACGTCGAAAACATCGCGCCGTCGAGCCGCCATGTCGGCGCCGCCTGCCAGACGCGAACGAAGGCTTCCTGGGCGAGATCGTCGGCATCCGCGATCGACAAACCGTAGCGGGCGGCGATTCGAGCGACGAGAGGTCGATGCCGCCCGACCAGGACTTCGAAAGCCGCCCGGTCGCCGACACCCGTCGCCCGCACCAGAGCCGCGTCGTCCCATTCGCCGTAAGCGTCCACCGGTTCGGTCGATCCTCGAATGTGGCGACGGACGCCCGTCAGGGTCGGGCGCTCGACTGCGGCCGATCCTAGCAGGACCTTGGCGGCCCGCCGAAGAAGTCCCGCCAGCCGGGACGACGGTTACATCCTCCCGAAGCGAAAGCGGCCCGGCCGCGCGAGACGCAAACGACTTTTTTCGCCGAACCTGTTGGGGGAGCGAATTTCGGGCACGCGACGTCGAGGCGTGCCGTGCCGAGTCCCTTGTCGATAGGCTCCGCTCTCGGCGGCGGCCCGCTAGACGGATTCGTCCACGCGCCCACCGCTCCCGCTGCGCGAGCCGGCCGGCGGGCTCGGCTCCTTGGGCGGCTGCCGGTTCTCGACGTTGCCGCCGGCCGGCGGCGTCGGGGCGGCGGGCGGCGCGGGCTTGGCGGCCGCGACGGTGGCGTTCGTTTTACCGATGCTGTCGATGCTCATGGTGCTTCTCCGACCTGTGGGAGGGGATTTTTCGACTCGTCTCGGGTTACACGCGGACGCTTGGGCAAACCCGACGCGGGCCGGCGGTGCGATGCCGTCAGCCCTGGAACCGCCGAAGCGCCGGCGGGACGCCGTCGATGCCCGGTCCGTCGCCGTGGCCGGCGAAGCTGGCGTGCGGCTGCCCCCGAAAGAACCGCGGGATCCACGGAAACGTCGTCGTGAGAATGTAGTGATAGGTGCCGTCCGGCCAATCCGGCGTCGCCCCGAACCGGCCGCCGCAGACATCGAGCCCGCCTTGTTCGGCGACATGCTCGTAATCCTGAACGAAGGTTCCGTCATGGCGCCCGCCCGGCCCGCCGACGCGCGGCCCGGATTTCAGGCGATAGCCCGACGCGAGCTCGACCAGCGGCGAGGTCGGGTCGTCCGCGACCGCATGCCCCCAGCGCCAATAGATCGGGAAGCCGTCGGCGGCATAGCCGAGATGGACCATGCGGGGGCCGGGTTCGTCGCCGATCCCGCGTTCGCGCAGATATCCCTGCGGCACGCCGTGATAGTGGTAAGCGCCGCCCGGTTGGGTGTGGGCGTCGTTGTCGTCCAGGCCCAAATGCCGCCGCGCCGTCGCCGACATCACCTCGAACTGCCAACCGCTGCGGTTGTCCCCGTTCCAGAACGGCCCCGCCGGATCGAACGGGACGCCGTTGAGCGCCACGCCGAACTCGACGAATCGGATCGGGATCGGCACCGCCAGCGGGACCGGCGCCGCGCTCACGACGAAACGGTGGCGCTGGGGCCGAACCGCGAACGGATTGCCGGCGTTCGGAAAAGGCCCGAATTCATGCGCCGGAATCCCGTTCGCTTCGATCACGCGCCAGGGCGGCTCCGAATGCTCGTGGACGAAGGGCGCCTCGCCGGGACCGCCCCTGAACAGCCGCCGCCACCAGTCCGGCGAAGATTCGCTCGCGGACCCGGCGACGGGGTCGAGAATCATGGCGCCGACGGCGGAGGCAGCCGCCAGCAACCGGCGTCGCGTGAGGAGGATCATGGCGTCCAAACTCGCTTTTGCGTCGTTGCAGTGTCCGTCATACGCGCCGGCTGGCCGATTCCCGACGCGAAAGCCGTCGAACAGCGACGGCCCGATGGCCGACGCGGCTTCGAGCCCTCGACTTGCTGCGAAACCGGCGGAGAGGTCGCGATGTACCCGTCTGGAATCCCCGACTTGCGCGGCATCTGGTATGCGCTCGTCCGCGTCGAGACCCGCGATTCCGGCCCCGTCGCCAAACGCTTGTTGGGCGTCGATCTCGTGCTATGGCGCGACGAACCCGGCGCCCGCGCCGCCGTCCTCGACCGCTGCCCGCATCGCACGGCGGCGGCGTCAACCCGTCAAAGCGGCAACGCCGTCGAGATCGGCGACGATCCAATCGGGTTTGGGCACGTCGGGCGACAGCGCGACGCCGCGCCGATTGACCCAAGCGATCGCAAGGCCGAGCGGCTTGCCGCCGACAAGATCGGTGAATTGCGACTGGCCGGAATGCAGAATGGCATCGCGCGGCACGCCGGCATGGTCCAGCAAATAGCGGAACAGCGTGCCGTCCGGCTTGTAGCCGCGCGCACGCTCGGCCGTGCAGACGAGATCGAACAGCTTCGGCAGCTTGGTTGCGGCCAAAAGATCGTCGTCGATATTCGAGACGACGGCGAGCCGACTGCGCTTTGCGAATTTTTCAAGCGCGCGCGGCACGTCGGCAAACAGCGGGAAATTGGCGAAAGCGGCGAAATAGCGTTCGATCAGCGCCGGATCGCCCGCCACGCCGAAATGCGCGAAGGATTGCGCCAAAGAGTCCCGGCAAATCGCGCGGTAGCCGCGATAGGGCTGCCAGTACTGCGCGATGTTGCGGTGCTCCCAATCCTCCCAGAAGAGTTTGACGTCGATATCTGCGGCGCCGCAATCGTCGAGGATCGACCGGAACGCGGCGGACGAGCCCGCGCGCACGTCGAGCAGCGTGCCGAACACGTCGAACGACATCAGTTGCGGATAGACGGCGCTCGGCACTTCGTTCATCCACAAAACTCCGGTATCAGGTGCGAATTGCGACGGCATCGATTTCGACGAGATAACCATAATGCAGGCCAGGCACCGGCACCACCGTGCGCGCCGGACGATGACTGCCGAAGTGGCGGGCATATATGCGGTCGAAATTGGGCCAATACCCGATCCCCGCGATATAGACGCAGACCCTGACGATCTGCTGCGGTGCTGCACCTGCCGCTGCGGCGGCAGCCAACAGATTCGCGATCGCGCGCTCGGCTTGGACATCGAATCCCGCATCGGGCGCGTGCGCACCATTCGGCAAGACCGGCAATTGACCGGATACGAAAATCAGATCACCCGCAACAAACGCCGGCGAATAATGCCCACCTGCGCGCGTTCCGCTTTCGACCGGCCACATTTCGTCGTCGCGCATGGCTTACCACCCCCGGAAACGCGGCCACACGGCAGCAACTTCGTTGCGATCGCCCAAGACGAGGTATCTGTCGTGTTGGGCAGCAGTGGCGCAGGCGTGGTTGGGCAAGATGCGCACAACGTCCCCAACTTCGAGCGGCGGGAGTTCCCCTTTGCTGCCGGGCCGCACAGCGACCAGCCCGTGCTCCTGGTTCGTCTCAACAAGCACCAAATCTTCGAACGGAACGCCGACGGCATCGCATACCAAACCGTAAAACTGATCGACGCGCTGGCTGCGCGTGCCGCGGTCGCGCGACATCGCCGTCCAGCCCGCATCGATCACAATTCGCTTTCCGTCCGCCGTGTGCCCAAGCACGCTGGCCGCAACGCTCAGTGCGATATCCGATACCGCGCACACACCGATTCCAGCCATCACCAAATCGAAAAACGCGAAGACACCCGCCCGAACCTCGCTGACGCCGGCCAAGTGCCGCGCGCCGAACGCCGTCGGCGTCGATCCGACGCTGACGACAGGCGTTGCAAAGCCGGCGACCCGCAGTTTTTCGGCTGCCGCGACGGCTGCAGCGCGCTCCGCCTCGCCCGCGTCGGCGCGAGCTTCCGCGTCGTCAAGCGCGTAGGAGCCGCCCGCGTGCGCCATCACGCCGGCCACGACAGCGCCGCCTTCGGCCAACGTCCGGCCGATTTCGACAAGCGCAATGTCGGTTGGTCGCACGCCGCCGCGATGTCCGTCGCAGTCGATTTCCACGAAAGTTCGAATAGGCACGCCATGCGCGCGCGCAAACGCGCCGATTTCGCGCGCAAGCGAAACCGAATCCACAACAACCGCGAGGTCGGCGCCTCGCCGTCTTAGATCGCGCACGCGCGGCAGCTTGGCCGGCGTCACCGCCACCGCATACAGAATATCGGTCAGACCCGACGCCAGTGCATGTTCGGCCTCGTTCAACGTCGATACCGTGACGGCGCCGACGCGTTCGCCGAGCATTTCGCGGACGATCTCGACCGATTTCGACGTTTTCATATGGGGCCGAAACGCGACGCCGAGCCCGTCGAGCCGCACATGCAGCCTTTCGATGTTGCGCCGCATCTTCGTCGCGTCAAGAACCAAAGAGGGAGTTTCGAAACCGGGTGATGATCGGATCATGGTGGTGTCTTGCGCCTCCGCCTTGGCAAGCATCCGTAACCGCGCAGACCAGACGCCACAATGGCGGGAACGGAAAACATGGATTAAGTTCCGACTTAATCATTTTTACGCACAAGCAAACGATGGCGCTCAACAGCAACGACCTCGCTTTTTTTCAGACGCTGGTCGCCGGAAAATCCCTCGCCGACGCCGCACGGCGCCTGGGCGTCAGCGGCGCCGCTGTTTCGTTGCGGCTGCAGCAGATCGAGAGCCGTCTCGGCGTCCGATTGCTCGAAAGGTCCGGTCGCCGCATGTATCCGACCGACGAAGGTCGGCTTCTTCGCGAGCGGGCCGAAACGCTGCTTTCCGGTTTTCTTGCATTGGAGGAAGATCTGCGCGCACGCCGGGGCGCCGTTGTTGGGACATTGCGCGTCGTAGCACCTTTGGGCTTCGGGCGCGCATATGTCGCGCCGCTTGCCAGCGAACTCCGCCGCCGCCATCCCAATCTGCGCATCGAACTCACGCTCTCCGACCGCATCGGGCGCTTGCCTGAGGAAGCCTGGGACGTGGCCGTACATGTCGGCCCCCTTCCCGATTCGAACCTAGCGCTGCACCGGCTGGCGCCCAACGAGCGCTGGCTTTGCGCTGCACCGGGCTATCTCGCGAAAGAAGGCACCCCTTCGACACCCGAAGAACTCTCCGCGCATGCGTGCATAGCGCTGCGAGAAAACGACGAGGACGTGACCGCTTGGCGCTTCGCAAACAGGAAGCGTGTCGCAGCGATACGGATCGAACCCATCCTCGGCTGCAACGACGGGGACGTGGTTCGCGATTGGGCGCTGCGTGGCGACGGCATAATCTTGCGCTCCGAATGGAGCGTTGCGCAGGACGTGGCCGCCGGACGACTGAAACGTTTGCTGCCCGAATTCGAGGCGGCGGCGGCACCGGTCGTGGCGCTGACGAGCAAGCGCCGCCACGTCTCGGCACGTGCCGCAAAATTCATCGCAAATCTGAAAGCGATCCTTTCGCCCGCACCATGGCGTGTTCGGCCGCGCTGACAGCCGCTAATGGTTTGCACCCTCGATCGCCGCGACGAGCGCGTCGGTCGCGGACTCGGTCGTGGCTTTGCCGCCGAGATCGGGCGTGTGGCACGCAGGATCGGCCGTCACGCGTTCGATCGCGGCCATCAAGCGGGCGGCTGCCGCCGGCTCGCCCAAATGCTCGAGCATCAGCACGGCCGACCAGAACGAGCCGACCGGATTGGCGATGCCCTTGCCCATGATGTCGAAGGCCGAGCCGTGGATCGGTTCGAACATCGACGGGAAGCGGCGCTCGGGATTGAGATTGGCGGTGGGCGCAATGCCGATCGAGCCGCCCAAGGCGGCGGCGAGGTCCGACAGAATGTCGGCGTGCAGGTTGGTGGCCACCACCGTGTCGATCGAGGCGGGCTTGCGCACCATGCGCACGGTCATCGCATCGACGAGTTCCCTGTCCCACGCAACGTCGGGGAATTCGGCGGCCACTTCGGCGGCGATTTCGTCCCACAGCACCATGCCGTGGCGCTGGGCGTTGGATTTGGTGACGACCGTCAGCTTCTTGCGCGGCCGCGACCGCGCCAGCGCAAACGCAAAGCGCATGATGCGCGCGACGCCCGCGCGCGTGAAGATCGAGGTTTCGGTTGCGATCTCTTCGGGCAGGCCCTTGTGCGTGCGCCCGCCTTGGCCCGCATATTCGCCTTCCGAGTTTTCGCGCACGATCACCCAATCGAGGTCGCCGCGCTTGAGGCCCGCGATCGGCGATTCGATGCCGGGCAGCAGGCGCACCGGGCGCACATTGGCGTACTGGTCGAAAGGCTGGCAGATCGCCAGGCGCAAGCCCCACAAGGTCACATGGTCCGGCACGTCCGGCATGCCGACCGCACCGAAGAAGATCGCGTCGAACGGTTTGAGCTGGGCCAAGCCGTCGGCCGGCATCATCGTGCCGCGGCGTTTGTAGTAGTCGCAGCCCCAGTCGAATTCGACGGGGGCAAGCGCAAAGCCGCCGCGCGTTGCAAGGGCTGCCAGGGCGCGCAAGGCGGCCGGCACCACTTCCTTGCCGATTCCGTCGCCCGGTATGGCGGCGATGCGATAGGTTTTCGCAGTGGAGGTTTTCACGGCGCGCGTTTCCTCTCAGGTGCTTTTGCTTGGCGACATCTGATATACGAACTGCGGTGCCGGGGGAACAGCACAGCATGTCGATTTGGGTCAGCATTCTCGGGGGGACGGCCGGTTTTGCGTTGGGCGGGCCGCTGGGTGCCTTGTTCGGGGCGGCTGCGGGCTACACGCTCGCCAATGTCGCCAAAAAAATCGGCCCGCCGCCGCACGGCAGCGATGCGACGCGCGAAATCGCCTTCACGATCGCGACCGTGGCGCTCGCCGCCAAAATGGCGAAATCCGACGGTGCCGTGTGCGCGCGCGAAAAAGCAGCGTTTGCCGAACTGTTCCGTTTCGACCCGGCCGAACGCGCCAATGTCGAACGAGTCTTCGATCTCGCCACGCGTTCGACGGCGGGTTTCGAGGCCTATGCAAGCCAGCTTGCGGCGATGTTCGAGCCGGGCGCACCCGCCCTCGAAGAGTTGCTCGACTGCCTGTTCCATATCGCGCGTGCCGACGGCACATTGCGGGCGGAAGAGGTCGCGTTTCTGGCGGCCGTCGCGAAGATCTTCGGCATATCGGACAGCGCCTTCGACGGCCTCGTCGAAGCCCAGCGCGATCCGGCGTCGGCCGACCCCTATCTCGTGCTGGGCATTGCCCCCGACGCGTCGGTAGACCAGGCGCGTGCGGCGTGGCGCCAATTGGTGCGCGACCACCATCCCGACCGCCTGGCGGGGGCCGGCATGCCGCAGGAATTCGTCGCCCTTGCCAACGCGCGGCTTGCCACGATCAACGTGGCGTGGGCCGCCTTGCGCCGCCGGAAAGGCTGGACATGACGCCGCTCGACCGGGCGATTGCGGTTGCGATCACTGCAACCTGGGGCCTCAATTTCGTTATCGGCAAATGGGCGCTCGCCGAATTGCCGCCGATCCTGACGATGACGCTGCGCTTTACGCTGGTTGCAGTCTTGCTGCTGCCGTTCGTGCGCACGCCGTGGGCCGATCTGCCGCGCATTGCGGGCTTGTCCTTCACACTGGGGCTCGTGCATTTCAGCCTGATGTTTTCGGGCCTCGTCGGCGTGGATGCCGGCCTCGCCTCGATCATTGCGCAAAGCCAAGTGCCGTTTGCGGCTTTGCTGGCCGCGATTTTCTTTCGCGACATGCCGGGGCCGCGCCAATGGCTCGGCATGGCGCTGGCGTTTTTCGGCATCTGGCTTGCGGTGGGCGAACCGCGCGCGGGCGGCGCACTCGGCGACATCCTGCTCGTCCTGGCGGGCAGTTTCGTGTGGGCGATCGCCAATTTCCAGATGAAGACACTGGGCCATGTCGACGGTTTCTCGCTGAACGCCTACATGGCGCTGTTCACGGTGCCGATGCTCGCAGCCGCCTCGGCCGTTCTCGAAACCGGCCAATTTGCCGCAATGGCGTCGGCGAGCCTGTGGGCCTGGAGCGGCGTCGCCTTCATGGCCTGCATCATCACGATCGTGACCTATTGGGCGTGGTATCGCCTGCTGCGGCGCTATTCGGTGAACATTGTGGTGCCGTATTCGCTGCTGATCCCGATTTTCGGCGTGCTGGCAGGTGTGGTGATGATGGGCGACCCGTTCGGCTGGCAGAGTTTTGCAGGGGCGGCCGCGACCGTGGCGGGGGTTGCCGCCGTCACGCTCGGCAGCCGCAAGCAGAGCGGGACCGCCCCATGATTGCGCTGCACGACCGCCCGTCGCCGAATTTCGACGCGCGGCCTGCGGGCGTTGCGCCCGAAATTCTGGTGCTGCACTACACCGACACGGCAAGCCTCGACGAATCGCTCGCCATCCTTCTCGATCCGGCCAAGCAGGTCAGCGCCCATTATCTGATCGACGAAGACGGTACGGTCTATCGGCTTGTCGACGAGGCCATGCGCGCCTGGCATGCCGGCAAAGCCAGTTGGCGGGGCCATACCGACATCAATGCGCGCTCGATCGGCATCGAACTTCAGAACCCGGGCCATCGCTGCGGCTATCGCGCCTTCGCCGAGCCGCAGATCGAGGCGGCGATCGCGCTTTGCGGCGAAATTGTGGAACGCCGCAAAATTTGCGCCCGCGACCTGGTCGCCCATTCCGACATTGCGCCGTCGCGCAAAAAAGATCCGGGCGAATTGTTTCCATGGGACCGCTTGGCCATGGCCGGGCTCGGCTACTGGCCGGGCCACGTGGCGCGCCGTCGGCGCACGGTCCGCGATTTCGGCCCCGGCTCGCAGGACGACGCGGTTGCGATCGTGCAGCGCGATCTGGCCGCGATCGGCTATGGCTGCCCGCAGACCGGCATGCTCGATCCGGCGACTTCGGATGTGCTCGCGGCCTTCCAGCGCCGCTATCGGCCCTGGCGGATCGACGGGCGGCTCGACGGCGAGACCCATGCCCGCGCCCGGGCATTACGCGAACTGATAGACTGCTAGACACGCAAGCGCTGCGAATGGTATAGGTTTCTATCTAAAAGATTAGGGAGCGCCTGCACTCTATGTTCGCATATCCCGCACGTCTGTTCGCCAAAGACAACGGCTACATGGTCGTGTTCGCCGATTTTGTCGATCTCCGCGCGACGGGCAAAAACGCGCACGAAGCCGTCCGCAACGCCTCCATGGCGCTGACGCGCCATTTGGAGAGCTTCGTCGCCAAGGGGCACGCAGTGCCGCCGCCCAGCGTTTTCGAAGCCGAATTGCGGCGCCCGAAGGGCGATTCGCTCGCCCAGCTGCTGATCCCGGCCGACTATGTCGGGCGCGTGGTGCGACTCAATATCAGCATGGACGAAAGCGTGCTGATCATGTCGGACCGGCAATCGACGCAGCTCGGCATGACGCGGTCGGGCTATATCGCGCATCTGATCCGCACGGATCGCGACCGGCTGATGCGTGCCGCCGCCCAAGCCGAAGCCAAGCCCGATCCCGCCGCGAAGCCCGCGCGCAAGTCGCCAGCCTCGGCAAAAGCCAGGGCAAAAGCCAAAGCCAAAAAACGCTAGGCGGCGCCCAAAGCCCCTGTTGACGGGGCCGGGCTTCTGCGCGCATCTACCGTCCGTGCCAGACGGTCGGACGGCCGCGGTGCGGCCTTGCCCTTGCGGCAGGGCTGCGTCGAGGAAAGTCCGGGCTCCACGGAAACGAAGGTGCCGGGTAACGCCCGGCGGGGGCGACCCCAGGGAAAGTGCAACAGAAAACAAACCGCCAACCGGGCTTCGGCCCGCGGCAAGGGTGAAACGGTGGGGTAAGAGCCCACCGCGGACGCGGCAACGCGGACGGCACGGCAAACCCCACCTGGAGCAAGACCAAATAGGGGCGGCACGCAGACACGCGCAAGCGGTCTGCCGTCTGTTTCCGGACCGCCGCCCGGGTCGGTCGCGCGAGGTGCCTGGCAACAGGCACCCAAGAGGAATGGTCGTCGCCGTCGCCTCGCAAGGGGCGACGACACAGAACCCGGCTTACAGACCGTCTGGCATTTTCCCTCTGAGATTGAAAAATCGCGGCCGTCGCCGCCTTGTGGCCGCAATTTCGCCGGAAATTTAGCCCGAATTATCGTTAAATTCCGTCGATCGGTCGCGTTAAGGGCGGCTAGAACGAAACGTGTTCAAGCAAAAACAGGGGCTTAGCCCATTGACGCCCATATACACCCATGATATCCCATATTGTCCCACAAACCCTTTTTTGCACGATGCAAAACCGGGTTGGGACCGCGCGGAAAGACGAATATCTCCCGTTTTTCAAGGCGTTGCTGAATCGGGGACGGCACGGGATCGACGACGCGGACGATGGCCAAAACCACGTTCAAATCGACCTACAAGTTCAAGATCGACCGGAAGGGGCGCGTCTCCATTCCGGCCGACTTTCGAACCGTGCTCGCCGCCAAGGGCGAAGAAGAGCTGAATGTGCTGCCCTGGGAAGGCCAGGTCGCGCGCGTGATCGGCGACGACGTGCTGGCCCGCGTCGGCGCCAATGCCGATCCGCTGGCTGCCTTCAGCGCAAACCCGCTCGACGAGGCGGCGATGCGCGCGGCCGACCTCATCCCGCTGTCGCTCGACGCCGAAGGCCGCGTGATGCTGCCCGAACGGCTGATCGCGCATTGCAACCTTTCCGAGACGGTCGCGTTCGCCGGCCGCAACATTTTTTTCGAGATCTGGAATCCCGAAGCGCTCGACGCCTTCCAGGCCGCATGGCATGCGCGCCAAAGCGGGCGCAGCTGATGGACGAAAACTCCGCCCACGTGCCGGTGCTGTGCGTCGAGGCGGTCGAAGCCTTGTGCCCGCGCGCCGACGCCGTCTATGTCGACGGCACGTTCGGCGGCGGGGGCTACACGACCGCTTTGCTCGAGGCCGCCGCTTGCACGGTCGTGGCGATCGACCGCGATCCGGCGGCGGTTGCGCGCGCGGCCCCCTTGCAGGCGCGCTTTGCGCGTCGCTTGCGCGTGGTCGAGGGGCGCTTCGGCGAACTCGACCGGCTTGCGCAGGCGCAAGGCTATGCGGCGGTCGACGGCGTGGCGCTCGATCTCGGCGTGTCCTCGCCGCAGATCGACGATCCGGCGCGCGGCTTTTCGTTCCGCTTCGACGGGCCGCTCGACATGCGCATGGGCACGTCCGGCCCCACGGCCGCCGACATCGTCAATGGCTGGGACGAAACGTCGCTGGCCGACGCGATCTACGGCCTCGGCGAGGAGCGCCATTCGCGGCGCGTCGCGCGCGCGATCGTGGCGGCACGGCGCGCGGCGCCCATCGCGCGCACGTTCGAGCTTGCGCGCATCGTGCGCGGGGCGGTTCCGCGCAGCAAAGACGGCATCGATCCCGCGACGCGCACCTTCCAGGCTTTGCGCATCGCGACCAACGACGAGCTCGGCGAGCTCGCCCAAGGGCTCGCGGCGGCCGAACGCATCCTCGCGCCCGGCGGCCGGCTTGCGGTCGTCTCGTTCCATTCGCTCGAAGATCGGGCGGTCAAACAGTTCCTGAAACTGCGGGCCGGCGAAGGCGACCGCGGCTCGCGCCATCTGCCGCAGCGCCAAGCGCGCGCGGCGGCGAGCTTCCGTCTCGTTTCGCGCAAAGGCATTCGTCCGAGCGACGCCGAGATCGCGCGCAATCCGCGCGCGCGCTCGGCCACGCTGCGGGTCGCCGAGCGCACCAACGCGCCCGCCTGGGCCGCCGCAAACGCAGGTGCCGCATGATCCGGCTGGCGACTTTGCTGTGGATCGCGATCGCGGGCGTCATGGGCTACGGGCTCTACCAGCTCAAGCACGAGGTCATGTCGCTCGAAGCCGAGCTCGGGCGCGTGAACCGCCAGATCGTGCGCGAGCAGGAGAACATCCACGTGCTGCGCGCCGAATGGGCCTACACGAACCAACCGCAGCGCCTGCAGGCCCTCGCCCAGCGCCATCTCGATCTTGCGCCGATGAGCCCGCGCCAATTCGGCCGGCTCGACAATCTTCCCGCCCCCGCCCCCGCCCCCGCCTCCGCCGCAGCACTAGGTGCGGTGAAGCCCGCCGCCGCAAGCCCGGGGGTGCAGCGCTAGATGGCCACGCGCCCCACCGACATCGTGCGCGCGATCCCGGCTCGCCTGCGGCTGCAGGGCACGGCCGCACACGCGCTCGAAACCGCGCGCCACCGCCTTGTGGTCGGCGGCATGCTGTTTGCGGTCGCGTTTGCCGTGATCGGCGGACGCCTCGTCGACGTGACGCTGCTCACCGAGGCGCGCGAGCCGCGTGCGGCACGCGTGCCCAACACCGGCCCGCTCGAACTTGCGCGCGCCGACATCGTCGACCGCAACGGCGTGCTGCTGGCGACCTCGCTCGTCACCCAGTCGCTCTACGCCAATCCCAAGCTCATCGCGAACCCCGAGGCGACGGCGCGGCGTCTGGCGGCCGTATTGCCGGGCCTCGACGAGAAAGCCGTGCGCGAGCGCCTTGCCTCGGAACAGCGCAGCTTCGTGTGGATCCGGCGCAGCCTCACGCCGCGCCAGCAATACGAGGTCAACCGCCTCGGCGTGCCGGGACTGTTCTTCCAGCGCGAGGAACGCCGCGTCTATCCGCACGGCGTGCTTGCAAGCCACGCGGTGGGCTTCGCCGATCTCGACAATCGCGGCCTTGCGGGGGCCGAACAGGCGTTCGACGAACGGCTCAAGACCGACCGCGAGCCCGTGCGCCTGTCGCTCGACATCCGCGCCCAGCACGTGGTGCGCGAAGAGATCAAGCGCGCGGTCGAAGAATTCAGCGCGATCGGCGGCATGGGCGTGCTGCTCGACGTCGCGACCGGCGAGACGCTCGCCATGGTCTCGCTGCCCGATTTCGATTCCAACGCCCCGGGCCTTGCCGACGACGACGCGCGCTTCAACCGCAACACGCTCGGCACCTACGAGATGGGCTCGACCTTCAAGATGTTCACGGCCGCGATGGGCTTCGACAGCGGCACCGTGCGCATGCAGGACAGCTGGGACGCAAGCAAGCCCTACACGATCGGCCGCTTCACGATTTCGGATTTCCACGGCAAGAACCGCTGGCTCACCACGCCCGAGGTTTTCATCTATTCCTCGAATCTCGGCGCTTTGCGCATGGCCCAGCGCATCGGCGTCGAGCGCCAGCGCGATTTCATGGACCGCGTGGGCTTCCTGCGCCCCTCGCCCATCGAGCTGCCGGAAGTCTCGCATCCGCTCGTACCCAAGCCCTGGCGCGAGATCAACGCGCTGACCATCTCCTACGGCCACGGCATCACCGTGTCGCCGATGCAGCTCGTGGGGGCTGCCGCCGCAAGCGTGGGCGGGGGCATCCTGCGGCCCGTCACGATCCTTGCGCGCGAAGAGGGCGCGCGCGTGGCGGGCGAGCGCGTGATGAGTGCGGCCGCCTCCGCCCAGCTCAACCAGCTCATGCGCCTCAATGTCGAGCGCGGCTCGGGCCGCAGTGCCGAAGTCGCCGGCTACTATGTCGGCGGCAAGACGGGGACGGCCGAAAAAATCCAGCGCGGCGGCTACAAGAAGAATGCGCGCATCTCCTCGTTTCTCGCGGCCTTCCCGGCGCACGATCCCAAATACGTGCTGCTGGTGATGGTCGACGAACCGCAAGGCAAGCGCGAAACCGGCGGCTACGCGACCGGCGGCGTCGTTGCGGCGCCCACGGCCGGCCGCATCGTCGCGCGCGTCGCGCCCCTTCTGGGCCTTGCCCCGATCCGCGAAGCCGCCCCCGACCTCACCCAACCGCTGCTTGCAGCGGCGATTTTGAGGTAAGGCGCAGATGCGGCTCAGCGACCTTCTCGACGGCGAAATGCAGCTGCGCAACGCAGCCGGCCGCGACCCGCAGATTGCGGGCCTCACGGCCGATTCGCGCCGCGTGGCGCGCGGCTTCGTGTTTGCGGCCCTGCCCGGCGCCAAACAAGACGGGCGCAGCTTCGTGGGCGACGCCTTGCGCAGCGGGGCTGCCGCCGTGCTCGCAGCGCCCGGCCTCGATCTGCCGGCCGGCATTCCTTACGTGGAAGCCGCCAACCCGCGCCGGTCGTTCGCGCGCGCGGCTTCGCGCTTTGCAGGCCCCCAGCCGCGCATCGTTGCGGCCGTGACGGGGACGAGCGGCAAAACCTCGGTTGCAAGCTTCGCGCGCCAACTGTGGCAGACGACGGGCAGGCCAGCCGCCAGCCTCGGCACGCTCGGGCTCGTGGCCCCGCATACGACGCGCAGCGGTGCCCTCACCACGCCCGATCCGGTTTCGCTGCACACCGACTTGGCCGAGCTTGCCAAAGCGGGCGTGGATCATGTGGCGATGGAAGCCTCGAGCCACGGGCTCGACCAGTGCCGCCTCGACGGCGTCAAGCTTGCGGCCGCCGCTTTCACGAACCTCTCCCGCGACCATCTCGACTACCACGCCACGATGGCGGCCTATTTCGCGGCCAAGCGGCGCCTGTTCGACACGCTGCTGCCGCCGGGGGCGGTGGCCGTGCTCAACGCCGACATTCCGGAATTCGACGCGCTGAAGGAAGTGTGCGAAGCGCGCCACCACCGCATTCTGTCGTTCGGGCGCGACGGCGGCGATCTGAAGCTCGTCGATGCGGCCCCGCTGCCGCACGGCCAGCGCCTGACGCTGCAGGCTTTCGGCGCGACGCGCACGCTCGACCTGCCGCTCGCCGGCACGTTCCAAGCCATGAACATGCTGGCGGCCGTGGGGCTCGCGATCGGCGGCGGCGTCGCCCCGTTTGCGGCCCTCGATGCCGTCGCGAACCTCGAAGGTGTACCCGGTCGCCTGCAATTGGCCGGCACAACGGCCAACGGGGCTGCGGTCTATGTCGACTACGCGCACAAGCCCGATGCGCTTGCGACCGTGCTGGCCGCGTTGCGCCCGCACGTGACCGGGCGGCTGCACGTGCTGTTCGGCTGCGGCGGCGACCGCGACGTGGGCAAGCGCCCGCTCATGGGCAAGATCGCCGTCGAACGCGCCGACCGCGTGATCGTGACCGACGACAATCCGCGCTCGGAAGATCCCGCCGCGATCCGCAAGGCCGTGCTGACGGGCGCCCCGGGTGCGCGGGAAATCGCCCCGCGCGATGCGGCCATCCGCGCTGCGATCGAAGACCTTGCGGCAGGCGACGTGCTCGTGATCGCGGGCAAGGGCCACGAGCGCGGCCAGATCATCGGCGACATCACGCTGCCTTTCGACGACCTCGAACAAGCGCAGATGGCCTTGGGCCTTGCCGCGCGCGAGGGGGCAGCATGAGCGCTTTGTGGCACGCCGCCGATGCGATCGCCGCAACCAAGGGCCAAGCGCTGGGTGCCAAGGACTGGCACGCGACCGGCGTTTCGATCGACACGCGCACGCTCGCCAAAGGCGATCTGTTCGTCGCGCTTAAGGGCGAAACGCAGGACGGCCACGCTCACCTGGCCGATGCGTTCGCCAAGGGCGCTGCGGCAGCCCTCGTGTCGCATGCCATGGAACACGGGCCCGGCATCTTGGTGCCCGACACGCTCGCGGCATTGGGCGCTTTGGGCGTTGCCGCCCGCGCGCGCTGTGCCGCACGTGCATTGGCCGTGACGGGCTCGGTCGGCAAGACGAGTACGAAAGAAGCGCTCGCCGCCGCCCTCGGCCGGCAGGCCAAAACGCATGCCGCCGCCGCCTCGTTCAACAACCATATCGGCGTGCCGATCACGCTCGCGCGCCTGCCCATCGACAGCCGCTACGGCGTGTTCGAAGTCGGCATGAACCATGCGGGCGAGATCGCGCCGCTCGTGCGCATGGTATGCCCGCATGTGGCGATGATCACGACGGTCGAAGCCGTCCATGTCGAAAACTTTGCCGACGGTATTGCGGGCGTTGCCGCCGCCAAAGCCGAGATTTTCGACGCCGGCGGCGAAACCGCCGTACTCCCGCGCGACAATCCGTTTTTCGATTTTCTCGCCGCCCGCGCCAAAGCCTGCGGTGTTGCCAACATGCTGTCCTTCGGCACGCACGAAAAAGCCGATGCGCGCCTTGCCGAGTGGCAAGGAACCGCGACCGGCAGCAAGGCCAGCGTCGTTCTGATGGGCGAACGCCTCGACTTTTCGATCGGCGCACCCGGTCGCCATTGGGCGATGAATCTCGCCGGCGCCTTGCTCGCGATCAAAGCGCTGGGTGGGGATGCCGCAGCGGCCGCCGCCAGTTTCGCCGCGATCGCAGCCCCCAAAGGGCGCGGAGCGCAGCATCGTATCGTGCGCGCCGACGGCACGCAGTTTCTGCTGATCGACGACAGCTACAACGCCTCGCCGCCCTCGATGCGCGCCGCCTTCGCCGTTTTGGCCGCTACACCGGCAACGCGCCGCGTGGCCGTGCTCGGCGACATGCTCGAATTGGGGCCGGACTCGCCGACCCTGCATGCCGATCTCGCCCCGGCCTTGGTCGAAGCGGGCATTGCCAAGGTTTTCTGCTGCGGCACCAACATGGCGCGGCTCTGCGAAAAACTGCCGGCCTCGATGCAGGCCTTGCACGCGCAGGATTCTGCAGCACTCGAACCCCTGGTTCTGGCCGGCATCGCGGCGGGCGACGCAATCGTCGTCAAAGGATCGCTCGGCAGCCGCATGGGCCGCATCGTCGCGGCCTTGCTGGCGCAACACCAACCCTTGCCCGTCGGCGGAAGGTAGCGACACGGCCATGTTCTTCAATCTGCTCGTTCCCTTCGCCGACGAATTTTCGCCGCTCAACGTGTTCCGCTATCTCACGTTCCGCTCGGGCGGCGCCGTGATGACCGCCTTGCTGATCTCGTTTCTGTTCGGCGAGCGCATCATCGGCTGGCTCAAATCCAAGCAACCCGAGCCGCCGATCCGCGAAGACACGCCCGAGCGCCACGCGCTGACCAAGAAGGGCACGCCCACGATGGGCGGCGTCTTGATCCTGCTGTCGCTCGGCGTTTCGACGCTGCTGTGGGCGGATCTTAGCAACGGCTACGTGTGGGCGGTGCTGCTCGTCACACTCGGCTTCGGCGCCATCGGCTTCTACGACGACTATCTGAAGCTGACCAAAAAGAACTCGAAGGGCCTCGCGGGCCGCTGGAAGCTCGTGCTGCAGTCGCTGATCGCGTTCGTGGCGACGGCTTGGATCGTGTCGCTGACGCGCGAACCGCTCGACACGCAGCTCGCCATTCCCTTCGTCAAGGACATGCTCGTCAATCTCGGCTGGTTCTTCATGCCCTTCGCGATCTTCGTGATGGTGGGCTCGTCGAATGCCGTCAACTTGACCGACGGGCTCGACGGTTTGGCGATCGTGCCGGTGATGATCGCGGCCGGCTGCTTTGCGGCCTTCGCCTACGTGGCCGGCAACGCGATCTTCGCCAACTATCTCCTGATCCACCACGTGCCGGGCTCGGGCGAGCTTGCGGTCGTGTGCGCGGCCATCGTCGGCGCTTCGCTCGGGTTCCTGTGGTTCAACGCCCCACCTGCCATGGTGTTTATGGGCGACACGGGCTCGCTGTCGATGGGCGGCGCACTCGGCAGCATCGCCGTCATCACCAAGAACGAGCTCACGCTCGCCATCGTCGGCGGGCTGTTCGTGGTCGAAGCCGTGTCGGTCATCGTGCAGGTCGCCTCGTTCAAGCTCACCGGCAAGCGCGTGTTCCGCATGGCGCCGCTGCACCACCATTTCGAGAAGAAGGGCTGGGCCGAGCCCACCATCGTGATCCGCTTCTGGATCATTGCCTCCATCCTCGCGCTCGCGGGTCTCGCGACGCTGAAGCTGCGGTGAGGGCATGATCGAAGTCTATCCCTTCGCAGGCTATCCGGTGGGCGTGCTGGGCCTCGGCAAATCGGGCCTTGCGACGGCGCGCGCGCTGATGGCATCGGGGGCCGAAGTCTGGGCGTGGGACGACAGCGAAGACCGCCGTGCTGAAGCGCGCGCACTCGAAGTACCCCTCGTCGATCTCGGCACAGCCGACCTTGCCGAGCTCACGAGCCTCGTGATCTCGCCCGGTATTCCGCACACGCATCCGGCCCCGCACCCGGTTGCGGTGCGCGCGAAGGCGGCCAAGCTCGAACTCATCTGCGACATCGAACTGCTTGTGCGGTCGCAGCGGGAAGCCGCCTATATCGGCATCACAGGCACCAACGGCAAATCGACGACGACGGCGCTGATCGGCCACGTGCTCGCGACGGCCAAGCGCGCCGTGCAGGTTGGCGGCAATATCGGCACGGCCGTTCTCACGCTTGAGCCGCTGGGCGAAAACGGCGCGTTCGTGCTTGAGCTGTCGAGCTACCAGCTCGAGCTGGTGCCAACGGCCGTGTTCGACATTGCCGTGTTCTTGAATTTGTCGCCCGACCATCTCGACCGCCATGGCGGTATGGACGGCTATATCACGGCCAAGAAAAACATTTTCCAGCGCCAGACGCGCCCGCGCGTCGCCGTGATCGGCCTCGACGACGACTATTGCCGCAAGATCCACGCCGAGCTCGTCGCGGCCGACGACCAGATCGTGATCGCGGTTTCGGGCATGGGTGCGGTCGCCGGCGGCGTCTATGCGCAAGACGGCACGCTGTTTGATGCGCGCAGCGCTGTCCCCGTCGCGATCTGCGATCTTACGGCGTGCGCTTCCCTTCCGGGCGCGCACAACCATCAAAACGCAGCCGCCGCTGCCGCCGTCGCCCTGCAGATCGGCATTCCGGCCGCGACGATTGCGGCAGCGCTCAAGAGCTTCCCGGGTCTCGCCCATCGCCAGGAGCGCGTCGCATCGGTCGACGGCGTGCTATTCGTGAACGACAGCAAAGCCACCAACGCCGACGCGGCCGCGCGTGCGCTCGGTTGCTACGAGACGATCTACTGGATCGCGGGCGGCCAAGCCAAAGAAGGCGGCATTGAAGCGTTGCGACCGCACTTCAAGCGCATCGCCAAGGCCTACCTGATCGGTGCGGCCGCGAACGACTTCGCCAAGACGCTCGGCAACATGCCGCACGAAATTGCGGGCGACCTCGATACGGCCGTGGCGCACGCGTTTGCCGACGCCAAGCAGGACGGCAAATCCAATCCTGTCGTGCTGCTGTCGCCCGCTTGCGCCTCGTGGGACCAGTTCAAGAGCTTCGAGCATCGCGGCGATCGTTTCCGGTCGCTGGTCGAAGGCTTGCGCGGGGTGGCCGCATGAACTTCGCGCGCGCCGACAATTCGGTGATGGCCCGTTGGTGGTGGACGGTCGACAAATGGCTGTTGCTCGCCCTCGCCCTGCTGATCGGCACGGGTGCGGTACTGATCATGGCGGCCTCGCCTGCGGTGGCCTCGCGCGTCGGCCTCGACATGTTCCATTTCGTGCGCAAGCAGTTGCAGCTGCTGCCGCTGGCGGCATTGATTCTGGTCGGCGTGTCGATGCTCGAGCCGCGCCAAGTGCGCGCCCTTGCCCTTGCGGGCTTTCTTGCGAGTCTCGCTTTCGTGGCCCTGACCTTCTTGGTGGGCACCGAAATCAAGGGTGCCAAGCGCTGGATCAGCCTGCCCGGCTTCTCGCTGCAGCCCTCGGAGTTCCTGAAGCCGACCTTCGCGGTCGTCGCGGCGTGGCTGTTCGCGCTCTCGCGCAAGCACGAACGTTTTCCGGGCGACACGATCGCGATCGCACTCTACGCGCTGGCGATCGGGCTCCTGCTGCTGCAGCCCGACATTGGCATGGCGTTCGTGGTCACGTGCGTGTGGTTCGCGCAGTTTTTCCTCGCGGGCTTGCGCATGCTCTGGGTCGTGGGCCTCGTGGGGGCCGGTGGGGGCGGTGCCGTGCTGCTCTATATGCTGTTCCCGCATTTCGAGAGCCGCGTGAATCGCTTCCTCGATCCGGCCTCGGGCGACACGTTCCAGGTCAACATGGCGATGGAAGCCTTCATGAACGGGGGCCTCATGGGCCGCGGCCCCGGCGAAGGCCGCGCCAAGAGCCTGCTGCCGGATGCACATTCGGACTTCATCTTCGCGGTCGCGGCCGAAGAGTTCGGCCTGATCTTGTGCCTCATCGTCGTCGGGCTCTACGCGTTTGTGGTTCTGCGCGGCTTTGCGCGCGCACTCCAGGAGACCGATCTGTTCGTGCTGCTCGCGGTCGCGGGCCTCAGCGTGCAGTTCGGCGTGCAAGCGCTCGTCAATATGGGCTCCACGCTGCATCTCATCCCGACCAAGGGCATGACGCTGCCGTTCGTGAGCTATGGCGGTTCGTCGCTGCTGGCGATCGCGCTCGGCATGGGTTTCGTTTTGGCACTGAGCCGCAAGCGCTTCGGTGCGGGAGAAACGCTGTGACCGCGCGCCTCGTGATCCTCGCAGCCGGCGGCACCGGCGGCCATGTGTTCCCGGCCGAAGCCTTGGCGGGCGCGCTCGCCGCGCGCGGCTTCCGCTTGGCCCTCGTCACCGACGATCGCGGCTCGGCCTATGGCGGCACGCTGGGGACGCTCGAAACCTACCGTCTGCCGATCCGCAAAATGACCGGCACTCTGCTGCGCCGTTTGATCGGGGCTGCAAGCCTGCTGCCGGGCTATTTGGCGGCACGCCGCCTGCTCGCGAAGCTGAAGCCTGCGGCCGTGGTCGGCTTCGGCGGTTATCCAAGTCTGCCGACGATGTTTGCGGCCGCGCCCAAAGGCCGTACCGCGATCCACGAACAGAATGCCATCCTCGGCCGCGTCAACCGCCTTGTCGCGGGCCGCGTCGATACGGTCGCAACGTCGTTTGCCGAAACCAAGGGCGTGGGGGCGAACGCCGTGCTCGTCGGCAATCCCGTGCGTGCTGCCGTGCAAGCTTTGCGCGACAATGCTTATGCACCGCCCGCCACGGGCGAAAAACTGCGCCTGCTCGTGACCGGCGGCAGCCAGGGTGCGTCCGTGTTCGGGCGCGTGGTTCCCGCCGCCTTGGCGCTTCTGTCGCCCGAGCAACGCCAGCGCATTTCGATCGTGCAACAGACGCGCGCCGAAGACGCCGAAACCGTGCAGACGCATTACCGCACGCTCGGCCTTGAAGCGACAGTCGCCCCCTTCTTCGCCGATCTGCCGCAGCGTATGGCCGACGCCCATCTCGTGATCGCGCGCGCAGGTGCTTCGACCGTGGCCGAGCTTGCCTGCATCGGCCGCCCGGCGTTGCTCGTCCCCTACATGCACGCGACCGACGACCACCAGACCGCCAATGCGCAAGCCCTTGCCGCAACCGGGGCTGCTTGGCTGATCCCCGAGCCGCAATTCTCGGCCGACGATCTTGCGGCACGCCTTTCGAACCTGCTGGCTGCGTCTTCGCCCCTCGGCGAGATGGCAAAAGCCGCGCACGGCTTCGGCCGGTCGGATGCCGCCGAGCGCTTGGCCGATCTCGTGCAGCGACTTGCGGAGGGCACACGATGAGAGCGCTGCCGTTGGACATCGGCCTTATCCATTTTGTCGGCATCGGCGGGATCGGCATGAGCGGTATTGCCGAAATCCTGCACAATCTCGGCTACAAGGTCCAAGGCTCGGACCAGTCCGACAGCGCCAACGTGAAGCGGCTTGTCGGCCTCGGCATTCCTGTCGCGATCGGACATCGCGCCGAAAATCTCGGCGGTGCCGAAGTCGTCGTCGTCTCGACGGCCGTGAAGCCCGACAATCCGGAAGTGCGCGGCGCGCGCGAGCGCCTCGTTCCCGTCGTGCGGCGTGCCGAAATGCTGGCCGAACTCATGCGCCTCAAATGGGCGATCGCGATCGCCGGCACGCACGGCAAGACCACGACCACAAGCCTCGTGGCCGGCATGCTCGAGGCAGCCCAGTTCGATCCCACCATCATCAATGGCGGCATCCTCAACGCCTACGGCACCAATGCGCGGCTGGGCTCGGGCGACTGGATGGTCGTCGAAGCCGACGAGAGCGACGGCACCTTCATCAAGCTGCCCGCCACGATCGCGGTCGTGACCAACATCGACCCCGAACATCTCGACTATTGGGGCACGTTCGATGCGGCGCGCAAAGGCTACCAGACCTTCGTATCGAACATTCCGTTCTACGGCTTCGCGGCGATGTGCATCGACCATCCGGAAGTGCAAGCGCTGATCGCGAACACGCAAGACCGCAAGATCCTCGCCTACGGCTTCTCGCCGCAGGCCGATGTGCGCGCGGTCGATATGCGCCTCGACGCCTCGGGCGGCCATTTCGACGTGATGCTGTCGGGCCGTGCGGGTCCTGAGCGCACGCTCAAGAACATGCATCTGCCGCTCGTCGGCCGCCACAACGTCGAGAACTCGCTTGCCGCCATCGCGGTTGCGGTCGAGATGGGCATCGACGAGGCGACGATCCGCAAGGGTCTTGCCGGGATCAAGGGGGTCAAACGCCGCTTCACGCGCACGGGCATGGGGGCCGGCATCACGGTCATCGACGATTACGGCCACCATCCGGTCGAAATCGCGGCCGTGTTGCGCGCGGCCCGCAGTGCGACGTCGGCGGGCGTGGTCGCCGTCGTGCAGCCGCATCGCTACACGCGGCTCAAGTCGCTGTTCGACGAATTCTGCACCTGCTTCAACGACGCCGACGCCGTGATCGTGGCCGATGTCTATGCGGCCGGCGAAGCGCCGATCGAGGGCGTTTCCAAAGAAGCGCTGGTCGAGGGCTTGCGCGGCCACGGGCATCGCAAGGTCGTGGCCCTCGAAAGCCCCGACGCACTCGCCGCCACGGTACTGGAACTGGCACGCCAGGGCGACATGGTCGTGTGCTTGGGTGCCGGCACCATCACGCAATGGGCTTACGCGCTGCCCGATGCGCTCGAAGCGCTGGAGGGCCGCAAATGATGGTCGAGACGCGTTCGCTTCGCCTGGTCGAGCGTTTGCCCAAGGTGCGCGGGCCCTATCGCGCCAATGTGAGCCTTGCGCAATACACGTGGTTCCGCGTCGGCGGCCCGGCCGAGATCCTGTTCAGACCGGAAGATGCCGACGATCTTGCGGCGTTCATGGCAGGCAAACCCGCCGACGTGCCGGTGACGGTGCTGGGCGTGGGCTCGAACCTGCTCGTGCGCGACGGCGGCATTCCGGGCGTGTCGATCCGGCTCGGCAAAGGTTTTGCGGGTCTCGCGCGCGACGGCGACATTTTGCGCGCCGGGGCCGGCTGCCTCGACGCCAACGTCGCTTTGCAGGCAGCACACTGGGGCATGGGCGGGCTTGAGTTTCTGTCCGGCATTCCGGGTACGGTCGGCGGCGCCTTGCGCATGAATGCGGGTGCTTACGGCCGCGAAATGAAAGACGTCACACTCGCGGCAGAAGCGATCGACGCCGACGGCAATCGCCAATACGCGACCAACGGGGCGATGTGCTTCAGCTACCGGCACACCGGCATGCCGGCCGACTGGATTTTCGTCGGCGCCGAACTCAAGACCAGCAGCGCCGATCCCGCCGCCATCGCATCCGTGATGGCCGACATCCAAGCCAAGCGCGAAGCAACCCAGCCGGTACGCACGCGCACCGGCGGATCGACCTTCGCGAACCCGACCGAGGCAAGTGCCGCGCACACCAAGGCCTGGGAACTGATCGACCAGGCGGGCTGCCGCGGCCTTGCGCGCGGCGGGGCCATGGTCTCGGAAAAACACTGCAACTTCCTTGTGAACACCGGCAACGCCACGGCGGCCGAGATCGAAGATCTCGGCGAAGAGGTGCGCGCGCGCGTGTTCGCCAAATTCGGCGTCGAGCTGCGCTGGGAGATCAAGCGCATCGGCGTGCGGTTGGAGAAATCCCAATGACCCGCGTTCTGCTGCTCAAAGGCGGTCTGTCGAGCGAGCGCGAGGTGAGCCTCGTGTCGGGGGCGGAATGCGCCAAGGCGCTGCGCGCCAAAGGCTACCTCGTGGACGAGCACGATTTCACGTCGCTCGACGGCTTGATGGCCGCCCTCGCGACGAAACCCGATGCGGTTTTCAACGCGCTGCACGGCCGCTATGCCGAAGACGGCACGATCCAAGGCGTGCTCGATCTCGCAGGCATCCCGTACACGCATTCGGGCCTGCTCGCCTCGGCGGTGGCGATGGACAAGCCGATGGCGCGAAAGATCTTCGCGGGCCACGGCCTGCCGGTCGCCGAAGGCGGGGTATTCCACCGCGAAGACGTGCTCGCCGGCCGTGCAATCCCCGTCCCCTTCGTGATGAAGCCGACGAACGAAGGCTCGAGCGTGGGCGTCAAGATCGTGCTCGATGCAAGCGACCTTGCCGCCCTTGCGCGCGAAGCCTGGCCGTTCGACGAGGAAGTTCTCGTCGAAGCCTACATTCCCGGCCGCGAGCTCACGGTGGCCGTGCTTGGCACCAACGGCTCGGCGCAGGCCTTGGGCGTGCTCGAAATCCGCCCCAACAACGGCTTCTACGACTACACGGCCAAATACACGGACGGCAAAGCCATCCATCTGTGCCCGGCGCCCATTGCAGCGCAGGCTTATGCCAAGGCGATGCAGATCGCCCTCGAAGCACACCGCGCTTTGGGTTGCCGCGGCGTGAGCCGGGCCGACATTCGCTACGACGACACAAGCGGCGAGCCTGGTGCTTTGTGCCTGCTCGAAGTCAACACCCAGCCCGGCATGACGCCCTTGTCGCTGGTTCCCGAAATCGCCGCCGCCAGCGGCATAACGTTCGCCGATCTGTGCGCGCGTCTGGTCGAAGATGCGCGGCACGACGGGCCGCGCGCGAGGCTCAAACCATGACTCTGCGCCGCACATCGAAACCCAAAAAGCCCGCGCGCCGCTTCGGCTGGCGCCGCCTGCTGTCGTGGCATCCGTCGCAGCGCGTGCTCAAAACATCGCTTATTCTCTTGGTTGCAGGATCGCTCGGCGGCGGTTTTGCGTGGGCGTGGCAGCGCGGCCTGCCGCAAGCGGCGGGCGATCTGCAGGACGAATTCGCCGAACGCACGCTCGCGGCCACTGCGCGCGCGGGCCTTGCCGTGCGCGACGTACTGGTTGAAGGCCGCGTACAGACCGATCCGCGCGATCTGCGCGCGGTCCTCGATGCGCGGCGTGGCGCGCCCATTCTTGCGTTCGACCCTTACGCCGCCAAAGCCGAGCTCGAGCAATTGCCGTGGGTGCGGCGTGCTTCCGTCGAACGCCGCCTGCCCGACACGATCTTCGTCCGGCTTGAAGAGCGCATCCCGCTTGCCCTGTGGCAGCGTCAGGGCCGCTTCGTCGTGATCGATTCCGAAGGTGTGGAGATCGCAGGTACGGATCCCGCGCGCTTTGCCGACCGTCTCGTCGTGGTCGGCGACGACGCGCCCGCGCACGCCAGCGCCTTGATCGCGCTGCTCGAAACCGAGCCGCAGATGCTGCAGCGCGTGTCGGCCGCCGTGCGCGTGGGCGGGCGGCGCTGGAATCTGCGTCTCGACAACGGCGTGGACGTCAATCTGCCCGAAGCCAACGCCGGGGCCGCCTACGAGCGCCTCGCCCAGCTCGTGCGCGAAAACGGCCTCATCGATCGCAATCTCGTCGCGGTCGATCTGCGCCTGCCCGACCGCCTGATCTTGCGCGTCGGCAAAGACGCGACCCCGCCTGCTCAAACCCAGCCTGCGCAAGCTCAGCGCCGGCCCAACCGACCCACGTAAAGGAGCCTCCCCGTTGGCCAAAAGCAAACGCAAGTCGCGCAGCGGTCTGGTTGCCGTGCTCGATCTGGGCTCGACCAAAGTTTCGTGCTTCGTCGCCAAGGCCGATGCCGACGGCAATGCGCGCGTCGTGGGCATCGGCCACCAGATCAGCCACGGCGTCAAAAGCGGCGCCATCGTCGATCTCGACGAGGCCGAACATTCGATCCTGTCGGCCGTGTCGGCAGCCGAGCAGATGGCGGGCGAAACGCTCAAGAGCGTCGTCGTCAATCTCATCGGCGGCCAGCCGCAATCGCGCACCGTCCCCGTCGAAGTCGCGATCGCCGGCCACGAGATCGGCGACCACGATCTGCGCAAAGTGCTCGAGCAAGCGCGCCAGACGCAGCTCGCCCCCGAACGGCGCCTCATCCACCAAATCCCCGTCGGTTTCACGATCGACGGCAGCCGCGGCATTCGCGATCCGCGCGGCATGTGCGGCGAGCGGCTCGGCGTGAAGATGCACATGGTCACGGCTTCGGCCGCTTCCGTGCGCAATCTCGAAAACGTCGTCGCCCGCTGCCATCTCGAAGTCGAAGACGCGGTCGTTCCCGCCTATGCGGCAGGCCTCGCCTGCCTCGTCGAAGACGAGATGGATCTCGGCAGCTGCATCGTCGACATGGGTGGGGGCACCACGTCGCTTGCCGTGTTCTTTGACGGGCATTGCGTGTTCGCCGACACGATCGCGGTCGGCGGCGCGCACGTGACCAACGACATCGCGCGCGGCCTCTCGACGCCGCTCGCACACGCCGAGCGCATGAAGACGCTGCACGGCAGCTGCATCCCCTCGCCCGCCGACGAGCGCGAAATCATCGACGTGCCGCTGGTCGGCGAAGAAGACCAAGCGCAAGCCAACCATGTGCCCAAATCGATCCTGACCGGCATCGTCGCCCCGCGCCTCGAAGAAACCTTCGAGATGGTGCGCCAGCGCCTCGAAGCCTCGGGCTTCGACCGCGTGGCGGGACGGCGCGTTGTGCTCACGGGCGGCGCTTCGCAGCTGCAAGGTGCGCGCGAACTTGCCGCCATGGTTCTCGACAAGCAGGTGCGCATGGGCAAGCCCGTCCGCCTGCAAGGCCTTGCCGACCAGACAGGGGGGCCCGCCTTCGCCGCATGCGCGGGCCTCGTCGCTTTCGCCCTTGCCAAGGGCACCGAATCGCTGCGTCCTGACGCCGCTCCAGCACCGGGAGTGGGCCTGTTTGGGCGCTTCGGAATGTGGCTGCGGGAGAATCTCTGATGCCCACAGCCAAACGCCAACCCAGCAATCGCACCCTTACCCAACGGAGGTAACGACCATGGCCATCACTCTTGGAACAATCCCGGGCGAACTTAAGCCGCGCATCACCGTCGTCGGTGTGGGCGGTGCAGGCGGCAATGCCGTCAACAACATGATCCGCGCGCGCCTCGAAGGCGTCGAGTTCGTCGTCGCCAACACCGACGCGCAAGCACTCGGCCAGTCGATCGCGGAGCGCAAGCTGCAGCTCGGCGTGGGCGTCACGCAAGGTCTGGGTGCGGGCTCGCGCCCTGACGTAGGCCGCGTGGCGGCCGAAGAATCGATGGGCGATCTTCTGGAGCACATCCAGGGCTCGCATATGGTGTTCGTGGCAGCCGGCATGGGCGGCGGGACCGGTACGGGTGCCGCCCCGGTCATCGCACGCGCTTGCCGCGAGCACGGTATTCTCACCGTGGGCGTGGTCACCAAGCCGTTCCACTTCGAGGGCACGCACCGCATGAAGCTTGCGGAAGCGGGCATTGAAGAACTGCAGCAGACGGTCGACACGCTCATCATCATCCCGAACCAGAATCTGTTCCGGGTCGCCAACGAACGCACGACCTTCGCCGACGCCTTCAAGATGGCCGACGACGTGCTCTATTCGGGTGTGCGCGGTGTGACCGACCTCATGGTGATGCCGGGCCTCATCAATCTCGACTTCGCCGACATCCGCTCGGTCATGGGCGAGATGGGCAAGGCGATGATGGGTACGGGCGAAGCCGAAGGCGACAGCCGTGCGATCGACGCCGCCCAGAAGGCGATCTCGAACCCGCTGCTCGACGACGTGTCGATGAAGGGTGCGAAGGGCGTTCTCATCAACATCACCGGCGGCATGGACATGACGCTGTTCGAGGTTGACGAAGCGGCCAACCGCATCCGCGACGAGGTCGATCCGGAAGCCAACATCATCTTCGGTTCGACCTTCGACGAGACGCTCAACGGCCGCATGCGCGTGTCGGTCGTGGCGACGGGCATCGATGCCGCTGCCGCCGTCCAGCCCAAGCCGCAGACGACTGTGGTGAGCTTCGCGCGCCCGGCCGCCCGCCCGACCGTCCCGGCGCCGATGACGACGACAGCCCCTGCCGCCGTCGCCGCCGCCACGTCCATCCCGGCCATGCCGAATATGGTCCCGGCCACGGTCGCCCAATCGGCACCGATCCAGCAGACGGCGACCGCCCTCAAGCTCGAGGCGGCCCCGATCCCGGTGTTCGAAGCGGCCCCGCTTGCCGCCCCGGCCTTGCCGCTCGCGGTCGAACCGGCCCCGGTCGCGGCCCAGCCGGTCGCCCCGCAGCCGGTCGAGGCGTATATCCCGCCCAAGCCGGTTGAAGTGGCGCAAGCGGCGGCAAGCCCGGCCAACCCGTTTGCCGAGGCCGAGTTGGTCAACGCCGCCAAGACGGCCGCCCCGGCCGTCAAGCCTGCCCCGCGCAAGGTCTCGCTGTTCGAGCGCATGACCCGCACGGGCCAGGCCCGCAGCGAGGCGGCCCCGGCCGCCGCCGAACCGGTGCGTAGCCAGCCCACGCTGGCCGCCCCGATCGGCGCCATGACCCTGCCGACGCAACCGGCCGCAGCCGCTGCCCCGGCACCCGCGACGGCTCCGGCGGCCCCGGCCACAAGCCAGCCGCGCCTTGGCGGGCTTGACCCCGCTGACCGGATCCAGAGCAAGACCGAAGACGACCTGCTCGAAATCCCGGCCTTCCTGCGCCGCCAAGCCAACTAAGTGCCTGACGTGCAAAAGCGACTTGCAACAAGTCGCAACAAAAGGTGACTTGAGGCCCCGCGGTTGGTCTTGTACCAACCTTCGGGGCCTCAAACGTTTTTGGGCCTCTCGAGTCGCCGGGAAGAAGGACCGCACAGCACCGTTGTGCATGTGGTAGGTCTCCGCACCGGACAGGAGTAGCAAGTGCTGGGCAATCGTTCGACCAAGCCGCGCCCGATCGCGCAACGGACTTTGAAGGGGCCGATCTCGTGCACCGGGACGGGCTTGCATTCCGGGCGCAAAGTCACGATGCAGCTGCTGCCCGCCCCGCCCAATCATGGCATCGTTTTCCGCCGCCGCGACATTGCGGGTCCGGCCGGCATCCTGAAGGCCGACTACCGCAATGTGCGCGACGCGCGCCTGTGCTCGATGCTGATCAACGAAGCGGGTACCCGCATCGGCACGGTCGAGCATCTGATGGCCGCACTTTACGGTGCGGAAATCGACAATTTGATCGTAGAAATCGACGCTGACGAAATTCCGGTTATGGACGGCTCGTCGGCCCCGTTCCTGTTCCTGTTCGAATGTGCGGGCACCATCGAGCAAGCCGCCACGCGCCGCGCCATCGAAATCCTCGCCCCCTTGACGATTCAAGACGGCGACGCGCGCCTCGAGCTGCTGCCTGGCAAGGGTTTCTCGGCCGAATTCGAGATCGACTTCCAAAGCGACGCGATCGGCCGCCAGCGCCTGAACGTAACGCTCGATCCAGCCGCCTTCCGTCAGGAAATCGCGCGCGCCCGCACCTTCGGCTTCGAGCATGAAGTGGCTCAGCTGCGCGCCATGGGGCTTGCGCGTGGCGGCTCGCTCGACAATGCCGTCGTGATCTCCGACGGCCGCATTCTCAACGAAGACGGGCTTCGCTTCGAAGACGAGTTCGTGCGCCACAAGATGCTCGACCTGGTGGGCGACCTCTATCTCGCCGGCGGCCCGCTGCTTGGCCATGTGCGCGCCACGCGCACCGGCCACCGCCACAACAACGCGGCCCTCCATGCGCTGCTCGGCAATCCGCAGGCCTGGCAATGGCGCGACGTGACGGCCGAAACCTACCGCCGCACCAGCGGCGTGCGCCTGGCGGTCCAAGCGTCCGAGTGACGCTGGGTAAGCCCCGCCCCATCCTGCCCTGCCAAAGCGGGACTTAAAAATCTGCCCCGGATGCGCTATATAAGCGGGATGGACATGCCGCTTCGCCGTCGCCCGATTCGTTCTTTTCTTGCCGTCGCCCTCGTCGGCGTGGCGCTGGCCGCGTGCGGCGAAAAAGAAGAGGTCTATGTCGAAAAGCCGGTCGAGGAACTGTACAACGCGGCCGTAAACGCCATGGCCTCCGGCAACTATGTGCGCGCGGCCAGGCAGTTCGACGAGGTCGAGCGCCAGCACCCCTATTCGGTGTGGGCCACCCGCGCCCAACTCCAGGGCGCTTACGCCCACTACCAGAACAACAAATACGACGACGCGATCGTGGCGCTGGACCGCTTCATCCAGCTCAACCCGTCCAACCGCGACGTCGCTTATGCCTATTATCTGAAGGCGTTGTGCTACTACGAACAGATCACCGACGTGGCGCGCGACGCGCGCATGACCGAAGACGCGCTGCAGTCGCTGCAGGAAGTGGTGCGCCGCTTTCCCGAAAGCACCTATGCGCGCGACGCGCGCGTGAAGATCGACCTCACCTACGACCATCTCGCGGGCAAGGAAATGGAAGTTGGGCGCTTCTACCAGCGCCGCAACCAGGCCCTTGCTGCGATCAACCGTTTCCGCACGGTGGTCGAGAAGTTCCAGACCACCAGCCACGTGCCCGAGGCGTTGCATCGGCTTGTGGAGAGCTACATGTCGTTGGGCCTCGTCGACGAGGCGCGGCGCACGACGGCCGTGCTCGGCCACAATTATCCCGGCAGCGAATGGTACCGCGATTCGTTTGCGCTGGTCGGGACCGGCGAAATGCCCAAGGACGAGCGCCCGGGCATGGTCAATCGCACGCTGAACGCGCTCAATCCGGTCAACCTGTTTTAGCCGCAACGGGGCCTTTCGATGCCGCGCGCCCAACGAGTCATATCCGAACAAACCATGATCGAACCGGCCATTGCCGAAGCGATCCCGAGCGCCGATGTGCGCCGCTTCCCTCTGCGGCCGGTGTCGGCTACATCGATGGCCATGCTTGCCCATCTGTCCATTCGCGATTTCGTGCTGATCGACCGGCTCGATCTCGGTTTTGCCGCCGGCCTCTCGGCACTGACGGGCGAAACGGGGGCCGGCAAATCGATCCTGCTCGATGCGTTGGGCTTGGCGCTGGGCGGCCGGGCAGATGCCGGCGGCGTGCGCAAAGGGGCAGCGAGCGCTTCCGTATCTGCGAGCTTCGAGGTCGATGCGGGCCATCCGGCCTTGGCGCTGTTGGCCGAACAAGGCCTCGCTTTGCCCGAAGACGGCGCGCCGTTGATCCTGCGGCGTGTGCTGTCGGCCGACGGGCGCAGCCGCGCTTTTGCCAACGACCAGGCCTGCTCGGTCGGGCTGCTGCGCCAGTTGGGCGGCATGCTCGTCGAAATCCACGGCCAGTTCGATACGCACGGCCTGTTCGACCCAGCCACACATGCCGGCCTGCTTGATGCTTGGGCAGGCCTCGGCCGCGATGCCGCAGCCGTCGCCGCACGCTACGCCGAATGGGCGGCCGCCCGCCAAGCCCTTGCCGACACGCAAGCGGCAATCGCGAAGGCGCGGCTCGAAGAAGACTATCTACGCCATGCATTGGCCGAGTTCGAAACGCTGGCCCCGCAGCCGGGCGAAGAAAAAACGCTCGCCGAATCCCGCGCCATCCTGCAGGCGCGCGAGAAGCTCGCCGAAGCCTTGGCCGAAGCGCGCAGCGAGCTTGAAGGCCAGCGCGGCGTGGAAAGCGCTTTGCGCGCGGCCCAACGTTCGCTCGAGCGCGTCGCCGCCCATGCGGGCGAACGTTTCGACAAGGCGATCGCTGCCCTCGACCGGGCAGCCAGCGAAACCATGGATGCCGCCGCCGAGATCGAAGCGGCGGGCGATGCGCTGTCCGAAGGCGGGGCCGATCTCGACAAGACCGAAGAACGGCTCTTTGCGCTGCGAGCACTTGCCCGCAAACACCGCACCAGTGTGGATGCACTGGCCGACCTCCAAGCCGAGATAGCGGGCAAGCTTGGGGCCCTCGACGACGGCGAGGCAGGCCTCAAGAAACAAGCCCAGGCCGAAGCGGCCGCAAAGGCCGCGTATCTTGCCGCCGCCAAGGCGTTGTCGGCAGCGCGCAACACGGCGGCAGGCAAACTCGACAAGGCTTTGGCCAAAGAATTGCCGCCGTTGAAGCTTGAGAAGGCGCGCTTCCGCACGCGCCTTAGCCCACGCCCTGAAAGCGAATGGGGCCCAAGCGGGCTCGATGCGATCGCCTTCGAAGTGGCGACCAACCCCGGCAGCGAGCCGGGCCCGCTCGCCAAAATCGCCTCAGGCGGGGAAATGGCGCGCTTCATGCTCGCCCTCAAAGTCGTGCTCGCCAAGGCCGACGCCAAGCGCGGGCTTGTCCCCGCCTTGGTGTTCGACGAGGTCGATGCCGGTATTGGCGGGGCCGTGGCCGCCGCCGTCGGCGAGCGCTTGGCGCGGCTTGCGGGCGAAGCCCAAGTGCTCGTCGTCACGCACAGCCCGCAAGTCGCCGCACGCGCCGATACGCATTTGAAGGTCGCCAAGACCGCGACGGCCAAATCCGCCGCCACGAGCGTCGGCGTGCTCGATCCCGCGCAGCGCCGCGAGGAGATTGCGCGCATGCTGTCGGGGGCGAGCGTCACCGACGCCGCACGTGCGGCGGCCGACGCACTCCTGGCCGGGACGGGCTGATGGCGGCCGATACCTCGAAAATCTTGGTCGAGGACCTCACGCGCGCGCAAGCCAAGACCGAACTGGGCCGACTTGCCAAGCAGCTGGCCCGGCTCGATCTCGCCTACCACGCCAAAGATGCGCCGCTGGTCGAGGATTCCGAATACGACCTGCTCAAGCGGCGCAACGCCGCCATCGAAGCCCGCTTTGCCGATCTCAAACGCGGCAACTCGCCGTCCGACAAGGTGGGCGCACCGGCTGCCGCAGGCTTTGCCAAGATCCGCCACGACGTGCCGATGCTCTCGCTCGACAACGCCTTTGCGCCCGAAGACGTGCGCGAATTCGGCCAACGTCTGCGCCGCTTTCTCGATTTCGGCATGGACGACGCTATCGCTTTCTCGGCCGAGCCCAAGATCGACGGGCTGTCGATATCGCTGCTCTACGAGAACGGAAAATTCGTGCGCGCCGCCACGCGCGGCGACGGCGAAGAAGGCGAAGACGTGTCGGCCAATGTCCGCACGATCGGCGAGATCCCGGCCCAGTTGGCGGGCAAAACGCCGGCGCGCATCGAGGTGCGCGGCGAGATCTACATGACCAAGGCCGATTTCCTGGCGATGAATGCGCGCCAGGCGGCGGCCGAGGAAAAGACCTTCGCCAATCCGCGCAATGCGGCGGCCGGCTCCTTGCGCCAGCTCGATGCGAGTGTCACCAAGACCCGGCCTTTGCGCTTCTTCGCCTACACGCTGGGCGCCTATGACGGACCAGCCATCGACAGCCAGACCGATCTGCTCGACCGGCTGCGCCACTGGGGCTTCACGGTCAACGAACGTACGCGGCCGTGTGCTGACGAAGAAGCGCTGCTGGCCTACTACGCCGAGATCGGACGCGATCGCGCGTCCTTGCCCTACGACATCGACGGCGTCGTCTACAAAGTCGACCGTTTCGATCTGCAGCGTCGTCTGGGCTTTGTGTCGCGAAGCCCGCGCTGGGCGATCGCCCACAAATTCCCGGCCGAACGCGCCGAGACGATCTTGACCAAGATCGACATCCAGGTCGGCCGCACGGGCGCCCTTACGCCGGTGGCGATCCTCGAGCCCGTCAATGTCGGCGGCGTGCTGGTGGCGCGCGCCACCTTGCACAATGAAGACGAGATCAAACGCAAAGACATCCACGAAGGCGACCGCGTGACGGTGCAGCGTGCGGGCGACGTGATCCCGCAGATCGTGGAGGCCGTGCGCACGCCCAATTCGCGCGCCTTCGTCTTTCCGGAGAAATGCCCGGTCTGCGGTTCGGCCGCTATCCGCCCGCCCGGCGAAGCCATTCGGCGGTGCACAGGCGGGCTCTCGTGCGATGCCCAAATCGTCGAACGCCTGCGCCATATGGTTTCGCGCGGGGCCTTCGACATCGAAGGACTCGGCGAGAAAAACATCGAAGAGTTTTTCGCCCTCGGCTGGCTCAAACAGCCGGCCGATCTGTTCCGGCTCAAGAGCCACGCCCCCGTGCTCGAAAAGCGCGAAGGCTGGGGCGAAAAATCCGTGCAGCGGCTGCTCGCCGCCATCGATGCGCGCCGCACATTGCCGCTCGAGCGATTCATTTTCGGCCTCGGCATTCGCCAGGTCGGCGAAGCGACGGCGCGATTGCTGGCAAGCCACTACGGCACGCTCGCCCATTGGACCGACGCGATGGACAAGGCGGCCGCCGAGTTGGCGGCGTTCACGGGCGAAAAACGCAAACCCGAACTGGTCGGCGAAGCGTGGAAGGAACTCGTCGCGATCGACCAGATCGGCGACGCAGTCGCAAGCGACATCGCCGCGTTTTTTGCCGAGCCGCACAATCGAACCGCCCTCGACGATCTGGCGAGCGAGACGAAAGCCGCCCCGTTCGAAAAACCGGCCGCGACCAACGAAGCGGTGGCGGGCAAGACGATCGTCTTCACCGGCACGCTTACGACGATGAGCCGCGACGAAGCCAAAGCCGGCGCACTTGCCCTCGGCGCCAAAGTGGCGGGCTCGGTTTCGAAAAAGACCGACCTCGTCGTGGCGGGTCCGGGGGCCGGCTCCAAACTTGCCGAGGCCGAAAAACACGGCGTGGCCGTGATCGACGAAGCGGCCTGGCGCAAACTCGCCGGGCTCGACTGAGCCATGCCAAGCGTGACCACCACCGCCCCCGACGGCAGCGTTCTGACCGTCCATGTCTATGCCGGCGACGAACTCGGCGAAGACTATTCCTTCGCCGACATCGTCGAGGCGTTTGCGCTGGGCCGCCCAGTCGAAGGCGGGCTCGAATTCACGCGCAAGGAGCTGCGCGATCTTCTCAATTTCGCCAACGCCTATTCCTTCGACCATCCCGAAGGCTTCATCGAAATGTGCCTTGAGGTTGCAAGGACTGCCGCGACTTTGCCGGGCGAGAAGCTGGTTTTCCATAGCGATTTCTAGAGCGGGGCGGTTGCAGCTTTGAGCCACGCCTTCGTCGCGTCGTCGACCAAGGGGCCGATTTCGGCGGCCACGCGCGCATGGTAGGCGTCGAACCAAGCAAGTTCGCCCGCATCGAGCAGATCGCGATCGACGAGATTGCGGTCGATGGGGGCAAGGGTGAGTGTTTCGAAACCCAGCATCGCGCGTTCGGCCGCAGGCGCTTTGGGCAGATCTGCGACCGCGACGAGATTTTCGATGCGAATGCCGTAGGCCCCGGTTTTGTAGTAGCCGGGCTCGTTCGACACGACCATGCCGGGCTGGAGCGCCACGCTGTTCGGCATCTTGGAAATGCGCTGCGGACCTTCGTGCACCGAGAGGAACGCGCCCACGCCGTGGCCCGTGCCATGGTCGTAATCGAGGCCCGCGTCCCACAAAGCGCGACGGGCCAACACATCGAGCTGCGAGCCCGACGTGCCCGCCGGAAAGCGCGCGCGGGCGAGCGCAATATGGCCCTTGAGCACGCGCGTGAAGCGGTCGGCCACTTCGCGCTTGAAGCCGTCTTCGAGAGTACCGATCGCGATCGTGCGCGTGATGTCGGTGGTGCCGTCTTCGTACTGGCCGCCGGAATCGACGAGATAGACCATGCCGGCGCTGAGAACCTTCGCCGTCGCCGGCGTGGCGCGATAATGCACGATGGCGCCGTTGGGCCCGGCACCCGAGATCGTCGAAAAACTCGTGTCGCGAAGGCAGCCGGTTTGTTTGCGGAATTCGAGCAATCGGTCGGCCAACGCAATCTCGTCGTATTTGCCGCTGCCGCCTTCGGCCGCAAGCCACGCAAGAAACCGCGTGACGGCGGCCCCGTCGCGCACATGTGCCGCACGAATGCCGGCGAGTTCCTGCGGATTCTTGCAGGCTTTGGGCAACGCGCACGGGCAGACATCGCGGGTGAGGACCGCCCCGCTGTCGGCGAGCCTCTGATCGATCCAGGCCGAGGCCGTGAGCCGGTCGGTCAACACGCGGGCTTTGGCAGCCCCCAGCGCATCGAGCGCCGCGCCCAGTTCGTCGGGCCGGCGAATGCGCACGCCATTGCCCAGTGCCGCTTTGGCGGCGGGCGTGAGTTTTATCGGTTCGATGAACAGATCGAGCGGCTGCGCCGCATCGGCGGGCAGGATGGCAAAACCCAACGCCACGGGCGTATGCGGTACATCGCCGCCGCGCAAATTGAGCAGCCACGCCAGACTGTCGGGGGCCGAAATCACGGCCGCCGCGAGCTTGTCGGCGGCCAGACGCGACGCGATCTCGGCGCGTTTTTCGGCGGCCGACTTGCCTGCATAGGCAACGGCCTGCGGCACCACGGGGCCCAAGGGTGCGAGCGGCCGGTTGGCCCACACGGCATCGACCGGATTCGATGCAAGCGCCACCAACACGGCCCCAGCCTTGGCGCACGCTTGGCGCAAACGCTCGGCCGAATCGGTCGAATGCAGCCACGGGTCGTAACCGATGCGCATGCCTGCGGCGGCATTGGCGGCAAGCCACACGGCGGGCGGATTGTCGACGAGATGGCAATATTCGAACAATTTGCCGTCGACCTGGTCGCGAACCTGCAGCGTGTAGCGCCCGTCGACGAAAATTGCCGCCTGCGCCGCCAGCACCACGCACGCGCCGGCCGAGCCCGAAAAGCCCGTCAGCCACAAAAGCCGCTCGGCACGCGGGCTCACATATTCGCCTTGATGTTCGTCGCCGCGCGGAAGCACGAAACCGTCGAGCGACTGGCGTTTCAGTTCGGCGCGCAGATCGGCGACGCGGGCCGGAACCCAAGCGCCGTCGTCGAGCCCGTCGGATTGGGTCGCGGCGAGTTCGGATTTCAACGCTTCGAGCTGCGCTTTGAGCGCGTCGGACACATCGGCTGCAACCAGAACATGCCAGGCGTCGGGAACAAACGCCGGCGGGGCCGCCAGCACGCCCGCCACAAGCCGCCGCACGCCGGCAACGTCGAGAGCGGCCGTGTGCTTCGCCAAAAGACGCGCCAAAACTTCATCGCCCTGATAGCTCATGCGGCACACCGAAACGCGTTTGGGGGGTTGAACCATGGGATCGAATTCGAGAATATCCGCCACGAATCTGAAACAAGCCATGCAAAATTAGGCAAAACCTGGGCAAATCCATGCGAATTGCGCATTGCTGCATCGCAATATTGACCAGTTTCAATTGGGCCGATCGGACCTAAATAGAGATTGTTCGTCAACGAACGATCTGGGGACCCGATTGGCGGGTCCGGTTCGCGACGAAGATGGAGATTGAGATCATGTCCGCCCCCTCGCTTTCGGCCCCGAATGCCTCTTCCAACGTCCAGGACCGTTTCCTGGCCGGTCAGGTGGATATGGCACTGGATGCGCGCCGTTTGCGTAGCCAAGCCTTTGCCGCTTTCACGGCCGACGCCCTTGTGACCGTCGGCGCCAGCTTCAAGGCTGCGGTTGCGCGCCTGAAAAACTGGAACGAACGCCGCGCCACCTTTGCCGAGCTCGAATCGCTCGACGACCGCATTCTGGCCGATATCGGCTTGAGCCGCAGCGAAATCAGCCAGGTGGCGAGCGGCCACTATGTGCGCGATTCGCAAGACTATCGCCAGATCGCGATCGAAACCGTGAAGGAAGCGGCCAACCAGGACCGCAACCGCAACGCCGCCTAACAGCCCAACCGGTCGAAATCGGCGAACGGCAGCCTTGTGCGCAAGGCTGCCGTTTTTGTTTGTCCCGCGCGACGGATGCGCGACATAGACGCGACATGCATGCGACGCCTGCGCGACATGGACGCGACATAGGCGCGACATTCTTCGTACCAAACATCTGGAATCATTCATCTATGTCCCCAAGTTCCAGGGGCGTTTCCTCGCCCTTGGGCGGCGGGGCGGAATTGCCGTCGGCATCGAGATGGTACGAACGATCGGGATCCGGGATCGCCGCCTCGGCCACAGCCACCTCGGCCATGTCCGCCGGCGTCAGTTTCTGGGTCGGATAGCCCCAGCTCGTGACGCTGAGCCGGTCGGCGACCCACAAGGCCGCGCGCAGATTGCCGTCTTTGACCTCATTCAAGATGAGTTCGACCGCCGCACTGCGCGCCAATTCGAGCCGGGTCGCGGTCTCGACCGCGCGGCGCACGCGCACCTCGTGCAGCATGCCGCGCGCGACGTTCGACCGACGCAAGATGCGCCAGATCTGCGAGCGCGAGATACCCGTAAAGCGCGCCACTTCATTGACTTTGTGGCCGCGACTCAACATCGCTACGACCAACGCCCAATCGTAGCTACGCCCCGGCCCGGGCACCGCCCCTTTGCGCGCCGGTTTGGCCGCATAGGCGGCCGACGGATGGTTGGGGTAAAAATCGACCATTTCCTCTCTCCTATTTAAAGCCTAAATAGGACATTAACACTTATAGAACATAAAGCAAACATTAAAGCCATACGCCGCCGCCGACTGCAGCAGCATTTTTCAGGAGACGGGATTCGCCCGGCGAATCACTCGAATTTGCGCACGCCCGCAAGGTCGATGCCGTCGGTCACGGCGTCGACGAAGCTCGCGCGCGTGATGTCGGCGCCGCGCAGGATGGCGCCCGTCAGATTGGCTTTGTTGAAGATCGCGTGCGCGAGATTGGCGTTGCTGAGATTGGCCGGAAACTTCCGGCCATTGGGCTTGCCGGCATGATCCTTGAGTTCAACAGGAACCAGACGCGCCTGGGTCAAATCGGCGCGGCGCAAGATCGCCCCCATCAGCATCGCTCCCGCCATGTCGGCCATCGCGAGATTGGCGTCGGTCAGATTGGCCTGCACGAAGCTCGCGAGCCGCAGCAGACCCTGCGACAGGTTCGCGCGCGCGAGATTGGCGCGGTTCAGCGACGCGGCACTGAGATCGAGCCCGCGCAGATCCATGCCGCTCAAATCGCAGTCGTCGAGCATGGCGCGCATGCCCTTCGCACCGCCCGACACGGTCCAGAGTTTGTGCGCCTCGAGCACCGAGCGCACGTCGATCTTCGGCGCGGGCGCTTCGCGCGGCGGCGCGAAATTGGCGCCCGTGAGATTGGCGGTGCTGAGATCGATGCCATCGAGCTTGACGCCGCGCAAGCTCGCCCCGCGCAAATCGCAGCCGGCCAAAACCGCGCCCTCAAGATTAACGCCGTCGAGGATCGCGTCCTTGAGCTTCGCCCCTTCGAGATTGGCGCCGCGCAGATCGGCGTTCGTGAACACGGTGGCCCCGGTCGCCGCGGCGGGCTGGCCCGTCGTAGTGCCATCGGCAGCCGCCGGCTCGCTCTGCGACTGCTGGCTCTCGCCGCTTTTGCCGAGACCGACGCTCCATTGCATATTCTGGCCCGGCCTGAAATCGACGTCGCGCAGATCGGCGTCGCGCAGCACGGCCCCGTCGAAGCGTGCACCGCACGCTTTGGCGCGGCGCATCTTGGCCCCGCTCAGATCGGCAAAGCTGAAGGCCGCACCGAACAGATCGGCCATCGACAGGTCGCAATCCTGCATCTGCGCGCCCGCGAAATTGGCGCCCGACAGCACCGCATTGGCGAGATTGCGGCCGCGCGCCACGACCGCGCCGTACTGTTCGCCGCGCGCGTCCATGCGCTTGCCGCCGGGTTTGATCATCAAATAGGCGCGGTGGACGGCGGCTGCCGCGTCGAACTTCTTCTGCTGCGGCGAAATCTCGGTGCTGGGCGTCATCGGCGTATTGCTCTTCTTTGCTGGATGCGAAAGCGCGCAAGGCAAAGGGCTGGAAGCCCCCGGGCGCTTGCGCTTCTGTGTTTCGAAAGTCGCGTCAGTAGATCAGGTCGTTGTCGTCGTCGGTCTTGTTGGACAGAACGATTTCCTCGCGCGCGGCGAGATCCTTTGCCGTCGCGATGATGGCGGCCTGCGCTTCGTAGACGTCCTTGCTGCGCAAGGGGCCGAGCGCTTCCATCTCCTCGCGCAGCATTTTGCCGGCACGTTCGGACATGTTCGAGAACACGAGATCGCGCAGTACTTCCGGCGCCCCTTTGAGGGCGGGCGCGAGCCGGTTTTTGTCGACCGCGCGCAGCAGCGTCTGCACGCCGCCCGGATCGAGCTTGGCGAGATCCTCGAACTTGAACATCAGCGACTTGATGCGTTCGGATGAGTCGCGGTTGCGCTCTTCGAGTGCGGACATGAAACGCGCTTCGGTGTCGCGCCCGAGGCCGTTGAAAATCTCGGCCATCAGCTCGTGCGTGTCTTTGCGGCTCGTCTTTGCAAGGTTCGACATGAACTCGTTGCGCAGCACGCGCTCGACGTCGTCGAGAACTTCTTTGGGTACGCTTTCCATGCGCAGCATGCGCATGATGACTTCCATCGCGAAACTGTCGGGCAGCGAGCTCAGCACGCGCGCCGAATGGTCGGGCCGGATCTTGTTGAGGATGACGGCTACTGTCTGCGGATATTCGTTCTTGAGGAAGTTCGCGAGCAGCACTTCGTTGACGTTGCCGAGCTTGTCCCACATCGTGCGCCCGGCGGGCCCGCGCACCTCGTCGAGGATTTCGGCAGCGCGGTTCTTGTCGAGCACCTTGAACAGGAGCCGCTCGGTCGAGTCGAAACTGCCCATGACCGAACCGCTCGCCGACATCTGGTCGGCGAATTCGATGATCAGGCGCTCGATGATCGCCGCATTGATGCTGCCGAGCGTCGACATGGTCTGCGAGATCTCTTTGATCTCGTCGTCGGTCATCAGCGCGAACAGTTTGCCGGCCGACTCTTCGCCAAGCGACAAGAGGATGATCGCGGCCTTCTCGGCGCCGGTCAGACTGCGATAGTCGTCTTTGACGCGCATGGCGGGTCCCTTGCCTCAGAGGACCGTCGGCATGCCGAGCCATTGCGGGGCGACTTCGCTGCCGTTGAACGCGACAAAAAGGACCAGCACCAGCGCCACCCCCGGCGAAGCGCGCGTCGCGGCCAAGGGCGCTGCCAAAAAGCGGAAGCCGGCGATGGCGCTTTGGGACTCGGCGGCAAGCGTGAACTCGCCCGGGATGGGGCGCTGCTGGGCCAGGCACAGCTCGACCCCGGCGGCGAGGGCCCGCGCGCCGTCTTCGCGCGGCAGGTTCTGCAGATCGTAGCCGGTGATGTCGGACCCCATTGCGGCGGCAACGCACGTACCCGCAAGCCGCACGCGATTGCGGCCGGTATCGCCGCGCGCTTCGATCAGCAGCAGGTTGGGCAGCAGGGCCGGAATGGCGGCGGGGTCGAAATCGCGGCGCGTCGGCACCCCGCCTTTCGCGGCCGCGAGCGCACGCCAATGCGCGCCGAAATTTTCAATCTTGCCGCACACGGCTTCGTCGGCATGCCAACGCACGAGGGCAGGCCGCAAAGCAGCGGCAACGATACGCGGTTTCGGCGACAGACTGAGCATTTGGGAAGACCTTGCGCGAGAGCACCCGTCGCGCGACGGGAACTCACGCAACTTGGGCGACCGAACGCCGTCCGCCAATCAACATCGGCGACGCTCAATACGAATCACGCGCCACTGTGGCGGCGCGCGAATTCGCTTCGCAAAATCGAATTTGTTTTACGAATACTGGCGCGATTGCGGCGAATTTGTACGCATTTTGCGACAAGCTGCCGGCCTTGCCGGCGGCCGCACCGAATCAGGCAGCGGCACTGTCCTCGGCCGTGCGCACCAGACTTTCGATTCGCGCGAGCAGCGGATCGAATGCGGCTTGTTCGGCTTCGGCCGAGGCAAGCGCTTGCTCCTTGGCGACGGCGTGTGCGGCCGCCGCTTCGAAGCGCGCTTGCGCCTCGGCGATCTGCGCTTCGGCAGCGGCAAGGCGCGTGTCGGTCGCTTTGGCGGCAGTGTTCGCTGCAGCCAGCGCCGTTTCGAGTTCGGCAATGCGCTTGCGCGTTTGCACCAAATCGCCTTCGGCGGTGCCTGCGCGCGCTTGGGCGTCGATCGCACGGCTGTCGGCATCGTCGGCGCGGGCACCCGTGTCGGAGAGTTCGGCTTCGAGGTCGGCCGCGCGGGCGATTGCGGCGGCGGCTTGCGCTTCGGCCGTGGCCCCACGCGCTTCGGCCTCGCCGAGCCGCTTGGCCATGTCTTCGGCCTTGGCGATCCAGCTTTGCGTGGCGGCTTCGGCGCGCGCGCGCGCCTCGTCGGCGGCTTTGGACTGCGCATAGGCGGCTTGCGCCGAATTCTCGGCGGCAGCCGCTTGCGCTTTGGCGATGGCAGCGTCTTCGCGCGCGGCTTCGGCCGCAGCAACAAGGGCCGGATCGACGATCGTGCGCGGCGGCTGGCCGCGCAGATCTTCGAGCGTGTCGTAGGCGGCGGCGAGTTCGTCGCCCAAATTGAGGGCGGCGAGCAGCATCAGTCGCGCATCGCCCGCTTGGCCGACTTGCGCCACAACCTCGCGCACCTTCTCGTCGACATAGCTGCCGATGCCCTGGATGCGCTCTTCGCGCCCGTCGTCACAGACGATCGGATAGTCGCGCCCGTTGACGCGTACGACGATCTGGCTCATCGCGTCAGCTCCTTCAAACCGTTGCGGCCTTGAGGCGGTCGATCGCCTTGTCGAGGCGCGCTTCGACTTGGTCGGCGAGGCCTGCGAGGGCGTCGTACTCAGCCTGCAGCTTGGCGAGGGCCGCTTCGGCGGCGGCCGCCCGCTTGGCGGCGGCCGCAAGCTCGCCGCGCAGGCCCGATTCGGACTGCACGCGCGCTTCCAGAGCGCTTTCAAGGCGTTGCACGGCGGCGGTCAGGCGTTCGATGGGCGGCGTCGACATGGGCTGGAAAATCTTTCCGGCAATTGGGGTTAACAGCGAATCGGCGAGAGCTTAAGCGCATCTTTCGAGTCGCGCCAAAGCCCGATTATGTGCGGGGTTGACGGGCTGGGGCGTGGGCGTCATCTTCCGCGCGCTTTCGCCTCGCCCCGCCCCTCTCGCTGGCCCCGCCAGACGGGGCCTTCAAGGGAAGAAAACGCCCCCGATGAGTGCAGCTCCCGACACGAAGCCCACCGCCGCCCCGCTCCCGCTCAGCGACAAGCAGAGCCAAGCGCATCAGCGTCTCGCACATGCGATCCGCGCGCTTGCGATGGATGCGGTCGAAAAAGCCAAGTCGGGCCATCCGGGCATGCCGATGGGCATGGCGGATGTGGCGACCGTGTTGTGGACCAAGCATCTCAAATTCGATCCGACGTCGCCGTCGTGGCCCGACCGGGACCGCTTCGTGCTGTCGGCCGGGCACGGCTCGATGCTGCTCTATGCGCTCCTGCATCTGACCGGCTTTGCCGACATGACGCTCGACGAAATCAAGAATTTCCGCCAGCTCGGTGCGCGCACGGCCGGCCACCCCGAATACGGCCATGCCGAAGGTATTGAGACCACGACCGGGCCGCTCGGCCAGGGGCTTGCCAACGCGGTCGGCATGGCGCTCGCCGAACGGCTGCTCGCCGCCCGCTTCGGCGATGCGGCGGTCGACCACTACACCTACGTGATCGCCGGCGACGGCTGCCTCATGGAAGGGATCAGCCACGAAGCGATCTCGCTCGCGGGCCATCTGCGCTTGTCGAAACTCATCGTGCTGTTCGACGACAATTCGATCTCGATCGACGGGCCGACGGATTTGACCGTGTCCGACGACCAGGTCGCGCGCTTCAAAGCCTCGGGCTGGAACGCGGTTGCGATCGACGGCCACGATCCGGCCGAGATCGATGCGGCCATCACGGCCGCGAAGACCAGCGACCGCCCGACGATGATTGCTTGCAAAACCACGATCGGCTACGGCGCACCCACCAAGGCGGGCACCGCCGGCAGCCATGGCGCACCTTTGGGTGCGGGCGAAATCGCAGGGGCCCGCGCGCGCCTCGGCTGGTCGCATGCGCCGTTCGAAATCCCGGCCGACATTCTGGCCGAATGGCGTGCTGCGGGCGAAGCGGGTGCGCCCAAGCGCGCCGCCTGGGAACGTCGCGTCGCCAAGCTCGAGCCGGAGAAGAAGGCCGAGTTCCGCCGCACGATGGACGGCAAATTGCCCAAGGGCTGGCTCGAGGCGTGTGCCGCGTTCAAGGAAAAGCTTTCGGCCGACAAGCCGAACATCGCCACGCGCGTGGCCTCGCAGAACGCGCTCGATCTCTTGACCGGGATCGTACCCGAACTCGTCGGCGGCTCGGCCGATTTGACGGGCTCCAACAACACCCAAGCCAAGGCCCAAGCGGCCGTGACGGCCGCCAATTTCGCCGGCGGCTACATCCATTACGGGGTGCGCGAACACGCGATGGCTGCCGCGATGAACGGCATCGCCTTGCATCGCGGGCTCATCCCCTATGGCGGCACGTTCTTCGTGTTCACCGACTATTGCCGCCCGTCGATCCGCCTGTCGGCGCTGATGGGCCAGCGCGCCATCTATGTGATGACGCACGATTCGATCGGCCTTGGCGAAGACGGCCCCACGCACCAGCCGGTCGAACATCTCGCCGCCATGCGCGTGATCCCCAATCTGTGGACCCTGCGCCCGGCCGACGCGGTCGAAACACTGGAAGCTTGGCAGATCGCGATCGCGCGCGACGACGGCCCGAGCGTGCTGTGCCTCACGCGCCAGAATCTGCCGACATTGCGCACGGTCTACACGGCCGAGAACCAGACGGCCAAGGGCGGCTATGTTTTGGCCGAAGCCGAAGGCGGCACACGTCAGGCAACCTTGATCGCGACCGGCTCGGAAGTGGCCATCGCCATGGAAGCGCGCAAGCTGCTTGCGGCCGAAGGTATTCAAGCCGCCGTCGTGTCGATGCCGTGCCTCGAAGCTTTCGACCGCCAGACGGCCAAGTACCGCAAGGACGTGCTGGGACCGGCACGCACGCCGCGCATCGTGTGCGAAGCGGGCCTCTCGGCGGGCTGGGACAAATACATCGACGGCAAGGGTGCGTTCGTGGGCATGACGGGCTTCGGTGCTTCGGCACCCGCACCCGATCTCTACAAACATTTCGGCATCACCGCCGAAGCGATCGCGGCGGCCGCCAAGAAGTCGATCTAGCATGCGCGATACGCTGCTTTTCGATCTCGACGGCACGCTGACCGATACGGACGCGCTGCATTTCGCCGCCTACGGCGAATTGCTCGCTCCGTTCGGCAAGTCGATCACGCTCGAGACCTACAAGCAGCGCATCATGGGGGCCGCCAACGCCGCGACGATGGCGTGGCTGCTGCCGGACGAAGACGCCGAAGAGATGTCGCAGCGCAAGGAACGGCTGTTCCGCGCGCGCGTCGACGAACTGACGCCCACCGCGGGGCTCGGACCTTTGCTCGCCTGGGCGGCAAAGCTCGGCTTGCGCACCGCCGTGGTGACCAACGCGATGCGCCCCAATACCGAGCTGATGCTGAAAGCGCTCAGGCTCGATGCACGCTTCGACACGATCGTCATCGCCGACGAGTTGGCGCGCGGCAAGCCCGATCCGCTGCCCTATACGACGGCGCTCGAACGGCTCGGCGTGGCCGCATCGCAAGCGCTCGCCTTCGAAGATTCGCGCGCCGGAATTGTCGCGGCGGTTGCCGCCGGCGTCGAAACGGTCGGGCTCACGACCGGGCTCGACGCCGCCACTTTGTGCGGCGTCGGCGCTAGCATCGCCATCGCCGATTTTGCCGACCCGCAGCTTTCGACGCTGCTTGCCACGAGCTTCGGCTCCGCCCCCGCTTTACACTGAAGGAGACAATCGACATGGCTGTCAAAATCGCAATCAACGGTTTCGGTCGCATCGGCCGCCTCGTGCTGCGCGCGATCGCGGAATCGGGCCGCAAGGATTTGCAGGTCGTCGGCATCAACGATCTCGGCCCCGTGAAGTCCAACGCCCATCTGCTCAAGCACGATTCCGTGCACGGCCTCTATCCGCACGCGATCTCGACCGGCGACGATTGGATGGATGTGGGCCAGGGGCGCATCAAGGTCACGGCCGAGCGGGACCCTGCCAAGCTGCCGTGGAAGGAACTCGGCGTCGACATCGTGATGGAATGCACGGGCATCTTCACGAAGCGCGAACAGGCCGCCAAGCACATCGAAGCGGGTGCCCGCAAAGTGCTGATCTCGGCCCCTGCCGACGGCGTGGATCTCACGGTCGTCTACGGCGTCAACCACGACAAGCTCGCGGCCGGCCACACGATCGTGTCGAACGCGAGCTGCACCACGAACTGCCTCGCCCCCGTCGCCTTCGTGCTCAACGAAGCCTTCGGCATCGAAAAAGGTTTCATGACCACGATCCACGCCTATACGGGCGACCAGAGCACGGTCGACACGCTGCACAAGGATCTGCGCCGCGCGCGCGCGGCCGCCCTCTCGATGATCCCGACTTCGACCGGCGCCGCCAAGGCCGTGGGCCTAGTGCTGCCCGAACTCAAGGGCAAGCTCGACGGCACGTCGATCCGCGTGCCCACGCCCAACGTGTCGCTGATCGACTTCAAGTTCGTGACCAAGCGCAACGTGACGGTCGACGAGATCAACAACGCCGTGATCGCCGCGAGTGCGAACCGCCTCAAGGGCATTCTCGAAACCACGACCGAAGAGCTCGTCTCGAGCGACTTCAACCACAACCCGGCAAGCTCGACCTTCGACCTCACCCAGACGCAGGTGCTCGAAGGCAATTTCGTGCGCGTGCTGGCCTGGTACGACAACGAATGGGGCTTCTCGAACCGCATGTCCGACACCGCCATCGCGATGGCCAAGCTCGGCTGAGGTAAGCGTGCAGGAGGTACGGTTTTCTGATACCGTGCCTCCATGCACAATACCCGAGACTCCTACGGTGCGGTCGCCAAGGCCCTGCACTGGCTGTCGGCGCTTCTGATCCTCGGCGGCTGGCTCCTGGGCCAGACGCTCGATTGGTTCCCGAAGTCGATGGAGGGCGGCCTCAAGCTCGCCCATGTGTGGTCGGGGCTCGGCGTGCTGACGTTGCTGGCCGCCCGCCTTGCTTGGCGCTGGGCGAGCCCGCCGCCCGATCCGATCCCAAGCGCGCTGGACCCGTGGCTCGCGCGTGCGGCAAAAGCGGGCCATATGCTGCTCTATGCGCTGCTGCTCGCGGTACCCGTGGCCGGCATCGTGCTGTCGTTTGCGCGCGGCGAACCGGTCTCGCTGTTCGGGTTTTTCGAAATCCCCTCGCCTTGGGCGCGCGACCGCGCCTTTGCGCGCAATGTGGGCGAGGTGCACGAGCTGCTCGCCAACGCGATCCTGCTCGTGGCGGCCCTCCATGCGGCGGCAGCCTTGATGCACCATTATCTACTCGGCGACGCCACGCTCAGCCGCATGCTGCCGGGGCGCCGAAAAGCCGCCTGAGCCGACGCTAGAGCAAATCGACGCAGCCGAGGATGGCCTCGATGCGCCCGTCGTCGCCGAACGGCAGCAGCAGGCGGCAATAGCGGATCAAAAAGAAGCCCTCGATGCCTTTGACGAAGCGAAAATGCGGTCCGCGCGTGGCGAGCACGCGCGCATAGGCCGGCATCGCGTAATGCCGGTGCAAGGCCGACTGTTCGTCGACATGCGCGCCGGTTGGATCGCGCGCGAATTTCGCCAGAATGTCGGCGCCGATATAGGAATAGCGAAGACGCGGCCCCGGCTCGACCACGTCCACGACAAACGACGTGCGGTCGAACGGCGCTTGGCGCGCCACACCCCAGCGCGCGAGCATGTCCATCGTCGGAATGGCGTCGCCCGCACAGCCAAGGCGCCAGATGTCGAAGGCGGCGCGCAGTTTTTCGGATGCGTCGCGCTGGAACGAAAGCCCCTCCTCGGTCCGGCGCCAGACGCGTTTGGTGTAGCCGGGCTGGCGCAGCAAGGCCGCCACGATCTTTTCGCGCAGCTGTGCCGGCGACAGCGGCTTCACGATGTAGGCCGAGATCTCGCGCTCGCGCGCCGCGACAACCGCCCGCGAGCGCGCATCGCCGGTCACGAGCAGGAAGGGAATGTCCGCATCCAGGGCCCGGATTGCCTCGAGCAGTTCGAAGCCGTTGCGCTTGGGCATATGGAGGTCCGACAGCACCAGATCGATCTGCGCCATGCCCGACCGGAACAGCGCCAGCGCTTCGTCGCCGTCGGCGGCCAACAGGACGTTGGACACGCCGATCTGGCCCAGCATCTTGCCCAGAAGTGCGCGCGCGAAGGCATCGTCCTCCGCCACGAGCACGACAAGATCCGCAGGGAAGTTATCGGGAAGACGCAGGTCCGATCGGCTCGCAAACAATCGATTTGGCCGCCTTGCTGTTCGTGAAGCTGGCGCCCAGCCCACGCGAACGATGTTACGCCATCGCTTGCAGGCATGTCGACGGCGCCTCGTCGGCCAACACCGCCCGAGCCGGATTGCGCCAGCGGCCCGTCTCGCGTAGGTTCAAGCCCATGGAACCGGTCCGCATCCAGGGTCTTGCCGATGCGCGCGAATATCTCGCGCGCGCCAAAGAACGCGGCGTGCGCGCGGTGCTTATCGCCCCCGCCGCCGCCGGTGTGGCGTGGTGTGCGGAAATCGCCGCCTTGCTCGAACTCGAATTTCCCGACGCCCTCGAGAGCATTGCGCTCGATTGCGGCCAGGACACGGCGATGGCCTTCGAAGCCCTGCGCGCGGAGCTCCCCGCCATTTCCTACGACGGGCCGCATCGCCAGGCGGTGCAGGCACTGGCCTTGCGCCACGGAACGCAATTCTATGGCTGACACCGCGGCGGCGTGGTGGCGGCCGGACCGGTTTGCCAAGAAGCGCGACAATCTGCGCGTGCGCCAGGCGATGCTGCGCGCCACACGCGGCTTTTTCGAAAGCGAACAATTCGACGAGGTCGAAACGCCTTCGTTGCAGGTGTCGCCCGGCCTCGAGCCGCATCTGATGGCCTTCCAGACCGTGCTGCGCGATCCGGGCGAGCGGCTCACCCGGCGGCTCTATCTGCACACGAGCCCCGAATTTTCGATGAAAAAGCTGCTGGCGGCGGGCGTGCCGCGCCTGTGGCAGATGGCGCGCTGCTTCCGCAATTCAGAACGCTCGGCCACCCACCATCCCGAATTCGCGATGCTCGAATGGTACCGGGCCGCGAGCGACACGCGTGCGCTGATGGCCGATTGCGAGAACCTGCTGCGCGCCACGGCCGCCGCCGCCGGGGTCGCGCGCTTCGTATGGGGCAATGGGTGGGCCGATCCGAGTGCGCCGTTCGAACGCCTGTCGGTCGCCGAGGCGTTCGCGCGCCATTGCGGGCTCGATATTCTGGCCGCGAGCCCGGACCCAAGCGATCCCGACGACGCGCTTCGCGCCCTCGACCGTTTGGCGGCGGCCGCACGGCCCTTGGCCCAAGTGCCGCACGAGGGCGACCGCTGGGACGATTTTTTCTTCCGCCTGTTTTTCGAGTATATCGAGCCCAAGCTCGGCCGCGAGCGGCCGACTTTCTTGACCGATTATCCGATCGCGATGGCGGCCCTTGCGCGCGCCAAACCCGGCGATGCGCGCGTGGCCGACCGCTTCGAGCTTTACGTGTGCGGGCTCGAACTCGCCAACGCGTTCGGCGAACTCACGCACGCGGGCGAACAGCGCCGCCGCTTCGAGGCCGACCAGGCGCTCAAAGCCAAGCTCTATCGCGAGCGCTATCCGATCGACGAGGATTTCATGGCTGCCCTCGAACATGGGCTGCCGGAGTCGGCGGGCATTGCGCTCGGCTTCGACCGGCTGGTGATGCTGGCAACAGGGGCAACGCAGATCGAAGAGGTGATCTGGGCGCCGGTGGCGCGCGCGGGCTTCGGCGAACCGGAACCAACCTGATGGACGGCAACCAGCCCCGCACCTTGCGCAGCCTTGCCGACCTCGCGCGCGATGGCCTGATCGCTGCCGATGCGGCGGCAGATCCCGCTTTGGCCGAAGTTGCGGCCCGCTACGCGATCGCGATCACCCCCGACGTACGCGACACGATCGACCGCGCCGATCCGGCCGATCCGGTGGCACGCCAATATGTGCCGGACGCGCGCGAAGGCGAAACGGGAACGGACGAAAACGCCGACCCGATCGGCGACGAGACGCACAGCCCCGTCAAAGGCATCGTGCATCGCTACAAAGACCGCGCCCTCTTGAAGCCCACGCACGCATGCGCCGTCTATTGCCGCTTCTGCTTCCGGCGCGAGATGGTGGGGCCCGGCGGGGCGGCCCTCGACGCGGCCGAAACGCAAGCGGCACTTGCCTATATCCGGGCGACACCGGCTATCCGCGAAGTGATCCTGACGGGCGGCGACCCGCTGGTACTGAGCCCGCGGCGCTTGGGCGAATTGCTTTCCGAACTCGCGGCGATCGCGCATGTCGATTGGCTGCGCATCCACAGCCGCATTCCGGTCGCCGACCCCGCACGCGTGACCGACGCGTTAGTGGCCGCCCTCAAACAGCCCAAAGCCGTGTGGCTTGCCGTGCACGCCAACCACGCCAACGAGTTTTCGCCCGCCGCCGTCGCGGCCTGTGACAAGCTTGCCGACGCCGGCATTCCGCTGATCGGCCAGACCGTGCTGCTGAAGGGCGTCAACGACACGCCAGAAGCGCTCGAAGCCCTGTTCCGCACGATGACGAAACACCGGATCAAGCCCTATTACCTGCACCATGCCGACAAGGCGCCGGGAACCGCCCATCTGCGCACCGATCTTGCGACGGGCCAAAGCCTGATGCGGCACCTGCGTGCAAACCTGTCGGGCCTCGCACAGCCGGTCTATGTGCTCGATATCCCCGGCGGGGCGGGCAAAGTGCCGGTGGGACCGAACTATCTGGGTCCCGACGGCACGGTCGCGGACCCGTCGGGGCGCGCGCACGCCTATCCCGGCGAATAGACTTCTTTTGATGCAATACCGGGTCGGCCGCTATGCCCAGCGGCCCGCAGCGTCACGGCTGCTTGACGTTCTGCGTGGCGGTCAAGTCCGCCTCCAGTAGCACGAGGGCGCGCTCCAGTGCTTGCACCAGCGACATATCATGCTGGGCACACAAGAGCTTGTAGCGCCGCCGAACCTCCGGCGTGACGGAGAAGTTCAACCCAACCTTTTTTTCGGATTTTTTCATTGTTTCAACATGAGATTATCTGCCTTAAGTTTAGATATGAAGGATTCTAGATTATTGCAATTCGCTAAGGCAATAGAAAAAACCATGTAAGTTCATGGCTTTAGGTACTGGTTTCGATTTTTTCTGTTTTTTTGGTTATTGAGTTTTTAAGTTTCCACATCTTCCGAGTGGTTATCTGGGTGACTTACGGCGCCACTTCAAGCTCCGCAAATTTTGCGGCCTCTGACGTGTCGTGCGCGCGCACTCCTGAAAACCAAGAAGCCAAAAAACTACTTTCTTAAATAGAATTTTGTTCAAAATGTTAATCCTGAATTCATGATTGTCCGGCACTGTCGCGAAACACCACCGGCGATGAGGTCGAACCATGACAGTCATTGCCCGCACGATTGCCCTTTTCCCGGATCGGGCCATCGCGCAAAAACGCTCGACCGGCGGTTTCCTCGCGCGCGTGCCCACAGCATGATTGGCCCCGGCGCGTCGGCCGCGTTTCGCCGCCCGCCTTTGCATCGCCCGATGTCGCTGCGCACGTTCCTGCGGCTGTGTGCCACGCTGGCGCTGGCGTTCGGGGCTGCCTATGTCGTCGCCGCCGAATTCCGCGAGGCGGCCAACGTGCTGCGCCATCGGACGATTGTGGCCGCGCTCCAGGCGAACCGGAATCTGCATCTGACGCTCGAGAGTGCGCGCGCCCATCTCGATCTTGTCGCCGACAATGTCGACGCCGTGCGCGGCAAGCTTTTGCCCAACGCGGCGACCGACCGAGCGATCGACAGGGCCATGGTCCGAAGCACCGCCATTCGCGGCGTGATGGTTCAAGATGCGGACGGCACGGTGGTCGCCGCCGGCGAACCGCGCCTTGGGCTTGGCCTGTCGTTCGCCGAATACGACTTTTTTAGAGAGCTGCGCGCCGACGCTGCCCTCGTCTACAGCTTCGGTGCACCCTTCCGCTCGCAGATCCTTCAGGCGACCGTCATTCCTTTCGCGCGCACCATCCGCGATGCAGACGGCGGATTCGCCGGCGTCGCCGCGATCGGCGTGCCGATCGAAGCGATTCGAACCGCATTGGCGGCCGATGCGGCCGCATCCGGTGTTCGCTGGTTTCTGTTCCGCAACGACGGCCGCCTGGTGGCCGCCGACGACGGCGCGCCGGGCGAGGACGCACAAGCCATCCGCGAGATTTGGGAGCAGCGGCTGATGCAACCGCTTGCCAATTACGGCACCGGCGACGTTACCGGCACGCCCATCCGCATCGTAGCTTGGCACGCCGATGCCGACTTCCCGCTCACTGTCGTTGCGACGGCGGCGCGCGACCCGTTCCCGCCAGCGATCCGCCCGACGGTGCTGGCCTTGCTTCTCGCGTTCGGCGCGCTGATCGGGCTCATCTGGACGACCGCGTATCTGGCCGACCGCGAGATTCGACGCGTCGGTGAAGCCATGGTCGAAATTGTCGCGGCGCGCGATACCGCCCAGCGCGCGCGCAATCTCGCAGAGAACGCCGCGCACGCCAAGACGCTGCTGCTCGCGCGCTTCAGCCACGAATTCCGCACGCCGCTCAACGCCGTCATCGGCTTTGCCGACATGACGCGGCTCGGCTACAGCGGCGCCATCCCCGAACACGCGCGCGAGAATCTCGCCATCATCCACCGGGCAGGCGACCAACTGCACCGCATGATCGGCACGCTGCTCGATCTGTCGCGCCTCGAGCTCGACGGCGCGGCCCTCGCCAAGGAGAGCAGCGACCTCAAACAGATCCTGCGCGACGCGATCGAGATGGCGACGGCGGACGCGGCGGCGAAATCGGTCGAAATCGAGCTGCACGTGCCGGCCGGACCGTGCCGAGCGGATTGCGACCGCAACCGCCTGCTGCAAGTGCTCGTCAATCTCTTGTCGAACGCGGTGCGCAACGGCCCGCATCGCAGTGTCGTTGCGGCAACGCTGCAGATCAATGCCGACGGTGCGGGCTTTCGCGTGCTCGATCAGGGGCCAGGCATTGCGCCCGAACGGCTCGCGACGATCTTCGAACCGTTCGGCGGCGACAATCCCAATACTTCGCGACCCAACGGCATGGGGCTTGGCCTTGCGATCTCGGCCCAGATCATGGCCGCGCACGGCGGCAGCCTCACGCTCGAGAATCGCCGCGAAGGCGGGCTGTGCGCGACCGCGATCCTACCCGGCGGCTTTGCCCTGGCTGCTTGAAAACGACGAAGCGGCTTAAGCGAACCGGCTTAGCCGAACCCACTTAGGCGAAATCGTCGCCGCCGCCGAAGCTGCCGCCATCGTCGTAGCCCGCATCGTTCGAGGCGACGTCGTGGTAGCCCGGATCTTCGTAAGGCTGCTCGGGCGCCTGCGCCATCTCGTTCGGGGCCATTTCGGCCGGCGCCGGAGTCTCGGCAGCCGGGCTTGCGGCCTGCGCCGATTGCTGGAAAGCCCCGCCGGGCTCGCTCGCCATCAGCCCGCGCACCGCTTCGAACAGCATGAGTCCGCCCGCCACACCGGCGGCCGTCGCAAAAGCCGAGCGCAGGAAAGAGCCGCCCTGGGGGGCCGCCGCCTGGGCACCGGCGTTTTGGCCGAACATGCCGGGCCGCACCATCGGCTGAGCGCCCGCACCTGTTGCGGGCACCGAGCCTTTGCGGGCCCAGGGCGAATTCGGCAGCAGCCCGTCGAGGAAGCTCGATTTGGCCGGCGCTGCGGGTGCATTGGCCGCAGGCCCGAGTTTGGCTTCAAGCTCGCGGATCCGTTCGTCGGCGAGCTTCAGCGCATGCTCCTGCACGAGCGCCATCTGGGTAAGCGTATAGGCGGCCCCGGCGTCGCGCTGGACGGCGTCGCGGATGAAGGCTTCGGCCTCGCGGTCTTTCTGTGCGGCCGGTTCCTGGTTTTTGGCGATGCGCTCGAACAGCTCGCCGATCATTTTCTTTTCGTCGGGCGTCATGGCAATTCACCTTTTTGCGGGGGAAAATTTCGACTTCAAGTATGCCACAGCGCGCATGACAAAACGAATCGGCCCCGCGACCTATCAAGCCGGCTCCGCCACAAATTCGGCAAGATCCTTGGCGAGATCGGCCACGGCCGCATCCCACAGACGCTGGCCCGCTTCGATCGACGCAAGGTTCGGGTTCGAGCCGATACGCCCGTCGGGGAAATTGCGCCGATAGTCGGCAGCATCGGTGAAGCTGCCGCGCGGGGCGATCTCGGGCTCGAGCTTCATCTTGCGCACGGCCTCCGGATAGACGGCCCAGGTCAGCGACACTTCGGACGGCGTCGCATGGCTGCCCTCGGCACCTGCATAAAGCTCGCGGCTGATTTCTTTGACGCGGCCCGAATCGTACCAGTTGCGCAGGCGGCAGCGGATATTCGGGCGGTTGGACGCGCGCATCAGCGACGCCTCGGCATAGATCTCCGAGAAGGCGGCACTGAAGGGAGCCACGTTGCCGCCATGCCCATTCACGAAATAAAAGTGCGAAAAACCATGGCGCGCGAGACTCTCGACATTGTCCTTCACGACCGCGATCAGGGTCGATGGGCGCAACGTCATCGAGCCCGGAAAGGCCAGATGGTGCTGCGCCATGCCGACCGCGATCGTGGGTGCCACCAGCGTGTTCGTGGTCTCGCCAAGCTTGCGGCCCACCGCCTCGCCGCAGATCGCATCGGTGCCGATCAGGCCCGTGGGCCCGTGCTGCTCGGTCGAACCGATCGGCACGATGATGGCGGTCGAACGCTTCAGGTAGGTTTCGACCTCGGGCCAGGTTTGCAGATGCAGCAGCATGGGGCGGTTCCTCCGATTCTGGGGCGCGGATCATGCGGCGCTTTGGCCCTCTCGACAAGACGGGCCGACGCGGGCTAGAAGCCCGTACCCATTCGACTGGCTATTCGACCCCGATCAGGAGTGCGGCCGCGTGAAGATCACCCAGAAGGTCAAAAAGATCCTCGCCAACTACGAAAGCGACAATCCCGGCACCAAGGCGAACTTGGCCCGCATCCTTTCGACCGGCAAACTCGCCGGGACCGGCAAGCTCGTGATCCTGCCGGTCGACCAGGGCTTCGAGCACGGCCCCGCCCGCTCCTTCGCACCCAACCCCGACGCCTACGATCCGCATTACCATTACCAGCTCGCGATCGACGCGGGCTGCTCGGCCTACGCGGCCCCGTTGGGCCCGCTCGAGGCGGGGGCAGACACGTTTGCCGGCGCCATACCGACCATCCTCAAAATGAATTCGTCCAACAGCCTTGCGACGATCAAGGACCAGGCCGTGACCGCGTCGGTCGGCGATGCGCTGCGCCTGGGCTGTGCGGCCATCGGCTTTACGATCTATCCCGGTGCCGAAGACCAGTTCGCGATGATGGAAGAAATCCGCGAGCTTTCGGAAGAAGCGAAGTCCGTCGGCATTGCGACCGTGATGTGGAGCTATCCGCGCGGCGGCAAGCTCGACAAGGCCGGCGAAACGGCACTCGACGTGACGGCCTATGCCGCACACCTCGCGGCGCTGCTGGGGGCGCACATCATCAAGGTGAAGCCGCCGACCAACGTTCTGTGGCAGCCGGAAGCCAAGGCCGCCTACGAAAAGGCCAATGTCGACATCTCGACGCTCGACAAGCGCATCGCGCACGTGGTGCAGAGCTGCTTCAACGGCCGCCGTCTTGTCGTGTTCTCGGGCGGCGAAGCCAAGGACGAAGCCGCGTTGCTGGCCGAAGTGACGGCCCTGCGCAACGGCGGGGCGACGGGCTCGATCATCGGGCGCAACGCCTTCCAGCGCAAACGCGAAGACGCGCTGTCGCTGCTCGGCAAGATCATCGACATCTACAAGAGCTGAGGACCGCAAGCTTGCCCGCACGCACGGCACTCTATCTGATCACCCCGCCCGAACTCGATCCGGCGAAGTTCGCTCCCCTGCTCGACGAAGCGCTGGAGGCGGGCGACGTCGCCAGCTTCCAGCTGCGCTTGAAGGGGGCTTCCGACGCCGCGATCGCCAAAGCGGTCAAGGTTTTGATGCCGATCGTGCACAAGCACAATGTCGCGTTCCTGATCAACGACCGGCCGGATCTTGCGACCAAGCTCGATTGCGACGGCGTGCATATCGGCCAGGAAGACGGCACGTTGGCCCAAGCGCGCGCCATCGTCGGCAAGGACCGCATCTTGGGCGTCACCTGCCACGATTCGATGGATCTGGGCTTCGAAGCCGCCGACGGCGGCGCCGACTATGTGGCGTTCGGCGCCTTCTTCGCGTCGAAGACCAAAGAAAAGCCCAAGGGCCAGGCAACGGTCGATCTCATCGAAGACTGGGCCGCAACGATCACGGTGCCGTGTGTGGCGATCGGCGGCATCACGCCCGAAAATTGCGGGCCGCTGGTGGCCGCCGGGGCCGATTTCCTCGCCGTCAGCGACGCCGTGTGGAACCACAAGAACGGCCCCGCCGCCGCGATGAAAGAATTCGCGGAAGCGATCAAGGCGAACACGCCGAGCGACGGCTAGGCGGCGCGCTGGCCCAGATACGCAGCGTCGTAGACCATGCGGCCTGCGACGAAGGTTGCCGCGACGCGCGGCAGTGCGCCCGACACGTCGATGGCGATGCAATCGGCGCGTTTGCCGGGTGCGAGCGTGCCGCGGTCGGCGAGACCGGCGGCCCGCGCCGGGTTTTCCGAAATCAGCGGCCAGAATTCGGCCAAGCCCGCCGCACCGCCGCCCAAACGCCACGCGGCCTGCAGCAAAGCCGGATAGTAGTAGTCCGACGCCAGGATGTCGCACAGGCCCGCGCGCACCAACGTCTCGGCCGACACGAGTGCGAGATGGCTGCCGCCGCGAACCACGTTCGGCGCCCCCATGATCACATGGTCGCCTGCGGCTTGTGCGGCCTCGGCGGTGGCGCGCGTCAGCGGAAATTCGGAAATGCGGCACCCCAATGTGCGGAATGCGGCGCGGTCTTCGGGGCTGCGGTCGTCGTGGCTGGCGAGCGCAATGCCGGCAGCACGCGCCGCCGACGCAAGCCGCGCGTTGGCGGCCGCCACGTCGGGCGCATAGGCCGCAATTCGATCGAGAAGTACGGCGTAGTCTTCGGCCTTCAAACCCGTGCGTTCCACGACCTTGGCGGCGTGCGCCGGCCCGCGCGACGCTTTCAGCATGCCGGTCGTGTGGTCGTTGAAGGCCAACAGCGCCACGCGACCGTCGCCAAGCCACGCTTCGGCCGCGTCGAGCGCATCGAGATTGAACGTCTCCCAGCGCAAATGCAGCTTCGTGTCGCACGCCAGCTGCGCCCCGATACGCTCGAGTGCCGCGACAAAACGTTGCGCGCGCTCGGTGCTGCGCAAGCCCGGCTCCCACGACCAGGTCAGCGCATGGAACGCCGTCGTAATGCCGTTGGCGACCAATTGCCGGTCGGTTTCGAGCAGCGCGATGTCGTCGTCGAAAAAGACGCCCGGTCGCGGCATCGCCTGGCGCTCGAATGCGTCGCCGTGGATGTCGACGATGCCGGGCAGCAGCAGCAAGCCGCGCGCGTCCCAAATCTTGGCGTTGGCGCCGACGGTCCCGAACCGGCCGTCGACCATTTCGATTTCGGCGGCGGCCAGAGCTCCGTCCGGGCCGGGAATGCGGGCATTGACGATACGCGTCGGGTGCATGCGTTTGGCTCCTTGGGACGTTTCGCGCTGTCGTAACTGCGAAACGTTACGGTTTTTCGCTTTTCCTGCGCGAGAGTCACATAACGCTCACGGATGCGTCATGTCGAAGCAATACCGCGGCGCGATGAAGAGAGGCTTCGTCACACCGTTTCGGGAGGACAGACCATGATCCGCCGCCATTTCCTGGCCCTTGCAGCGCTCGCAGCCATCGCAAGCCCCGCCCACGCGCAAGCGCCTGCCGAGCTGCGTTTTGCCGTGACCGACGTCGTCGGCCTCGAGAATCTGCAGCGCGAATGGGGACCGTTCCAGAAGGCCCTCGAAGCGCGCACCGGCCTCAAGCTCGCGTTTTTCGCCGTCACCAACCGCACGTGTCCGTCGTCAGAACAATCGGGACGTTTTGAGGTGGCTTTTAACGGAGGCTTCGGCGCATCTGGGTTTGCAGTTTAAGCAATGGCTTGCCGGTGTAGCAAGCGGCGGTGCTCGAT
>Ga0315907_10000112_pt1 | contig 114312 bp, 145 predicted proteins | sample LakEriMetagenome_3_FD_203525 | JGI IMG/M metagenome (GOLD analysis project Ga0315907, IMG submission 203525) | Freshwater fungal communities from buoy surface, Lake Erie, Ohio, United States - Buoy 12 MA123 | ecosystem: Environmental > Aquatic > Freshwater > Lake > Lake biofilm | place: USA...
CTTGCAGTGATTGACCTGCAACCCCTCATGCTCGGCTGGAACTCGTGGATGCGGCCTGATCTTTGCCAAAAAAATGGCCCCCATTGATGGAGGCCATTGTACTTCAACACTTTATTTGAACGGCTCGTCTTCGAGGGGCTTCCGTTTTGTGTTTGCACACTTGTTACTTGCGGCAGCGACCAGCGACAACCAATCTAATCGTCAATGTTATTGCTATAACGATGAATGGTAAAACTCCAATTTCGAATGGTAACGGTGCGGGCAACGTCAATGCACTTTTCAGCGTCCTTGCGCGGTCGGGCTGCCAGCCTCAACGGTTTCCATTTGAAGCGGATGAATATCACGTCAAGATTGGCGACCAACATATGAAATTCACCATTCGTGACGGTGAAAGGCGGAAGCCATACACCGGATATGACACCGCTCCTCTTGTCTCGGAGAAGCTGGTTTTGGAAATTCAGCAATTGTCTCCAAGTCTCGGGTTGCAGTCGACTTGGAATGAAGTTGAGGTCGGCAATCTATCCAAGCACATTGTCGCAATCGTCAATACGCTGATGACTGCCGCCGAACTGGAGCTCCGTGAGTGGAAAGTTCGTTGTCACGAAGCGAGTATTAAGCAACTCGCTCAGTACGAAGAAGACCTTCGCCTTCAAAAGCTTGAGGAAAAGCGCCAGACGGCGCTCCGACTTGAACGCGAAAGAAAACACCGCATTGCTACGTTACTGCGACAGGCGACAAACATGCAGAAAGCGGACTCAATTCGCAGCCTAGTCGCTGAGGTACTGGCCGGCAAGTCCGGCGTCGGCGAAGCTACTGATGCAGCGAGGTTAGCGGAATGGGTGTCTTGGGCTAAGGGGATTGCCGATGAATTGGATCCAAGATTACTGAGTTCAAATGCGTTGATGGATTCATTGGCGGATACTACGCAATGATTGTTGGCGCCGTCGCCAAAAATCAGCGCAACATGTGATCAATGATAGGCGAAAGTCATGACCATGGATTTCGATTTCTCTTACCGTCCTCTCTCGTATTGGCCCACTCTGGTCGCAGCGGATAGCGCCCTAGATGCCACCAACCGATCAAAGGCACGCGTAATCGCTCGACTATTGATAGATGGATATATGAGTGGCGTAAATCTCAGCTTGGCCGCGCAGCATGTCGGCCAACAGCATATTGTCTATTCTATTTACGACGACCAACCGGAGTGCGAACATAAGTACCTCTTTTCCCCGGTCGAATCCCAACACCCACTTTGCATGAGTGAGGTCATTACCCTTTTAGAAAGCGCGGTCTGTACTGACGCGGCGCCCGAATATGGACTTATCCTAAAAGGCACATTGCAATTCAACACAGATTGCGAAGTGGAGGACATTCCGTCGTTCATTAAAGTGACGTCGGCTTACTATTCACAGCTGCAACCCTACTTTGCCGAGCGGATTCCCGAATGGTTGGTCGAATGCGAACAGAACAAAGACCCAAACTTCCCAGACGACAGCGATATTTTGAAATACCTTCCTCACCTACGGGTGGTCAGATAGATAGTCGCAGTGGTCGAATCACTGGGCACTGTTTTTCCACCGACGTTCTCTTGGGAAGGAAGGCGGCGGGTGAACAAAGCTGGCTCGGAGGGGTATAGCCACGTCTTCACTATGCAGGCATCATTCCGTGCTGGAACCTTGGCAAAAAGCCCGCCTCAAGCGTGGCAGTGGACTCTAATACGGCATTTTGATTAAATACTCTGCATCACTGGTCTTGGGGGCGCGTATGGCAATAATGATAAATGGTGCGCCGAAACGCATTGGGCTAGCACTATCCGGAGGCGGTTTTCGTGCTGCCGCTTTCCATCTCGGCGTTTTCCGCAGGCTTCAGCAGTTGAAATTGCTAGACAAAATCGACGTATTGTCCTGCGTGAGTGGAGGCAGTATCGCTGGAGCCCACCTTGCACTCAACTGGAACACTCCCACAGTGGTATCGGACCTGCGAGCCTACCTTGCGACCAGATCGATCGCGGTGGGATCCTTCATTGGCGGCTTGCTTGACCCTTTTGAGTCTCGTTTGGAAAAGCTAGCGGACAGCTACGATCGGGACCTTTTCTCCGGCAAAACTCTAGCTGCACTTTCTGGGGGGCCACGTATTTACTTGAACTCCACGAACTTGGCGACCGGGAACCTGTTCTTTTTCGTTGCCGGCGCACAAGGGAAAGCGGAAATTGGTGAGCACGAATTAGGCGTTTGCGAAGTCCCTGCCTTTCGAATCGCCCTAGCAGTCGCCGCGTCATCTGCCTTCCCGCCGGTGTTCCCGCCGTTGAGGTTGGATATTTCAACTTATCCACACGGTAAGTCAGTCGAGTACGTTACCCTCACCGACGGGGGCGTGTACGACAACATGGGTGTGGGGCCGTTGCTACGGGACCGAAATGCTCTGGACTACCTCATCATTAGCGACGGCGGCAAACCATTTGCTAACGACGCCCAGCCTACTGAGTCAGGGGCAATGGTGCTCAAAGCTGGCCTAGATATCATGATGGAACAGATTAGGGGGCTCGAGTTTGATCGTGTTCAGCACCGTCACCTCGCAGGCAAAGGGCCCAAGCCGCTTTGGTTTTCTATCGACAGTACGATCGGGGAATCGCGCCCTGGAGACGCCGCTTTTGCAGCGGCGATCTCAACAAACCTGAAAGCGCTATCAGGGGCGCAGTTGGACTTGCTTGAGAGGCATGGTGGTGCATTGACTGACTCGCGACTACAAACCTACGCTCCAGAATTGATCCAGTAAGTACCCGACCACGCCGGCAGAAGAGAACGCTAATGTTAAACACCTCCAGTGAAGACTTCCTAAGCGAACCCATTGCTCAATTGTCGAACAGGCCGCCGCATCGACGCCTACGCGCCTATGCATTTGACCCAAGTCTTTCACTGCGCCTAGATACGGCGTCGATTAACCACACTGTCTTTGAAGTGCCTTGGGAAGCGAACCTGATGGTCGGTCCATGCGGTGAGTATGTCGAAGTACTCGATTACGACCCCGCGAGTGGCTGCTGGTATGACCCGGTAGACCTGAACGCGGTCAACATTCTTGCGCAGGACGGGCTTGCCCCTTCCGAAGGAAACCCGCAGTTTCACCAGCAAATGGTGTACGCCGTTGCAATGAATACGATCGCCAATTTTGAGCGAGCCCTTGGCCGGCAAGTGCTGTGGTCACCCCGCGACGCCTCCGGTGAAGCCAGTGGGAGCCGATCTCGCGAGGTGTTCGTGCGGAAACTTCGCATCTATCCGCACGCTTTGCGCGCGGCGAATGCCTACTACAGCCCGCAAAAGAAGGCTCTTCTTTTTGGCTACTTTCAGGGACCGACGGGCACCGTTTTTTCATGCCTGTCCCAAGACATCGTCGCACACGAGACCACCCATGCGTTACTCGACGGCATGCACCGTAGATACGTCGAAGACAATCATCCCGACACGCTGGCATTTCACGAGGCTTTTGCCGATCTGGTCGCCCTCTTTCAGCACTTTACGTTCAGCGAGGTCTTGCGCCACCAAATTGAACGGACGCGTGGAAACCTTGAAACCCAATCCTTGCTTGGCGAACTGGCGCAAGAATTTGGTGAGGCGACGGGCAAGTACGGTGCCTTGCGCAATGCGATTGGTGAAGTAGGGCCGGACGGAGCATGGCGCTTGATCCAGCCCGACCCGAAGAGGCTTGGGGAAGCGACGGAGCCGCATGAGCGCGGCTCCATATTGGTGGCGGCCATGTTCTCCGCTTTTCTCGCGATCTACAAGGCAAGGACGCGCGGGTTAATTACATTGGCAAGCGCCGGCTCGGGAATTTTGCCGGAGGGTGCTCTTCATCCTAGTCTAGTAGACGCGTTGGCCGCTGAAGCAACCAAAACGGCCAAACACTTTCTACACATGGCAATTCGTGCACTGGACTACTGCCCGCCATTTGATATCACATACGGAGACTATCTGCGAGCACTCATTACGGCCGATTACGATATGGTGGCTAACGACAAATATGGATATCGCGTCGCGCTAATTGAGTCCTTTAGAAGGTGGGGAATCATTCCGGCCGGCTTGAAAACGCTTTCTGAAGAACAACTCCGCTGGCCGTACGCGAGGCTTGAGTACGACGACGGGTGGAATGCGCTAGCGGGTGTTGTTAGTGAATTGAAGGACTTGATCAGCCGTTCACTCTACATTCAGGATCGCGAGGAGGTTTTTGAGAATCTCAAAGAGGCTCGCGCGCGTGCACATAACTACTTGCACCAAGCGCTGACGGGCAGCGACGAAGCCGGGCAACGCAAGCACTTTATGGCCGTCACCGGCTTGGACATGTCCCCGAGCGGAAACATCCCCGGCCTGAGCTACAAGTCTTCCGGCATGCCCTCATTTGAGGTCCACTCAGTCTTGCCCACCTTGAGAGTGACGCCGGACGGTCAAATCGTTAAGCAGTTAATTGTTTCGGTGACCCAGCGGCTTCGGGATATGCCGATCGACCCGGAAAACCCAAGGAATGGAAAGTTCGACTTTCGCGGCGGCAGTACGTTGATTTTCAACATGGAGGGGAACACGCCAACTTTGCGCTATGCCATTACGCGCCCGATCGGCGACAAAGACCGGCTAGAAGCGATTCAAGCCTACAAGCGCAAGCGGCAATCCGAGGGATTTTCATTGAGAGATACATTTTTTGGGGACATGAGCGCCGCGCAGCAGGAGGAACCGTTCTGCTTCCTCCACGGATCGCATTAAGGGGAATGACATGGCCGCCAATAATCGCCAGACCAGCGCTGCTGAGGAAATAAGAAAAGGGACGCCACGTCTCAGAATTCGATTGTACCGTCATGGACTCGGCGACTGTTTTCTGCTGCGATTCGCAACTGAAAACCCATCGGTCACCTTTACTGTTTTGATTGACTGCGGCCTCATCATGGTGGCGTCGGACGCCAAGAAGATCATGCTTGAAGTGGCAAACGACATCGCCGCTACGACCAACAATCGAATCGATGTTGTCGTGATGACCCACGAGCACTGGGATCACGCGTCCGGTTTTTCTAGTCAGCAGGCTCAGTCCGTTTTTGAGCGCATAGAGATCGGCGAAGTTTGGTATGCTTGGACAGAAGATCCGCAGAACGCGTTAGGAAGGCGCCTTCGAAAAGAGCGCGCAGAGAAAGTGGCTGCATTGGCTGCGGCAACCAGCGCCTTGAGCAAACTCGCAGACAACCCCATGGCTGTAGATCGCGCGGCACGTTTGGCTTCAATGCTCGGATTCTTCGGAATGAGTGCGAACACGGTCAAGCTCGGTGCAAACTCAGGCGGCGCTCCGATATCCAAGACTCGCGACGCGTTTGAATATCTCAAGCGAAAGCGTGGCGTAACGACCCGTTACCTTTACACGGGAAAGGCACCGTTCACGTTTAAGGAGATCCCACATCTTCGAATCTATACGCTTGGCCCTCCGCAGGACGAAGCAGCTATAAAGCGCAGCAACCCCACCAAGGCTGGTCGGGAAGTATATGAATTGGCGGGTGAAGCGATATTAGCGGCCAATTTAGGCTCCGCGTTTTCGCGACTTCGAGGAGATGCCACAGATGGAAATGACTGCCCGTTTGACTCCACATTGCGAAAGAGCCAGGCCAGCCAAGCTGCAAGCGCTGATTCTGGTCTTGCATATCTAATGCAACAGATTTGGGGTAACCCAGACGAAGCATGGCGAAAAATTGACTATGATTGGACTCAAGCGGCGGAGACGCTCGCGCTTAATCTAGATTCTCACACCAACAACACTTGTCTTGTTCTCGCGTTCGAGCTCACCGACACTGGAGAGGTCTTCCTGTTTCCCGCGGACGCACAGGTTGGTAATTGGTTGTCATGGCAGAACTGTCGTTGGAAAGTAAGAACGGAAAATGGCACAGCTGACGTCACCGGCCCCGATTTACTTGCGAAGACCGTTTTCTACAAAGTGGGTCATCACGGCAGCCACAATGCGACGTTACGTGAGCTCGGCCTTGAGCAGATGACGAGTGAGGATCTAGTTGCGTTTATCCCAGTCTTCCGGGACCAGGCCCTGAAGAGTCGTTGGACAGGAATGCCGTTTCCACCCTTGCTAGAACGTCTAAAGACGAAGACTGGAGGACGTCTTTTGCGCTCAGACGAGCCCAAGCCTGATGCACATGAAATGAAGATGTTGCCGGTGTCTGACCGCAATAAATTCTTCGCAAGCGTCAACGAAACGGCGTTGTATTTCGAGTATGTGATCGACTAGCAATCGATGGTTTTTGATTGGTACGGCGGTTCCCGCTAGAAAAAGTGGTCATTGCCGCCACCAATTCCACGCTAGTGCGCGGAATTCAGAACTGGTCTATAAACCACGAAACGACCCGCAAGTCAGAAACGTTACCGATTATCTGCTGTGCAAATTCCAAACGATTTTCCGGATACCCTAAAAAAAACCCCTCATTGCGAGCTAGCCGTTCAGTTAACGTGTTGACTTCAGATCTGTAGAGAGTACAGTCATCCCCAGACTAGTTGTCTGGGGATGCGTACTATGTATAAGGGCGTCACGTTGCCGCGCTTGCCCGTCGAGGTTGGCGGGATTCAGGTGAACTTCTGCCGCAACCCCCGCTGCTCCAACTTTGGCAAACCACCAGTCGTGCCCACAGACGGTAAACGTAAGGTGGCCGGTGCTGATAGCTACCGAGTGATCGCCGCTGGCAAAGGCAAGCCAACGCTTCACTGTTTGCTTTGCCACGAATCACCTCCCCTTAAAAGCAACTTGGCGGTTGTCGAAGAGTTTGATCGCATGCTGCGATCGCTAAAGTCAGACGACGTACTGACCTGTCCAAACGCGACTTGCTCAAACAGCGTGGTTCCAGTCCACGAAGGTAAAGGACACTATCAGCGGTTTGGCAGAACTACGGCGGGCTCCGTTCGGTGGCGTTGTATTTCGTGTCGGCGGCTGTTTTCTGAGGCTAGGAAGGCAACGCTTAGGCAACGCACGCCAGAGAAGAATGACCTCATTTTTAGACTATTGGTTAACAAGTCTCCAATGCGGCGCATATGTGAGGTTGCCGAGATTGGTCCTGAGACGTTGTATCAACGCATTGCATTCTTCTCAAAACGATTCGAACGATTCGCCGCGATGCAAGAACGCAAATTGATGGCGATGAAAATTCAGCGGTTGTACTTGCAAATCGATCGCCAAGAGTACATGGTCAACTGGACGAAAGAAGCCGATAAGCGCAATGTCCGGATGCATGCGCTGGGCACCGCGGATGGTCGCTCGGGGTACGTATTTGGCATGCACCTCAATTTCGACTCAAGTCTCGATGCCACCACCGTTGAGGCTGAGGCGGCAGCGCTTGGCGACATTAAAGTCGTGTTCCCGTTTCGGCGATTCGCTCGACTTTGGCTTCTAGATGACTAGCCCAGCTCAGCCCGACAAGCTTCTCGTGCGCTCAAGCGACTACAGTCCAAACAGAAAAACAGAAAGCTTGCGGGCGCATCTGGCGTGTCGCGCAATGTTGCAAGCACGTACATTGACCTGGCTGCTCGTGGTGACGTCGAGGTTGCCGACGCCACCAACTTTGACTTGCAGTTGCCTACCGAGGGCATGCAAGTGCATGCTGAGTACACGTTATACGGCCATTTTCAATATCTGAAAGTGCTGCTGGCGGACGTTGGCAAAATTCGCTTTTACATGGACCAGGAGTCGGGCATTCGCGCAGCGTGCTTCGCTGCGTTTTACGAGCGGATTCTTAAGCGCGAGGTTGACGCTTTCTACGTCAGGATCGACAAGACGTTGACGGTCAATGAACGTCGTCGAGCAAAGGCAGAAGCCGAGGCGGAATTTGAGACTGCGAAGGCTCGGTGGCCGGGCAAGACACAAAGCGATGTTGAGGTCGAGCTGATCAAGGAGCGAATGGCAGCGATGCAGTCATTTGGGAAATGGAGCGACCGTTGGCTCGCGCATCCATTCCCGAGCATGAGCGAGCCGGACAAGGCGGTTTGCTTTTTGACCGACCTTGGCAATGAGCCTGTTGAACGTGCTGCCCGGCTTTATCAGCGCGCGAGTCTGCACGCAATTGATCGATTCTTTATGCAGTTGCGACGCCGTATATCCATCCTCGAGAGGCCCATCGCGACCGCTAGTTCCAACAACCGGGTCTGGTATGGCTATAGCCCGTACAGCCCAATTGTTGTCGAACGAGTGCTGATCATTTTTCGAGTCTTCTACAACTTCATGAATATCGGCGAGGATAAAAAGACTCCAGCTATGCGGCTGGGTCTCACGGCCAAGCCTATGACCCTAACGGAGATACTGGGAGCGGCCAACGAATAGCTTAGGGCTTCGCAGCACGTAAAAACTCACCGAGCGCATCGATTCGATGCCACCAATAAAGGTAAACGCCTTCTGCTTGGGCCTCACTTACGCTTGAGGGTTTGAACACACCGCGCAGCGCTGCAGCTGGGACTACGACGTCGCGCCCGAAACGTATGGTCCAGTCCTTCGCGTCGACGACGACCTCTTTATTTAGTCGCTTAAACCCGTTTACTTCCGAATTTGATGCCTTACATTCAATGGCCATAATGCGGCCATCCCAAAGCCCGATTACAAAGTCAGCGTTATGCGTGCCCAACTTACAAGTCTTCATGAAATGCCCCGGCTCTGGGCCATGCTTGGGGTTGCTTATCCCGCCCTTTGGCTTGGCAACAAATTTATAGCCAGATCCAATCAGAATTTCTTCGACCTTACCCTCAAGGTCCGCTCTTTCGTCCCCTCTGCGACCAGCCTGCACTGCGCTTACTGCAACGAGTACTGCCGTCGCCAGTTTCGCGCTAGCCAATTCCGCTCTGGTTGCGGCACGGCCTTCGTGGACCCAGGGGAAACGCTGGGGATCAAGGCAGTCGGCGATGAGCGATGCGAGCTTTTGAGCTAAATCTTGATTCGCCTTCAGCGCCGTTTTGCTAATCGTCGCGCCAACCAGCGTCTTTAGATCGTCCGCCGAGATGGGAGTGGCAGCCAAGCTCCTCAAGGCTGCGTAATGCTGCTTGTTGCCAACAATGTCGGCTAGGATCGTACGATCGACACGAGTTGCCGTGATTTCGTCGATTGCGCCAACCACGACATTTGCCGACGACATCGCGACGGGATAGATATCGTTATAAGCGGCGAGAGGCTTGCCAAGACGACGCTGCCGGAACTCTTCGCGCGCTAGCGCTGCGTCATTTCGGATTTGTTCGTCGCTATTTGTCGGCGGTAATGGCGGCGGCGTGGCCTTTGGCATCGCGGTATCTAGGAGTTAATGTGCAAGGGCCTCTGGAATCAAAATCCGCATAGCTTCCGAGGGCTCAAATTTCGTCAAGCCGCCAGCATAAACGCGGCCGTCCTCAATCGCAACATTTCCATTGAGCCAGCCTACCAACTGGCTGATGGCGCGGTCAGGCAGTGGCCCGCGGGGGTAGAGCCCGTGCGCAACATTTGTGAGGTGTGCGTGCGCGCGGTTCAGCGCAAAAACGGGGGGCCGCCGTCCCATATAGGTCATTACCGCTGGCGGGGCGTCGGAATAAGATACGCGCCACCAAGGTTTTCGATGCTCCGCGATGTAGGTCTGATGGGCGCCTAGCTCTCTCGCCCATTCAAGAAAGTTCTCAACCGCTTGGCGCTCAGCACCACGAAGACCACTCAAGTCGTCAGGCAGGCTGATCACACGGCGGAGACCTTCTGGACGGTCAATGATCCGATTACGAGCTTCAATGATGTCCGTCGCATCGGTAATGGCCGGGAGCAAGAAACGATCGGGCAAAGGTGGCGTGTCATTGTGTTGCACCCACACTTTGTTCAGGCCGGTGACTTGACCTCGGGACACCCGGAATACGTCTCCAAGCTCTATAAATCCTTCTGGCCGGGCCGGTCTTCCACCGCGAACAAGAAATGACCACTTTGGCTCGTCGCGCGCGACAGACATCTGGATAGGAGTGCCACGGGCTAGAGTGCGTATTTGCCGCTCAGTGGCGATTTGCGCAAAACGCAGCCCTCCCCGCGTGATGCCGGGCGAAAAAGTGGTGATTGATGCGGAAACCATGGCGTCGCCGAACACCTTCACCGTTGGATCGATGACAAACACATCCTTGCCACCAAGGCCGTTGGTGAGCAATTCGCGCAGCGCACTTCCGTACCCGACATCGAGCCACTCAGCGGCTGTGATAAAACAACCGATATCGCCTTTCGAAGAGAGCTGCAGCGTCTTCAAGAAGAAGTGCAGATGCAAGCCGGCTAACTTGCTACCGCGATGACCAATCCCCTTTAGTGTCGAGGCATACCAGTCCTTCCATTCGGGCTCAATGTCGTGGTGCCGCACATATGGTGGGTTTCCAATAAACAGCGTGCAGCCGCCGACAGGCGCCAACTCTAAGTGGCGGTAATCACCGATAACCACGCGCACGCGTCGATACAAACCGGTTACGACAAGATTCGCCTTGAGCATTAAGGCGACCATCGGGTCTTTTTCGACCGCCACTGCGCGTGCCGTTGGGAATGATTTCAGTGCAGCAATGGTATAGCGACCGGTTCCTGCGCCGGGATCGACAATTCGCGTGACGCGCCGACGCTGCCGGCGCGACCAATTGACCATGCCTTCAACGACAGCCGCGGGCGTGAAAGTTTGTCCTTGGCCTCGCCTCTCGGCAGCGGACATTAGGTAGCAGTAAGAGTCACCCAAAGGATCATCGCCATCGCGAATGGCCATACGAATTGCGCGCAAGAGCGACGGATCCTCGCACGCACGAACCTTTGCCAGGAGTTGGGTCTCGTCTGGCGCCAGCGACAACCGGCCCGTGACCGACTTCACGATGCCGAGCAGCACTGACCATTCTGTAATCAAAGGCGTATTCAAGTTGTTGAGTGCAGTAAATTAATCGCTCTTCAGCGAGCGTGCAATTAAGTGCGTGCGTGCTGGAGCAATGCGGGAAATCATTACTGTAATCTTACACAGGTTGCAAGTATGCATGATGCCATTAGACCGTTGGCGCATGATTAATCTACGAGCAGCCATAAATGAAACAGCGTAATTTCTCCCAGAGGCGTAACACCATCAAGATGTACTCCTGGACGCAGATGGCGCGAAGAATGCATCCGATTGGCAAACCGTGAAAGCGAGAACGCTTTGACATCTTCAAGAAGCCCCATCGCGACGCCATTCTTCCCGCCGCTCCGGCCAAAATGCTGCATCAACGCGTCCGGCAGCGCTTGAGTCGTATCACGCTTGTATCCGAGAAGCATTGCGTGCGGCATGCAGAAGGCATATTGTCCTTCATAGAAGCGCTTGATGCCGCTTTTTGAATAGTACGACATAGGATGACTGTTCGTGATCATCTTGGCTTCGACAAAGAAGGCGTTGTGGTGCCTGAGCGTGCCGGGGCCAGCGTGGCGGCGCGAGAATGAAAAATCGCACATTTTCTTGGTACTAGACCTGTCATGGTTGCGCAACTTTGCTTCCGGCGCCTGAAAATTGAAGACCGTTAAAAACGGCATCAGCTCGGACGCTCCTCCCGCAATCAGCAAATCTAGCGTCTCGGCTAGCGCGTACGAAATATCTTCTTCGTCAGCGGACCAAAAATCCACATCATGACGCTGCACACCCGCCCGTGACTTTGCTTCGCCCCACGTCAATCGAAGCACCGCTTCCAGCAGGGCGATTTCTGCGTTCTGAAATGCAGGGTATGGCGGTTTCGCCTCGTTGGCAATCGCTGCCGCTACAAGTTTGCCGGCTCGATTCACTGGTTGGCTGCCAATAAGTAATCGGCGTGGTTACGGAACACGTCCAGCGCGCAGAGTCGTGCCCTAGTGGGCGTCCAGTATCGATATTGGGAGAGAAGGCCGATGCCGAGGTGGCCAGGCTTCGCGCGCACAAAAATCCGACTCGCTCCCTGATCGTCGGCAACACTTTGCATCCAATTCGCCGTCCACTCAGGGCGTTGGGTATTGCCGCATACAACTTCAACGAAGCGCCATGAGGCGGACTCGTTTTGCGTACGGCGCACTTCAACGTTAGAGCCAAGTTGCTCAAACAGCGGTTGAAGCACTGCATTCATTTCCTCAATGAAATATTGCTCTCGGCGGTCAGGTGCTTCTTGCGCTGCATATTGAGCAAGCCTATTCGGAGCGGAAACGTCAAGCGTGTCTTGTATCGCGCGTAGATGGACGGTGTCGAGACCATAAAGTTGGCCAACCCACGCATCGACCTCGCTCCACGGACAAACACCAACCTCGATGCAATCCGCAAGGTGCTCGGCCATGCGTCGATCGTCTGATTCGAGCTTTTCGAAGGGGATAACAGGAAACAGGTCAATGTCTTCTTTCAGCAGGGAATCGCGCTCAACGCCAAACTTGGAACTTGCCATGAGGGCACGGTAAGTGAATAGCGAGCTATATGAAAGTACATACAAATACTTGGCTAGACTAAGCGCAGACTGTTTGTAGCCGTTGCATGAATATCCAATAAACGACTCAGAGAACAGAACGTCTTCTCGTGCGAGAAGAGCGCCTCCTTGATCCCGGTTGGACCGTACCGCTGCTGGAAACACAACTAGCGGGGCTTTGTAGCTTTGAGCGTTTCTTGGTCGATGAACGAAAGAACTCGAAAACTTCGGCAGTTCGCGAATATCGACGGCAAATTTATTGGACGCAGACGCGCGCAATTCGGGCATTCCGGTCATCCAGTCCGCAATTTGATGACCGCCGGCGGTTCGTTGGTACCCTACGCCTGATACTAGTCCCAGCTTTTTCCAATACGACCCCAGATCCGGCAGATCAAGCGCTTTAAGGCGTTTCATGATGTCAGCATCGATCGCCGTCCCACGGAACAGAGTTTTTAGAATCGTCGGCTGCTCCAACAACACGGCAAGTTGTACGGGTTGCGCGCTCGCGTAATCCACGCGCATCACGCCATCACTATTTACTGATGACTCTAAGTCTGGGCTGACGAAATAAAAGGCATCCTCTGTAGTTGGAATCTCGTTCACTGCGAATAGCAGACACCAAGGCGCGTCGGTATTGGGCCACACGTTTTCTTGGCGCAATGCTGCACCATTCAATACACCGGTGATCTTTAGGGACATAAACAGGGCGTTTCGCGCCTCAAGAGCAAGCGGGGATTGTTTGAACAAGAGCCTTGCGTGAAGCGCGAAGGCAATCACCGCGCCACCCTTAGCCCATTGCATCGCCTTCCAAACAAATGGGAGGTCAGGAACGCGGTCTGCGTTCTGATATTCCTCGCTGATTCGTTCGACGAAGTCAGCGCGGTTATCGGTCCCGAAACGCTCCTTGGCAATTGCCCGAATTGTCGATTCGGCCGCAGCATTGATATCGTGTTTGGGCGAAGGAGCTTCTTTCTTCCACGACGTCCAAGGTGGATTTCCAATCACTAAGTCATATTGTGCGTTTTGATCTTGGCCGACTGCAGGGCCAAGACTACCGAGAACATTAACGCTCGGGTACGGCTCCGACTCGCCGCGGACATGAATCAACACGCGACCCATCATTGGCTCAAATTCCAAGCCTTCAGGTTGATGCGGCGTTGGGTCGAGTTCAATCGCAGTCAAATACAGACTAAGCGCCGCCAACTTAAGAGCGGAGGAGTTGATGTCGAATCCGCGTATCTGGTTGTTGAGGATAGCGCGCAACTGCTTCCGATTAGGCCGCCGCCCAAACGCGCGCCAATGTTCGGACACTAGGCGTCTGTAGGCCAAAGTCAAAAACACACCGCCACCCGCCGCCGGATCAAGGATTTTCGCTTTGTGGGCCGGGACGGTGCGAATTCCGGGAAACGCTTCGTCCAACATAAATTTTGCGATGCGCAACGGCGTGTAGTGGATGCTTTCAAGCTTTGCCAAGGACAGTCTTGCCTTGTTACCGCTAGCCACACGCAGCGGCCCATGTTCGTGTGCGAATTGCTCGTAGACCTCGCTCAATAGACCTACAGGGACGTGAGCGAAGTCCACCGAACCCCATGTTTCCTTGATCAACAACTGGCCATCTGGCGCGCGATACATGATGTTCGTCAGTTCGCGCAACACAACGTCAACGTCTTTTCCCAGCTTGCTGAAGAACGCGTCATACCTTCCGTTCCCAAGCGGCAGCAGGTCCCCGTTGAAGGTAGCATCTAGCCAGCGGAAAGTGCGAGCTGCAGATGCGGCGGTGGAGAATAATGTTTCAGGCTTCTCCGCACCGACCACTTGGTCGCCTCGGAGCAGCGCCCGGTCGGCTAAAAATCGCACAAAGAGCGCGCGACCAACTAATGAGAGAACGCTGTCGGGATCATTTTTCAGGGCGGCCGACGACAGCATTGCTTTGCAGACGGTTGTGATAAGCCTAAGCAATAGTTCGTGAAAAGCAGTGCGGTTAGATCTCTCATCGCGCGAGAGTTGACCGGCTGCAAGGTCTTGCAAGAGTGCGCTCGCGCGTTCATCTGCTGACCGCACAATCGTTGGCGGCGGGAGTTCGTGATCGAACCCAAGCGAATAGATGGACAATTCACCCGGCTTAGACAAGGCGAGCCATGCGGGCTCTCCACGACTAGCCAGCTTTACGCGTAGCATCGCTAACGCGTTGTCCGTCATCCCCGCCACTGCGCCCGCGCTGACAACATACAGCAATGGCCGGCCGTCGTGCTCGACAACAACATCGGCCCGAACACGTCGCGCGCGCGCCCAGTCCAAACTAATCCCAGCGACTAAATCCAAGTAGTCGAGATTGTCCGCGCTCGGCACAGAGAGGTCGCGGATGTTTTGCGTGGCTGCGCCAAAACTTAGAAGTTGGTCAGCAACAGTCATGCGGGATGTAGGATGTGAAGACGCTGCACACGGTAAGTATGGGTTTGTTCGGTTCGAGTTTTCATTTCGAGCAACTTGACATTAGGATTGTAGAGCATGTTAAATGCGTGTCAAGCATATATCGCTATGAAAAAAGTTCGTTCTCCGCATTCTTCAAAAGACTATTCGCTCAGCGCGTTGATCCGCCGCGCGCGTGGGAATCTTACCCAAAACGAGTTTGGGGGGGTTCTGGGCGTTAGCCAGAATCTGCTCTCGAAGTATGAGAGCGGCGCCATTCCGAACCCGCCGGCTTCGGTAATCGAGAAATGTCTAGCGCTTGTCGATGCGCCGTCAGCGGCCACAACGCCCGATGCAACCGACATTGCTAACCGAATCCGGAGCTCGCTTTCTGGCCCGGAGCACGCGGACGTTAGAGCGGCGATCTCAACATTAATTGATTTTGTTACGCAGAACAGCCGGATCAAGCGAATGCGAAAAGCGCCCTAAGGGCGCATCAGAAACCGAAACGGCAGGCGCAATGGCTTCGGGTTGTCTCGTACATGGTGCCATCGGTTCGCTACCAAGTAGCGTCTAACTATTTCGATATGCAGCCACACTAGCGCCATCGCGCGAAAAAAAAGCCCCAGCAATTTGCTGGGGCTTTAGTTCAACACTTTAGCTGAACGGCTAGGCATGACGCGACCCCTTTTTCTCAACACCTTTGCGGAACGGCTAGACAGCGAGCCCCTTTGCCCATGGCGTAGGTGATGATGCGGCTGCAGATGGTTCGTGTTTCATGTTTCGCTCCTCGTTGGTTGAAAGGCAAATCACCTTCGAAGCAACCGTCTGTAGAACGATGGCTTTGAAGATACCCATTGGGTATCGCCTTGATGTTTGAGATTGCTGTCGGTAAAAGACAGACGGAAGCTGTACGTTGCGACACCATCTCGTTAAGAGATGTGTCCCCACGACAGTGCCCATTACAGTTCACGGGTAGAGGTCTGCGCTACTAACGTACACCTCGCTTACGCGACCCGACTTGCTGCTTTATAGGCTGGGTTTGGAGGCCACTCTATTGGGCTTGGACTGCCCTCATGCATGCCTTGCTCGAAGGAATACACGGTTCGTACTGCTGTCAATGCGTGTCGATAATCTCTAGCCACATTGCGTCGTTGCCCTGGCTGCGAGGCAAGTTCAATGCTTCTGTTTCCGCGTCGGTGAATTCGGTTGCGGACTTCAGGGTTGTGACCCAACCAAATTCGTTTGACCAAAACCCTGCGCCGCCTAGATTCGCCTCTTGCAGCGAAAAGACGACGAACCGACCCGAACGCACAGGAACAAATCGCGTGAGCGTTTTTGTCAGCGCCGTTAGTAGGCGGGTCATGTCGACGCCTCGACGGTCTCGGGAAACAATGGTTCGAATTTGCCAAAGTCGGCCTTCACCCAAAGCATGAATTCTTCAAACTTGATCGAGCCGTCTACGGTCATCGTGGCATGGAAATTATGCTTCCCTGAATAGACGTTGGCTGGTGTGATGCCAGCACGTTTAGCGGCCTCGACATCGGCAAACTTAACGGCTACCCAGTGGCCGAAAGGCGTGCAGTAGATGGCCCCCGCTTTCGATGTCTGCTTTACATACTCACGCGTACCAAGTGAGTCTTCGTGTCGAAGGGAAAAACCGGCATCGACGGCGAGATGTTGTTGTAGTCGAATGAATTCGGCCACTTGTTTCTTCGTTGGCTTCACGGCTAATGGATCGCTGCAAAACCGATGGGCACCATCAGGTAATTTCCATCTGGCTTCTTGACGATAAGCTCGGAAACGATCGCAGCGCGACCATTCGACTGATAAGTCAACAAGCGGCGGTTGTCGGCAATCACCGCTTTCGAAGTTGCCTTTGGGATGTAGCCGCCAAAGTGTTTTTTGACTTTAGCCAAGACTGCATTTTGTTCGTAACTCTTACGCATTGTGCTTTCCTTGTGTTTGCAGACGAGCACAACCCGCCATGCGGGTGAAGTGCCCGCGAGGGAGTTGAAGTTGGTGCTGACGAGACTAGCTCATCATTTATGAGAGTTCGCTTGCGCGATCGGCCGAAGCCGTGGTGCTACTACATCTTTGAAACCCACTCTTTGTGAATGGGCTTGAAAGATGCCCAACCGCTTTCGCGGTTGAACATCAGTGGATCTGCTACTCAGCTTTGAACTTAAGCTGCGAAGCTTTTGCGTCCGACTTGTCAGCATCGGTTCGGATGCCGAGAAAAACAGGTTGCGCTAATCCGCCAGTCGCCCAAGCGTACAAGTACTTGATTTCTGCGAATTGGCCAACGTCTGGGATAGCTTGCGATACTGGCACCGTGACATTCTTCAACGAACGAAGGCTGCCATCTTCATCGTAGACGCCGATCTCGACCGAGCGAGCGCCTTCGCTGTGTTTGATAACTTGCGCGGTGAGCGTGGTGACGTTTTTCGCTTTGAGCCAATCGCCGCCGCTGTTCGGGCGGCCGCCAACGTACTTTGACGAACGCCGTTTGAGGACGATGCCTTCGCCGTTGTTGGCTTTCTCGCGCTCAAACATGGCGATTTTGTCGGCGGCGGTAAACGCCGTATCGACAAAGACAATCGTGTCTGAGAATGGCTTGAGATAGTCGGCCGTCCGAAAGGTGTTGAGCACGTCGAGCCGTGAATCAAGGTCTTCGTTAAGTATAGAGACCCCATTCACTGACAGCACGTCAAACACATATAACGTGTCACCGACCTGTTCCGAATCAAACTCAACGGCAATGGTGATGTTTGCGATGGCAGCCGCGATCGGGCCGGACAGTGGCACGAGATAGCCCTTCTTGTTTACGCCTTGCGGCGCTGTGCCTGGCGTGTGCTTGACCGGACGACGTTCGCCGTCACGCTTGACCTGAAAACACCAGATCGGGTCGTGGAGGTAGAGAGACACTTTCGACGGGTCAATGGGGTTCAGCAGCATTGGATCGATGCCGGATGGCACCAGCTCGCCGGCAGCGGTAACTGCGGCGGTTGGCGCTTCGCCTTCAACGACTTGATACTTGCTGGATCCCGTAAGCTTTTCGCGGACCACTTTGTCGAATATCTTTTGCGCCGCCTCGAGTGGCACCGGCGTCGCTGTTTTGGTGCCGTGTGCGAGCGTGCCGCCTTTACGACCGTTAGCGAAGTTGACGCGGTATCCGTCGCCCTCAGGAATCAGGAAGACCTGATATACCTTCCCGGGCCCGCCGGAATTCGCCCACAGTTCAATTGAACGTTGCATCGTTTTCCTTATGATGGATGGTTAGTGAAGTGCGCTCAGAAAGAACGCGCTTTTTTTGATGGCGTCAGGCGAGAACACTGCCTTGGCCTTCGTTTTTTTCGCAGCAGGCTTTTTTGCAGGTGCTGGTGGCTGTGCGGGCTGCGGTGGCGGGTCATCGAGCAGCGTTTGATAGCCTGTCTCAACGTAGCCTTTCGCAAGCTTCTCTTTGCGAACTTTGTCCAACGCCGCTTCGGCGGCACGTCGGCTGGGGCCTTCGTACTTTTGCGCCTGCGCTGGGTTGGACACGCCATTGCGACCGTATGTGGCGACAGTGGTGTAGACCTTGCCACCCTTCCCGTCAGAGGATTCTCTGACTTGGATACTATAGAACTTGTCTGAACTGGAATTGACGAATTCCAAGAAGGCACTAGCGACAATTTGATTCTGTTGTGCGCCAGCCATTGCTTAGGCGCTCACTGGCGTTGGCGCCAGGCGTTCAAAAACGAATTGTTCGAACGGCGTCCAGCGGACAGCTGCTGATGCCTGCAACACTCGTGCAATCTCGCACTCCGCGCGGACACGGACGAACTCTGGTGCGTCGATGACCGCCTCGCGGCTTTCAGCCGCAGCGAGGCCAACGCTATCGAGCGTTAGTTCTCTATTTCTATTCATGGATTTGCTCCTAGAAACGGGAGCGCGCACCTATCCCGCATCGGGATAAATGGCTCCCGATGGGTGATGTGACAATTGACTCTGCAGGGCGCAACTTCCCCGCACTGCCTCCGCGAAGAAATCGCCGAGGGGTTGCGATACAGCAACCATTTTATGAAAACTGCCGATGGCAGTGACCTCAAGGGTCAAATTTCAGTTGTAAGTATACGAAAGGCGTTTCCACGCCGCAACGATTTTAATGATGGGCGTTTTCGGTGCGACCTTGACTTTCGTCTAATTCGCTCGTTTGCGCTCAGTTTTCCCTGTGTTAGGCTTGGTTTATTTCCTCTCTTGGTGATGCGATGACAAACACAACCTTCGCTGCCGCGTTGCGCTATTTTGGGTTGTTCTTCGCGACGTTGCACCACATAGTCGGCGCTTCGGCTATCGCGGCGCTATTGCTGTTTTTCGTGAGCTCACCCGAACCGTCCACAAACCGGCTGATCGACGGCGGTCTCGCGCTTATCGGTTGCGCGTTTGGCTGGTGGGCAATGGACTTTTTCTATGGGTTATCCCTGCTGTGCGCGGATTGAGCGTTGATGGCCGCGAAGAGCCCAAAGAAAATAAAGATTAAAGACGGTCGGTTTCTTCTGCCAAGCCTAGTCTATGGGTTTAGCGCAATGTTTGCTGCGTACTTCTTGTTCTTTGGGGCGCACGCGAGTCTGCTTCGTGTATACGCTGGCGGCACCTTTGTGATGCTGGGTTTGATATCGGCTTGCATTGCCGTTGGCTGCTACTACTTGGTGTGCCGCATGGACAAAGAGCAAACGCGCTCGGATTAGCCTTTAGGCGTTTCGATGCGATAGTCTTTCTCGACAACCCCCTGTTTGGGATTGCCAACGAGTGCGTGCCTTACCCAAACAGCTTTGGTCGGCAACCTACGAATATGGCCACGTCGAAGATGCGCTCTTGGCCCGTTTCGGTCGCTGGTGCAGTATGACCCTGATTCGCGCTCGCCTTGCTCAGGGGTTACATCGAGCACGTGGTATTCGAAAAATGGCTGTTTGCCTTTGGCTTGGCGCTTCTTGTTGATGCTTTTTGGCGCACCAAGTTTGGTCGTGGTTACGTTCTCGCAATTGATGACATTGGCAAATTTGATCACGGCAATCATTTCGTCATGAATGTTGAGTTCCGCGTCGAGTTCCGCGGCATGCTTGCCCATCGCCTCCTCGAGACGGGCCTGCGTCTCCGTCATAAGAGGCATCAAGTGGTAATCAAGTGTGTGTTTCCACGTTTTTACTGGTGTGATGCCTTGCATTGCATCTGCCAGAATCGTCGCTGTAGTGTCTCTCACAGGCACTGGCTTTTGCCCCATTGGGATAACGCAGGCCGACACCATCGGCATCCACGCCTGAAATCTGTCGATGTAGGCGACCGCGATAAATGCGATCGCGTCGTCGGCCGACATCTGGGCGATCACGGCATTGTTGAATCCCGGCCACGGTTCGAACTTCGCGTCTTTGACGTGCCACGCGATCACCACGCGCTTTGTCGAGGAGGATGTTGCGTGTATTCCGCCCGTGATGTTGCCGTGGTTTGGGTGCTGCCATGGGATTTCAAGTGCGACCAGCGGATACGGAAGGTGCAATAGATCCATGTGCGCGTCCTTTAGGTCGCGAATTTCGATCATATCCGCACAGTCGGGAAGCAAGAACTTTTGGGCGCGCTGTAAGCCGGCAGCAATATTTCGCATGACGAGATTGTCGGGATTCTCGCCTAGCTGGGTGGCTGTCTGCTCGATGATGTGGGCGCAATAATTCACTGGCTGCATGTTTGACTCTGACTTTCCTTTGTGTGGCGGAGTATGTTTGTGAAGCGCAATCATCGTCGCACAGGTCGTTGATAAGTCAACGGCTCCAGAAATGCAAAACCCCCAGCGATGAACGCCAGGGGTTTTTTTCTTGGTGCTAGTGAGTAAGGCCTGCCTCCACGTCGGCCAGTAGTCCGGCTAGGTGGATGTGGTCTCCTTTGATGTGCTTCTCGATGACTTCGCGCTTGCAGGTGAACTTCGCGTTTTTGTTGTCATTGAGCAGGGATCGAAGCGCGGTCTGAAAACCTACCTCTTGGTCGCGGAAAGCGTCTTCGATGAGGCTATTGAGTTCGTCGCTATCTGCCGCGTCGGTTAGGTCAACTTCGACTCCTTGCCAGTCGAACTTGCAGTTTGGCGGCTGAGAGAAATTCGCCGTCACAGACAAGTTGTAACACTCGTATGTGCCCCCTTCGTCGTTGTATTCATGCTCGACGCTAAGGCCAACGGTCATATCGACAAGCGACGGCAGCGCCGAGAACCAGCACGCGAGCTCGCCGAGAAAGGCCTGCTTTTCCAGCTTGAGCAGGTGTTCCTTTAACTGGCTGAACTCGGCCCACGGCACGTTCTCGTTGACACGGCTGTCCACAATGGAAAAGCGAAGCTCTTGCGGTGCGTCAATCGTAAATGTTTGCATGATGTGTCTTTCGTTTGAAGGTCCGGATTCCGCTAACGGAATGAACCAAATTGTTGGTTGCGCGACGCGCTTCTAAGTCGACGACACCCTGTCCGCCTCACGCTGCGCAATAAAGGCAGTTGATCGAATGTGCGGATGCGGATCGTTGAGCAGATCACGCTTCGCTTGTTCACTACATTGATTCCAAAGTTCGGTGGCCACTAAGAAGCGGCCGCCGCGGTCTAGGCGGAATATTGCTTCTTGCGTAACCGTGCCATTGAACTTGAGTTTTTCAATGGCGCGGGCGCGGGCAGCAAAAATTCTCCTGACCTCATCTTCTGATGGGTATGGAATGGGAATGCTCCTGTTGTGTGCGAAGGGAAAGGGCTAACGCCCTCTCCCTTCATGTTGGTGTCGCTACTGCGCCGGGGATGTTTCCGGCTGTGCGTAGGCTGTCGCCTTAGTGAGGGTCAGTTTGACTTTCCTTCCCTCTTCCGCATTGAGCTTGGCGATGCGGTCGGCGATGCGGGTTGCAAAGTGTCCCCAGCGCACGCTCGCACTGGTGACTAAATCATGAAACCTAGAAAAAAATTCGGCATCGTGGTCGTGTGATTCTGTGTCAGCGCTGTCGTGCGCTGCCTCGTGCGCGATAACCATCAACACATAGAAGATGTCATCTAGGCCGCCATGCATTTGTTTCAGCAGTCGGCGTTCAATTGCGACCCATTTTGCCGCATCGGTCCAAGCTTCGAGGGTGTGGGCTTCGCCAGCCTCAAACAATCGTACGCAGCTCCCTTCGCTATCGCCGAATTCGATTCCATTGTTCTCGTGCGCGTCGCGAAATTGTGACCAAAGCCAATGGGCCACGTCGTTTAAGGCGCGCAGCGAGATACGTTCTTCGGCGCTGAGTTCTTTGTGCTGAAGGATACGATGGCTCGTGCTAAGGGTTGCTGTCACTTTGTCGAAGTCGACAATGTTTTGCTGGCTAAAGCCGTGTCGATACGCCTTATTCAGCTTGGCGTAGAGCTCCTCAAGAGATCCAACGTTGAACCTTTCGAGGGTCACTGGCGCTAAGACGAAGGCTAGGCCTTGCGAATGTGCCATTTCGCCTAACCGGTCGTGCAGGCTTGGTGCCACGGTGATGCCGTACGGCGCACCATAGGACAGTTTGCTTAGGGGATAGTGTCGTCCCATCACATCGGTGACAAGCTTGAGCTTCTGCGCTTCGTACACTTGGGCGGGCTGGCCTGAGAGGACTTGCATGGCCAAAAATTCGCGGTCCTCGTTGGTGAGCGACTTCTTTTTTTTCACTTCGCGTCCTGCGTGTTGTTCAAGCTCCTTGGCGATTTTTTTGAAAACCGCGCACTTGGATACCAAAACATCGTTGCGAGCGAAATTCACATCGAGCCTGACGCGACTGACGCAGACGCCTGCAGTGCCGAATTGGTGATGCGGATAACTTCGGACGAGAAATCCCAAGTTAAACAACGTCATTGCGCCGGACTCGCGAAACTTGAAGTAAGCCTCTGGCGTTACGAGGTCCCACTTTTGCTTATCTGGATCTTTAGATATCCGTTTGCCGTTAAGAATTACCGGCATCCCGACGAACTCGACAAGCTGCTCGACCTCTCGAATCGCCTGCGTGAATTGATACGCCGAAAGCGGTTCGTATAGCGTTGTTTCGATGTGACAGCCTGGCACCGATGGCAGGTTTTTTTCCAACTCATAATCGAGCCCCTTGTGCTGGATATCTACAGACATTTGGAATGTGCCTGTTCGCCACTTCGAAACGCCAGCGCTCATAACTTGGCCGCGGCCGATCCTGTATCGGCCAATGACTGCGTCGCCGGCGACGTGCGGAGTTCCAAAGGCCTCAAACCAATTTTTTATTTGTTCAAAGCCCTCTTCTCCCTCGCCGAATCCGCGACCGTCGTCGACGATCGAGAATGACGTTGGCGTCAATGTCACGACGCATTTCTTAGCGCCGGCATCGAGGCTGTTTGCGATGCCTTCAGATATCGCTTTGCCAAGTGTTCCGGCTTGCGCCTTGATCACATCAAATAAAAGTGCGGGATTGATCGTGAACTGGCGTGTTGATGAATTTCGGTCTATCTCAGTTCTCCTGAAAATGGACGTGACAATGCGTGGCAAAGATTTCTCTTCGGCCATGCAGTACGTTCAAAGTTAAATAATTAGGACGGAGTTGTCCCGTGGTTCATTTTCAAAATTTTGAAAACGGGCCCAAGAATTTGAGCGCTTTATGAAAGGCGACCCGAAGACCGCCAAGCCCGAAGGCTGTAAAACTAAATAAAAGATACCACACCGCCATCGCGCCTGCAAGCAGGCGACGATCCACCTAAACGGCTATTTCGACTTCGAGCCCGTTCGTAATATCTTCGACTTCCGCTACTGTCGGTAACGCGACCTGAACCGGCAAAGGCTTGACTGGACAGATCGTGTCGAGCGCAGAGACAAGATGCTTTCTGGCCGATGCGAGCATGTCTTTTTGTACCTCTGGCTCACGCGGGGCGTTTTGTGCGAAGGCTGTGATTCGAACAATCGATGTCTTAGTGGAATTCCCCTCGCGCACCGCAAAACCATGGATGAAGTTACCTTCCGGGCTGCCCGCGAGGGCCTGAAGCTCGGTCATCAATTCGACCGCAATGCTCACTTTTGCCCCGTCCTGTGTTGCGGTTTTGTAGGCAACGGCGAGTCGGATCCGCAAAGTGTCGAGCTGCGCTTCTTGGTCTTGCGGTGTGAAGGTGGCGCGCACCACACCGACGCGCACCCGGTTGACTACGATGGCGATCGTATCGAACAGTCGATAGGTGTTGGCCTGCTCTTCCCGGGTCGGATTGGCAATTTCGATCCATCCCTTCTCTTCGAGTACTTTAAGCGACTTGAATACAGTCGTCCGACCGATACCAGAAACTTGACATAGTCGCTTGGCCCCTGCCTCGCTCTCGCCGGTAAAGCGGTTTTGGTGTGCCTTTATACAGGCGAGTATCATGAACTGTGCTGGCTTAAGCTTCGCCCAGCGAAGCAAACGCATATCGCCCGTGAAGAAAAGCACTCTATGGGCGTCGATAGATGCCGGCGGTTTCGTTTTTTCGGTGTTTTCCACTATTGGTTGTGTTTTTATTTGGTTCGCGTCGCTACAGCTAGTGGTTGGGAGTTTCCCCCATCCGCCGCAAATTTGCAACGCTGGATTGTCGAAATGACGCTCGGCTGCCGTTTCCTGGTGGCTGCACACGAAGTCGCGCCTGCTGATTGAACGATAGCGTAGCCAGCCAAACGTGCCCGTCAGAAATCGCGCACAAAACGTGCGTTTATTGCGGAGATTTCAGTGAAGTCGGAATTGCGCGGCGATACACGAGGGCGCGGAAGCGTAAAGGCATCGACTTATCCACACCCCCGTCCAGAATCCGAACTCAGGCTTGAGCAAGTTGTGGGATATCGGTCTTTGAGGTCCGGATTTTGTACTACGGTAGTTCAGATCTTGAACTACCGTAGTACCGATTGCGGCCTAGGGTAGTACGGTAGGCGTACGCGTACTAAGACTATTCTTCGGTTTGTCTTAAAAGAGGTGCTATTTGAAGTCTATGGCGCGACGAGGGCGCTCGTAGAAACGTCTTTTTTAGATGAGTCTTTTGAGAACCGCTTGTGCAGCAGCATAACTACGGTCTAGGTCTTGGCCACTAGCGATTGCAAGGGGATCAATCGCTGTTGCCAGCTCGTCAATGAGCCATTCGACATTTGTCACATCTTGACCGGACGCGATCATACGCTCTCGCATGTAATCAGCTTCGGCTTGCGTCGTCAAATGGATGCTGGCTGTTATGAGGGGTTGGTTCATAAGGAACATATTAATGGCTTTTTTAAGCCATTTGCAAGTAATTTTGAAAAAAAGTAGACTAGCGCATGCCTCGCAAAAAATCATTAGCGGAAACAGAAACCGCCCGAGTCACCTTGACCACGCCCATGGCAGCGGTCCTTGACCACTTGGCGTCAACTGGACTCATGGGCGCGAATCGCTCGGCCGTGATCCAGTTCATGGTCACCAACAGCATCCAACAGATGCAAATCGATGGCCGCTTGCCTAAATCGATTGATGCCGGCCAAACGCTTGGCGACTTGATCGCCAAGAAGTAACGGCGCGGGAAGGAAGCACAGCATCGGGTGCTTCTGGCTAGGTCGTGGAGACATCGGCTGTCGGCGTGCCGTAGGCGACCCAAATCATCGCCAGAAGACGAATGAACTCTCCCACCGCTAAACGCCTTTAGGCGTTGTAGCGGGGGTTTCGCAGGTCAACGACTTTGACTTGGTGCGTTGCCGCGCCAGCGGTTTCGGTCTCGCTGCCACGCCCGTCCCGGGCGTGTGTGCGTCGATGAGTACCACCAACGCACTATTTTGGTCGCGAGGCATCGTGTGGCCGCAATGGCCACATACGTGCTCACGCTGTGCCAACGTCTTGGGGGTGATCTCCCAACAGGCTGAACAGCGTTGCGACGGCTTTAATTGACGCGTATCCGCCAAGTGCAGGCGCGTACCAGCTTCTACCGCTTTGTACGCGAGCATTTGATACGCCATGCCGAGCCCTGCCGAGAGGATCTCTCGGTTAAGCCCAGCTTTCTGTTTCACCATTCGACCAGGCTTGTCTATCGTGCCTCGTGCCGAACGGCTCATGTTCTTCGGTTGCAGTTCCTCGGTGGCAATCACCGCACAGGTTTGGACGAGTGCGGTCGTTTGCTTGTGCACGAAGTCTCGCCGCAGATTGCCGATGCGCTCGTAGAGACGTGCGGTTTGTTCGGAGAGGCGCTTGTAGCGGAGCGAGCCTTGCTTCTTTCTGGCCCGCTGACGCTGAAGATCGGCTAAGCGCGGCAACTCGTTTCGAATCCAGCGGGGATTCTCAATGGTCTCGCCATTGTCGAAGGTGACCCAGTCGTTGACACCAAAGTCCGCACCACGATGCTGATGGTCAGTGCGCTCGCGTGAACACACGCCCTCTGAGACGCGCAGCGTGACCGAGGCAAACCATTCGCCGTTCTTGCGGCTAATGGTCAGATCGTTCGGAGCGGCACCATCGCCAAACCGATGTTTGCCGCGCAAGCGAATCATCATTGCGTCTTTACCGGTGCCAATTCGCAATGTCCCGCCACGCGAGCCGTGCTTTATGAGCTTCCAGCCAGCAAGGTCAGGATAGGCAAAGCCTGAGAAGCGCGCAGCGGCCTTGAAGCGGGGGAAGCCCGGTGTTTGCCCCCCTTTGACGCGCCGGAAGAAGGCTTGAAACGATAAGTCGAGACGACGAAGCGTTTGCTGTAGGGCATGGCTACCGAGTTCGATGAACTCGGGTCGCGCTGCCTTGATTTCCGGCAGGACGTTCTGCTGGTCAAAGTAGCTGATCGATTTGCCGAAGCGCCGGTACGCGTCGATGCGTTCTTGCAGCGCGGCGTTGTAGAGCTCGCAGTGCAACCGCGTCCAGGCAGTGAGGCGTTCCGCCTCACGGGCATTGGGATACAGCTTGAACGTGGCCTTACGGCGTTCCATACTGTAATTATGCACAGTCACGCGTCAGACACAAGTATGCAGAACGGTCATCGCACTAGCTCACACGCTGTCTTTAACCTTAAGCTGCACATCGTGTTCGTGACCAAGTACCGCCGCAAGACGCTGACACCTGAGCTGCTGGCCTATTTGCGGGAGGTGCTTGGCGACTGTCTTGCCGCGTGGCGCTGCAAGCTGCTTGAGTTCGGCGGAGAAGAGGATCATGTGCACTTGCTGGTGGATATCCATCCGGCGCTGAATATCTCGGTGCTGATTAACAATCTCAAGACCGCCAGCGCACGACGTTCCCGTGCGAGGTTCGCAGATCATCTGTGCAATTTCTATTGGAAGCCGCTATTCTGGCACCGCGCCTACTTCGTCGGTAGCGTGGGCGGTGCCATGCTGGAGACTGTGCGGGCTTACGTCGAAGAACAAGGTACAGAGCAGCACGCCAGAAAGAAACAGCGGGCGCTTTAGGAGGCGCCGTTCGCTTGACCCCACCCTGGCTAACGCCTAGGGTGGGGAATGCGCTCACAGTTGTTCAAGCTCGCCCAAATCGATGTCTTCGCTCGATTGAAGCTGGAATTCTCGGCCTCTCGGCCGAGCCATTTGTTTAATTCATTTAGGTCGTCATGCTCTGCGGCTAATCGCCGAACAAGCGCAACGAAGTGTACGCACAGAACTGGATCGAACGCGACGCCCGACTGCTTCTCCACTTCAACCAACGCCTGTTCTACCGACAGCGCGGCGTCACGATAGCAACGATCATGCGTCATCGCGTCAAACGCATCTGCGATGGCAACTATCCGCGCCGCCAGCGGTATATCCTCGCCAGCCAGCCTCGACGGATAACCGGCGCCGTCCCAACGCTCGTGATGGTGCCGGGCAATATCGACGGCCATCTTGATGTCGGGGATCTTGCTGGACTGCAGCATCACCGCCCCTGATTCAGCATGGGACTCAACCATCGATCGCTCGCGCTCATTCAATGGTGTCGCTTTCAGCATCACGCCATCCGGGATCGCCGCTTTGCCAATATCGTGCAAACGCGCCGAGATACGAATGTGGAGTGCAGCGTCTTCGCTTAGCCCAACCTCTTTGGCGAGTAAGCCGGCAAGTTCCCCTATTCGATAAACCCGCGAGCCAGTCTCATCTTCTCGCAGACCCGACGCGACGGCAAGCCTTTCAACGCCCTCAATCATTTTTTGGAACAGGGTTTGTGAAGCCAATTTTTCCGTATGCTTCCTTGCCGAAGCATGCAGAAGTTCCATGTCGGCGCCATCAAGCAACCAAACCGTGAGTGTCGGGTCTATCGACCGCCCCAGACTTCTTTCGGCAATTCTCCCCGCGCGATCTTCGGCGCTATTGCTGACGCGTTGCGATGCTCCGATTTGCGCGTCAAGAGGGTGTTGTTGACTTCGGTATAGCATGTTTTGGCAGCCTCGTGGTTAATTAACCAACCAAGCCAAGTTAATTAACTCCATGGGTTGCGATAATGGCCCTGCCGGTCAATTCCGACCGGCAGGGCGTAACGCGCCCTATAACTCATTGGAGAATGGTCATGAACTTGAATCTTGATAAAAAATGCAGCGAACACCAGTACACTCAGCAAGCTCAATCCACTGTCCGCCAAACCGCCAACACTGCCATCGAGGTATTGGACATGGACACTCTCGACTGCGTCAACGGCGCGGGTGGCACGGTGGACTGGGGTTGATCCGCGCTTACTTTATTAACAGCGACTTTACTAACGTCTGTTACCGTTCCGCAGTGTGCATCTGCGGAACGGTCGTGTCAACGTAAGAAAACTAACACGACACGCGCTCGCGCCAAATCTGGTCGGTGTACCACGATGCGGCTGACCCCTTGTTGGCCACGTCCAACTTCGCAAACAGGCGGTGCTGCAATTGCATGATCGCTGCGGGCGACGTCGGGTCACCGATTGTTGACATGCGACTCGCGATCTGTTTTGAGCATAGGCCGTCGGCGATCAGGGCTAAAATTTGCGATTCGCGGTCACTCAGGTCAGACAAACTGATTGAGTCGGTGCGTTTTTGCGTTTGCTCCAGCATTGCTCGCAGCGCCGGCGGCGTCGGCAACGACGCGGCGAGCGCGGCAATCTGCCGACGCAGTTCCTCGCCCGGCGTGGTCAGGCACCGCAACTGCAGTTTTGCTGCTTTCGTATCCAGATCGACGTTGACCAGGCGCCCCCACTCCAACAGATGCACAATCGCGTCGCGTTTATGTCCAAGCCGTCGTTCAGCATGCACCAGGGAAAACAACACGTCTGGCAGCATGGTCGGGACCGTGCGTGCGACGGGGAGTAATTTGCGCATGCTGGCCAACGCGGAATCTGGATGGCGTTGCATTTCGAGCGTGGCTGTGAGCAACACAGCAATGACATTGGCTTGCGGATCTTCAGACGTTTTGGCGAGCGCTAATGCTTCGTCGGCGCGTCCTATCATCTCTGTGGATGCGACTAGGTCGCTGTGCGCCGCTATCTGCACGAACACTTGTCGCAAATTCAAGGGAGCAAATGGGTTCTGCTGCACCTGCTCTGGGGTCTCACGTCGGAACGCATTCCGACAGGCAAGCAACGCGTCGCGAAACTGGCCGAGGTACAAACGACACTGGCCCAAGTTGCGTAGCGCGATGTAGGGCGAGCGCGCCTTTGTCAGCAACGGATCGTCGATCACTCGCTCAAAACAACTCGCCGCCACGTCTAGATTGCCGGTGTTGAGAAACACTACGCCTACGTTATTCCAGGCGGTCACTAACTGGGCCGGCTCTGTTGCCATTGAGAGCGCGTCACTATAAACATCGATGGCCTGCGCGTTGTGGCCCATTGTCGACAGCACGTTGCCGATTGCCGTCAGCACGCGAAACCGATTATCATCGTGCGCCACTGTCAATGTCTGTCGCGCGACTGCCAATGCACGCTCATAGTCGCCAATATTGTGCAATGTTTTGCACTCTTCCAGCATTGCCGACACATCATCCCGGCGATGTAACGTTACGTTTGACATCAAAGCCTCGATTTTAGATGGTGCGTAAAGCACAGATTATATGCAACTGCAGCGACTGGGCGCGCTGCCACCTCTTTCAGAAAAAGGGTTCTTATAAATAGAAAAAGCCGCCCCTATTAGCGGGCGGCTTTTCTACGGACAGAGTCCTTTTTCGTACTGCTATTTCGATAACACGGCTAATTCACGGATTTGATTCAAATCGATGACTTGCGCATCATTGAATTGCGACAGAGCGCTTCGACGTAATGCAATCGTTGCTCTGTTCGAGCGACTTGAGGCAAGGATCACTTCCCAAGCTTGCTCAAGACGTCCGTCTAGGAAAATGTCACTTAGTGCGCTGCTCACTACGCGCGTGTCGTCCCCCACGTAATCGCTATCCGGGAATTGGTCGAAATCGACCTGCTCCCCGTCTATGACGACTAACCCGGACTGACGGTCTGACCATTCCGTGTCGATGGCGGTATTGATTACAACGTGCCCAGGGCTTTTGCCGTCATAGATGGTCGACGTGCTGGCCGACAGCGCCAGATATTCGAGCGCTGGCAGCTTGAGGAACATTTCGACGATCACCGCATAGATGGGAACCGTTGTTTGATTGTTGACCGCTCTCCTCGCGTACGCAATGTCTTGTGCGGGCACTCGGTTAGTCAGCCTGCATCGTTTCAAGTCGAAGTCGACTGTGTCGGGAAACGAAAAAATTTTCATTTAGACCCTGACCAATCTTTTAGCGACTTCTTCGAGATCCACTTCCGGTTGCGCCAAGAGCTCGGTGATATCTGCACGCTTCAGGAAAGTCGTGACGGTCATTCCCGAATTAGTCGCTTAGCGACCTCGTCGAGATTGACTTCGTTAGACGAGAGTAGCTCGGCTATGTCGGCGCGATTCAAGGTCACTTTAGACACGTTCTCATCGTCTAGGGCGAGAAGTGCGTCGGTGAAGTTTCCGAGCATGTCTTCAAAATATATCCCTATCTTTTCTTCCACGATGGTCTCGCCCATCCCTATTCCGGTGAAGTCAAGCGACTTATCGCCGATGTTGATAACCCGATCAACGGGGGCCGACAAGGAAAACCAGAACGGACGGCTTAGGTATCGAAAAGTGCCGCCCTGGTCATCAGTCGTCCAGTCCGGATCTATCTTGGCGCTTATCGCGGCGAGCTCTGGCATGCGTGCAAACAGGAGTATCCATTGAGCAAGCATCGCTTGTAGTTCGAGACCCTCAAGTTTTTGTTTGAGCTCGTGCCACACATTCCAAGGAATCGTCCCTTGGGACTGGCCTGTGACGATGTTGAGTGAAATGCGCTCCGGCACACTGATTGTCATTTCTGTTGTCGCGGTCATGCGGGTAGCTCTCCATTGGGGATGGTGTCGGTGGAGTCAAAGTAGAAGCTTCCCGATTCATTTCTGTTGTGTCCTGCGAGGTTGCCCTCGCGGATGAGACGATTGACTTCCGTCATAGCGTCTTCTAAATCGGCGTCGGTCTTGCCTCCAACCGTGATTGTGAATCGCCGTCTGCACGGCCATTTTCTTGAGGACATCGAATGTCTCCTTGCGGTTTCCCGCGTTGTTGCTGCGCACGTTTGCGCGGCGTAGTTAAGTGAGTGCGTGTGCTCAGATTTCTGAAACAGACACGACCATGCCGTTTCTGCGTAATGCCGTGGCCATCTGTGCTGCGTGGTAGTCGGTGTAGTACACGCGAGCAAAATTGCCCGCGACGACCCGCCACCGCTTCACTTGAAGTGGTGCTGCCATTGTTAACGCCTATGCGGTAGCCCGCGTTTATGAAAGGCAGCCTCTAGGGCTGCGGGTTGAGTTGCCTCAACATGAAAAGATGCTCTGTCATGGCGCGACCATGACACAGCACCCTTTGCTGTGTGTGAACCCAGTTCACGTCGCCAGCCTTCTAAAGGCTGACGTTGCTACTCATTGCCGCTGAACGGTTGCAGCTTTGAGCACGGCTTCCAAATCAATCGGTGACTGAGATAGAAGATCGTGCATTTTTGTCCGCGTGAGCGTGACTTGAACGGCTGGATACGTTTCGTACGGTACCGCCGCCGTCACAAAGTCGATGAGTTGGTGCGGCGTCCCGCATTGTTCGATCTGTTCTACCCACTCGTCGAGCGTGTCAGACTCGCCCTTTACTAGCGGCTCGTCATCCCAACGCTGCGGAGGGTCAACTACACTCCCCCACATCTTCACGCTCTCGGCCGGTCGTTCAGAGAAGACGGCCTGAAAGCGAAAGGAGTAGTCCGTAAAGTGACTTTGGTCGTCGTATCCCTCGTAGGCTTCTACCGACACGATCAGCTCGTCTAGCCCTGGCATTGCCAAGAACGGCTCGACCATAAAGGCGATGCCTTGTTGCTTGATGAGCTCGCGTCGATATTTGTCGACCGCTTCCCCTAGCCGGTCGATGGCGGCGAAATCTTTCACTTCACGCGCCAACGGATCAAGAAACATCTTGTCGGGCAAAGGGAAATTTACTGTGTTGGTCATTTAATGCTCCGTTTTGGCCGCGGCGACTTGTGGGTCGCGGCTACGTCGATGATTACCTTCGGAGAAGGTCACCGCGTTTGGATTGATGTGTGGAAGCAACTCGTACCACCACGGTTTGTCGTCACAGATTTGGTGCCAGTCACCAGTACCGTTGTTGGCAGACACATGGCATTCCAACAGTTGATCGCTGGCAAGCATTTCTTTTACCAGCTGCATCTCTTGACGCTTTGTCTTGTGCGCCAGGATGTTCAGGTGCGAGAGATCCAACGCGTATGGCAAGCCGCTTTCGAACACCTCCTGGTATTCGCTCCAAGAGCTCACCAACAAATTGGCTTCCTTGTTAGGGTATTGCCCCTCGATTCCCACCGGACAGCCGAATAGATCGGCGCACCGGCGAGCGTTATCGAGCATCGTGGCCATGTCTGCTTGCGCGCGGTAGCCAGAGTGCGCCGTGTAGGCTGGCGCACCCAGTACCTTGCTGATGCGTGCTGCCTGCGTAAAGTACTCGGCGTTTTCTACGAAGTTCGAGAGATCCGCAAACAAGTGTTGCTTGAGAACACGAGTATTTGCATGAAGCCTGAAGGAGGTCTGAGGCCATGAATCCCGGAGAGCGGTTGCCCGTTCTTCCGTTAGCTGCCCAAAACTCTGGGGCACCAGCTGCACGTGCTCTGTGCTGAGGGTGCCGAAGACCGGTTCCGTTGGCGGGTTAACAAGCGCCATAGCCGCCGCTACCTCGTGGCGTAAGCCAGGGTAGGAAGCGAACGAAATGCATGGCGTCATGCTGGCTCCGAGGATTCTTCGTTTTCGTCAAACGAAATGGTTTCGCACAGTTCCTCGGCGTATGGCATGTTGCGAACCTCAAGTTCGCGTGACTCCATATTGAACACCACCGAGCCCTTGCTGCCTTCGTTGATTTCCCATCCGCCGTAGTGGTACTCAAGCTTTTCGTAGGCGATTTGCTTCATCGCATCTTCAAGATCGGCGTCTTCGGGGGCTGAAACGTAGCCCGCTGGGTGTTCGTACCGTGCGGTAGTGATTCTGACCTTCACGTCTGGTAGTGTGACTTCGCTTCCCTTGCCATCGAAGGCGTAAACGCTTTCGATTTGGCCTGAGTCGCCGCAACCCTCGTATTCGAGGTCAACGCGGGCAATGTTGGCTGCTGATAACGCTGCGATGACGGCGAGCAAATTTGCGCGCTGTTGCGCTTTTGTAAGTGAACTCATTTTGCGAACTCCATGAAAACGCCCGCATCGAGCGGGCGTTGTATTGTTGATTTTGGTGCGCTGTTGATTCGACTGCCCGACGGCAGTGATAATCGACGTCGCTAAGCTGGGGAAACCGCTGCTAAAACCATGCCCGTCGCTCTACTGACAAATGGTGAAATGCCGATGGAGTATTGTCCTTCACTAACGCCTCGGCGACTTCAAATGCCCTAGATAAGGCTGGATAGACACCTTTCGACGTCATACACAGGTTATGTTGACCGCCTGTTCCGCTGTGCTGGATGATTTCGTACGTTATCCCGCCGTTTTTTTCGAATTCCAAGCGCAATATCTCGATCGCCTCGCTTTTGAGTGAGCGCGGTACGTCAATGCGGCAAACAATGTTCGAGCGACGGATCGCTTTGGGTTTGCTGTCGTGTGTCGTAGTAGAAAAAACACTCATGTTTTGATACGTCCATCAAAGCGCCCGCATGAAGCGGGCGTTGTATTGTTGATTTCAGCGGGCGATTACCACTCGACCAATTTGCCTTCGTCGTCGTAATCTAGCTCGTATGGGTTTGGCTCGTTGGTGACGTTGATGTTGCGTGAGGCAACGTCCAACTCGAAGGTCCCGTTTGAGCCGCGATTTATCTCGAAGCCGCCGTGGCGGTTGTCGATCTGTTGGTAGACCTCCTCATCGAGCGCATCGGCTAGCTTGGCAGTCTGAGCGGAACCGGCATAGTGGACGGTGACGTCTACCGCAGGGATCGAGATTGCCTTGTTGTCTTTGTCGAGCGCCGAAATTGCGCCGACATGCCCTTCGTCATTGCTGCCGCCGTAGTAGGCCTGCAGCTTGACGATGCCTGCCGCAGCCAGTGCCGTGCAAATGGCGATGAGGTTCGTAGATTGCTGCGGACGAAATGCGTGATGACTGTACATTTCAATTCCTCGCATTCATTGCTTGCGCCGTTACATCGGCGACCGCCAATGCCAAGCCGGAGACCAGTGCTGACTCCTTCGATAACAGCCCCGCCAATGTCGTGGCTTTTTCGTTATCGTCTAGTTGCTCAAACGCGCTAGTGAAATCGTGAAACCGGCCAGTTACCCGGTCAGCTTTGTGTTTCTTAGTGGTTCGTAGCAACTCTGCAGCAAGAGCTTCAGGAGAACCGAAGCTGATCGTGCCGTAAGCCGTTCCGTCTGATTCGTCGTCGCAGTATTCTGGAAACGATTCATTGACGTCGATGACGGCAACCAACTGGTCAGTGGCGGTCTCGCCAAACAAATCCCGCATCGAAATTGCGATGACTTTTTCTTCGTACGACGACCCGTTGTCGCCGACGTTATCACTTGAGTAATAGCGTGCCGTCCCGAAGCTCCAACTACGCTCGTGGCTTTGGATATCGAATTTGTATGTGGTGATGCCATCCTCGCTTGTCCCCTCGTAGTCGAGCTCGTCGATGTTGGAGTCAGAGGAGAATATTTCTTCGAGGATCGCCTTGATCGCCTCGATTGCAGGTGCCTGGGCATCTGCTGTTGCGTTCGCGGGCAGAAGCACTGCCTGCAGCAATAGGCTTGCCATAGAATTTCCTTATGAAGTTCGCAAGGAGTTCTATCCCGTAGCGGGATAGGGACGCCCGCGAGGGTTATGTTGAAGCCGTGTTCGAACACCAGCCTCACTTTGATGCGCTGAGCGCGTTTATGGAAACGGTACCGGAGTACCGTGGGATGACCTTTCGGTCAAATGATCACGTCGCTGGAAATCAGCTAGGCACTACGCTCGCAAAAACGCACGACGTAGACGATTTCAACAGACGGATTTTGGGTTTCAACCCGTTTTGCCGAGAACCGGAAATCGGGGCGCGAAAGGGATATCGCGCGATTATGAGAGCTGGAAGACTTCTCCAGCACTCGTAATTTACCGCCGAGGCGCGAGTCTGTCAACCTTGCCGCAGCAGGCGCCACCGGTGGAATTGGCGGGCAGTACAAGCAAGTATCACTCGCGGTTAGATGACTGATTTATATGCGTTTTTCCAGACCAATTTGTCCGGCAGGCCGCAAGAGTTTGCGCTTGGTTGTAATTCTCATAAATTGTAGGTCATGAACGCGAACGAAGAACCCAAGAACACCTCGAAGTCGGCCCAATATGACGCCGGCAGGAAGGTCTTTGGCGCGAAAGCGGGGCTATCGGTTGAGGCTGCCAACCGTAAGGCAGGCGATGAGCCTGCGCTGATGGTGGAGATGGCGATTGCGAAGGCATCCAAGCAGTACGACTGGGCAAACAAAGTATCGATCCGGTTGTCCGTCGTGGAGATGATGGTTTTCTACGCGGTACTTCGCGGCAGCTTGCCATCAGCCGAATTCGTGCATCGGCACGCCGGTGAGCACAAGGTCTTTTCAATTGAAGAACAAGGCAGCGCGTTTTACGTTCAGTTTCAGACGCACAAGGGATACGCGCTTAAGGTAGGCGGAATGTACGGCGCAGACCTCGGTTTGTATGTATTCAAGCAAATTCTTCGGCATCACGCTGACGTGCCGGCGGTGACGGTGTTGCAGGCGATCGACCGCGCAGCGGCAATGATTGCAAAGACCCCGCCAAAACCAGCAAAAGGCGGAGCGCAATGATGGATGTGGATAAGGTGAACGCGACCGAGGCGCATTGGGTGGCGCTTAACGAGTCTCGCCGCCAATATGGCTTGCTCCGGTTTGAGATGGGTTTACATCTTTTGGCGGTCAAGGAAGGCAATTTGTGGGAAGGCAAGGCCGAGTCATTCAGCCGATTTTTGGAGCAGCTGCATATCAACGATAGCGGCGCACGCCAGTACATGCGTGTGGCCAACAAATTCTTCCTCGAGCTTGAAATCAGCGAAGACATGCGCGCTGAGCTTGCCTTGGTTGGAATGTCGCAACTGGACCGCGCGGCCAAGATGATTACCAAAGACAATCAGGTTGACGTGGTCTTTGCCTTGCTAACACTGTCTGCTCGGGATTGCGATCTGTTCCTCATGGAGATGGCCACACTTGAACGTGGAGAAGAATTCAATCATTCTTCGGATGTAACCAAGGCGCTATCGAACTTTAGACAGCTTGCGGATGATCAACGAATTGAGTTTCTGACCAGAATTGGTTACACGACACGCAAACCAGCAACAACCGAAAAGCGGTTAACGACAAAGTGACAATGACAATATCAAACGACAAGACGTTGGGGCCCTTGAATCGCGCTGAAGTATTTTCACGCGACGGGACGTGTTGGCAAATCTATACGCTTCCGGTCGTGCTTTCGATGTCGGAATCGGCCGCCGCGCACCTAAAGCCTTCGTCCACAATTGAAATGCCCGGCTTGTTTGCGCTGGGCAAGATCCTTCGCGCGATGCCGGCGTTTGTAGGGCGAGCTGTCGAAGTCGCGCCTTACCTGATGTATGCGGACCGGATCGGTGAGGATGATTGCAGCTCGATCGAGTTGGCGCGGTCCGGCGAGTGGGCAAGCGTTCCCGATGGCTCCATCGATGGTCATTGGACTGGAGACCCTAAGGTCTTAGACCGAAGCGCGGGGCTGCGTCATATCTATATCCGTGTGGCGGGTGCTGAACCGCTGGAACAAGAAGAAATCGCAGTTGAGGGTGAGGCAGCGAAGCGGCTGGATGCGGTTCTTACGTTTGCGCTGACGGAGCATCTGGCGAGCGCCTCAGTTGCGGGAGGGCCGGACGTCTTCACCGCGCGAGCGCTTGCGATCATGCCGTTCATGTCGGCAATACTCGACCATGACAATGTTCGGAATCGGGCGGTTTTGTCGCATATTGCGTGGGCGGCGAAGTCCAAAGCGCCACACGGCGAGGCGGTGATCGCGTATCAAGTCCAGCCGGGCTTGGGCAACGTGAACGACCTTCATGTCTACGCGGTACGTGGTGATGACGAATGGCAAGTAGAAGCATGTATTCGAAACCTGCTTGTCGATTGCGTGACGCCGCTGGCGAGCGCGGAATCGGCAGAGGCTCTGCTGCGAGAGGTGGCAGCGTCAGTTGGCGTGCGGGTGATGGATTTAGCTGATCAGCCTACGTTGTTTCATTGAGCGGTGATGATGAGTAAATTGACCGGCCTGACCAAACAAGGAGGACTCGACGGCGCTAAAGCGCTGATCGAGCGTGCTGCGCCTAAAGCGAGCGACGATACGTCAATAATGAGCGGGATTACGAAAAATTATCCCCGCGATCCACAGCGCAAAGCTCGCAGTCGCTTGTCGAGACTCTTGTTGCCAATTTGAAGGCGGCAATGACTGCGCAAAAATTAACTCAAAACGAGATGGCTCGTAGGGGCAGCATGCCGCAGACTACGATTGGTCGCGTGTTGTCAGGCGATACCGCCCCCACTCTAGACACTCTCGCTGGGCTGGCAGATGCACTTGGTGTGTCGCCTGCGTCATTGATAGATGACGGCTTTGATCCAAGCGTTTACAAACAAAGTGACCCTCCGCATTTGCTTGCAAAGCAAGTTTCCAGACTGGTCGAAGACTTCATGCTTTGCGATGCTAGGCAGCGCCAGAAAATTCTTGAACTGGCTCGGAAGTACTCAGAAGATTCGCAGTGATGGGCGTCGGCGTTCTCGCCCTGCATCGCCTACTTTGCGAGAAGGATCAGCCGACCGAGTTCCGCATCTGAAAATTCAAGATTGTTGCCCTCGCAGAGATAGGCGAGCACCTTTGCTTTTTGCTTCGCCGTCTGCGTTGCCTTTTTTCGCCCTTGGTAACTCTCAACGGTTTCGAGCGCGATCGCTAGCCTTTGCGGATCAAGGGGTACAGCCAATGCAGGAGCTATCCCCATCAATTCATAAGGGTTTGAGTGGAGCGCCGGCGCGAGCTTCAGAAAAGATTCAGCACTGATCCCAACCCCCTTGCGCGTTTCCCACTGGCTGACGGCTCCCTTTGACACCCCAACTTGAAGCGCGGCGGGTAAAACGTGCAAGTGTGCCTTTGTTTGGCGACCCCTATTGACACAAATTGACTTTGTGAGAAGGTAGTTTGGAAACACATCAACCACTTTTTGGAGTCAATTCTAATGAGCACAAATCCAGTGCCGTCGAATCGCCCTTCCACCTTCGCCACCGCTGCCAGCGCGCCACGCAAGTCACTTTCCGTTGGCGGCAAAATTCGCGGCGGGATTATGGTGCTTACGGCGACAGCAAAGAAAAACCCAAAGGCTGTCGAAATTTACGACGCTGGTGTGAAGGCCGGTCTGCGTTTCCGCGATATCGGCTACGCCATTGAAAAACACGCGGGGCTGAAGAATGCTCTTGTACCGAAGAATATGCCGTACTTCTTTGTGCGCGGCGGGGATTTCCATGACCCCTCGGTTGCTGACAAGATTATGGAGTTATACGCCGACAAGAAGGATGGTCGTCTGTACCGCTTCCCAGTCGTTTTTGTCTCCGATAGTCCTGATCAAGTGATGCCGCAAGGACTCGCGGTTTGGACGGGCGCGGAAAAGAAATATTGGCAAGAAATCGGGATCAACGGGGTCGCGCATTGCAAAACACGGGTGATGCCTAAACTTGAGAGCGGCGCGGTACCGATTCGACTCTATCGCGGGCGTGACATCATCGACCGCCCGGATAACGGCGGGTTGTGCAAGCCGCTTGAATGTAAAGAGTATCAGTCGCGGGCTTGCAATAACGACGGTGCGCTGGTGTTCCATATTAAAGGGGTATCCAGCGTTCGTCCCTTCGTCATTCCGACCAAAAGCTTCTACAGCCGTGAGGATGTCACCGACGTTCTCACAAAAGTTGCCAGTATTAAGGGGACTGTCACCGGTCAGGTACATAACGGCGGGTACTTCTGGATCAGCAAAAAAACCCGAATTGTCACGCAAATCGTGGATGGGAAGCCTGTTAAGAGCGAACAGCATCTGATTTGGCTGGATGCCGACGTTGACGTTGGGCAGATGGTGATTGACCAGCAGAACCTATCGCTCGCGGCGGCGCAAGCGGCGAATGCCGCCGCAATTCTGAGCGGCCTCCCGCAAACTCTGGCGGACGATGACGCGCCGGCGGGTGAACCGACGGCAGCAGCGGAGGCCGGGGCGGACGCGCCGAACGCAACGGACAATACGGCGACGCCTGCTGCGGAGCCAGACCTCGAAGCGGCCGCTATAGAGGCGGCTATGAAGGTGTTGGCGAAAGACCTACGTGCAACCACCATCCCAAGTCAGGTGTTCACGAAGGAAGCCCGTCACCGTTGGGGTGACAAATGGCGATTCGACGGCAAATGTATTGATGCCGCACACGCCCTGTTGAACGAACTGGCGGCGATCCATAAGGAAATTGCGACGGTTCTGACGCACATGACGTTGGAGCAGAATGATTTCGAGTTTTATGCCGCACGGCGTTTCGGTGACCATTGGAAAGCCGATGTGAATGCGCTAGTGGCATTGCTTGAGGAAGTCTGTGAGGCAAAGGCGTCGCCTGATGCATACAAGAAAACAATCAAAGACTTTGTGAGCTAGTGAAATGACAATACACGTACTTCATATTTCGGACCTGCACTACGCGCCGACCACATTGCACAAGGTGGAGCCGTGCATGGCAATGGTGCTTGACGAGGCGAGAAATCGCAAACCGGACGTCATCATTTGCACGGGGGATGCAACAGACCATGCGGTAGACGCCCACTCCCCTGCTTTCGCGGCATTGGCGCGGCGAGTGCACCAGGCGTCGGCTATTGCGCCTGTGATCATGCTGCAAGGCACTTTTTCGCACGAGCCTCGTGGACTGGTGGACTTGTATCCAGTGGTGTCGGCCGATTATCCCGTACTTGCCATGAGCCGCATCTGCCAAGCGGCCTTGATGCCGGACAACACGTGGATACAGTCGCCGTCGTGGTCTTTCGAGTCCGTGCCGGAAGGCGCGCGACTGATTGTGTCTGCGGTGCCCACCATGAATAAGGCTGATGTTGCCGCAACGTCGGGCGCGGCGACGGCCGGCGAAGCAGCCGGTGAGGCGATCAATACCGTATTGCGTGGCTTTGCCGCTATCCATCTCGCGGCTCGTGCGCTGGGCATCCCCTCGGTTGTGCTTGGCCATGGAACAGTCAACGGCTGTATGACGGAGCATGACGTGCCGATGGCGGGACTCGACCATGAATTTAGCGCGGGTGGGCTGTTCGCGGCCGAAGCGACGGCGGTGATGCTCGGCCACATCCATAAACACCAGTCGTGGGACCACTTTGGTCGTGTGATCGCCTACGCCGGCTCACTCACGCGATTGCACCACGGCGAAGTCGGGGACAAAGGCGCGTTGTACTGGTCGCTGGAAGCCGTTACGGCCTCGTTTGAGCAAATCGTAACGCCCACGCGAAAGTCCGTGACGATCGAGTTTGCAGGCCTTCCTGACATCGAGCAGCTTCGTGCCAACGCAGCCGAACTGAAGGATTGTGACGTACGCGTTCGATGGGAAGTCGCTGCTGCGGACCGCGACAAAGTTGATGTAAAAGCGATCAAGGCGGCGCTTGCAGAGATTGGGGTCAACGAAGTCAAGCTGGAAGGAACGGTTGGGCAAGTAACGCGTGTTCGTGCCGAAGGTATGAATCGCCTGACCACCATCGAAAGCAAGTTGGGGCAATGGGCGAAAACCACTGGGGTTGACAGCGAGCCGTTGCTTGCTAGGCTGTCTCTACTCCACGGCGCGAAAGGCGAGGATGTCCTTGCCGGCGTGCTGGACTCTTTACCTGACACGGGTGAAGTGAAACTGCCTTCACCAGTCGTTAGCGAAGAAGTCGACGACTTTGCACTTAGCTAAGAAAGCGCACACATGCAACCAAGAAATCTCTATCTCAAAGGATTCCGCGGCGTTGTTTCGGCTTGTGGCAAGAACGAAATCACGATTGATTTCCGTTCGCTGCTGCAAGACAGCGACCGCTTAGTGGCGCTTGTCGGCCCTAACGGGAGCGGCAAGTCTACAATTCTGGACAACCTTCACCCCTATCCGGTGATGCCGTCGCGCTTGGATGCGGACGGCCCGGTGAATCCAGACGCCTTCTCGTATTACGACCACTTAGTAGGCCATGACTGCGAAAAGGTGCTGGAGTGGTCAATGGGCGATACCCTCTATCGAACCACGCAACACTGGAAGATCAATGGCACACGCTCGGCGGAGTTCTATCTGCATGTGTGGAATGAAGCGCAAGGCCAATGGCACCCCGTCGTTCTACCCGACGGCACGTTGTCCGATGGCAAGACATCGACCTATGGCAAGTGTGTCGAAGGTATTTGTGGTCCGGCATCATTGTTCTTTACGTCGGGTTTCTCAGCGCAGGGGAAAACGCCGCTGGCGCGATTCAAAACCGGCGATATTAAAGAGCTCATGTCTGAGTTGCTCGGACACGATGAGGTCAGAGCTGCCCATGCGGCAGCAACTGTCGTTGTAACCGGCTTGAAGCGCGAATTAGCCGCTAGCCGCGAAGGATTGGCAGATCTGGAGGTGATCGCAAAAGAGGTGGAACGCAGCGAGCAAGATGCGCTTCGGGCTTCCGCAAAGATAGCCTCGTATCGAACGGCGGCTGGTGATAGTCGCGCCAAAGTTGATGAGGCCATTAAGGCGGCGACCCAGGTCGAGGAACGCGCTGCATCCATGAAGGCTGTCGTCGACGAGACAAACCGCCTCACGGAAGAGCGCAAGTTGGTTGTGGATGTGGCGTCGAAGGACGTTGCCCAGATAGATGCGGACGTGGCGGGTGAACAAAAACGAAGCGCCTCGCAAGTAGGCGAGATCGCATTTCGCAAGCTCGCGCTGAATCGCGAGAGGGCATCGTTGTCGACTCGCGCAACCGAAATCACGCAGACCTTGGCGCGGGAGCCTGCTCTGGCGGCGGCCGAACAAATGCTTCCTGATTTACAGGGAAAGGTGGAAGCGTCGCGCGTCGCGCGAGAGAATGCTGAAGTGCGAGTGGCAAAGTTGCGCGCATTGGAAGTCCAAAAACGGGAAGCGGAAGTTGCGCTTGAGGCAACTGGCCGCGAGCTTAATGTGAGCGACAAGGAGCGCGTCCAGCTCGAATTGCGCTCCGCGCTGACAAATGAGGTTCCTTGCCAAGGTACCGACTTGCAAGCCGGTTGTAAGTTGTTGGGTGACGCAGTATCCGCCAAGGCAAACATCCCAACAATGGTGTCGCAGCATGGCACCTTGACGTTGAAGTTTGACCAGCAAAAGGCGACGTTGGGAAGTCTCGTTGCGGCAATTGGGCCGGTCAGCGATGCCGACGAGTCTCTACGCGTCGCGAAAGTGGACGAGGCAGCCGCAAACCGCGCCCTCTTGGAGGCGAACACGGTAATTGCACTCAAGCCGATGATTGAAGCGGCCAAGTCGGAGCAAGGACAAGTTGAAACGCGTTTGACAGAGAATGCGGCGTCTGTTGTTACGTTAGACGCGCAAATGGCGACGGAATCTTCACTTCTGATAAGTCGGGTCGAAGATTTGCACAAACGTAAGGCCGACCGCACAGCGCTCCGCGACGAGACGCTGTCCCGGCTCGATGAAGCACTGAAGGCGCTGCCGCCGGTTCTTGGTGCCGGCGATATCGCCGCTGCGCAGGCAACGGTCCAACAGGCGAAAGCAGCCTTGGCGACTGTTGAGACGCAGCTGTCCAATGCGATTTCGGAGGAGGCTAACGCACGCAGCCAATTTCAGACGCTCTCACCACAGGCGGCACGAGTGCCTGCCTTCAAAGTGAGAATCAAGGCAATCGAAGAGGAGCTTGCATCTTGGACGCTGCTGACGAAAGGCCTTGGTAATGACGGCATTATCGCCCTGTCGATCGACGATGCTGGGCCAATGCTGTCCGACACCGCTAACGACTTGCTGGAGAACTGCTACGGGCCCCAATATCAGGTCGCGATCACCACGCAAACGGAAAAGAAGTCCGGCGGCATGAAGGAAGGCTTCGAAATTCTCGTCCACGATACCGCTTCGGGTGATGTGAAGCCCCTACGCCTGATGAGCGGCGGTCAAAAAGTGTGGATCAACGAGTGTTTGTCCCGTGCGCTCGCGTTGTTCTTGGCCAGCGCAAACGATACATCGTACGAAACGCTGTTTAGTGACGAAAGCGACGGACCACTTGACCCTGAACGCAAGCGCATGTTCATGATGCTGAAACGACGCGTTCTCGACACCGGCGGATATAAGCGTGAATTCTTTATCTCGCAGACGCCTGAAATCGTGGAATCGGCGGACGCGCAGGTCGACATTCCGGCGTTGCTTGCGGCGTGAGGCCAGTAATCTCCTACTTTTGATGCGATTTCCGAGCTTGGGCAGGGCGCTACCACGGCTATGATTTCATCACCTCCCTCCTCGTCTCTGCATGGATGAGGACACTGCGCCCGACTCCTCACGGAGTTGGGCTTTTTTTCAGCTAACCATCTGACAACACATGAATTCACTTGCTGTCATCGTAATCCTCGCTGTCGTCGTTCTTATCCTGGCCGGGATCTTCATTCTCAAGATAAAGGGCGCAGCCATCAATTCCGATGTTGGCTGGCCGTTTTACGTGAAGCGTCCTCTTACCCAGCCTGAGCAGATCTTGTATCACCGCTTAATCAATGCACTGCCAGCACACATCGTCTTGGCGCAGGTACAGGTTTCTCGGGTGCTTGGCGTCAAGAAGGGATTCAGCGCCAACGAATGGAACAACCGAATCAATCGTATGAGTTACGACTTTGTCGTCTGTGCCGCCGATGCGACGGTATTGGCGGCAATCGAACTCGATGACAGTTCGCACGAGGCGGCTAGTCGCGCAAAGGCGGACGAAAAGAAGAACAAGGCAAGTGCCGATGCCGGGCTACATCTTATCCGTTGGCATGTCAAACAACTTCCCGATGAAGCGGCAATACAGCTTGCGCTACTCGGTACGAAAGGTAGGTAGCACATGCACGTCTCGATAGTAAACACGGCATTCGCACAGCGCAAGTCGCAAGCTAACGCAGCTACCCTCCTCTGCACAATGCTCGTTACGGGTTTGGCCGCGATTGGACTGAACGACGCTTGTGCAAAGGGTAATGCGAACGCGATATCGGCCGGCGCTCGACTTGCAGGTGAAGTGATTAGCGTCGCCGACGGAGACACATTGACGGTGTTTAACCGCGAGGCACGCACCACCCACAAGGTACGCTTGGCACATATCGACGCGCCAGAAAAGGCCCAGCCATTCGGATCTCGCGCAAAACAGGCGCTTTCGGCGATCTGCTTCGGCAAGCAGGCAAAAGTGTTGGTGGTGGACGCTGACCGCTACGGACGCAACGTAGGTCAGGTTTCGTGCGACGGTATTGCCGCTAACCAAAAGATGGTCGCAGATGGTATGGCTTGGGTCTACCGCAAATATGCACCGAGAGAGAGCGAACTCTTGGCTTTAGAGCAAAATGCCCGTGCGGATAAGCGAGGTCTATGGGTCGACGGCAACGCCATACCACCGTGGGAGTTCAGGCGCTTCAATGGTGGTGGAAATTAGGATGAAACTGGAATATCGTGTGTAATCTTGTTTGCCTTTGTATTGCGGGGCGCTGGTGAGTTCGGCGCAGGTAACGGCGACACGGCTTGTGCAGCAACTTGAGATTTAATCGTTTTATCTACTATTCTGGCAGGCGCACAATGACGACACGAATCGCATCACTCATAGCGGTTTGCATTGCTCTTCTCACGTCTGGGCTAGCGGATGCCGCTGACCCTCCGAAAGGCTTTCGCTCCTTTACTTGGGGCGCTCCTGTAGCGGGCGGCCTGAAGAAGATCGCCGGCCCAACCGATGGGGTTACGATGTACGTGCCAGCATCCGGGAAGAAGCCAACGCCCTTTCTTGACATACCCGTTGTTGAAGAAGCTTATTCATTCGACAAAGGTAAGTTCTACAGCGGGTCTGTGTGGTTAGACGGCCGCGACAATTTTGACAAGATGAAGGCTGCGCTGAACAAGAACTTCGGCCAGCCCTCCTTCGTAAATCCTGGTCAGACCCTCTACAAGTGGAAGTGGCAGGGCACAAAGGTCGAAGTCAGTCTGCAATATCAGGAGAAGTTTGCACGCACTACTGTGACTTATAAGAAAGAACCCGCCTGAATCTCGACCTAGTTTCGAGACCGCCGTGTCGTTTGCGAGGATCGGTGAGCTAACGACAGTTTGAACTTCGCGGTAACCTACTCCATGTCAATCACGCCCCCATTATTTCCCGAACACAGCGGCGCGACGTTTTCGAAGTGCCGCAAGTACCGCTATAAGTTGTGGCGCCAGTGGAATCCCGACCTGCCAACGGTGTGCTTTGTGCTCATGAATCCAAGCACGGCAGACGAGGTGGACGACGACCCAACGGTCGCAGGCTGTCAGGTACGGTTGTCACACTGGTCGGAGCAGTATGGCGGCGTGGTGGTCGTCAATGTGTTTGCGTGGCGTGAAACAAACTCCGAACTGTTACCGTCGCTCATCGGTGAGGGTGTCGATATCGTCGGCGACGATAACGATGCGGCTATCGTTGAAGCCGCAAAACAGTCCGCACTGGTCGTGTGCGGGTGGGGCAACCCGGGCAACTTGCTTGGACGTGGCGACCAAGTTCTTGAGTTGCTACGGTCGAATCAGATCGATGCTTTTGCGTTTGCAAAAAACAAGAACGGCAGCCCTAAGCACCCGCTCTATGTGGCTCATGCGACGCAACCGCGACCGATTGCGAGCCTCTAACTCACCTGCCGGGTACGTTGTCCGGTACCGACATGCCTGTATCGAATACGACAAACTGGCCCTTGCCTCGGCTCTTTGCGACGTAGCTGGCGGCGTCAGCATTGGTGAGTAGCGCGGCCGAATCTTTGCCATGTAGACCAAACACAGCGATACCGATCGAGGCACCGATAAACACCGATGCGCCATTGCTCAGCTTGTAAGGCTTGGATACTTCGGCAAGTAGCTTGCCGGCAGCTGCACAAGCGCCCTCGCGGTCAGCGCTCGGAAGCAGCGCCACAAACTCATCCCCACCCATGCGTCCTACGGTGTCGACTTCTCGGAGCGCATTTGTGCATCGTTGTGCGACTTGTTTAAGTAGGTCATCGCCGCCAGCGTGGCCATGGGTGTCGTTTACCTTTTTGAATCCGTCGAGATCGAAGGCCAATACGGCAAACGGCTCTTTGCTTCTGCCGGCCCCCGCGATTTGTTGACGAAGCCGGTCAAGGGTTAAGACCCGATTCGGCAACTTCGTCAGGTTGTCATATTGCGCCATCCGGCTCATTGCCTCGAGGTATTCTTCTTGCTCGCGGCTCTGCGCGCGGACAGCAAATGCGCCGGCAATGATGGCAAGCAGGCAGGCTGTCACGGTGATGATCACGCGCGTTTCTGCCTTGACCAACAAAGAGCTTAGTTGGCCTTGGTTCTTGGCGATATTGGCGAGGTTTTTTTCTTCGAGTTCGGCAACAGCGCGCAGCAATGCGTCGGCGTCACGGTTGTTTGGCGCTTCGTTTGCTCTTCGCGCACGCTCTTCTTCCCCGGCAGTGAAAGTGCGCTGACTACGCGTAAAAAATGCGGCCGCTTTCTGCCCCAATGGCGGAATAGCGGCTTCGACTTCGTCGATGTTTCGGTGATTGTCCCGCAGGCTCTCGATGGCGCCCTCGATTTTTGCCCGTGAGACTTGGTACTGTTTCACTAAATCGGCGCGGGGACGTAACAAATAGGCGTATTCGGAGCTGCGAATGGCTAGTGTGTTCTCGCTGACAACGGAAAGCTGGTAGGTCACTTTCCCGCGCTGCAAGATGTCATTGTTTAGCGATGCCATGCGATTGCCGTCGATTGTCGTAATGACACCGATGGCGACCATCATCAATCCCATAAAAATGATAAGAATGGTCGCTAAATTTTTGACGGACAGTTTCACGGCATCAGTCGAAAAGTGTGGCGGCAAGTGTAGGACGGGGGGCGACCGGCACCACTTTGACCGAGCCTGGCCGGTATGGAACCTTCGCGTATCGATCGATAGACTCAACCATGCGAAAGCCCATACGCTCGGCCAACACCTCCGCAGGTGTGCCGTTTGCCAAATGTCGGATGCAGTAGGTGTTGCGCAAGGTGTTGGTGCCTTTACTCTTTTCCCAAGGCAGCACCTTAGCCTGTTCTTTTTCCACATTCAACACCGCAACCATGACGCCATAGACGGTATTGGTGCTGATCTGGTCAAAGCCGGTCAACGGCGGAAACAAAAGGCTCTCCGGCGAAAGGCAATCGGTGCGGATGGTCGCTCGAAGATGGAGCCATTCGTTCAGGATCGCAGCCGCAAAGTCGTCAACGGGCACGATACGGCTGTGTTGAATGCCGGTCGTCCTGACGTGAACCGTGAGCGCCGGAACATCATCGTCCGTCCGGTTGTGTCGCTCAATCTGACCCAACGTTAAGCTGACAGCCTCTGATGGCTTGAGTCCTGCGGCCAGCATCAGCATCAGCATCGCACGGTCGCGGCGGCGGGTCCATTCGTTGGACTTCTCGAACACATAGACATTCAGCGATTCAATAAACTTCTTCTCGTCGGCTTCGGTAAATGATGAGGATACGTGGTCGGCGTCATACGTGATGCCCGCCCGCGATACTTGCAACAGCGGGCGCGCGGGGTTGGTGGTTCGCTTACCATCTTGAATCATGTACTCAAAGACGTCCGTCATCAACGTGTAGTACCGTCGTACGGTTTCGGCAGAAGCCGCCTTGGCGGCATTTTTCGTGCCGCGGCGACCGTTCGTGGCGACAGCAGACTGCACTTGCTCGGTGGTGCAATCGAGGAGCGTGGAACCGAAGGCCTTGAAAAGATTGGACACCACCTTTTCAAGCATCGTCTTGAACGTTTTGCGTGATTGGTCGCTCAGATCATCGCGCTTCATGGCCAGCTTGAGGCTTAGCCGTGACGCTCGCATCCCCATGACGCCCTCGAAGATGCGCGCCACCTCGTCTTGGTGCATTGGGATGGAAACCTTAATTGCTTTGCTGGCGCCAGCGGAAACGGGCAAACGAAGGTGTTCTGATGCGGCCATAGCGTAACCCCAACTGTTTATCTGTACAGTATTTTGGGGTGCGGCCGATAAATGTGCAAGGCGCTTGTTGATAACGACACGTGTAACGCACGTGGTGAGCGCTAGTGAGGATTACGCTGCCGCAAGTCCAAGCGAGTCTTTAAGCTTGCTGCGCACTTGAATAAATGGCGAGTGGCGAGCCGCCTCTCCCAAGTGGGTGTCTAAGTTGGCGTGCTCTCGCCGCAGGCGCGACATCATCGCTAAAAAGAGATCGGTCAACTCAGGGTCGAAGTGTGTGCCTCGGCCACTCAGGATCTCGACCATTGCGGCGTCTATCGACCAGGCCTGTTTGTATGGCCGTTCGTGGGTCAGAGCATCGTAGACATCAGCGAGTGCTGTGATGCGTGCGGCCAGCGGGATCTCCTGTCCACCGACCTTGGCCGGATAACCCTTGCCGTCCCAGCGTTCGTGGTGGAAACGAGCGATCTCTTCGGCCACTTGGATATGTGGAATTTCGCTCTTGGCCAGCACGTCGGCGCCAATCTCTGAATGCATTTCCATGACCGCGCGCTCAGCGGGGTTAAGTCTGCCGGGTTTCAACAAAATGTGGTCGGGTATCGATATCTTGCCAATGTCGTGCAATCTTGCCGCAACGTCGATCATCTGTATGGTTTGTTCTTCGCAGCCGGCTTCTTTGGCGAGAAGGCAGGCAATTCGACCGACACGATAGGAGTGCTCACCGGTGGAGTCATCACGCAGTTCCGCGGCAATAGCCAATCTTTCCATGGTCTCGATACGCGCATTAAAGAGTTGCAATCGTTGTTTTGCTAACTCTTCTTTTGCCACTCTGCCTTCGAGGAGTTCGATACGGCTTTCCATCGAGCGCATGGTGCGAACGAGCTCTTCCTTCGGCGCATTTTCGTCGCCACCATGGAGCTTCGCGAGTCCTCGGCGAACGTGCTGCAGCGCATTGTTTTCTACGATTGTGCGTTGCGCCTGAAGCATGGACTTGAGCGCCTCGGCTGCTTCTTGGTGTCTGCCGGCTAACTCGAGCGCCTTCACAATGGCGATGCGCATGTGTTGAGTGATGACTTTTGCGGCAATGGCTCGTTCTAAAGTTTGCTGCAAGAGCATGATGCCGGCATCGTGGTCACCGTAGAAGGCTGCTGTTAGCCCTTCGGCAAACGATGCGTTGATGTGTGCCCGTTCCGATTTTGTCCCCTCAGCGACTCGCGTGGCTCGCGCCGCGCAAGCTTTTGCTTCTTCCGGCTGGTCAAGCGCAATGTGGATGCGGGTTTGAATCTGGTGAATAAGAACCTCATTCAAAATGTCGAGCGCCGCCACGCGCGTCATCGGAAGTTGGGCGGCTAGCTGGCTTGATGCCAGTGCAGCACTGGGTTCGTCAAGGTATAGATACGCGAGTGCGATGTTGGTGTGAAGCCTTCGAAAGTAATCAGTCTGAACTGTTTGATCCGTTATTGACGACGTTATCGACATCGCCTCTTGGTTGATGCGGATTGACTCACGGAACAAGCCTGAGTAGAGCGCGTTGACGGCGATGTTCTGCCATGCGCGCGACTGCTGTATCGGGTCGTTTAGTTGATTCGCAACGTCCAAGGCGCGTGACTGTACTTGAAGTGCAGTCGCGAAGTCGCCTGTATCGGCGGCACAAATGCCAAGAATGCTGAGCGCGTCCATCTGCTTGGAGAGGTCCAACTCCTCGGATGGGCGTGTCGGCGTCAACATGCGCTGGCAGACTTGCATGGCTAGCAAGGGATTGGCGCTCAGATAAAGCGCACGTGACCCGTCCAACATCTGGGGTTGCGATAGCGAGCCCGTGGCATAGCCAAGCATCAAGTAAAACAAGAATGCGTCTGGATCGGCGACTGTACCGGCCTTGAGTGACGCGGCAATCATGTCCGCGGTCGACGGCGGTTGCGCCGGCACCGGGGTGACTTCAGGGACTTGGTTTTCGCTCATGAGATACGGTCGGCGGCAAAGAAGGCAATCTGGGAGATGACCACGGCGACGGCAACGGTTTGCATTTCTGCCGCCGTCAAGACGCCGCGATATTTCTTGTAGACGACTGTGCCGACAATAATGGCCGTGGTCAAAAGCCACACGGATGCGGCACCCCGCATCGCTTCGACGAGTTGTCTGGTGATGAGGATGTCCCGTTCAGCATCGGGCGTGACAAGTTTATAGGCAATCACAATGCCTGCCGGGACCAGTTGAATCAGGATGAGCAAGACGATTGGCGCCAGCCATAACCACCGGTTGATGAGGCGGTTGTGCGGGTAGGCGATGGCCGTGGCCAAGGCAACGAAGGCCAAAAACGGCGAATAGCTGACCAGTTGGGTGACCCAAGTTGGCATGGTCATGTCTGGTCGTTGCTGGGAATGTCACGCCAGCGATAGGTGCCGACCAGGATGATGGCTGGGCCGCGAACGGGGCGATCGGTTAAGTGTAGGGCGGCGACATTGACCGCAAGATGCGCGCTGTCATTGGCGGACAGGCTGAGCAGCTGTGCGTCGTGGTCGAGGGTGGTCACCACCACGGGGCCGCCGAGGAAGGCTTCGGCCTCCACGCGATCGGGCGCGGGAACGATGTCGGCAAAACGCTCATTGATGCCAGATGCCGTCAGTTTGAACCAACAATCTTCGACCGAGAACTTCATTTCCACCCCTCTCTTTGGGTGGGGTGATTGTATCGAATAACCAACGGCCGGCAGTCTGTAAACAATGGCACATAGGCGCCGCAACCGTCCCACTTACGCCAAGGCGTAATCTAAAACGCCCCCCTCTCTCTCTTTTTCCCACTCGCGCACACCAATGTACGAAACCCCAACTCTCCATCCCACTTACGCCAGAGCGTAATCCCAAACGCTAAAACGTCGCCCCTCCCCTTGACTCACTCAATCGGTCTTGCCCCCTTGCGACGCCGCACCTTGAGCGCCTTCATCTCCTAGGGCTCCTGTGAGGCGGCGTGGCTTCTGATCGGTAGTGGTGATTGATGAGACGTTTATGGTTAGTCAGGAAAGGGCCAGCATTTTGACGTGTGGTTACGCTCGGGCGTAAGTGGGTTGCGTTAAGAAGTGCTGCCCTGTTGCTGTGTTTGTGATTACGAATAGGCGTAAGTGGGATGGTTGACCGGCGAGGATTAGTTGGTAGGATGGTGTTGAGCTTACCTCGGAGCTACCGCTATGCAGTTTGATTTGTTAACCGTGATCCGCCATGTGAGCCGTGAGTGTGATGTGGTGAGCCTCGCGCTGATGAGTGCCACCAAGGCTAAGAATATGAAGCGAGCTGAAGCGCTGGTGAAGCGGCTGCGGCCGATGCAAGAGCTGCTTGATCGAATGGTGACGCTGCAAAATGTGACGCCGATCGCCGAAGAGCATCGGCGAGCGCCGCTGAAGGACGGTGAGCTGCTCTGGAAGTTTGCGACCCAGATCCGCGATGCCTGTGATTTTCATGAAGGCGTCGACATCAAACTTGCCGTCGAACTGGGCGCGATCGCGAAAGACCGACTCATCGACGGCACGATCTATACGGGTTACTGCCGCAATGCCGTCACCGCGAAATGGAATGCGGCGCAAAACAAGTTTGTCCAGCTGAACCTGAAAGTGCCAGAACAGCCAGTCAATGGCGGTCCAGTTACGTGTATGGAAGACGCCCTCGCCGGCCAAGACTATTTCTTGGCCATTGGGGTGGCTTAGCTAATAACGCATCAGTAATGTAGCGTTTTTTGATCGATTTCCGATGTTGTGGACAGCGCCGCCCGGCTCAGAATCCGTCCTCAACAGCTCACGGTCGCACTTCAACGCAGGACTAGCTCTTGCGTTTTTGCGAATTTGTGAACAATGGATCGTATCCGCCACATTGAGGTAGCCAATGAACATTGCAGACATCCTTGCGCCACGTTTGACGATCGACCCCGAATTGGTTCACGGCGACAGAATTCGCGCCGTCTTGCGGTTGGCCGGCCCTCGACAGGAATGCGTCGGCTTGATCGGTCCCTTGACCGATGACACCCGCGAGGAATGTGCCACTCGAAGAATTCTCCGTATGATGCGCAGCCAACCCGACCGCGAGTTCTCGTCGGCGGATTTTGAACACATTGGCGTCAAGATGCGACCGGCAAGCACCATGATTCATCGCCTGTACGACGAGGGGTTAATCTACCGCACGGCTCGCGCTGGCGACCCGCACACCGTCGGCCGCCGCCGCCGCTGGTACCGAGCGGTGATGCCAACAACTGAATTGATCCACGATTTTGCTGACGCGGACGACCTCGCAACGGCCTGACCCTCTTTAATCCGATAAATTCATCGCGCTTTTCGCTGTTCGACGTCGTTCTAGAACGCTGACAATTGGCCATCTGCAGACCTTCGGGTCTGAATAGCCAAGAAGCGATTGACGGAATGACTCAAAGCAAGAACAGCACTATTGATGACTCTCCGCGTTGGGCAAAAGGGCTTGCGGCCGCGCACGCAGCGCTGTCGGACCCGGCGGTGCGCAGCGCCCGGTGCTCTACCAGCGCCGCGGTCGAAGCGAATATGTCTCTAGCCGCCAAGCGACGCAAAGATTACGCCCTCGCTCCGGCAGTGTGTGCCAACGCAGCATGCCAGAAGACGCTTTCGTACGACCAGTACATGCGTTCGTCAACGGCTAGCTTCTGTAGCAAATCGTGCGCCACCTCGGTGACCAACAAGCTCCGGTTGGTTTCGCTTAACGGCATCATTCAACGAACGGCTCAATCGGCTCGCCTTGCGGTGGTCCGCGCTTGTATCGAGGCTGAAATCATGTCGACAGCGCTGCTATCGACTCACCCAATCATCCAGCCCCTTGACCGCTGCCCGCTGATGCTGCGTAGCCGGCACGCAAATGACATAGCAGAGTCGCTGCGCGCAGAATTGATGACCGTTCTGCGCGAAGTCAGTGATGGCGATAGCGAGAAGTGGTTTGCGGCGGGCGGCAATGCGTTTATGTTTAATCGAATAACCCATGATCCGGCAGGCGACTCTGTCATCGCCACATCCCTAAATCAGCTGCTATGGGTCTCAATACCCCTAGCGCACGTGTTGGAGGTTGGACGCACCCATAAGTTTGCGAGTCGCCAGGCAGCCTGTACGCTCGCCGCTCGCCAACGCACATGGGCGACAAGCGGCGATGCCCCGGCACACTACCCCTCGCCGATGGACCCTGCAATGCAAATGGCGGTGGCCTCGATCGAGCAGGATGTTTTGGCAGCCGCTCCACGTCGGTCTAAGGTTTGGTTAAATGTTTTGTCAGTAATGTCTAAACCGCCCGCATTTGACGTGATCGAGAAAAGCTACGTCACGGCGATGAAAGAGCGTGCAACGGTTCGTGCAGCCGCCTGGGTGTGCTTATTCCACATGGTTTCCCGGCAGGGGGCATTGACCGATGAGATCTTCTCGCACGCTATTTACGCGGACGAATTCCCCGCGGACATTCGCGCGCATTGGGAGAAAGCGCAGTTGACTCTTGAGGCGCTAGCCCCCGTCGTGTTGCCGCTGTTCGGGAGCCGTGAGTTCCGCTCGCAGTACGGCTTGGTTGCCGCCTTACCCACTTTGCGTTAGGCGCTGTATGTCATTACCAACCCGCTGGCCTCTGCTTAGTGTCGTGCTCATCGCGGCAATTTTCGTCGCTCTTGACTCCGGCAACTACTTCTTGTCGCTGGCCATGCTTGGGTTGTTAAGGGTTGAAAATCCTGAATGGCAAATTGTCGCGAAGAGCCGCCAGCAGGACTTGGCTAATGTGGTGACATGCGCCAACAAGAGCTCTGGCAACCTGGCAATGCGAGGCTGTTTATCGGATGTGATGAAGCAAGCAAGCACGGCCGATGGCGTTGCTTCAGTTCTTAACGCCTACGATCGAACGATGTCGGCATCCGACTCGGTGCCGGCGCAGTTTTATTTGGACACGCTGGCTGCGTTAGAACGGGTGGATCAATCCGAACGGCAAACGGCGGGCTTTCGCTCATTAGTATGGGAAGTGGCGCTGCACCATGATGAATCGACGATCATGGTCGCACTACATGGCAGACTATTGACGAAGGCGTTCGATAACGCGCAGGAACACTCGCAAAAGCTCGCTTTGCTCAAAGCGAAAACACAGGCGAAACTGCAAGCTTCGACTTAGCATCGTTGGCTCCTACTTCGCGTTAGGCCGCGTTCGTCGCTTTATCGCCAGCCACAAGCGTCACGCAGGCCGGCCTCACAATCAATTGCCACCTCGACGGGGAATGCCAGGACATTTAGCTCCGCGAGTAGTTTGGATCTATGTCGCCCATTTACGAAGCTGACATGCTCACGGATGAGTTGCGTTTTATTCCGACCAAATGGTATGCCAAAAAACGTTAACGGTAGCTCCACCTCGATCACTTCGGGGTAATAGCGAACAACCGGCATGTGGACGGCGCCAGTTTTGGCGCTCTCGTCAAGAAATGTGATGAGCGCATCGCGTTTGCCATGCTCCCAGCGAGACGAATCCGAGATCACAAAGCTGGGGGCGCGGTGCTGCTCGGCAAGCTGCTGAAACCGCTTCGCGTCTACATAGACCACCGAGTAGCTTGGGTCATTCGCGTTCCGACGATAAAAGCGCGCTTTGGGAAACGGAGCACCGTCGGGAGTTCTTACTTCCCATTGGGCATGAAGGCCGTTATGTGCCGGAATTGCTCGAATGTTGATGGGCAGGCTTGATTGCATCATTGATTGTTATGCCCGTTTGCGATTGTTGCTTGGGGCATACCAAAAAGGTCACTCGGGTCGATTCCAAAGTCACTGCAGACCTTTCTGCACTTCCTTAACGCCCTCTGCTCGATCACCTGAACCGAGCTGGCGCTTAACCCAAGAATCTGTCCGACTTCCGCATACGACAAATGGTACGGTGAGCGCGATACCCTTATCGCACGCGTTTTCCCCGAAGGGGGGTCGGTCGCCAAATCGTCGACGTCTCCGAAGTCTTTGATGTTGTGCGAGTTTTCGGAGTCCTTGCCCATGGCACTTACCCTTTCAAGACGCGCGTATCGCGCAGGGTTGGGGACGTTTGCATGGCCGAAAACAGGCAGTGCTTCCATCGCAGTTCGGCGACTTCGAGCATCACGATGGCATCCTTTAGCGCGTCCAGTGGGTCGCGTTGGTTGTCATCAGCAATACGCTCTGTCAGCGATGTTGATAGCCCCGATGACGGCAATTGCATCATCTCTTGCATATCTTGCAGCTCGCGGTCTAGCGCAACTTCGGAAATGTGGTCGACATTAAGCTGCCCTGATCGCAGAAATGGCGTGGCGAGCGCCTCAAGAAAACTGCGGCCGGTCTTGCTTGACGACATTGCGGCGATGAAGGGTGTTGGCGTGAAAGCAAGCGTGCGCTGCTGCGGGTCGTACGAGAAGGACCGCACCAACGTGCCTGACATTGTGAATGTCGACTCATCAGAGACTGACACATCTTGCAAGAACTCGCAGATTCCGGTTAGGCGTAGAAGATCCGTCGGGCCGGCAACGACGATACTGAATTGGTCTTCTTCACGAATAGCTTCCATTGAGTCCCAGTAGTGATTACGATTACAGCCCAATTAGACTGCTTCTGTTGTCAACATTCCACTGATCGAGTCACCGTTTTGCGTAAGTGGGATTGCCAAGAAGTTAAGGCGAAAAAAAAACCCAGCCGCGCTACGCGGCTGGGTGAATGTTGAACCTTGATTAAGGCTTTTTTGTTTCTGTGAGGATGGTGGATATCGCGCCTGACGCTTCCCATTGGTCGAAGACCATGGAAAGGTCATGCACGCGACGGTCGAGATAGATACGCTTGCTCCCGCCCTCGGCGACTTCTGTGCCAAGGATGTTTGCAACATACCGCTGCGACCGAACCGAATCGGCAATGATGACCGACTCTGTTCCCACGGAGACCGTGCAGTTGCTGACACGTTGACTACGCATACGCGGACTCCTTTATGATTTTCGGCGACGCCTTCATCGCCTGGCGGAAGTCGCTTGCCGACATACCGCGCATGGTGGCATGGTCATCTACAAACTTTGCCAAGATCATGTCGATGTGCACAAACTCCACATCCGACATCGTTGGTGCTGCCCAGTCGAGCCCCGCTTTCGCGCAGTCCGCTTTGAAGGCCACCATTTGCGCTTGGTACTCACAAATTGCGCCTTTTAGGTGAAGCCGTTCGACGAGCACTTGTCGCTTCTGATCGTGGCGGAGTGTCCTTCGAATCGCTTGATCCTCAGCCTTGAAGGTCCACGCGCGGTCGTACATCAAGACTCTATTTGCTTGAGCAATGTTGTAGCCTGCTTGGCAGACGCCCATGCTTGCGATCAGATTCTGCACGCTTCCGTACCTAAAATCCTCATCTAGCGACTGGCGTCTTTTCTGCTTGGATATCCCGCCGTGAATGACGACCGACTCGACCCCGCGCAGCTTCAATTCGCCGGAGACTAGTTCGGCGGTTGCGGGGCTGTGCGTGAATAGAATGTTCTTCTGTCCTTCGTTAGTCCATTCTTCCAGCCGATCAATTGCGTATCGCTGCTTGGTGGTCAGCCCTCCTATGTACTGATGGAAGGTGTTCTCCCGTTGCGGTGCGTTGGCGGCCATGACAACTGCCCCGATTCTCGCCAAAAGTGCGACTAAATTTTTGCCGCGACGTGCCTCACACTGCGTTACGTACCACCGCGCGAAATCATCAGCCACCGTTAGGTAATGTGACAGGTGGTCTGGATTCCACTCAAGCGTGGTGACAATTTCCGAGGGAGTAGGAATCCTAATATGTTTGGCCACATCCGGCTCTGCCACTAAGCGACGAAGCACGAATGGTGAGATGGCTGCGCGGTACTTGTCGACGTTGGCGAGCTTTGGGATCTCTCGCTTTGCGCCTGTCTGCATATCGTCCTCGAAGGCCTTGGTCACCCAATCTGTGGTCACGAAGGTCTCGCGGAACTTGTCGGTACCGCGTTCCGAGTAAGCCATCTGCTCGATACGCGTGGGGTCTAGCTTCGGGTGATGTTCGCCCCAAACCTGGCCGGCCGTTCCGTCGCCGCCGACCGTCTGCATCAGCGGTAGGACATTGCGCGGAAGATTACCGATCGGCGTGCCTGACAACACAAAGCAGCGCTTCGGTGACACACTGCGAATCGCCTGGCTTTGGTTGCTGTGGCTGTTGGCCAGTAATTCACCTTCGTCCACAACGAGCACTGATACTTTTCGGCGGAGGACCTTGCCGTAAGTGCGTTTCCGGCCAATCGTTTTTGCCGTGCCATTCTCAAGCACAACATGCTTCGTCTCAACAGGCATCCGAATCCGCGTAAGCGAAATCAAATTGATGCGCTTGAGAGCAGAAAGTTTGACGGCGGAATCGATGATCTGCCACGCGTCTGCCGGCAGCCCGATTTTCTTGAACTCTGCCGCCGTTTCATCGACGAGATAGCTTGGCGCACAGATCACGCCAGCACCATCACCACCAAGTAGGCATAGTGCAGCCGATAACCTGGCTTTACCGAGACATTGTTCCCACGCGGCTACTGCTCCGCGGGGGGAAATCATCAGCTCAATTGCATCTTCGAACTGAAAATCCCAGCTTAACCATTTATCTAATCCAAGGGCGATTGCGCGACGCCGCCAAAATGCGGCGACATCGGGGAACGCTCTTGCACGTCCTTGGTGCGCCACGTACCAGTCAGCCGGAAGCCCGTCCTCCTTCTCGCTGGTTTCCCAGATCAAATCGAAACGAAGCTGTAACTCATCACGACTTGCGCGATACGTGGTCTCATTGACGACAAATGTGAATTTATCGCCGTCCGGTTCTACCTTAATGGATTGGCCTGCCTTGATGACAGGCGATCCCCATGTAGTAGGGTCGGCGAGATGCGTCTTTTTGGCGATGCCGATACTGCCGGCTGCCGCGCGTGAATCCACACCCTGCACGATATGCCGGAGTGGCATGTTTTCGCGCTTGACCTCTTTGGCGCGGCGTTTGATGTACCCGACCAGCGAAGGCGATACATCCGGCTCGCCGCCGTGTTTGCGCACGGCGTTTGCTATCTTTGCAAACGACAGCATTGGGTCACTCTGTGCAACGTGCATTTCGACATCGAGCAAGCCTTGACCGTGATACTTCACACCCTTGGGAAGCCGATGCCCTTCCATGCGATGCTCATAGGCCGATGAGTTGAGGATCTCGTTCATCACTTTCGCCTGCATAAAGCCGCAGCCGAACTTCAAGTGAATCTTGCGACCGTCGTGAACGACGCGCACTTTCTTCTCGCCGGTGACCGGCAAGGTAATCGTGGGTTCGTTCGCCTCGATGGACACCCGCTTTAGGCTGGCCTCCCCGAAGTAACGAATGGAGAGTCCTAGATCTTCCAGCGGTTCGTTTAAGTCCTTTACGCCAATTGTCTTGACGGGCTGGCTTGAATCGAGCGAGCCGAAGGCCAGTAGTGACACGCAGACTTGGGTGCCTTGGTCGGAAAACAAACCGCCAGGCAGGGTGTAGATCGCCCGTAGTCGGCCGCTCGCATCTTGGAACGATGATGCAAAAGTTGACGGGACAATCGCAAATACGACGTCCGCGCACGCTAGCGCCTGCTCGATTGCATACATGTGTGAGACTGCGCTGGTGTTCGGGCCATATCGACCCACAGCACTTGAGTCGAACCGTTGCATCGAGGGGGACTCGATGCGGCACGAGAAAGGCGGGTTGATTAGGGCGACGTTCATCCCAGACGCCCTTACCTCTTCCATGCCGGCTAGCTCGATCTTGGACGTGAAGCATGCATCGCTAAGCGCTTTGCTTAACGCCGCCACCGCCACGTCGTCTATGTCACATCCGAAGATGGCGTATTTATCAGGGTTGGCAAATTGCACCAGCCTTCCCGACCCGATGGAGTTATCCCACAGGTTGAGGCGAGCACTGTCGACGGAGCGGCTAACTGTCACCGCCTTAGCAAAAGCGCGTTCCTCGACGAAGCGAACCAGTCTCCACACAAATGCGGCGAGCGCATCTGAGGTGAAGAACTGGCCTTCGTGTGCCTGTCGGGCTGCATGCAACCCAGCCAGAGAACCAGGTCGTGCGGCTTTGCTGCCTTTGCTTTCGAGCGCGCGTAGTGGTTCGTACCAGCCCATTACGCCATCTCCTCTTTCAGCCTTGTCGCATATTCCGCAATAAAGATCTGGAACTGCTCACTCAATGCTGGCCCAAGTTTGAATTCGAACTTGGAAATGTAGGTCGTAATGACCACCGAATGGCCAGCGCCGCTTCCTGCAGCTTCTAGTTTCTCTCGCAAGACAAGCTTGTCTTGCCAAGATTGGAAGCGACTGCCGAGTGCCATGATGGATTTGGCTTGGACCGAATCGCCGATATGCTCTGCAAAGGTCGCAAGATGCGTGAGCGTTTTTTCGAAGGCACACCGAGAATTGGTGGATAGCGTTTTCTTTGAAAGGTACGTGTCCGGCCATACGCTAGTTGTGAGCACCAAGCACCCCTGAGAGAACTTAGGCTGCTCCCGGAACATACCAAACGTGCTGGCCAGATCATTGGCGGCCTTGACTAAGGCTAAATGTTGGCCTTTGCCACCGCCGTACTTTTGGGCGAGGTTATTCCAGATGGCATAGAAGTCTTCGAGCTTTGCGCGATCAGACCGCGTGTGGCGATCCATGCCGTCAAAGACCCGGTTTTCATCGATGTCGAGTTTTGCGCCGGTGGCGGCGAAAGTGACTGCTGCGTGTCGAATCACTTCGTTCAGATTGCTTTTGAAAGACTCGTCACGGAGATTGCTGAGGTGGTGATTGTTGGTACCAAACACCCGCTCGCACGCTTCGATCATGGTGCACTGCTGCGACCACTTTCGATTGACCCGTTCAACGACGGGGTCCGTGACTTGATTTGGATTATTCATTCATGTTTTCCAAGTTGACTGGCAACTCTCAGAACGAGAGTGACCAAGGTAGCAAAGGTCGCGCAAATGGCAAGGCCAAGTGAGGTCGATTTGCTGAGTTCCTGTTGTGCCGTTTCCGGCGACTGAAGGTTTGAGCAACGTGCGAATGGCGCAAAGTCCATTTCAGTTGCCGCCGGATATGTCGGGTCTGGGTGGTCGCAACAGACGTGCAGAATCACCACCCCTTCTGAAGCGATGCAGCTCAGAAGTAAAACAGACGCCGTATCAACAGCGATCATGAAAACTGCCCGGAGGGCAGTAGGCCACGAGGGCCGACTGACAAAAACAGTATACGAATACGGCTAGGCGCTCGCAAGATTGTGATGGTGCGTGTTTGCGCTGCGACCTTGATTTCTTGGTAGGACTACGGAACCCGCTTTGCGCGGTTCTCTAAAGACAGTTTATGTTGTCCTTAGAGAACCCCCATCGACAAGCGATGAGGTTCCCTGCTTCTTTGCCGTTGCTGCTAAAGGCCTTCTATGACTCGCTCAGCAATCAGCCTAGCCATGTTTGCATAGCTTGACGGTTCTTGATGCGTTAGCTGGCGGGGCTCGCACAACTCGTAGCCAGAACAGAGGACTAGCCAATGTTCGCCGGTTGTGCTTTCAATCCAGTCGATAGCGCCTTTTATGGCTGCTTCCGCCATCGCCTCGTCGTCTTCTTGAAACTCAACGGAAGTGGGATCGTGAAGCTCAACCAACGTTCCTTCGATGAAGCGGGCCAGCATCAGGCCTGCCCCGTTATAGATGTCCTTCTCGCCATCATCAAGACGAATGACGGGACAGGCTGGTGCTTGCTCGATCAGGTCAACGACGCGCTTCATCAATTGAATCGATTCCTTAACTTCTATGGAAGGAATAAGAGCAGTATGCTCACCGCCAACATGAGCACAAGCCCATTTTTTGCGCGCCCTGTGAGCCCTGCGTGCCAGGCTAACCCGCAGGTAAGCGTGAAGCAAACTAACAGCGCTAACATTGCGGCGTAAATCGTGTTGGCGGAGCCCTGGAATAGACCGATTAGCCCGACAGCAACGCAAACGTGACCAATCAATGCCGATGCCGCCATTAGCATTGTTGCGGCTGGACGACCATCACCACAGTCACGGGATTCGTCGAACACCTGAAGCGTCATTAATCGTTGTAGCACCTTCGTCCACTTCAGCATCGGTCAGCCCAAGGGTCGTGCACGCTCATGCCTGAGCGTGTTGGCCCGAAAATGATCGTGTGATCGCTGTCATTTGGGTCGAACTTGAAGTTCATCGGGAGCGTTTTCGTGCAGTTACCGATAATCGTTTCGTCCAGTGCATCAGGCCTCCTCGCAAATATCGACGGCTTGCTGTCGTTGGTCATGGTCGTTTCCTATCCCGCCGCAGCTTTGGATGCCTTGAGTTCGTAAGCTGAAAACAACCAAGCGCCGAACCCGCAGAACCCTGCAAAAAACAACATTGCGCTTGAATACACTGGTGAATCAAATTGTTGCGACGCATATAGAGCCAACACACCGCCACACAGCGCCCAAATGGCGCTAAGGTCGGGCCAACCTTTCTTTCTGTAGGCCGCAATGCCAAGATGGCAAACCACAAGCAGGCCGAACGACACAAGCCACAGTGTTACTAACGGTATGAACGTAATCATGATTTGCCTCGTTTCCTCTATTGCGGGGACTTTGAAGAACTGCCGGACGCTCGATCAATTGTTGCGGCTGCTCTACGGCGCTGTGCACGCTGGCTTCCATCATTGCTGCCAAAAACGATACACGAATAGGTCGCTGCAATGCAAAAGGCGACTAGCCAAAAAGGCGTGTGATTGACTGTTTGAGCGAGCTGATACACGGTGGTTTCTGGTGTCGCATGGATGAACAAATAACTCAATACCACACCCGCACCACCCAGTGTTCGGCGGATCACAGTGAGGACAACATCAATCAGCCACGCGATGTCATCGTATGCATGAGTAATTTTTGCTCTGTTGGCTTCCGCCCAGCTACTTAGACGTGATAGACGTGAGCTGTTCTTCATTGTCGTTTAGTTGCTGGAGAGTTTCGCAGCGCTTCATCAGCGGTTTGTTGCGTGGCGAGCGTCGTGGCCGCGCTACGTTGATAAACGCGGTACTGCATTGCCACTCGAAAGTCAGGGTTCTGGCATCTTGCACGAGCCGCCTCCAAAAAACGAGCGGTTAAAACCGGCTGGCTACGTCGCGTCAGAAAATCGGCTGCGTCCTCCAGCACGCATGCGTCTTGCTCTGCCCGGATCAGCTCAGAATCAACAGGCGCATTACCGTAGAGAGTGACTTGTTTGCGGCGATCAATGTCTGCGGTCAAGCTTGGCTTTAATAAGAGAAGTAGAACTGCTGCCGCCGTCGTGATAGCAATTACGATTACTAACCAATCTCCAGGTTCAATTCTTGTTCTCAGCATGTTCAATTCCTTTCACTTCTTTTTCTCTACGCAAACATCCCGACAGAAATCACAGTCAGGACCAGAAGATGGTTTTTCCACTTCTCCTTTGCTCCAGCTCTCCATTCCATCCAAGCCGACGCGAAGGAAAACACGTAGAACAAGCTAGCCGCAATTGCCGTATCCACAACCGAATCGCTTCGATGGTGGTAGACAAGCCAGATGCATAAGAAGACAACCGCAAGCAATTGGGTAAGTAGAATCAGCCTAAGCACCGCAAGCGAGGCCGACATCAGTCTGGCATCGTCACGCTTCTCGTCGAACCACTCTAGTAGTACTATTCTTTCCAACATATTAGCAACCCTCTCGATTTCGCCTGATTTGAGATACCTGCCGTCAGCGCGCATCCGACGCAAAACTATCGTCGCACATTCCGCCCTTTTGTCAATCTCAGGCATCGCGCGGCTACTTTCGTTCGTAGAGGGCAGCAGCCACTTCTGAAACGTTGGCCATGGGCGCGCATACGCGCGGCTAACTCTTTCTGGGTAATTCCCAGCTTCGTCGCGCCGTCGCGCAAAAACTCTTTTTGGCTGATCGCGCTCATACCAAACTCGCCCCACGCACGAAAATTTCGATTTGCTCCCCTTGATCGGTGGTTTCTTCTCCAAAGGCGACCCAAAGATGTCCGACTTTTTCGCCGGACCCCCAATAAGCACCACCAGAGTCGTAACCACCGGCGTTAAGCCGTACCTTGTTCAGATACAACTTGACGGGAGATTTGCGGTCGCCCAGACAAGCGCGACGCCCCATCGAGGAGCCGCGATAGTCATAGGCCTTTGTGAATTTGTAGGGCATATCTGCTACCCCTCGATTCGTAGTGTGCTCACGGGCTTGGCGATACCCATGCTGATGAGGTAGTCGTGCAGGCCGTCAACGTCGCGCGCATGGCGCATTAAACCGTCTTCGACCAGCCAAATTTGCCCCTCCTCGTCGTCCTCGGAGTTGATCCTGAAGAGAACCCTGCCGTAGTCGTTGACGACGCGGGCCTTGAATACGCCTCGCTCATCCAGGTCAACGGAGTACGTCAGCTGTTGGCGAAACACGTATTTCTCAAGGCCTTGTGGGACGGGGCCTGCAATCGGCGCGTAGCGGGCTGATTGCTTGCCGGCGCGCATCATGCGGCCTCCGCGAAATCGCGTTGGTACTCCGCAACAGTCCGGTATGGGAACTGCACGTACGTCGCGCCAATCATGAACGCCACATATCGAGCGGCGTCTTCGTATCTCTTGAAGGCGACTTGCTCTTTGCCGTCCCGCGTTACCGTGTGTGTGTAGCCCGGTTTCGTCGATTCCCCAATCACCAGCTGCGGCAATTGGTAGTTTGGAGCGCGATACAGCTCTTCATTGGTTGTGACGTCTGCAATCCGCAGAATGCTGGCGGTCGATATTGCGCCACCACCGTCGGCAAAGCGGATGTCGCCATGTTCGCGGAGTGGCTCCAACAGAATCGGCGTTTTGAGAATGCCGCCTGTTCGACCGATGCGGCCGATAACGTCGTTCTCTTCAAGCCAATCGCGGCCGGTTTCGGCGTCACCCATGAAGAAGCGAAGCGTGTGTCCGTTCTCGCGGGCGTCCTCCAATATCTTTTTCACCTTGGCCGGCGTATTTGGGTCGAACCATGTTGCCTTTGATGCGGCGGGACAGCCGCGAAGCGCGTCGAGGAGACTTTGGTAATGGGCGTACGCCTCGAGCGTTTCTTTCTTGGCCGGGTCCGGCATCACGTATTGCTTGCCAGCGAGTTTGTCTTTCGCTGACAAGTGCTTGTTCAAACGCTCGACCAATTGCGCCGAAGCATTAAAACAATTATCGAAGCCGTAGCAGCTATATCCGCCACCACAAGGGATGACGAATACACGTTGCTCGGCGTTGATTGTGACTTGAGGAGTGTTCGCGCTCATAAGGCGATGCTCCGGCCGTCGACTAGCGTTTCGACCCTGTACGAATGCGCGACGTAAATCGTGCCTTTGGGTGATTCGCTTGGCTGAAAGGTCACTCGGACTTCACCGCCTAAGTCGTTTTCGTAACCATCAAGATGGTTTTGACTGATGAGCGAGATTGCCTCTTCCTCAAGCGCATGGAGGAGGTCAACTGATTTCCCGTCAATGGTGACTTGCGTGCCCTCGAAAAGACCGATGGGCTTCGGTTCGCCGTTTTTCATGCCGAACTCGAATTCCACGGTATTGCCGTCGTCACCGGAACCTTCAAAGGTGGCGACGACGTACGCGACATTCGCGGCAGCGATAGCCTGCATCAGCGCAACGCGGTTAGCGTCTTTGCCAACATCGGCTTCTGGTTGTACTGCTGTTTGTGTTTTCATGTGTACCTCGTGGATGAGGCACGCCCCAACGGGCGTGCCCGTCAGGGTGGAAATTGTTTGTGGTTAGCGTGCGCGTTGCTGCAAATTGGCGCGCGCCTTTACCGCTTGTAGTGCCGCGATCGTGTCATCGATTGCTTCGATGGGGATGGTGATTTCGCACCTGGCAAGCGATCCGCGTGAATCTCTCGGGATGAATACAACGCCTTGGCGTCGAGCGTGGACGGGTTTTCCGTCGATAATTTCGACCACGTTATTCGTGAGGCGTACGTCCAAGCCAGACATCTTTAGCCAGCCATTTCGGCCAAGCGCAGCGGTATCAAGCGTGTTTTTGAAATTGATCATGCGAAGCTCCTAATTGGTGCAGGAGCATCCCTAGCGGGTGCTGCCCGCAAGGGTGAATGACAAAGATGATTCGACAGATGCCGCAAGCGATGCTGTGCATCGAGTCGGCTAGGTCGTGAAGAGCGCGAAGGCTAGTGGTGATGGTTTCGGTAGACGTACACAAACACCATCACTGCTTTTGGGAATTGGGCGCCCGAGGTTTCGTGGACCACTCGCTGAAAGCCCATACGAGTCGTTTGGAATTTCGATTAAATCACCGTCTCTCGGCGTCGTCAAGACCCCAGTTCTAGGGAAAACCGCCCTATTTGACGAATCGAAATCCCTATAATCTGCACTACTATCATCAATTTCAAGGATCGCAAGGACGCGAAAGCCTAGGATGAAGGGAGCCAATTTTGACCCTAATGCGACTGGCAATTCGAATTTCCCCGCTGCCATGAGCGGCGCCGTTGGACCGTGGCAGATGCTTGCCGAGATGGGCGGGTGTAGACAGCTGCGCCTTTTCCTTGAAGTGCTCTTGTCACAGGCAGCGCCCGCCGCAGCAGCGATGCCATCGCCGTTGGCCTGGGAGGATTACCGCCCGCTGCTGCAACAAGCTTGCGCTCGTTCGATGGTTGGCTCTACACCTGCATCGGATTTTTGCTATGTTGCTAGGACTGACGGCAACAGGATGGGCGCGTTGCGCGAGCGTGACTTGTTCTTTCGCTCGCACGAAGGCGGTCGCGCCGTCATCATCGGTCAACTTGAACGCATTCAAGGGGCGACGATTGCGCTCTTTGGCTTTGGAGAGTTGCTTCGTTCACGCGATTGGGATCTCGTTTCTCAGACGGGTTTGGAAGAAGTTAGGCGCGGCGGACATGGTCTGATCGCGGCCATCGGTGTCGAGGTGGTGAATGGCTTTGGGCAAGTAAGGAGCACTGCTTGGGTGCCTTTCACCGGCAATTGGCAACCCGCGCTGTACGAAAGTCCTGACCGCGATGAGTTGCGCAACTCGCTTTTCCGCGGTGACTAACCAATAGCTTGCTGGTCGCCACGCCGCTCCAACGAGCGTGAGGCAAAGTCGTAGTTCATCGATAATCTGTCACTTTTGGCCTGATTACCGGCCCCGATTGGGGTTTTTTGAAGTGTACGATTCTCGACATGAGAAAAGCTACCGTACACCTTCTTCCGCGATCCAGTCTTGCCCCTCAGCGGGCGGCACCACTGTCATCGCTCGTGGAAACGATCGCCAGTCCCCACTCTATCGTGCCAAGGTCTTTCTTGGTGCCCAATCCGGAGGCCAGTGAGGGTGATGGGCGCATCATGATTCGCGCGGCGGCGGCACGGGCCAAGTACTTGCGTGCACCCGCAGCGCCAGAGGTGGAACAAGACGCGCCTCGTAGTAAGCACCATCTTTTGTCTGCGATGCTCGCCGCTGTTTTGGCGGCAAGCATCGGCGCGGGATTGACGTATTGGTTCCAAATGCCAAAGGAAGTAAAGGCAACGCCAATTCCTGCGGTGTCGACACCTTCCGCCGTACCTACATCGACAAATGTGCAAGACACAATCTCGACTATTGCGGCCGGCGTGTCGGTCGATACACAAGCGCCGATGCCGCCACCTCCACTGCCAACACCAGCTGCGCCGACCAATACCGAAAAACATGCAGCACCGCACGTTGCGCCCACCGTCACACGCCCTGACGCTCAGAAAAAAGTCACTCAGGTAACGACACCACCACCGACTATCACGTCTGCGCCGGCGAAAGTCGCACTGGTGTCGCCGCCAGAGGTAACGCCGGTTAACGTCGCACCACCGCCGCCTCGGTTGAATACGGCACCTGTCGCGAGTGTCGCACCAATGGCCGTGCCGCCGAAACCGTTAGCCATGGTCGCCGCTGTGCCGGATGGCAATGCATCGTCAAGCGCTGCGATTCGAGAAAGCAGCCCAATTCTGGCGAAAAAAGTCTCCGCTGGCGCGGCGATTCCCTACATCACGATGAAACGCTCAGCCGCGGGCGTTGAGGCTCTTGATGTGAGTCGCGTCGTGATTGCGAGCAAAGAAACGGGAGCACCGATCACTTACACGGCAGGCAGCACGATTCCCGGTATGGGCGTATTGCGAATGATTGACCCCGCCACCTCAACCATCATTACCGACACCAAGGCCATTCGCCTCATCGACTAATCGGAGTTCATGACATGTTCAATTTATTTAAGCGTCGTCCGGCTAAGCAAGCCCCTGCGGTTGACCCTGCAATCACGCAAGAGCGTGACCTTCTAGAGATCGATGCCGAAGAACACGGCATCTTTACTCAGTTGGCACCTGGTACGGTGTTTGCCGGTGATATCGAAGCACAAGAAGGTATGCACTTACAAGGCCAGATTCTCGGTAATGTGAGTTTCGGCCAATCGGGCAGGGGTGCAGTCGTGTTGGTAGAAAACGCGTCGATCGAAGGCAACGTCGATGGCCCGCTGATTCATGTATTTGGCACTATCCGAGGCGACATTAAGGCGCAGGAGATTTTCTTGCACAGCTCGGCGATCGTAGAAGGCCAGATTACGTACCGTAAGTTGAAGATGTCCGAGTTGGCTACGGTCAATGGTGCTTTGCGGAAGATGCCAGATAGCACCGTCGCACAGTTTGCTTCACCCCTACAACCCCAATACGCCGAGTTAGGCGCGAGGTAACAACATGAAAAAACTTTTCCAATTTTGGCTCCCCGGCGTTGTTTTGTCGCTTGCAGCAACACTGGTCATGACGGCGGCAATCGCAAAAGATGGCGAAGCAAAGTCAGCCCCTGCGCCTGCTCGATTCATCGTCATCGTAAACGACTCATTCAATGGCGATATTGGGCGTTCGATTGCGAACTACATCAAAAGCCAGACAGACTCACGCGTTGATGTCGTTGAGGTTAATAACGGCGACGTCACCGCATACCCTTTCGTGGTTGCGCTGGATAAGAACGGCACGTATCTGACGAGTCACAAGGGTACGAAGAACATTTATCCGTTCATCGACCGTACGGTAGGTAAACGTTGATGGTCCACGGCTCTTCCAATGATGCCAAGGCGGTTTACATGATCTCGGTGCGAGGTGTGGGCAGCTTCCGCTATGACCATCCCACCTTGCAGGTGTATCGCATCTGGGAGATTCGGTACGGCACACCAATCGCATTCATCGCCTATCACCTCGGGATTATTAGCGTGATTGGTTTTTTCTCAAAGAAGCCGTAACCATGGCCGTGCGTGTCGGCCATCCTGAGATGGCGCGACACGATCCTCATTCTGCTGCACTGGTATTCTGGTGCCCGAAGAGCTCTGGGTTGGATAGCGCGATGCTTGTCATCTGTGCGCCCAGTCTAGTCAGGGCGCGGTAGTAATCGCTCGATAGATGATTGCCGCAGTATTCGTGGCCCAATTCATGAATGATTAGGTCATTGATGTCCTCGAGCGAACCGTCAAACCAGTCGTGACCAAGATCGGCTATGTTGAATATCAGCGCCCTTCCTCCGTATGCAGCGCGAAACTCCCACGTTGACTCATTGGTGAGCTTCACCGAGATCGGAGCGCCAATCAGTCTTTGCGCGATGCGCTTGACGTAGCCAACGCCTCGCACCATTGAAGGCGTCCATTCATCGCGCGGTATGTAACTCAACGGCTTTCCATCGGCATCAAACGGCTTGGGCGACGGTGTTACTTGGCCGGCAGGCTGAATTGCCCCTGCGCTACGCGCTGCCTCCCATTCGATTTTTGACATCTGCGAACCGTGGACAACGGTATAGCCTTCTGCCGCGGCGCGGTGATTTGCCTCCAGGTCGGTTGGGTCGTAGGACACGCGCTTCTCGCCGAAGCGTAACGCCACAAGGTTGGTGACCGTTTGTTTTGACAATAGCGTGGGTTCTTTTTGCGTCGCCTCCCTAACCCATGACGCATTGGCGTCTTCGACGGTAAGCTCGTCGGCCATCGCCTCAATCACAAGGGCGCGCACCTTGGCTAAATACGAAGGTGTGACATTGTCGCGATCGACTGAAAGAGGCACTTTTTGGTTTATGTTAATTGAGTATTTGTCCCCTGTTTCGACAACGGGGATGCCCATCTCAAATAGGGTGGCAACTTGGCCTGGCATCGGCTCGTATATGTCGATCGTCGTCTTGCGCTCTGAGCGCCGAAGGTAGCCCTCCGCGTCAGCGACTTCCGTGCTTAGCGTGGCCGTGATTGTTTTTCTTGGCTCCCTCACTGGAATGAGGTTGCCGTTGAATGTTGTTGCGATATGCCCCGGTGGGATTACGGTCAGGATTTGCTGCTCGCAGCGAAGGATTTGGCTGTCGGTCATCTTGAGCCGGCCGTAGAAGACGCTACCGGTCTTCGTCTTTGCGCGACTTGTCCAACGCCCTTTCTCACCGAATACGACTGAGCCGGTTGTGGTGGTGATCGATGCTTCGTCGCACATCGCTAACACGAGTTTCTCGCCAGCGTTAAATCTCCCGCGCTTGGTTGCATCGCCTTTCTTTGACGACTCCGCGAACAGCGTGAAGGCATGGGCAAGATTGGCGAAGCCCTCTGGATTGTCGTCGGTGACAGTCAATTCAACATACTTGCTGCGGGGAATTCGCTTGAGCGTGATATCTGTTGTTCTCGCGTCTGAGTCCCACGCATTCTGCATCAGTTCGAACAACACAAACTCGATGCCCTTTCGGGTTAGTAGTTTCGCCAAACCGTTTTTATCAACTGAAAACCAATCCATTTTCATCTCTCATTTAGGAGTGCGCTGATGGAGACTGACTTTGACTCCTGCAGCCACACTTCGAGTTGTGTCCGGCCCCCCACGTTTTCGCCACGGCTACGCCGCTTGGCAGAGTGGCCGTGGGAGAGCCACGCACTTGTGCGTCGGACGCCATTACTCCTCGACGGTCCGGGATTTGCGTTTAGGCTTCATGTCGCCTACGTTGCCGGCGCGGTAACGCAAGACTGCGCCGACGAAGAGCGCTGCAATGAATACTGCCTGAATGATGTTGATGGCGATTTCGCCCATAGTAGTCCTTGATGCGCGGAGCGCTTGTGGAAGTAAAACTACCTTCTCACACTCGACTCTTTTGTCAAGGTCACTAGACGGCGAGCGTGTTCCTTGCCGTCTCAATATCGGCGAGTGTCACCATCGGCTTTTCGCCCACTGCACGGCGACCAATCATGGTGTTGATTGCGGTCTGTAAACATTCGCGGAGGTTGGCGTACGTGAGACCCTGCAGCAGAAGCGCCGCGCTGTCGGATGTGACTTCCGGCGAGACTGGGGCTTTGGTTTCTGACTTCCACTTCGCGACGAAAGTCTTGATCGCGGCTTCATCTGGTAGAGGAAACTCTACTTTCTCGGTGAACCGACCGCCACGCAGCGCGGCGGGATCTAACGAGTCAGGGTGGTTTGTCGCCGCGATCCACAGAACGTCAGGCGTCTTGCCGCCGGCACCGTCGATTGCTGCAAGCAGCTTGTTGGTCAGCGTTGAATTCATTCCCATCGAGCGATCACCGAGCACGTCCTCGGCTTCGTCGATCATGATGACGCACGGCCGTAAATCGGCAGCGAGCTCGACAGTCTTATCAACCTTGGTGGTGTCGTTAACGAGGTCTTGGCCGGACACAGAGATAAACGCCCACTGCGCCGTTTTCGCCAGCGCTTTTGCAGCGACCGTTTTACCGCCACCTGGTGGGCCGTAGTAAAGAACACCGCTTGGAACACTACCACCAAGCTCTTCAATTTCTTCAATATGAATCATCCGATCGGCAAGGCCGGACAGTTTTTTTCGCATATCCTGACTCAACACCAAGTCGTCTAGGGTCGGATCTTTCTCGGTGAATCGATAGCCCGTTCGCCCCTGAATGCGACGCAATGCGTCAGTGAGTTTCATGAAGTCAACAGCGGTCTTCTCGGCGTTAGCGGTCCGCCCTGCTTCCTCGGCGATGGCGCGTAGACGGGCAGCAGAAAAACCCGCCCAGCGTCGTGCAGCGCGTTTTACACCGTCGGCGTCGAAGGTTACCGTCGCGCCTTCGAGGGCATTCGTCAGCAACGCAACCCGTGCGAGCTCGTCCGGTGGTGGAACCTCAATCTTGAAGTCGAATCGACCTTCTCGAATTGCCGCCGCATCGAGCGAATCAACGTAGTTTGTTGCGCCAACTACCACGACGCCTTTATCGCGAATGTCGACCAATCGCGTCAAGATCGCATTGACCGTGCGCGTGTGCTCATGGGACGCAGACGGTTGGTTGCGTGAACCCAAAATCGAATCGATCTCGTCCATGAACAATAAGCACGGCGCGTTTTTCTCCGCTACGTCAAATGCGCTCATCGCGACTTCGGTCGTTTGGCCAACCCATCGGCTGGCGATATCGCCAAACGTGACGTAGATGTATCCCAAGGCCAACTCACCAGCAAGGGCTTCGGCGAACATGGTCTTGCCGTTACCGGCTGCGCCGAACAACAAGATGCCATTTCGCGCTGGCTTGCGTTCTGCGCGCGCCTTTCGCCGCTGACTTTCAACGACCTCACGACCAGCAACGAGCAGGCGCGTTTTGAAGTCGCGCATTCCCACGACGTCTTCAAACTTTGTGCGTGGACTTTTGACTGGGAAACGGTCCTCAAACATCTGCCGCCCATTCTCGCCGGCTTGCGAATTTGACTCGCGTTGGTCGTTAGCGGACTTAACGGCGTTTTGGGCCGGTCCGTTGGACGGCTGCGTGGATTCTTCGTATTTCAAGCCATATCGTGCGAGTGTGCCAAGAAACACGCCTATAGCACCTAGTCCGGCTAAGGCGCGAACGATGGTTTGGTCTGGACCTGCGTAGTAGGACGCGAGTAAGCCCAGCATTAATAAGGACAACACGCTAATCCAAAGGTAGATTTGCGAGTTCTTCAAGTTGCGCTCGCCCCATAGGGACGGCAGTGCGTAAAGCGTCGCCGCGGTGATAAGAACAACCGGCGTGGTCGGTGCAGCCGCCAAGAGCAGAATCGGCACGACCACCGGTGCGACGACCATCAGCGCGAAGTATGCAACGAGAATTACCAGGAGCTTCAGGCCAACAGTGACGATAGACGCCAGCGCTGTCCACCAAGAGTCGTAACCCCATGAGAGAAAAAATGGCTGCAAGCCGTCATACGGAAAATGCCGCGCGGCGATGCCGAAAAAGCCAACGTAGGCGGCCCAATTGGTCGCCCATGCCAGCCACACCGTGTATTGGCGAAACTTCTGTGAATGTTTAGCGGTCCTATCGCGCCCTAATAACATCGATCAGCCCTTCTTCAGCAAATCATACTGATATTGAAACTCGCGTTTCTGGAGTTCTGGCGATACTTGTGAGCCCCACCCCTTCCCAAAGCGCACAACGCGGAACCAGATTGCGCTATTAGGATTCATCTTGTCGTTGCGCCACTGAATGTCAACCACGGCGCGGCAGTACGCTTCGCCGGTAAACAAATTCATGACGTCCAATTGTGCAGACTTTGCGGCGACGCTTTCAAGCGGAAATTCCGCGGATGACGACAACGCGCGTTCCAAGCCGCGCAATCGCTCCGGCGAGTTGCACCGATCCTCTGGGATCAGCGTGAGCAATATGCCTGCAACAGCAAGAGGCAGCATGGCGGCGACAAGAACTGGTCTAATTTGTGGGTGGTACGCAAATGTCGCCGTCGGATACGACTCAAGGATGTCAGTTCGATGCCTCAAGTACACGAAGGCGGCGACAAACGGCATTAACGCACTCGCAATTGCCCACGCAGTCGACCCATAGCGCCAGCGACCAATATTGGACGCGGTAGCGCCGTGGGCAACCAGCTCCGCGCCAATCAACAGCGGGATGACGGAGCCAAAAGTGAGATACAGCGCGGCGAGCTGCAGCGCGATCTGGATGGGCGAGTAGGGAAGAAAGAGGTCTTGCAACATTTGAGGGTGAGTGATCGAGATGCCCCTTTTTAGCACATCACCTCGTTCTGTCAAATTCCCGTCCGGTTTGCGCTGTCGAACGGTTGCTCTTTGAAACAGTTTGCCGAAGGGTTGGATGCAGATTGGCGTATATCACGCGCCAGCGAGTTCATGCTCGCCGTATCAAAAGATGAGACGGCGGGCAATCAATCCTGCCAGCTTCGATTGGCTGCCGGCGGACAGCTCTCGTTGAAGCTGCGCCCAACATGAATATCATTGACGCGCCGCGTGTCGCGCTTTGCGCGTACGGAAAGACCAAGGCGCGGGCGATAATCGGTGGCGCTTGCAAGAAAGTGATCTCGCGTGCAGAGGCCAGCGGCACCGACGTAGTTTAGCTGCCGGCGCCGACATCTCCCCCGACTACTATTTCAAATCATAATATGTCGCACACTATTCCATACCAACTTGGAAAGTCAGCAAAAAAAAAACCGCTTCCAAGCTTGAAAGCGGCAGTTTTTGTACTTCAATATGACTTTTATCTTACTCCATATAACCAATGCAGGCTCGAACGTTAGCACGAATCAACCACACTCCTACCAATGCAAGTTGAGTTCTTGCAAGAACCAACAAACTCCCTACCAAAGCATGGCTTTCTTCACGCCAAAGCCAACAAACTCCCTACCAAAGCATGAGGCTAGCATCTAAGTACATGTTTTTCAATCGACAAACGACATATTGAGATAGTGATTTGCGCACAGAAATAGCATGATTCAAGCGCCCACTTTTGCATTCAATATTTAACTGCGTGACCAATAGGCGAAAAAAAAACCAGCCTGATTTCTCAGGCTGGCTTGGTATTTGTACGTTTGTTGGCTATCGTTCTGGCTTGGACGTTACCGCCTTGGCCAGGATTTTCGGTCGGCTAAAGATGCTCATGTGGAATCGCGGCATCATGCCTGCGGCTCGCGCCTCGGCTAGTTCTTGTCGAATTTTGTCGCGTTCCTCTGCGGACATGTTCTCCAATACGTTTTCGGTAGCAACCATGTCATCGCACCCCGTTACTGTTGTCTGCATAAATTCCACTTGCCTTCCTAGCGGCGATGGTGATCGCTCGTTTTAACTCGCCCAAGTGAGGCAGTTCTAAATCAAGTTGGGTAGAGTCAATACCGATTACGCCGATTAGGCGACCATCGGCAGGATGCCGAAGTGGTGCCGTCGCTACGAATGATAGCTGAGGCAGGGGCTCTGTCAAGTAAGGGTCGGGATGCGCCCAGGCGCATGCCATGTTGCCGTTGAAACTGCGAGCGGCAATGAAGCTACTTTCGACGTCTAGTGGGATGCAGAGCAGACGCTCCACTTCCGACAGGCCAATTGCTGCATCCGGCACATCGGGAACGACCAAGGTACGCCCGTTGGGTGTCAACAGACAGATTCTCAGCGCAGACATGTCTACATCGCTGAGTTTTGCGTCGCCGGGGAACTTCTGACGGCAATGCCACAAGATCGCCCCGAGGTCTTCGAAGTCCTCCGGCGGCACAGTTGGGATAGACAACCAATCTGCCCACGCTTCGAACCGCGCATGGTAGAGCGAGTCTGAGTGGCCGATCTCCTGCGTGAACTGCTGCAGGGCTGGGTGTTGGTCGCTGAAACCAGTGACGCCGGCTGTGCCGAACGTGCGTGGTTGCACGAAACTCGCCACCCTCGGCCACGGATCGATGCTGCCGATCTCGTTTCGTACCCCAAGCACCCGCTGGTCATTGAGCAACCTCGCCCAGGGAAAATCGCTGCGTAGGATAGACCCCGTCAACACGACTTTGTCGAACACGATATCGTCATACCTGCTGAGCAATGCGCCGAGCAACCAAGTCCCAAAGCTGTGCGCAATGATGCTTGGCCTTTCGATGCCCGTCTCTTTACGGATGCGGTGATACATCTCCCGCAACCACGCAAGTTTTTCTTCGCGCGCGCTCGCAGAGAGCAACTGCCACGCTGAAAAATTACCGAAATCCAGCGGATAAGGAATGAAGTTGGCATTCGCCAGTACAGGCGCGATGTGCTTTCCCCACTCCCCACGTGTCCGGATTCCGTGAACTACTAGAACAACTGGCCTCCCGTGTGCGGGAGGGCCGTTTGTAATACGTTTTGCCATAGGTTTCTCCTAGATAAATGCGAGAAACCCCATGCGGGAGCTTCCCCGCATGGGTTGGTGTGTGTCACCAAGACCCTGCGGGCTTAGTGAATGGTGATGGCGACTCTTCTATGAGTGCCAGTGTTGCTTGTCCGGCTTTCGCGTACTTCTCCGTCGCAAAGTCTTCTTTGAAGTACTCGATTGTGAGCGACTCGCCGTTGCTGGTCACAACGTACAAATGCAATGCGGATACTTCTACTGCAGCGTCAGTTGGCTCCTTGAGAAGGTACAGACCGCCACGCCTCACTTTGTTCGCTCTGATGTATGCGCAGGCAAATTCCGCGGCTTCAAAGCGCCCGTCTCGCCATGCGTACGGTATCGATTTCTCAATAGCCGCGATCACGCCGTGCTCGCCTTCCGGATAGCCGTCGCTGTGCTGGTGGATGGCGAATGTTTCTTCGCCGTCCTTAAACTGGATCTCCGCGGAGGCGCTCATGTTGACTCCTTTGGAAAGGTGCGTGCTGCACTCTCCGCAAGGTCTTTCAGGCGCTTTGCTACCTGTGGGCCCGAGTCGAGCTCGTAATCCATAAAGACGGTAATGCCCGCGGCCTCAATCGCGACCCAATCATCGGCCTCGAACAATTTGAGATAGTCCGCGAAAGAGAGATTTTCATCGTCCGCATACTCACTGAGAATCTCGCCAAGGGCGAAATTTTCATGGACGGTGCAGGCGGGCTTGGCGCTAAACACTTCTGCCAGCGCTTCGCTTTGGCCGAGCATGTCTTTGACGCGATCCGCGGTCAAGCCGTTGAGAGTGTCATCGGATGCCCGGTAGCCGTCGCCGTAGGGTATGTGCGCCAGTACCAATGGTGTGCCGGCGCTGACGAAGTAGCTCGCGTAACCATCAGCGATTTGGAAATTGATAACCTTGGTCTGGTCAATCGCCTTCCACAGCTTTTCGGTACGCTTCATGTATGCGTCGTAGGACTCGGATGCTTTCTTGTCCCACTTGCCCGGGTATGGCTTGTCGCTGATGACAACGCGTTCGCTCACATCTTCGATACGCCAGCCGGCTGCACGTAAATGTGCGATCACCGCTTCTTTCGTGGAATACTCGATGGGGCCGCTAACTAACGACCCACATTTGCGACATTGACCGTACGGTAGAATCTCGCCGCCGCCAACGCGCTCAACAAGGTCGTCGATTTCAACATTGACCCGATCTTCGTCGTTCGTACCCCAATCGCAGTTTTGACACTGGTAGACAAACGTTTTTGGGTTACGCATAACAGGCCGCCTCCGTTGTTGATGCCGTCGTTGCCATGGGCTTCACGACGGTAATGTTGTAGAAAGCGAATAGCGAACCTAATTCGCGGATACGCAGGCAGGTCGCTGTTTCGAGCGCGGCCAACTCTACTTCACTCACAGCAGCAGCAGGCCTGATGATTGCCTCGTAAGTGGCATTGGTGCATTGCGGTTCCGGCGTCAGCCGTCGAATGAGCGCCGTGCCGACGAGTTCTTCATCACGCCAAAGCGCGATGCCGTCTGTGGTGTTCTTGACTTGGTACGGAACCGGCGTTGTCGCGAGTCGAGCGAACTCTTCACGTGATAACGCGTCAAACATTGCTCCATCTGCACTGCAGCGGATACGGAAAAACCGATCTTTCGACCCGAGCCCGGTGAGAGCAGAGACAAGCTCGGTATCACTCTTCGTCAGACCAACGATGGTCAGGTGCGAATGTGAATCTCCAACACACCACGCGAAAACCATGCCTGGGCGTGCGAAGCGTGTAAGGTAGGCCCGATCGTGGACCATTAAATCGTCGGGGTACCGTTGCAACAGCAGAAAGCCGTTCTGGTTTACGACATCAACCATTTGACGAATCATCGCCTGCGCGTACTCGCCCCATTTTGTTGAAATCATGCTTCGTGCTCCTTTGAAAATGGAGCACTTCCCAGCGGAAAGATGCCCCGATGGGTGATTTATGAAAGGCGCGAACAGGTCGCGCGCGGCCGTGTGGCCAATTTCCTTAAATGTATGTCACTTAGGGAAATTCCCTCGCTTTCGGAGGAATTGAGAAACCGACGTGGGAGGAAGGCTTGCGCCTATCCCCCCAAAATCCGGCCTACTTGTTAGCCGAGGCCAAGAGTAGTTTTTCTTTCAACTGCCGAATTTCTTCGGTCAGCTCTGCCGTGCTTCTGACTTGCGTCGCAGCCGCGGCCTTCTCATTGCGTGCTTCAGGCGCGTAGACAACACGAGTCTGACTACCAGAGATCACGCGAACGCGGTCCCCAATATCCAGCCGCGCACCATCACGCTCTTGCACAACTACTTGTGTACGACCATCGTCATGCCGAATCACAACTTCCACTGCGTCTAAACTGCGATTGGCCATACGATTGCCGATGACTGCGCCAATGGTGCCCAATGCCGCTTGCGCTGCATAGGTGCCATTGCCATTTCCGAGCTTCGAACCTGCCAGCGCTCCAAGGATGCCGCCGACGGAGGAAGCGGCGTAGTTAGTACCCTCCTCTTTCAGGTACGTTGGTCGAATGTCGAGCACAGTTGCGTACTTGACGTCCTGCACACGACGAGCTTCGCCGCGTGGCTCATACGTCGAACCGCCGTAGCTTGTTACCCACGATTGTGCCGATGCGTTTTGCGACAGAAACAAGCCGATGACCAGGAACGCCACAGCGAAGAACACCACGACCAATGCATCGCGATGCGTCTCGGCTTTGCGTGCCACTTCGACAGCTTGTTTACGTCCACTCTGCAACAATACACCGACCCCCTTGCCGCCAATCGAAGCGGGTGGATGAGCGACGGTCTGACGTGCGACTCGGTACAGTCCTGGATGGCGCTCGCGAAGCTCACGGTCACCCACGAACAATGTTGCCCCAAGTTGCGAGCGTACGACCGCAGAAAACTCGGTCTTTGTCTGATTCCTGAATCCAGCGATGGAAGCTGCTCTCATTTTTACACTCCTAGGTAAGAAAGGAGCGTCCACCCGAGGGTAAGAGGCGCCCCGATGGTAGTCACAGTTGTGACGTTTATGAAAACTGACACAAAGGTCAGTGAGGTTGCCCGTAAACAAACAGGCGTACATCCGAATAGGTGGGTTCCCATTCGGATGCTGCCTCCGTTGTGGGGAAGCAGCGCCGTCGTGCGTCTACGAACTGCGCGCCGACCGAATTGCGATCGGGCGAAGTACCTTCCGAAAAGCGTCAAGTCGCTCTCCGGTCTCAGCGACCTTCCGAAGTAAAAACTCAGGTGAACTGGTTGTTACATCAGGGGTTCGCGTGGCCACATCGAGAGCAGCGGACAAACCGCGCAACTCCTGCGCCAGTTGGCGCATGCGCTGCGTGATTAGTGCAGCCTCAGTGCGGTTTGCGCTGAGCGCGGTATTGCTTGCGGCAGGCCTGGACACCACAGGGGTATCCATGACCAGACGCGTTTGATTACTGTTCTTGACCATGAAGGGCTCCTTGGGAGAAGCCGAGACAGTTGCCCATCCGGGTACGGTCCCGGAAAGGCAATTGATCAAATGCTGGCGATCAGCATAAAACAGCTACGTTGTTGCCATGTACATCTCGATGATCGAGGGCACTGGCCGTTCTTGCGGGGTAAGTCTCAACACGCCGCTAGTTTGCTCATGCGCGCGTTGAAACGACAGCAGACGGCTGTCATCGCACTCAATGTGACCCAACTCCCAGACCGCGCCTGCAATCGAGGGATATCGTACAGCCCACTTTGTGAGGGCAATATTGACGTCCGTTTCAAGATCGGCGAGTCGTACTTCATCAGTATCTGACGGTTCGAAACTCGGCGCTATCTGCGTGTCGTCGGGGAGTGTAATCAGATCGACGTTTCTGATCACCACATTGAAACTTAACGTGACCTCTTCGTCACGTTTGGCTGCGACTGCATCGAAGGCGATTAGCCCGAGATTGCGTCCTAGAAGCGACTTCGCCAACTTGGCGAGTATTTTTGCTTGAAGGTGACGCAATTGCTGGGCGGAGTTTTGCGCGTCTTCGTCGAGTTGCAGTAGCCGGTAGAGGCAGGGCTGCTCGCTGTCTGCAGGGGTCGGGCAGGCGCTGCCCGTTGCTGCTTCTGACATCGACTTCCTTTCGGCCTTCTAGACTTCCTTGCAAGGTTGCTTTTGGAACTCTTCGAGGCGTTGTTTAACGTCCTTCGCCACACGAACCCACGCTTCTGGGTTAATGAACGGAGTGCCCGTTATTGTTGCGGGGTCGATTGCGGATACGTTGTTGGCGTACTCGCGAATCGCTTCCATGATGAAGATTTGACCAAGCGCCCCATATGGACTAAACCGCATTAGGCTCAAGATGATCTCTTCATTCGTTTCAGGCTGCTGTTTTGACATTGCGGTCCTTTCGATTCGAACTAATGCAACGTTCGTAATTCGTTGGTTGGCATCGACACAGCCTTCGCCACGGTAGATGCCGGGACGGTTTTTCGCTTTCTCATCCAGGTCACGATGCCGTAGATGCATGTGACCGCATAGAAAAGTTGCAACAGCGCCACTGGATAGAGCCCATGTTGCAGGGCGATTGCCAGTAGCAAGATGTTGCTGAATAGCCAGAGTACGAAGCCCAAGATATTCATTTTTGCGTTGAGAATAGCGCCGACCATGCCAAACAGCATGGCCAGGATTTGGATTGCATCACTTCCCATTGCCACTCTTCTTTTTGGATTTTTTCTTGACGGGCGCCTTGATGACGGCGACCGGTGCGAAATGCCAATTGACGAGGGGCTTCGGCAGGATGCCCAAGCGTGGTTGCATTAACGTTCCTTTCAGAAGCCGATCGGCTTGTAAGGGTTGCGTTGGAGAGCGTATGCTCTGCGGGACCGTTAGGTCACCGCTGCCCGGACGGGCTTATGGAAACGGCGATGCTGCTGGCCGTGGCACTACAAAAGAATGTCTCGATTTACGGGCTTGGAAGCCTCGATTTGCGTAAAACGAGAAGTTCGATAATATGGACTCATTGCTCGCGGAAGGCGAGACTGACACCACAGAAAGATAGATATGTCACAAGACCCAAGACTTGCCAAATATGCCGCGATGTCCGCCGAACAGCTCGACGACGCGATCTCTGAACTGAGTCGCGAGATGATGCAATTCGCAAACATCCATGGCGATGCCGCTTCGGGGGCGCGGGACCGAATTTTGGAGGAGATGAAGCTTGCTCACTCGTGCTATTCGCCTGAGGCATTGAAGGCGCGGGCGCACCTTCTAAAAGACTGAACCTTAGCGGCGAGAGAGACTTTCGTCTTCTCTCACCGCTAGTTTTCAGCCGAAGGCGACTGTCGAGGTCACCTGACGGACTTTAGACAGCAATGCTCCTGCTTTGCGTGCTTTTGCAATCTGCGCACGTGCGGAGAGCTCATCATTGATTAGCGCAATCGTTTTGCGATGCAAACATCGCTCATAAGCATTGAACACGATGCCCAAAGCGGCTTCGTGACATTTTTTACAGTTAGCCAATTCGGTATCGGTTGCCGTAGCCAAGTACTTGTCGTTTGGAATGTCCATTTTGTAGCTCCTTATAGTTGCGCAGCGCGCGAAGTGAAACCCGCTGACAAAAAGGAGCTTTCCGCGTGAGCGGAAAACTTTTCTCCGTTCACGGGAATTATGAAAACTGGGTAAACCCCAGTGGGTTGAGTCAACAAAAAAGTCGACTCTGAAACATCGGTAGCCGCAACAATGCAGCAGCGCGCTATACGCAAAACGCATAGAGCGATGCTCACTGAAGCTCGATGTAAACGCATACGAACGTGATCGGGGACCCAAGACTTCCTGCCGGATGTCTGGATGGTCCCCTCACTACGCCGCGTCCCTTTCGGGATTGCGTTGTCTTTTTTGCGGTTAAAACCGCGAGTGCACTTGGCACTCAATTCCACAAGGTGGTTCGCTAAGTTGTATGGACGTGACCATCACTCCTACCCTAATCCTCGAAGGGACTCTCAACCGCGAATAGTTCGCAAAGAGAGGGGCTCGACTACCAGAAGTGACGGTCGAAGCTACAGGCGCACACGTTTTCTCCTCTCATATCGTTAACGAACGGACAAGTACGCCCAATCACAAAGAGGAGCCCGCGACGCGGGTTACCCCTCCGCTCACGGGTTTTATGAAAACCGGCAAAGCCGGTGGTGCGAGTCAACTTACGTCGACTCAATGAACTCGTTTGCCGCAGAAGCGACAGCGGCATAGCCACCTGCGAAGGATGCTTATGACGATATCGCCTAATTGAAACAATACGAAAGAGTGCGTGGTGGCGGTTCCATCCGCCACCACGTCAGAGCTATGTTTGAAATAGATCCTGCACTCCGAATGGCCTTTTGTACTGCGCCAGGGCCGTTGAGCTGTGTAAGCAAAGCTGCAACACAGCTCCTCAGTGATTGAGGTTTTGAGCAAAACATCTTGGTGCTCGTTGGACGGTCTAAATGACCGCTCAAGCTGGCCGCTGAACACAACGGCCTATGGCGAAAAAAACCGCCATTGTGGTTTGAGAACCAAATAGAAATCGTACACACTTATGCGCCAGTCTCGCCGATTGCGCGGCAAGGCTATCGCGAAAACGCTACGATTGTTTAGGGCGTACTTCGCCTGTCATTGCGGCTAAGGAATTTTTGGCCGCGAGCGCAAAGAACAACTACGCTCATTTATGGGAACCGATTTGGAGGATCGGTAGTGTCGGCCTGGCAACCGACGCCTCAATATAGATTTCTCAGCAAAAGCTGTCAAGCGCCGCGATCGTTGTAAAAAAGGGGGTTCAATGGTTGTGAGGCTCGGCTCTGCACAGGGCGTTTCAAGCATTAATGCCTCAAACGCCGCGCCCTTCCAAGACTTTACATTCCTGCGGTAATCAGACAGTTTTTTACTGTTTTTCGCCGGTCGCATGTTATTGAAAAAGGCGAAACTTCGGTGGTGGCAGACGGTTAGCTCTTGCGCAAATGTCGAACCGTGGCAAGGTGGCTCCATACAACTTCCGAGAACTTCAAATGAAACTGACAAATTTTTCGTTCTGGTGCCTGAATGTGATATCCGCCCTCTTTGGGGGGATGGCCATCGCAGGTATCGGGTATGGCGTTCTGGCAACAAACATTCCAGCCGTGCCGGCTGTTGTGGCGGTCCCGGCGCTCCTTTATGGTGTTTGGCTGTGTGCAAAGGCCGGACTAAATCTACGCTACCTGGCCAATATTGCTGGCGAGGCTCGACACTCTACCCAACGTTCAGATGCGTACTTGCACGGATTTCGATACGGAAACGGCAATTGGTCGCTGTTAGTTGCCGTCTTTCTTGTTGGCACGGCAGGCATCTGCTTCATTCAAGCGGCCCACACCCAGATCGCCGCAGTGGCGTTGGCGGCTTTCTTCGCGGGCGTATCGTTGCGCTGTTGCGCGGCCGTGCTGATCATTCATGTCAAGGCCATTGGGATGCGCTTGATCGAACGGGATCGGCAGGCTCGCAGAGGCCCGACCGGTTAACGCCGCTAGAGAAGCGATAGGGACAAAGGGTTTGCCGATGAAGTGCGGCCTCGATAAATATACTTGCAATCTTATACCATGGTTACAGTGCAAGACTTGATTCGAGCGGACGCCGCAAAGCAGGATTTGCTTTGCGCTGAGCGGCTGTCTGACGATGAACGCAAAGACACGGGGTTTGCCATCGGCTGGGACGCCTATTGCAGCCAAATTGGTGAACTAGAGGGCGGTGATCAGTTCGTCCGAGACGGCTATGCCGCCGCTGCGGCGCACTTCGAGGGCTGGAAGAATATCCGGCGCCCTGATCGCTTTGATCGAAAACACGTGTACTTGCGTTTTTCGGCATACAAGCGTGGCCTCCCCTTTGACCCTAGCCTTACCCCTTCGTTCTTAGTATCGATCGACCGGGCTTTTTGTCCGGTAACGCTCGATCCGCTTACGCACTGCACTTTGGGGCTCACAGACGCGTCGGTCGACCGCATCGAAAATCGGATGCCGTATGAGGTTGGCAACGTTGCAATCCTGAGCGCGCGTGTGAACAAAATCAAAGACACGTTATCGGCTGATGCCATCGTTTCGATCGCCAAGACAGGGCGCGAGATCGACGGGCTTTCCGCGCCACAATGGCGGCGGTTAGCGGCAATTTGCGTTGGAACGCACAATAAACTCTTACCTGCAAGCGAGCGGCTGCGAGTGCCGATGGTGACCGCGCCACCTCCACTTACATACATGACCGCGTTTGAAACGATGCAGGTGGACCTGGTTTGTAAGTCAGCCGCTGGTGAAAAGCGTCCGTGGCGCCGTTATCTGGAACCGCGGAGCGTGAAAGGCCAAGCACACTATCTGCGGCTATGCAACAAGCTCCACCACAGACTTTCTGAAGTTACGTGGTTCTTGAGCGTTTGGGAAGATGCGGAACTCTACGGTTTGTACTGCGATTGGTTTGACATATTGGTTGCGGAGCGCCCCGATACCATGGCGCACCTTAAAGATTTGATCAACCCGCCCAATAGCATGCCCGAAGAAGGGAGCATGTCTTGGTACACTAAAGACGAGATCGATAAATGGCGGCGTCAGATGAAGAATAGGCGCTTGGATCTAGCGCGGTCGCTGGCAAGGTCAGTGGATAGTTATAAGGGGCTCGCTGTAGAAGGCGAAAGTCGTAGACGCGCGTTGGCGTGTAGCGGCGCGGTATTGTCAGCGCTTGGAGTGGTGCAATGAAGTGCGGACCATCGAATTTGTAATCGCCGCTTGTGCTCTTCAGTTCAAGCGCGCCCTCGAGCGAAGCTTGGATGATCCGTTGGGACATTGGGCCGATGATTGCTCACCGGTTTATGGAAGGGTGGTTGAAGATTTGAGGCCGCACCACCGGGCGATTGCCTCACAAAAGAGAAAGCGTATAGCGTTGTCTAATTGCGCACACTTGACGTGTGCGCTTAGAAAACGCACTTCAGCTGCTGAAGTTGCGGATCTCGTTAATACGGTCGACACACTTTTTGGCGATAAACGGAGACCGGCTGTGCGCCGGCCTCCGTTTATCATTCGACTACGCCGCTCTTCTGGCGTCTTTTTTCACTGGGGTGTCCATGTCGGCAACACGCGCCAACACTGCAGCAATGGAACCGACCGCCACACCGACATTAAGATGCGCGGTGTCTTTGTGCCCTAGCCCTGTGCGTTGGTAGAGGACTTTGTCTTCGCGAACATACTCGACAACGAGTTCATCAAGCGCATTGATGCCAACGACCACCTGATCGTTCGAACCAGTAAGGCCGATGACCATCTTGCCGCGAGGATATGGAGCATCCTCGGCGGCATTTTCATCGGGTTGCAGCGATGCTGGCCCGATGATTGTTCCCATGCCGCTGCCGACGAGGATGAAGACGGCATGTTCAACGAGGCCGCCATAGTCCGAACTTCGTGGCGCACTTTCAGGGTCAACGCCTGGAGCGACTAACCATCCATCGCCCAAATAGGCATCAGTGATGAAGTTGTTGTCTCCCACGTACTCCCCCGGAACGATGCCCGAACAGAAGCCGATTCCGATTCCCATCCGAACACACATGGATGAAGACGTGTTGACCTTGATGCGTCGTGTTGGGTGGTGCGGATTGAAGGGCACATACGAACATTCCATGCCGCCATAAAGCTTATGCAGGCGCTGGGCTTCGTTTGATGACGCGTCCTGCACCATTTTCCGGCCGACGTCCATATCCACGTAGTCCGCTAAGGCGGCTGCGTTGGCGTCGCCTTCCGGTGCTGGGACATAGCCCAATTCCGTGACATAGCGGGTGACGCCGATACCGTATAGGCGCTGGCCTTTCAAGTTGCTGAACTTGCCTTCGCTGGTGATGATCGCGGAGCCGTTATCACCCTTGCCTGCCGGCAGAATTGCGACGACGTGTTTATCACCTTGCAGTTTGAGCTGAGCCCCGTTGGGGCCGATGATGTAGATCAAATTTTTGCTCATCACGCCATCTCCCTTGCGGGTTCGGGCTGACGCGCGCGGTTGATCAGTTCGACGACAAGATCACGATTGCTGACGCCTGTTTGGCTTGGGACGGGCATTTTGGTTTGGGGAACAATCCCAAACTTGACGCCGTGACGCTCGCTCGAGTTGAAGGTCGCGAACACTTGTTCGGCGACCGCTTTTACTTGGCTCATGTTTTTCCTTAAATGAGTCCCGCGCACCCGTAGGATGCGCGGGTGGTTGTTGTGCTTTTCAGCGATAGCGGCTAGGCCGCTTCAAGTTCGCTCGGTGATTCCGAGGAGACTGTCGTGCTTGGCGGCACGTGGTATTCGACTTGATTGGGGTCGAGGGAAAACAGGTTCCAAAACGCGCGCTCAGCCCGTTTGAGATCGGCAACCGTGGTCTGCCAGCGTTCTTGCTGGTTGACCTCAGGCTTCAGCGACAGCTTGGCCACCAGCTCGTCATGCAACTGGCGCAAATAGCCGATGCTTTCTGCACCACGATCCGGACTGAAGCGATTTGGAAAGACAGTAACAATCGCTTCGTCTGGTAGCGTTGGCGCCGCTTTCAGCATGTTGCGAAAAGCAGGAATCGCCGTTTTCGAAATGCCGGGCTGGATGAGTTCGGCTGTGGCGATGTAGTCCCCGCAATACTTGGCGACCGCGCTGTAGTCCCATCCCCAAAGCGTGAATGTCTTGCCGTCGATGCTGACGACGCAATTTTCGCGGCCGCAACGATAGGCGCTGATGTTTGGAAGCACTGCAATCCCCTTCGCCGTTGGTAACGGTGGTGGGTTTGGCATCGGGTCCGTCAGCCATTTCTGACCGGACGAAAACAGACTCCACGTTGGGCAGCGCTTGACCAAAAAGCGTAGGAGCGCGTGGTCTTCGTTTATTTCGATGTACACCGACTCCTTGTCACAGTTTTCGAGTCTTTCGCGCCATGCCGATAAGCCGGCTTGTTCGAGATCCTCAAAGAATCCTGTGAGCGTCTTAGTGTTCCTGTCGCGGCGGTACTCTAACGAGCGTCCGTCGAAGCAGGCTTTGCCGTGAAGCGGTTGGTATGGCTTGGCTAAATGCCGGCGCCAATCCGCAATGTAGTTCTCGGGCCGCATGTGCCCATGAGTGTTCTGGAACATGCCGCCCTCAGCGGCACTCGCACTAAACATGATTCGACTGAATACTTCATCGTAGGTGCCAAAGGCCATTGCGCCCCAATGAGGCGTGTGGGGATAGCAATTCTTTTCGTAAGTGGCCTCGTGCAGCAAGTAGAGGCATGTGCCGTCATTGGCAATGAAGGCTTCCGCTCTCTTGCCAGTTAAGACTGTGGCTCCCATTGATACTCCTTTGCAATTGGGATTTATGAAAGTCTGGTGGTGTTGCGTTGGGCGAGTCCAGATACTCGATTGCCCAGAAAGACAGACCGGAAGTGATGCCGGTTTTCGTAAACGATGGCGCTTACGAAAACCGCCCCGAACTGGGGCGGTCTTCTTGATGAATTGCTGCTGCCATACCTAGGCCGTAAGCCGTCGATATAGTTTTTGATGTTGCAGAGGTCACTTGGGCAATTCGCCAATCACCTGGCGCAGCGCAAGGATGACTTCGGCCGCGAACGTTTGGGTGTTGTGGCTGTGGCCGCTGCTATCACGGTGTTTACCAGTCTCCAACAAGGCTGCCAACGTGGCGAAGTTCTGCTTCCGCAGGAGTTCCGCCGCTGTTTCGTACTGCAATTTCCAGTCGTGAAAGAATGGACTCAAATTCGAAGCTGGAGGATGTTTGGCGTCAGGAAACGCTTTTTTATGCGCCTTCACAGGGGCACCGAATACGGCTGAGCGAGACACCGCGAAGGCGCGCGCAGGCTCGGTGCCTAGTCGCGTCACCGCAGGGTTGTGTCCGGTAAGGAGACCACCGATGCACATAGAACGTCGATTCGCGCCTGAAGCTGTACTTGATGCGCGGCTAAGAGCTGGGCTAGCGAGTTTTGGGTAGCAGTCACAGCGACTCCCGCGAAGGAGTATCGATTGCCGGCAAGCGCAGTTCATTCGGCAGCGGCTTGTCATCCTTATCGCGGAACATCACCAGAATCGGTGTGCCTTCGAAGTCACAACCACGGAATGAGCCGTCCTCTTGCAGCGAGCCGGCCGAAATATTTCCTTCGGTCAGTTTCGTGCAGTGCGATTGATCGCCGACATACCAAGTGAAATAGGCGATCTCATTGTCTGTGATGCCCTCTGGTAACGCGGTGGCGACGTCGACTTTCCCAGCGCCGGGTAGATGCACGGAGGTCGCGGATTCCAAACGTTGCAGGAATTGTTTGGGCGACATCGTGATGCAATGGGTGATCTCGACGGCTACAGGATTAGAAGGCTGCGCGGTTAGCGCTGCAATGATCTCCGGAAACGTCATGTTGATGCCGTAGGACGCGAGATCTCTGACGATGCCTTCGTGTAACGGATAACAATCGATCGGCGAATCGTATTCGTCGTAGTCGAGTTCTTCATCATCAGCAGGATCAAAGCGGGACTCGTGCATTTCCTCAATGCAGGCCTTAACCGCTTCGTCGTAGTCTTTAGCTTCAACCGTAGTGGTGAACGTGTCGGCTGGCTTTTCACCGTTTGGCCACGCGATACACACGTGCCACAGATTAGGGATGGCTGATGAAGCCTTGGTCTTCGGCATCACAGATCTCCGGCGCTGCTGAGTGCCACCAACGCGATTTCGTCGGCGTGTTGGACGATCTGCTGGAGTGAGTCTTCCTCACCAGGAAGAGTGCCAGAACTGGCCGCTTCCTCATTAAAGGTTTGTTTCACTAACTGCTCCTTTGAATAGTGAGCAGCCCCAAGGGACTACTCTTGGGGGTGATGCCCTGATGGGCTTATGAAAACTGCGAGAACGCAGGGTTGACCCGAGGGTCAGGAAAATAGAAATCAGCTATGCACTACGCTCGCGCGAACGCACTAGGTAGATGATTTCAATGGACGCATTTTGGGATTCAACCCGTTTTCCGAGAACCAGAAACCGGGGCGCGAAATGGATATCGCGCGATTATGGGAGCCGAAAAACGTCTTCGGTACCGTGAATTTACTGCTCCCCGCGGCTACTGTCAACCATGCCAGCACTCTATAAATGCTGTATAAATGTACATAATGGAAGAAAGCGGCCTCTCACATCTCCAGCTAGACATCAACGCACTGTGCAAACCCTGCCGCTACGCTCGCTGGATCGGCCAACATGACAACATGTGGTGCATCCAGCTGGTTATGTCGCAGGTGACTACTTATGGCTGCCCGCAATTCGAACGCGAAGCAGGCGCAGACGATTAGCGCTGGTAATTAAGGGCGCGTGCGTTTGCCTCTGCTTGCTCAGCTTTGGAAAGGCGCAAGGCTTGCCAGATCTTCGTATGTCCTGGCGGGAAGGCTCTTCGTTCTGCACCGTCCTGTGAGACTTCGTCAAGGGGGCGGCCTTTCGCCACTAGTCGACCGATGACATCCACGAAATGCACGACCAGATCAGGGTCAAATTGCGCGCCGGGAAAATCACTTAGGTCAGCTAGGAAAATTCCCTTCAGCATGGAAGCCTGCTGTGCAGCGGCTGGATCTGCGTACGACAGCGCCGCTTCTTTGGCGAGTGATGCGATTTTCAGGCCAACCGAACTTTGAAGGTTTGGGTAACAAAGCCGCGCAGCGGCGATCAACGGGTCGACTTTTTCGCGCCCAATGCTTTTGGACTCGAAAACGAGGGTTACGTCTGCGGCAAGTTGATTGTAGTCGTATGTCCCCGCATCTGGCGGGTCGCTGAGTCGCGCCATCGCTGCACGCGCCGGGTCAAGTGCGCCGGTATCGACCGTGTTAGCGCCCACGTTAGTTTGGCTGTGGCTTGTTACGATAATCATGTTTGCCATCTGAAGCGTTTATGCGTTTGTCGTGTGAGTTGGCAGCAGTGCAACCTAGAAACTTTCGGCTCACGCGAAACCCTGATGAAGTTACAACGTTCTAGTTTGCTCACATTATCCACGGTCAAACCCCACAAACGACGTGTTGATAACCCGCAAAATCGTTTTTATCAGTTTCCCGTGATGGGCTTTCCCGGTGCCGATAAGCTCATCGTTTTGAAAGTTTACGTGGATTGTTTCGAGGTGCGGCTGGGAATCAACGATGGTTCAACCGCCTTCGCAAAGCCCGGGCCGACCGTCCTGTATTGGCAGACCGCGTCTGTGTCGACGACAAGCGCGGCGAAGTCATCGCATTGCTGCGTTTCGACGAACAGTTGGGGTGTGCAAGCGGCGCGCTATTGACCGCATCGGCCAGTGGGGTTGTGTCTGAGACCGTCACGGTTGATTGCCCTTCGCGCGTTTCCTTGCTTGATATTCGTCGCTCGCAAGTTGCAACGTTCGGAGAATCGCGTTTTGTGTGGGCGCGAAAGGCGAATCTTTGACACCTGCCGCGAGATAGTCGTCGAAATTGTCGGCCTGCGCGGCGATTCGTCGGACCATTGGGATGAATTTGGCGACGAGGTCGGGGTCGAATTGAGAACCTGCTGCTAGTTCAATTTCGACCAGACCCTCTTCAACCGTGAGAATGTCGCCATAGCTACGCTGATGCGTGATGGTGTCAAAAACGTCCGCGATTGCGGTAATTCTGGCCTCGAGTGGGATTGCGGTGCCGGCAAGTGAGGCGGGATAACCGTGACCGTCCCACTGTTCATGGTGGCAAAGCGCGATTTCGGCTGCCATCTTGACCTCAGGAATATTCTTTTGTGAAAGCATTTCTTGGCATGACTCGCAGTGTAGCTGCATCAACGCCCGCTCGGCATATCCAAACTTGCCGGCGAAGTTGAGAATGTCGTCGGGCAAATCCACCTTGCCGATGTCGTGCACGCGGGCGGCAAACTCGATTCGGTAGATGGTTTCATCATCGAGTCCAATTTCGTTGGCCAACAACGCCGCTAACTTGCCGACGCGGTAGGAGTGTAGGCCAGCACTGCGGTCGCGCATTTCGGTCGCCGCGACGACTCTATCAAGGCTCTGAATGACGGCCTTAAACTGCTCTCGTTTTAGCACCTTAACTTCGAGGTGATCTTCTTGCGTTTGGAGGTACCGCTCCGTTGACTCAATGGCGTGAAGGGCGTTTACGGCGCCGCCAGTAAGATGCGCGGGCAAGCGTTCTAATTGCCGCTGTATGGTGCTACGGGCGCGCTCTAGGTTTTTCTGTGTCTGCAAGGCGCGTAATTGCTTGAGCGCGTCTAGCGCCTCGCCAAAGTTGCCCAGCTTGGTGTGCGCCATCCGAAGTGCCGTCAATGCGTCCAGTGGCGGCTGCTTAGACTCCAGCGCGAGGGCGACCGCCTGTTGAATTCGTGTGATCCCGATTTCAGCGTTGCCCGTGTACACGTCGACCAAGCCATCAGAAACGAGCATCCACGTCTTCGAGCGCGGTGACGCGGACGCGCTCGTTGCGTACTCGCGAACAATGGCTGCACGTTCTTTTGCGTCTTCGATATTCCCCAATTGGATCGCGACGCGTACACCGTTCGCCTCGCGCAAAACGATGCTGTGCGAGCGGTTCGTGGTATTCAAAATGGCGGCCGGAAAGTCTTGGTCGAAAATTCTTTTTGTGGTCAGGTACTCTTGCTCTGCCTCGACCGGCTGATCGAGGTAGCTAAGCGCGGATAGGATGTTAGTAGCTGCATTGGCGTGCAAGTAACGAGCAAGCGGCGACGTACTTAACAATGGCCTTCCAATACTCTGGCTCATGCGGTAACACTGCAGGGCTTCGCGATATAGCCCGCCGTAATAGAGCGCGGTACCCGTGTTGCCCCAAACCTTTGCCTCTATCTCGACCAACCCGTCGCGACGTGTCAGCTCCAGCGCTTTTGCGTACCATTCCAGCGCGTCGGTCAAGTTGGCGGTGTCGGCCGCAAATACTCCAAGCAACGATAAGGCATGGGCTTGCAGATCTACCGCGCAGACCTCTGTTGCCAACCCTAAGGCCAACTCGGCTAGCTGCGCGCCGACAACCTGCTGCGACCGGGGATAGAGGCCACGCGCGCCATTGAAGAGTGCATTAGCCTATCGCCGTCGGTCGACATTTAGCCCAGCAAGCACGCGCGCTGTGGCCAACGCCGCCTCGGGCGTTATCGACTTGTCGCCGTTATAGAGCGCGTTCATTTGCGCTTCGGATGCGATGAGCACATCAAGCGGGTCGGCAGCTCCGATTGCGGGAGATGGATGTTCAATGCGTGCGTTCATAAGGTCGACATTGGTTGTAGTGATAGTGTGCCACAGGACGCGGTCTCTGGAAGAGGTGTAATTTAGCCAAACTTGGGGATTTCCGATCTTTTCTGCTCGGCTGCACTAGCAATACGGTTAATTTTTCTTCACATAGGTTACGGGTGCCGCCGCCGTGACGCGAGTCACAGCCTGCCTTGAGAAATAACCCTTTCTTGTCAGCCGCATTCAGCGAAGGACAAGAAAAGACGCCGGTTGCCCGGCGACTCTCTGCACCAGCACCCCACTTTGTGGGGTGCTGGTGACTTTATTTACGATGCGGCGACTCAAGCCTGTTGGCTAGAGCCGCGTGTTTTACGTTTTGCTTTTGGCAACGGCGGGACAAGGTACTTCCGATACTCCCGGCGAATGTCGCTGAGTTCATCATATACATCGATGTCCTCTGTTTCGGCAAACGGTACCTCCGTCAGAATGTAGTTCAATCTGTTTACGAAGTGAAAACCGCTGCTGACAATTATCTTGGAGTCGACATCAATTACGGTCCAAATCTTCAATTCGCCGCCCGGTTTCTTGCCGAACTCGCGAACGTAGTCGATCTCCGGACCATAGGTCTCCACGGCGAATCCGTGCACGGTGCTCGACCCACGTGAAGTAGTGGTCGTACGGTATGTGCGACCGAAGTCCCTCGCCTGTTACGAGCTCCCATCGTGGATCAGGCGTCTCACCTTCTAGGAACAACTTGAGTTCGCCCTCCTGGTTTGGTTTGGCGTGCCGACAATACAGATATGCAGGGCCATTGATGCCGGAGACCGCACGCTGTTTCACCGCCGGCAAAAACGCCGCTACCGCAGCCTCAACATGCTGGCGGTATGTTTTGAATGGTAGTTCCATTCTGGTTCCTCTCAAAAACAAACAAGGCGGCCGAAGCCGCCCTGTTGATGGGATGTTGATCGCCTAACTAGGCGGCCTTTTGTGACTTATCGACGAGAGCTTGAACGGCTTCGCTGCTCAGTTTCAGCAACGACGTTTTGAGGTCTCGCAGCAAATCTTGTGCGTACCGGATGTTGAACTCACCCGTATGCTTTTTCCGCAACTCTTCGAGAGAGTGCTCCAATGAGTGCAAGTTAGTGCGCGCCTCATCGATGTCGGCCAACGTTCGTTTAGTTTCTATGGCGTTGTCAGTCAACCGAACTGGTGCGGCGGTCTTGCCCACATACCACGGCATGAGGACACCGAAGAAGTCAGGGCTGTCTGCACAATCGACGCTCGCGCAGCGATCGCCATCGTGATGTATGACATAGAGCACCTTCTGCTCTTTTTTCTTGCAGAGGGCATCACGCAGGCACTCGGCGATCGCCATCGGATACTCTGGGTCGAATTGAGCTGCTAACCCACTATGGCATTTGTGCTCAGGGAGCACCTTACGCCACGCTGGGTAGACACCATCGCATCCTTTTGTGGTGAATGACTCGCCCAGCCCGTCGAATTTGAGTTCAACGGTGGTCGTCATGTCATCTTCACACGTTGTCCGGATTTCGGTGATATCAATGGTGCGAGCGAGCCTGTAGTAGGCATAACTCGAACCGCTCTTTGGCGCGTTTTCCTTGAACTTTTGCTCGAGGAGTTTCAGCGTTGCGCACGGGACCAGGATGGGATTAGGGTTCTGGTCGATCGGCTTTGGCGTCTCGAACTTAAACCCGGCCATCATGTGCCCATTGGTTGAAACCAAAACGCCCGCAGGGTCCACCGCTATGCTGTTGAGGTAGTAGCGAATGTCGTTTGCGGGGCTGATGTGCTTGCCAAGCGCCATCAGCTTTGCAAAAGGCACTTGGAAAATTGTTCTCGTTGTCATGCTTGCTCCATGTGAGAGAGTTGGGCGAGCTCGTCGTGATATTGCCTCGACAGTTCGCGCTGATTGGGGTCGTTCAAGTCAAAGCGTTGACGATGGCGACATACGCCAGAATCGTTAACAAGAAGATAACCGTAGGTGTTCGGCGTCAGGTCCTGCCTGGGCAAGCCTGCGTAGCCGATGGCGTCACGAAAACTTTGTGACTCAATGCGCGTGATCACGCCGATCATTGCGTCACCGTGCTCGGTGCGCCCGCGGACCGAATACAAGATTGCCTTGGTGGGCGTTTTTGCGTTTCCGTTCATTGGACAGTCACAGTTGGTGCTGGTGCGCCGAGCGGAAAGACGACCTCACCAGTGGTAAGAAGCGTCTGCGCGAACGACTCAATTTGATAGCGCTCGAACCACCACAAGTTGCCTCGTACGTGTTCGGTGCCATCATCGTCTTGATAATAATCATCTGTGATCACCGGGGCGCTAGTCAGCCCGACGAATGTGAATTCCGAGTTGATCGGATAGTAGAGACCGTTTGCTGCGTGTCGCTCCAGCATATCGGCCAGCACGTCGTGATCTAGGTGCCTAGCTTTCGCCATAAACTCCTTGAGTTCCTCGACGCCATCACTGTTTAGGTGTAGGCGCAAGTCGCCGCAAGGCAGGCGGGAGATCGTTAGACCTTCCATGGGATGTTCTCCAAAAAAGCGAGATACACGAATCCCCGTCGACGGGATTAGTGAAATCCCGCATGGGTCAATGTGAGGAAATGGCTATCTAGATTTCAGCCACTTCGGTTGGGGCTGGATGCCTACGTCTTGGTGTCGCTACAGACGAGCGAAATCACCACACCTTTTGAGATTTTCGGCCCGAGGGCTCGTTTCAAAAGTAAAACAGACGTAGCTCAACAGCTTTATGAGAACTACCCGTAGGTAGTGAGCCTCGAAAGGCTCTATTGCAGCACTGAGTATACGAAACGGCGATAGTGCGTGCAACGGCGTGATGATGCGCGCTTGCGGTGCGACCTTGATTGTTTCGCTACTTCCACCGTGATTCTCCGGGCGCTGGGCGGCGGGTACATCGCGACCATCGGCACGCCGTCGGAAGCCTCAAGGATTGGGTTCTCACCGTTTAGAAGGAGGAGCTGGCAGTACTCCGCGCGAAAGTAGAAACGCGGGACGAAGCTGCGCCCTCAACAGGATCTTGATTGGGCCGCCTTGAACTACCGACAACCAACTTCTGCGAACTCGGAGGCGGTTTCGTAGCGGCCTTGCATCGCCCACTTCAGTACCACGAACCCGCGAAACCTCCCTTGGTACAGGGGGGGTTTCGGTTTAAGCGTGTTTGCGTTGCGTCAAACTCAAGAAACTGTCCCCCAAATGCACCTGAACCTTGTTCTATTGCAACGACCGTAAGAATCACAAGTGAATGGATATCGATAGGAGAGCCGACATGATTGAACAAATGTGAGCGCATTCCCCACCCTAGGCGTCAGCCAGGGTGGGGTCAAGCGAACGGCGCTCCGGAGCGCCCGTTCTTTCTGGTTTGTGCTGAGTGCCCCACCCATCAACGTGGGACTGTATATAATGACAGTACTCAATCCCGAGGCAGTTTGGGCCTGATTACTCGCTAAGCCTATGGAACGACGTAAAGTCACCTACAAGCTCTATCCTTCCAGCGCTGTGGCCGAGCGCCTCACGGCATGGACGCGGCTGCATTGTGAGTTGTACAACGCTGCGCTACAAGAGCGGATCGACGCGCATCGCAAGGCGGGTAAGTCCATTTCTTATTTCGATCAGCAGAACGTCCTGCCGGAGATTAAAGCGGCTCGGCCTGAGTATGTGGAACTTGGCAGCCATGCGTTGCAGCAGACACTTCGCAAACTAGACCTGTCGTTCCAAGCCTTCTTCCGTAGGGTCAAGGCCGGACAGACCCCGGGCTTTCCGCGCTTCAAAGCTGCTGCCCGTTTCTCAGGCTTTGCTTATCCTGACCCTGCTGGCTGGAAGCTGCTCCAGCATGGCTCGCGTGGCGGTACCCTGCGTATTGGTAGCGGTAAAGAGGCGATGATGATCCGTCTTCGCGGTAAGCATCGCTTTGGCGATGGTGCAGCTCCGAACGATCTGACCATTAGCCGCAAGAACGGCGAATGGTTTGCCTCGATCACGCTGCGCGTACTACAACGCACCGCGTTTAGTGGCGGGAGAGTTCATGTCGTATTTGATGTGCAATCTCTATCGATTGCAAGGCCGGGCGTACAGGAAACTTGGACCTGTAAAGTAAGCGAAGCACGTGTACTGCTATCCCACGACGGCACACGACTGGAATTTGAGATGCGTAAGTTGGTGCCCAAACCGGCCGGTCATCAGTCGCGTGAGAAAATTAGCTGCTGCGCTCGATCGGCGGCAGCGCCGGAATATCCCCCAAATTCTGATTCCATACCCAGCGCGCAGTGTCGCCAAACGCCACGCCGCCCTTCGGGATAATCGCAAGCCGCTCGTATTTGTCCGTAGTGTCAATCAAGGCAACGCCGGCAGTGATATCGTCAGGCGTCAATCGGACGGCAAAGGTGCGATTCTGGTCGACGAGATGCTGGATTAGTTGGCCCTCCCAACCGGCCACGAAAGGAAGAAACTCTTTGGTAATCGGCATAAAGCTGGCGTATCTCGTCTTCAAGTAGCCGCGCTCATTAATTGTCACGCCGGCGATCACAACGCATTGCCCTTCGCATTGCTCAACCGCGGCTGAGGCATCCTGCCAGCCGGTTCGGGCCTGTCGCCAAACGTCATCGGGAAACCAGAGCCGCTCCCGAAGGTTTTGAACGGCGATGTAGGACTGGCCGTTGTTCGCCTCAACGCGCTTTACGAGCCCAATCAAGAGGAAAACATCCGTCTTCGCGGCGATTTCTTGTTCTTCAACGAAGTGACTGATAACGGACATCTGCTCGACGCGCGCTGGCGCGACCAACATCCGCTCGGAGAGCGTGACACCGCGAACATCGATCGACTGCGCCGTCTTGCCAAGATGGTAGGCCACCGTTGCCCAGCTGCGCTTCCCGGCCATGTTCGGATACCAACGATTAAATCGCGCAACGTGCCAGAGATAACGCAGCAAGCCTAATTCAGTGATGCTAGGTTTCGGCGGCGAACGCTTTTGTGACACATTGGCGCTGGGTCTCGCGGCTTGGCGCTCGGCGACTGGCACAATGGTTAATGGCGCAGCGAGACGAATATGGGTGATGCCGGACTCATCCTCTTCGATGGCTTCGACGCGCTCACCTTGTTCTGTTTCGGCGTGGCTATGCGTGGTTTCGCCGTGGAAGACGCAGTCGGGATCGTGATTTAGGCCGCTATCGGGCATCCGGCACAGGATTAAGTGATCGGCGAGTCGACGCGAATAAAGCGGTATCGGCGAATTGTCACCTCGACAAAGGCACTCAATCGGTAAGTTGTTCTCGCGTGCGGTTTCGATGAGCACCTGCAGGCGCGGGCTGACTAGCGCTGCGTCACGCTCGAAACATTCGTCACCTATGCGGAGTCGGGAAAACATAACGTTGACATCCTCCCCGCCCTGAAGGACGGGGATTCCTACGGCGCTACGCATGAGCTACCTCACGCATAGTCGCTTCGGTGGGTTCCTGCTTCCCAGAGCGGTCTGACTGCACCGGCTCTCCACAGGCTAACAAGCGGTGTCCCCGCTCTAAAATGTTGATCGCGCCAACTACATCGGCGTGATTCTCATAGCCACAGTCGACACACACGAACTTCGCTTGCGTAAGTCGATTGTCTTTCGATACGTGTCCGCAGCAAGGACACGTTTGGCTGGTGTGATGCGCTGGTACTGTTAAGAGTGTGCCACCCGCCCAGTTGAGCTTGTAGTCCAACTGGCGGCGAAACTCTGCCCAGCCCTGATCGAGAATGGCCTTGTTCAGTCCGGACTTCTGGGCGACTCTCTTGCCCGGCTGCTCCACATTACCTTTGGCAGAGCGCGACATATTGCGTACCTGCAAATCTTCGATACAGACGAGTGCGTGGTTTTTGCTGATCGTTGTGCTGGTCTTGTGCAGGAAGTCGCGCCTCGCGTTGGCGATGCGGCTGTGAATCTTCTGGACGCGGGCGCGAGCCTTCTTCCAGTTGTTGCTGAAACGTACCTTGCGGCTCATGCGGCGCTGGTATCGTGCAAGGCATTGCTGATGTTTCTTGAAGCTGTTGATCGGTGCGACGAAGTTGCCATCACTTATGGTGGCGAACCGCGCAATACCGACGTCAATGCCGATGGCGGTAGTCGCTGCTGGCAATGGCTGCTCCACTTCGCGCTCAGTCTGGATTGAGACGAACCACTTGCCGCACGAATGGCTCACCGTGATGTTACGAATCTCACCGACAACCTCACGACTCAAGCGCAGTCGCATCCAGCCTAGCTTTGGCAAGAACACACGGCCATTCGGCCTGTCGAACTTGAACTGCTTGGGATCTGGGTAGCGAAAGCTCTCCGACACACCTTTCTTCTTAAATCGCGGGAAGTCCGCTCGCTTGGCGAAGAAGTTGGAATAGGCGCGTTCTAGATCCTTTAGTGTCTGTTGCAACGGATGGACAGGTGCATCGGCCAGCCATGCCGTCTCAGCGCTGTTGCGCCATGCGGTAAGGTGCTTGGCCATTGCGACATAGCCGATGTATTTGTTTCCAGCGGCATGATTATCCTTCTGCATCGCCAGCGCCTTGTTATAGACGAAGCGGCACGAACCGGCGAAGCGGCGCATCTGGCGCTGCTGCTCACCGGTGGGTCGAAGCTCGAATTTGTAGGCTTGTAGGCGTTTCATTGGAGCTATATTAACGTACAGCGCTATCGTTCGGATGACGGCTGGAAGGCTTTGCCGTCTGCGCTTATCCCGCCCTGAAGGACGAGGTTTGCCGCGCGACTGATCAACACAGTTAATTTTCGTGACATGGGGTTTCTGGCGCGTGAACGCCTGCTTGGCATACCTACCCGTTCCGCGACGGTGTGAACCTTGCGAGAGCGTTAAATCGCATAGCGACTACGAGTATCTGTCCTCTGCCACCAATGCGCTATTCTGGTCGCGCGGCATCGAGCTCGAAAAAAGAAGAAATTATCTTGCGCAAGGTAAATTTCCGTTGACTATGTAATTACCTTTCTAACGAAACGCAGGTGTAATCGTGGCTGACATACTCCCTGACCCATGGCGCTTCCCTCGTTCGGAGTTTGCCAAGCAGATCGTTCTTTCGCTAAACCTCCCCACGGCTGAAGCGGGGGGATTCTCGCGGTTTTTTTTGACCCAACGAGCCGCGCAAGCCCCTCGCTTTAGACATGGGGAGGTTCAGGCATCCTGAGTCACAGATACGACGCATACGCTGTCACGCTTCGTGCCAGCTATTGGGGGTTCAAAGCCTAAACCCGCGAAATTTCCCGAGGTTAGTGCTTTATCCAATTCTCAGTGGTCAAGGCGGGATATGCCGAAAAGTCGGACTCATTGTTCGTCACAAGCGTCGCTCCCAGCGCAATCGCATGCGCGGCGATGAGCTTGTCTAGGTGATCCGACTTTCTCTCTCTTGTCGCGTTGCGGACGGGGCCGTAAGAACGAGCTGCACTGATATCGAACGACTTGACTTCAATCAGTTCGATGAGTGCATCAAGGTTCTTGCGCTCCCGTTCGGGATCGGCACAGATCGATACGCCAAACTCCAATTCAGCCAACGTGATGGCGGAAATCACCACATCACCAAAATAACACTCGGCAAAGCGCAGAGAGACCTCCTCTGGCTGATTCTTCATCAGGTAAATGCACATATTTGTGTCGAGCATGTACCGAGGCATCACAGCGCGTCCCTCTCACGTTGGCCATGCTCGCCCCGACCTTCCGTAATAAATTCCGGTGAGAACCGGGCAAACCGCTCCATGAGACCCGCAAGAGATTGCCGAGCCGGGCGAATTCGCAACTCATCACCGATGCGCTCTATCAGCATCTCGACATCAGTTCGGTCATACGACAGTTCAGCCGGAATACGTACGGCCTGTGAGTTGCCATTTCGGAAAATCTTTGTAGAGTGCATGAAGTCGGCCTTGTAGTGTGTACAAGGATGTACTCTAACATAAAGCAAAAATGTACACACACAAGATGTACGTTAAAACGAAACGGAAAGCTGGGAACAATCCGGTAACCCATGTTGATCGACGCATACGGGCTCACGTTTTCGCAATTGCCCTTTCTTGTCGTCCGCGATCGGCGAAGTACAAGAAAAGGCGCCGGTTGCCCGGCGACTCCCTTGCACCAGCACCCCCGAAGGGATGCTGGTGACGTGTGTGCTACTGCGCTTCCGCGCGTGAAGGCGTGTATCCATCATCGCCTCGGCATAGCAGTTATCGCAACCGGGTTTTACCCGGCTGCAGCCCAACCAGGGGTTGAAACTGTGGTCGGCCCACTCGATCTTTGTATTGATCCCCATTAGTGCCCTCTACAGTGAGTCGCGCTCGGACGGACGAATGTTTGCTGGCATATCGACCGAGAGCGCGATGCTCATGGGTTGAACCCAAATCGGCATGGCACTCAGGACGAAGGTTTCACCAGACCACGCCAGTAGCAGCGTGGTACCCATCACGCTTGCAATCGCCGCTGCCGCCTCCGGAGGGACCGCGTTGCCAATACGTTCACGCCAAGCGCTATCGGAAAGCCCCTCCAATTCCAAATAGTCTTCGGGGTCGAGTAGACTTTGCAAGGCAGCAAGCTCCAATGTCGTAAAAGGCCGGTGCCATGTGCCGTCAAGCGATTGGATGATCGCTGACACCTTTTCGTTGGCTTCTGGAAGTCGCGGATCGGCGACGGACCAACGACCGTTATCCTGCGAAGCGGCGGCCGATACGGCACCGCTTGATTCTTTCCACGGAATGACGCCATAGTGCCCGCCCGACAGAAAGGCGTCCCCCTTCTCTTTGCGCATACCTGGACGTGGGTCAGCGACAGCAAATGCGCCCTGACCGGTGGTGCTGCCAGAAATTACGGTGCCGGTGTGGTCATCAAAGCCGGTTACCGCGTATTTGCCGAAGCCTTCGCCTGCGCGACGCGGGTCTGCTACCGCATATGCGCCTTGATCATCGCCACCGATGACTGTCCCTGCGTTTTGGTCGCAGCGAGTGACCTTGTATTTGGCGAACATCGGCCCGCTCGGCGGACGCGGGTCGGCGACCGATTGCGCACATCCAGCGACATGACTTGCGCCAGTTATCGCGAGCGCTGCAGCGTCCCACTGAGCCACGCGATACATGCCGTTCTGACGATTTTCGCGGGTTGGCATGCGGGGGTCTTGGACAGTGAACTTACCTTGGCCCGGGGACTTCACATTGATAATGCTGCCCATGGTTTCATCCCATGCGCAGACGCCATATTGGCCGTAGTCGCCAGCCTTGTCGTCGAACCGCGGGTCTGCCACCGCAAACGCGCCGTTACACGGGCCTGAGCGGGAAGTCACGGCGCCAATGGGTTGATTCCAGTTACGCACGCCATTGAAGCCATTGTGATATTCGGGGATGATGAGGTAGTCTCGCAACTTGCCGTCTTCAATCGCAAGCTTGTTCAAGCTGCGCCAGTCGGAACCAGCTTCGACGAACGCAAGGCGAACCCACGTTTTCCACTGTAGTTTGGGAACACGATGCATCGCGCCGCCGCGCAAGTCACCGGGTAATGGCATGCGCCCCAGAATGTCACCGACCGCGCGCAATGGCCGTTTGTCTGGCTCATAGAGAAACGGAGGAACCTTAGCTATGTGGCGGGCCACAAGTAGAAAGCGCTTGCGCGATTGCGCAAGGCCGCCGATTTCGCCGCAGTCGTGGGTAGTTTCAGCGACGGCATAACCGTAGTGGCTTAACATCCTGGTGATCTGATCAAGTAGCGGCCTGCCCCGCTGGGCGATGCGAGGAACATTTTCGAAAATTAGGAGCTCAGGTGGGTCATCCGCCCACGCTTCTAAAGTCAAGTAGAGCCCTCGCACGGTCAAGCGATTCAGGGCTTGATATTTTTCGGTCAGCGACTTCGATTCCGATAGTAACCCGGAAAACCCCTTGCATGGCGCTGATAGGAACACGATATGAGGACGTTCGTTGCCAGCTGCGCGCTGAATGTCAGCAGGCGCCGCTTCCCTCCAATTTGCCGGTGGTTCATGCCCGTGGAAGGCGATGTATTGATGCCGATCGAACATGTCAAGCACGGTGCCTGGTGTTCCAGCGAGGCGACTAAAGTCTTTGATGGAGGCGGGGTCCACGTCGACCCCGCCAATGCAACGGAATTTTGCTTGCATTGACCCTACCCGCGCTTTGCCGCGATTAAATCCCTTGGCGCCGCCGCCTAGTCCACAAAACAAATGAAAGTGCCGTATCTCACGGGTTGTTAAGGAGTTCCTCATTTAAGCCTCTGTAGTTGGTAGCGGCTCACTTCCGCGAGCCAGTCGATAAATGCGTGAGTCGTCCGGTGCTACGCGGTGCCGTGGCAAGCTCACTCATTGAGGGGTGTTAACTAATGGTGACGGTTTGAATGAAGGCTCGCCGTTTTGGCGAGTAGGCTGCGTGTCATTGGCACATTGGTACGGTACAAACAGCTTTGCACAAATCATCCGCACGTCAATAGGACTCAAGCAGGGCCGGGGGCCGAATGCCAAGACAGCAATACCCCGGCGCCAACCATGGCGAGCCCGCCAAGTAGTAGGTGACTTCGCGTTGCATTTCACGGCCGGTATAACCAGTCAGCTGATTCCACTCACGCAGGTGCAGCAAGTGCCCACGCGAAAAACCTCGGTCATCAAAACGCAACTCGAACGGCTTTAGGCCGTTTTCCAAGTCCTCCCAAAACTCTGGCCAGACCTTCAGCTCGTGCACGATCGGCGTACCGGGAGCCTCTAAGCCGAGTGATCCGCGGATGACGCTGGATTCGCTCCTAAGTTGGCCAGCCATACCCCCTTGATTCGTTGTCATCGCTTGATCCGAACAGCTTGTGGTGGTGGATACGCCGTTGCTCATGCGAATTCCTCAATTGGTAGGGAAGGCTGGTCGGTAGGGTGTGGGAGCTTGGCGCGCTCGAGGTAGCGTTCCACCAGACGTTTCAGATTCGTGGTGTCTTCCTCGACGCGTTGAACGCCCAAGTGCGGATCGACGATTTGTGTCGCTTCACTCGCCTTAATGCCCAACACGTCCATGATCGGCGGATCGCTGCCATCGTCGGTCACTAGGAAAAACACAGTCACTGGCTTGCTTTGACCTTCGCGATCAAGGCGCCAAATGATTTGCTGGTGAATTCCGGGTGACCAATCCAACTCACCAATCACCAATACCGAGCAACGGTGCTGCAGGCAGTCTAGACCCGCACCGGAGCGCAGCGACATGATCAAAACGTCCGTTTCACCAGCGAGGAACCGATTCTTTTCTCGGTCTTTTTGTGCCGCCGATTCCGAGCCGGTATACATTGCTGGGCGGAGGTCGGCTAAATCCTCCAGCCAAATGTCGTAGACCGCCCTGTGCCAGCCGACCAAGAGAACCGGCTCACCCGCTTCAACCATGAGGCGAACGAACTGCGCGACCGACTTTGCTTTGGACACACCTGTGGCCTGGCGCACCATCATGTCGAGTTCACGCGTGGCTTGGCCACGCTCGACAAAACTTCCCGTCGTTGCACGAATCGCCAAGCGCTGCGCTAACTCTTCAATGGATTGCACGGCTTTGGCGTCGTAACTGACATGCTCAACAATCCGAGACACCTTTGGCAGTTCAAGGCCGACGTCGGATTTGAGGCGGCGCAGCATCACATGCTGCTCACGGAGATACGTCCCTAACGCCTTCGGATCCTTGATCCTAAGAAAGTCATCTACCCATTCACGTGCAAAATCGCTGTAGGAGCCGAGCACGGTATTGTCGATGAACTGCATTACGTTCCAGCCTTCGGTTCCATAGCCATTGATAAACGTGGCCGTCAGTCCTAACCGAAAACGCGCATGGGTCGAGAGGACCTCTGCGGCCGCGCCCTTCACCGTTGCGGTACCGGTTCTTAAGTTTTGCGGCTCATCGTAAACGACGGCCTTGAAGAAGCCTGTCTGGAAGAAGTCAATCCACCCACCAATCTGACTGATGCGAAACACATACGCGTCGGCCGGCGGCAGGTTGTATGGCTTCGCTTTATCGATGACGTGAACATTTAGCGTGGTGAACGTCGAGAGCTTTTCAAACCACTGCTTCTGCATGTGCGGGTCGCACACGATGGCCGCAGGCAAGGCGCTGGGCTCTGCACAGAGGAATGCGCCCGCAACATACGTTTTACCGAGGCCACCTTCGTCGCCCAGCAAGAGGGATCGCCGACGACGTAGCACTTCAACCGCCTGCATTTGGTAATTGCGGATCGACTGACCTTCGCGCAGGCCCTGTACGCGAGGCGCAGTGAACTCCGGCAGCAGGATTCGCTCGATCTCAGCCTGCTGTTTGGTGAACGCTCCCTTGCCGCGGCTCAGGACCATCCGATGGCCCTTGGTGATCGCAAGGGGATATCGAGAGACAAACCAGCTCAGATCTGCACAGTGCAGGGCGTCGCAGGGTAGGCGGAATGGACCAGCAGAAGTTTTCGGAACACGCGGGAACAACTGTTTGAAACGAATCGCCACGTGCGGCTCAAGTGCGGCGATTTCCCACGCCTTCGCGTTCGCCACCAATGTCAGGTTGCCGTAGGTGCGCATCAGAGCCATCCCCGGCTGAGCGAAGCTGCATAAAGCGGTTTGCCGTCGATCTCGCTGGGTAGGCCCATTGAGACGTTTGAGGCGAGGATCAAGGCGGAGACTTCGGGATGCTCGGCGTATCGGCAAAGTTGGTCAAAGATCGCCGTCTTTTTTGACTTGTTGCGCATCTTGCACTCGACCACAATGCCGCCCTCGACGAAAAAGTCGGGGATGTCGCGGGCCGATAGATGCTTCTCGCGTTCAAAGGCGATCCCGCTGTCTGTAAGTGCCGTCTCGACGTCCGCTTGCAGACGTTTTTCTGTCGATAGGTCGAACCGACATTCCTGCAACAGACGCACAATCAACTCGGCGTTTCCAGAGGGCGCGACCGTCATTTCGTCTCTTCCCGCGCTACTGGGCAGTTGGGCTTATCAACCGCAAGGCGATCAAACAAGTCCTCAAGCCGAATCTTCCTGGCTGCACAGATGCGGCGGCACTTTTTAAGCGCCGCTTGCTCCGCCATGAAAACGCCGCCCCGGGTAATCCCCAGCACGGCGGCGATCTCCGCAAGTGTCATGCCGCGTCCATTCATCTGTCGATCGGCTCTTTCCGCCAGGCCTCGAAGATCTGCGCGCAGCGCGCCGCGCGGTCAAGATCAAACCAATCGCTTTCATCGCGAAGCTTTCCTTCCATATCGACCCACGCCTGGCCAGCGGATTCACCGGCGACATACGCAATCTGATCGAGCTGGGTCGCGAGATTGTCCGGGCCTAAGCCGCCCGCATAGCCGACGGGCTTAGATCCTGCGTCGGCCGGCCGTTGCCAATACTGCGGCGACAGACCCTTGCCGCCGGACGCGTCCACCAGCAGGCTGTGAGTCGCAATCGGGACACTCGCCAGCTCTCGCGTCGTCGCGTTGTGTTGGGTGATTAGGTGCGGCACCCGGGACGCACAGGCCTGTAGTTCCTCAACCGACAGCTGTCCGTTCACCTGCACCCGACGCGCGTGTGAAACCAAACCTGCTAACTTGCCGTCTAGCAGCTGCTGGCGAGCTGTTCGGCCGCAGATATGGATGGCGACCCGCTGCGTCAAGGCCTCCGCAGTGGCGTGAAGCCAATCCAAGGGCGGATAGCGGTTTCGACCTTCCGGTGTTGCGGTGTAGAGCAGACCAATTTCAACTGACGGGTAGCTCGCTACCAACGCCTGGAGAACGGTCACAGATGTGCGTTCGTCGGCACCGGTCAATGTGATCACATGCATGTCGTTTTCCTTTGTTGATATCACCGCATTAATTCGTTGTAAAGCTCCGCGATCGCTTCGGCTCGGTGAGCGGGAATTCTTTTGTCCAATTCCACCGAAAAGCCGAGACGCGCTTCGATCACCGATGGTCGAAACTGCTCATCAAGGAGACCCGCGATTAACTTTGCAGAAGGTCCCGACGCCACCAGCCCGCCTTCGCCTAACAATCGTCGATGGAGTCGCGAGACGGCGGCTTCGCTTTTTAGTGTTACCCAGTCCTTCTGAAACTGGATGGCTCGGGCTTTGCATCCAAGCTCGGCTGCCAGCGCTGTTTTGGTGTAACCGGCGGCGAGCAACTCGTTCAAACATCTCCACAAGCGCTTAGCGGGTACAAGGGCTCCGTCCGCACGACAATCGACGGTAACCGCAAGAATCTTGCGAGACGTCCTTGCGCGGATGAATTGGCGCTTGCCAGACATGATCTCGGTGAGGATAGAGTCACTGATATCAGTCGCGGCACCTATGGCACGGCGACCGACGTTCAATATGGCCAGTCGCTCGATGTGCTCTCGCGCATCTAAGGCGCTCACAACGCCGTTCCAGTCGCCTGCCTTTCTTGCCTTGGCTCTTTGCGTCTCGTACTGGGTGTTAGCGGCTCTGCATAGCGAGCAGCGGCAACCTCCAGCATATTTAATGCGAGTGCCATGCGGCCGGGTTTCAGATAGCTGGGCGGCGGACTTCAATCCGCGCGATTTCACGTCGCATCGGATAGCGTGGTCGCCGATAGCGCCTAGTGAGGCTGTTTTGATGGAAAGCGTCATGCTCGCCGCGCCTTAGACAGCCATCGGCGCTTTGATAGCATCGTGGTGTTGATATCCGACAAGGGTGAAGTCGGACGGCTCGATGCGGTCAATCCATGTTGGATCGAAGTCGCGCCCGTCGTATCGCGGTATGCGCGGACTAATCGCCAAACGTGGCGGGTGGTGCTCTAAACGACATAGTTGCTCGCGTACTTGATCAATGTGATTGACGTAGATGTGAGCGTCAGCCATGAAGTGCGTGAAGTGGCGAGCGGTGTAGCCGGTCAAATGAGCCATGATTTCCAGGAACAACGAGGCGCTTGCGATGTTCATCGGAACCCCTAGGAAGAGGTCGCAGCTGCGCTGGTACATACACAGGTTTAGCTCCTTCTTTTCAACATTGACAAGGAACTGGTACATCACATGGCAAGGCGGTAACGCCATCTGATCGAATTCGTCGGGGCGCCAAGCGTTGATGATGATGCGACGATCGGTGGGCCGCTTATGGATGGTGAGTAGCGCATTCATCACTTGGTCGATGGACGAGCCATCGGCACATTTCCAGTCGCGCCACTGGACGCCATAGACGCGTCCGAGATCGTCGACGCCCTCGCGGTTTGGGTTGGCCAGCCACGCTTGGTTTTCGTTGGCGTTCTGGTCCCAGAAGCCGCACCCGAGCTCGCGGAACTGTGCGGCCGAATCAGCGCCGCGCAGAAAACCTACCAATTCGCCGCACATGCTTTTGAAGGCCAGCTTTTTTGTGGTGATGGCGGGAAATCCTTGGGTAAGGTCAAATTTCAGCATCGCGCCAGGAATGGATATCGCATCAATGCCCGTGCGGTTGGCTTGACGTGTACCGGTTTCAAGAACTTCATTAAGCAAGTTGTGGTAATTCTTCATGTTTTCGTCGGTGGTTGATTGTTGAAAATGACGCTTTAAGCATCTCACCTAATGCATTCGTGTCAATAGGAGCTAACTTCTCTAGGTTGCCAAAGTCGCGTCCATCGCAATCCACCGCCGCTTTGCGCCGATGTTTTTCTCTTCAGCGCGGGGTCTGGATGTGCGAGCCCATCTACCGCCCTTTGCCCCACTCGCCGCATATCGCTCCTTGCCGCCTGCCAACACAATCGTACACGCGCTAACGCATGTCTCACTCACATACGTTCGTATGCCCTTCGATTTGATTGCACGCCTCGCCTTGTCGGCCTCGCCGACAAGGCCGCCGTTCTGAAGGTTGAGGTGCAGTGTTTCGAGGCGCGGCTGGGATTCAAGGATTGTGTCAACCGCCTTGGCGAAGCCCGGGCCGATCCCGCCTGATAACACCACTTCTCGCCCACCGCGCAACACTTCGACCTCCCATTTGCCGTTGGCCTGGATCAGTCGTACTGCGTCACTGATTCCTTGATACCCGGCACCATCGTATTACCGAGAGTCGCCGCAAAACTGATCCAACCAAACACGATAGCCAACTGCGCAAGGCTTGCCCATGCCGACCCATCCTCGGCTCGGCGTCTCACCGCCGACCGCCACGTACCCACAAGTTGCCAGATGACGATGGCAACATAGATTAATGTCGCGATCGACCAGAGCACAATTGCCGATTTCGGGTCGTAGTCATCGAGCATCGCCCCTAATGCGAATATCGTTGTAAACAAAAAAACGGACGCCAAAATGTTGTTCAGCCAATAGCTGACCGGCAGCGATAACTCTCCGCGCCAGTGCCGAACCAGGTAGTTCGCCTTGGGCGCACTTAGCGAAGCCTTGCCGATACTCGGGCGCTCGAAGGCTGGTGCTGCGGCTGGCTGTGCCACGCTGCGGTCGGGGAACTCAACAATAGTGTCTGCCCGCACCCAGTCAGGCAAGCCCTCATGCCAGACTAGGTCATCCGAATGGATGAGATTCGCCTCGACGTTTGTGATGAATTCTGCGTAGCTGATGGGGCCGCGGCGTGTACCCGCGGCGCTGTAAACAATCTGCGTTGTCGGATTCAGCACCATGATTGCCTCAGTTTTTGTGTAAGCCCGATTCTAAATACGACTTTGTGTCTTGATGTTTGTAAATAACTCCCACTGAATTGGTGATTTCGCGGAAAATCACCGCTGATAAAAATTACGGGGGCGCCTATGTTTTGTCATAAATGCGGACACAAGAATGTTGATGAAGCCGTATTCTGCACGAGTTGTGGCGCGCGGATCGCTGTGGCAGGCGTTGCTGCCGCACCGTCTCAACCCGCGCCTCAACCGGTGACGCCGCCGCCGCTACCTTCAAGCCCACGACCAATGGTCGAGCCGCCACCGCTACCAAACCCGCGCGCAACGATCAATCCGTACGAGCCGCCGATGTCGGCACCGCGGGGTACATACACTGCACACGCGGCCTACGCAGGATTCTGGCGACGATTTGCGGCGATGTTGGTCGACTTCATAGTTCTATTCATCGGCTATTTCGCGCTTGGTGTAGTGCTGGCGATGAATAACAGCAATGACAAGAATGCGCATGAATCGCTGGTCACGTTCCTTGGTTTCTTCGCCCAATGGGCCTATTTCGCCGGTATGGAGAGTTCAGACAAAGGCGGCACTCTCGGCAAGATATTGTTGGGAATAAAAGTTGTCGATCTATCGGGCAATAAAATAACGTTCGGGCGCGCTAGCGGACGCTACTTCGGCAAAATCATCTCGGGGTTGACCCTGGGTATCGGCTACTTGATGGCCGCATTCACCTCAACAAAGCAAACTTTGCACGATAAGATGGCCTCGTGTTTGGTCGTCACGAGGGACGCGACGCCTGAGTCAGTTCGCCAGCTCGATGCGCCAAAAGCCATGGGCGGCGGTACACTCACCGTGTTGATTCTTGCTTGCACATCAGTGCCGGTTCTGGGCATTCTCGCTGCCGTGGCAATCCCCGCATATCATGACTACACCGCAAAGGCGCAGGCATCCGAGGCCTATACGCTGCTAGGTGCGTTACGAAGCCAATTCATCGATACCGCTGGGTCACGGTCAACTGTTGCTGCCAGCTGTTCGATCAGTTTGTACCCCGCAGCGGAGAAGTCGGGCAAGTACGTGCGTGCGGTGACGATGTTTGTTCCGGGTCAAGGCTACGGCGATGGGTGCGCTTTTGAGGCGCGGTTTCGCGACACAGGCGTTCACACAAAGCTTGCTGGGCGCAGCGTGCGGATGATGTACGACGCCACCACGAGTAGCTGGTCGTGTGGCACAAATATTCCTACATCGGTTCAGAGCAAGTTGTGCACGGGCTCACTTGAATGAAGCGCGTCAGCACGCTTTGGTTTACTAAATCTGCGCGAGCGATTTATTGAATCGCCGCCCTCTGGCGACCAATGACTTTCCGCAGGCTGTCATCAAGGGCGAACGAAAGCGCCTCCCGCGCGCAAAGGCTCTTGGTATCACGCAGGGTGGATCTATCAATCCATTCGTTCGCCTCGAGTCGGCGGGTTAGCTGTGCTTTCACGCACGCATCTCGTGACGCCACGGCGATGTCTTCAGCCTCTACCGGTGCGTATTCGTAGGTCACAAAACCACAAACCGCGATGGCCACGAGAAGAACTGCCGCGCCAACCTTTAATGCTATTCCTACGTAAGCGCGAACATCCAACTGCTCTGCTTGTGCTCGGTTCATACGTCACTCCAGATTGGTCGTCTATGGATCGGCATAGTGCTATGACATCGTGCTCAGAGCAATTCCGACGCAATACGCCTCGCTACTTCGGTGTGTGGATAGCCTGAAATAGCGATTGCCTCTTCTGCCGTAGTATTGGTCACTCCAAATTGGGCTTTAAGCACAAGATACACACCTAATAGCACGTAGTGCTGGAAATCCTTATTGATGAGACACTCGCGTTCGACAAGAACGCGATCACCATCCGACAAAGCGGGGCCGGTGATTGTTACATTCGCCGCGAAGAAACGATCCATGACTTCACAATTTGTGCTGAAGCAGACTCTACCGCCAATCATAAATGCTACTAATCCGAAGTCGTCGAATCGAATGTTCTTATCGATCTCGCACAACACCACTTTGTGCGACAAACGGTCGAGACCGGCCCACTCGACAATCGGAATGCGAGCCTTCAGATTCCTTGGCATGGCTTGCGGTGCGCCTACGACTGGTTGTTTGAGTCCAAGCGGAAAGGCGCCGTACTCCTCTGCCGAGTATTCGCGAGCATCGTTACCCTCGCCGCGCGCGGCGACAAGCCGCTCAACGACGACCAAAAACGCATCAACCACAGCAGGGTCAAACGCGCTGCCGCGACCGCGCTTGATTTCCGCAACTGCCTCGTCGGTACGCCAGGCGTATTTGTAGACGCGCGCGTGAGTGAGTGCATCAAACACGTCAGCGACTGAGGTGATGCGTGCAGCCAAAGGAATGCCTTCACCGGTTCTGCCGGCCGGATAACCTTCGCCATCCCAGCGCTCATGGTGGTTACCCGCGATTTGCGCGGCAATAACCATTAATGGGTGAGACATCCGCATCAGGATGTCCGCGCCGATCGCCGCGTGTTCCATCATGATGGTTCGCTCTGCGAACGTCAGGCTGCCCGGCTTTTGCATGATGTCGGGATGAATGCCTACCTTGCCGATGTCGTGAAGACGCGCGGCGATATCCAGATGCGCCGCAGTTTGCTCATCGTGGCCGAGTTCTAGCGCAATCAATCGCGTCATTGCACCTACACGATAGACGTGCGCGCCTGTATCGTCATCATGCAACTCACCGATAAGCGCCATGATTTCGATTGCTTCAACGGTCTCCGCATTCAGTGACGCGGCCTCATCCACTGTGTACTGGGACGCGATCTGGTCAATCATTCGATAAGCGTTGGCGATGTTCTGCCGCCGATAGAACCTGTATAGGTCGTGCTTGGATTGATCAGTGTCACGGCTGTCTATAAACGGCGCTTGCGTGATAGGTCTATCCATGAAATCTCGTTTGGTGATGCGGCGTTTCGACAACGGCTGCGGGCATTGCTGACGGCGTTTGTGGCCGTTCACAATGCCGCGAGCTTAATCTAGAACGTAACGGTGGCGGTCAATCCGTCAGCGTAGCTGCCGACTGGTGACGACTGGCCGGCGGGAATTCGACCGCAAACGTTGTAGCCGCGCGCCGTCGTGTTAGGTGCCGCGGTGACAACGAATGGTGATCCGGATACCCAAGCCGTTCCGGCTCCAACCGCCGGACACCCCGCAAAGGCTGCGTTGCTGGTAGGCTGCAATACGCTGTAGTTCAAAAAGTTACCACCAGACGCTAAGCGACGGGTACCACCCGAAAAATTTGAGCCGTTGTTGATATCGATTTTTGGAACCGCGCCTGTGGTGCAGGAAAGCTGGACTTGGCCATGGGTAGACGCGTTTAGGTCGGTCGCAGCTGTTGGATCGTACAGGCCGAATGTCATGTTAGTCGCGGTCACAATACATGTGGCACCAATGCTGGCAGAAACGCTCAGCGTAGTTTGCGCTTGTGCGCTTTGGCTTGCGGCCAGAACTGCCAGAACTGCGGCGGCAGAAAGTACAGTTTTGTTGTTGAGAAGCTTAATCATTTGTGTCTCCTTGCTTGAACTCACGGGCGGTGCCCGTTTTTAGCTGGGCATCGACCAGCGGGCGCGAACGCCATCGACGCCAAGATGAGAAATCGTAGAAAGGACTTTTTGCATAAATTCAGCAACAGGCTTGTTCGCAAGCATGGTGCCGTCTTCGTTGGCAGCATGAACGCGAAGCGCCTCGCCAAACCGGACACGCAAAGTCGGCGAAGGATGCTGGCAGGTCGATGTTCATAATCATGCTTAAGTAACTGCGCTGACGAAGTATGGTTCGAGGATGTCAAATTCTGCTCGATACGTCGGCATACGGTCGGTCAAATACCATCGACTGCAGGCGTTGTCTCTCACGTTTAAGGAGATCGTCGCGCCGCATACGCACCACGCGAGAACCATTTTCAAGAGCATCTTCAATGAACTGGAGCATCGCCGGGCGGTTCTCCGGCATGTAGCCTAACGCGCCGAGGATAGCGTCCGACTGGGCGGGATTGAGCGCTACAATGCAATGGTCGTCGTCCAACTGAAGTGACGAAAGGACTTGGCGCGCGTCTGTGGAATTAGGAGCCAGATTTTGCACAGCTAATGCCTCCCCGATCAGTCAGATAACAGACGCGCTTACCATCTACAAACCTGGTAATGCTGGGGTTTGCCGTCGTCTCAGAAATCAATTGAATCGTCGTCACTTGCACTTTGGATCGTTCGCCATTTGCCGACGCTGGAGTCGGCGATATACCCGTAATACCAATGCCGGTCGCGGTGGCGAACGTTAACGAGAGGAAGCCGATTTTGATCGATGCCGGAAGCTTTGACTTCATGTGTTGATGCTGGCCTTGGTTGAATGAGTTGTTGTCATTCTAGAAGCCGCCTCACCGCCGGAGCCATCGAAAATACACGTGAAATTGGCGGATTATCGGCCTTACTCACGTTGCGACCTCAATCGATGTTCGATGATGCCTATCGCGGGTCGTTTGGTGCCGAGGCGTGTAGCCCGCGTAAGCAGGATGGCTAACGACGCCCTTGAACGAACGCGGAAGCACATACGACGAAATTCGCTGATGTCTTAGATGCAGTCTGACCAAACTTTTGGGCTGGGGTAGCAATGGTAAACAAAATTCCGCTTGTGCTTCTGTGCTCATTACTCACGCTGCAGTGCGGTGCCGCGAGCTTTGACTGCGCCAAGGCCGCCTCACTGCCCGAGATGACCATTTGCAATGATCCGGCGCTTTCAAAGTTGGACGATGAGCTTAGCGAAATCTATAAGCAAGCGAAGGCTAAAGCCACCGATCAGCGGGCGTTCCAACAGCAGACGCAGGCAGCATGGAAATGGAGAGAGAACAACTGCCAGACTCGGGAATGTCTCGCGAATTGGTACGCGCAAAGAAAACTGACCCTGCTACGGCTCGCCGGTTCGAACGCAGCGAACAAATGCCAAGGTAACGGTCCGGTTACAGCAACAGGCTTAGTTGTTCCTCAAACGCTAGCACTAGAACCGGACGGTCGCAAAAGTACCGTTTATCTACTAGTTACGGCCAACCCCATTTGCCTCTCGATTGAGCCACTTGAACCCACCGACAAGGGCGGAGCAAAAAATGTGATGCGTACAAGATTCCAGCTGGTCGGCTTCAACAACACTGCAATGTCGAAAACGATAGCGAAATATGTTTCGCAGAACGTTACTGTCACGGGTAATTTGAGTACTGACAATATTACTCAGTACTACGGTGTGACTGACGCGATAGATGTCAAATCTATTAGCGCGATGTGACAATTGGGGCACGACGCAGGGGCAACTGAAGACTGTGAAGCCGGACTTGTGCAAATCTTTTGATTGGTGACATCCCGACGAATCAATCTGCACTGAAGTTGGAAGACTTTACCGGAAACGGACGCGGGGACATCTTGGTGCGTGACAGTTCTACGGGCTTCGTTTCGGTGATAATCCTTGACGCCGTGGGTTTGACCCTGCCGCCATTCACGGGAGCACCAGATGACCCGAATGCCTCGTGTTCTAGTAGCTCGGTTCAAATTAAATCGACAACACTATCCCTCATCGCTACCGACCCATCATGGCAGTTCTATGATTCTGGCGACTTCAACGGGGACGGCATTTTCGATGTCGTTTGGAGGCGGCCGGATGGGACGCTTACTCTTTGGTTGATGAACGCCAACGGCGCATCACCTACTGTGATTGCAAATGCAGGTTCGAGTCCACAGGGGTTTGTGCCGGTTCAACCCTAGATGGCACTCAACTCGCGACGCCATCAGCGGACTATCTATTTGTTCAATTGAACGATCGCTATTGGGCAAATCGTAGGACGGCTTTGGGTGTGCGCCGTGCAAAGGCGGCGCTTTCTTGTGGGTGTAAGCCCCACCCGGCGAAATGCTCCAGCCGGAAGCAACCGGAGCAGTCATGGAGGTAACAAAATGGCTGAAGCCTTCGGGTAA